>ENA-OQCU01000993-OQCU01000993.1-human-gut-metagenome-genome-assembly--contig:-NODE-993-length-10715-cov-3.602380_pt1 | contig 10715 bp, 8 predicted proteins | sample MGYA00242504_ERZ504590 | MGnify/ENA primary metagenome ERZ504590 (study PRJEB26092, sample SAMD00036318) | human gut metagenome | host: Homo sapiens | study: EMG produced TPA metagenomics assembly of...
GCCCCCGCCCTGCCCCCGTTCTTTCCCGCACCCCTTTCCCTTCGACATGCTGTTTTGTTTCGAATCGTTTAAATAAGCGCAACCATCGCAATTCGGTCTTTATAATGAGCCTAGTATGAATACACGTGAATGGAGGTCCGCCAAGATGAGTTACGTCGATAACGTCATCGAGCAGGTCAAGGAAAAGAACCCGAACGAGCCGGAGTTCATCCAGGCCGTCACCGAGGTGCTCACATCCCTGAAGCCGGTCATCGAGTCCAACCCCGCCTACGAGAAGGCCGGACTGCTCGAGCGCATCGTCGAGCCGGAGCGCGTGGTCATGTTCCGCGTGCCCTGGGTGGACGACGCGGGCAACGTGCACGTCAACCGCGGCTACCGCGTGCAGTTCAACAGCTGCCTCGGGCCCTACAAGGGCGGCCTGCGCCTGCATCCGTCGGTGAACCTCGGCATCATCAAGTTCCTGGGCTTCGAGCAGATCTTCAAGAACAGCCTGACCACCCTGCCCATGGGCGGCGGCAAGGGCGGCTGCGACTTCGACCCCAAGGGCAAGTCCGACATGGAGATCATGCGCTTCTGCCAGAGCTTCATGACCGAGCTGTTCCGCCACATCGGCGCCGACACCGACGTGCCGGCCGGCGACATCGGCACGGGCGCGCGCGAGGTGGGCTTCATGTTCGGCCAGTACAAGCGCATCAAGAACGTGTGGGAAGGCGTGCTCACGGGCAAGGGCCTGTCCTACGGCGGCTCGCTGGCCCGCACCGAGGCCACCGGCTACGGCCTGATCTACTTCGTGCAGGAGTACCTCAACTGCCACGACGACAGCTTCGAAGGCAAGACCGTCGCCGTTTCCGGCTCGGGCAACGTGGCCATCTACGCCACGCAGAAGGCCCAGCAGCTGGGCGCGAAGGTGGTCACCATGTCGGACTCCACCGGCTGGATCCACGACCCGGCGGGCATCGACCTCGACCTCGTGAAGCAGATCAAGGAAGTGGAGCGCGGCCGCATCTCCGAGTACGCCGCGCGCAAGGAGGGCGTCGAGTACCACGAGGGCCGCGGCGTGTGGAGCGTGCCCGTGGACATCGCCCTGCCCTGCGCCACGCAGAACGAGCTTTTGCTGGAGGACGCGAAGCAGCTCGTGGCCAACGGCTGCAAGATCGTGGCCGAGGGCGCGAACATGCCCACGACGATGGACGCCACCGACTACCTCATGGAAAACGGCGTGGTGTTCTGCCCCGGCAAGGCGGCGAACGCAGGCGGCGTGGCCACCTCCGGCCTGGAGATGTCCCAGAACTCCGAGCGCCTGTCCTGGACGTTCGAGGAAGTGGACAGCAAGCTGCAGGGCATCATGAAGAACATCTACCATGCAGCCGACGACGCTGCCAAGGAGTACGGCCACGAGGGCAACTACGTCATGGGCGCCAACATCGCGGGCTTCAAGAAGCTCGCCGACGCCATGATGGCCCAGGGCATCGTGTAGTCGCGGCAGCCCGGAAAGCATCGCGCGCGGAAACGGGTCTCGTCCTCAGGACGGGGCCCGTTCTTTTTGCCATGCAATGCGCAGGACGAACTCGGCCGTCGCCCGCTTACCGACCGGGCCGATCACGCTCCAGCAGCGACACCGTACGTTCGACGAGCGCGACGGGATCGTCGCCGTCCTCCGGGAAGCGCACGGCGGCCGAGCGAACCGCGCAGAACGTCTTCCTGCCGTCGATGCGCACCTTCCACAGCAACGCCAGCTCGAGAGCGCGCATGAGATCGACGAGCGAACCACGATCGACGTAATCGCGGATGACGATCGCGAAGCAGCCCGCGCTCACGCGCGCAGCCACGTGTTGAACCTGGATCACCTCGTCGATCTCGCCTTTCACGCTTTCCAGATACGAACGGCGAGCCTCCGGTCCCAACGACAGCGCCGCATGCTCGAAACCGTCCACCATAAGACAGACGATCGTCAACGGAACGGCCTCATCACGGCAGGCGGAGCGTTCGAGCTCGTCGACGAACGCGCGATAGGCGAGCAACCCCGTCTCGTCGTCGCGACGCACGGCTTCGGCATGAAACCGACGCGCACGTCGAAGGGCGAGCAAGGCGAAGGCCAGTCCGAAGATCAGCGCCTCGACCACGATCACGCCCACGGCCAGGCAAGATGGACCATTCCCGGGGAATCCAACCCTGCTCGGGCATAATGGACAGCGTCCATTGCGTGGGCATGTTGAACGTCGACTTCGCCGCATGGGAGAAATCGTGCGAGCCACCCGAAGCGGCGATCACGTCCTTGCTGCCATCCTGAGGGCTGACCGACCATAGCTCGTACAGATACCCCGCTTCCTCAAGGGAGGCGAAGTCGAGCTGTTCAAGCACGTAAGACTCCTTGACGCCCACCACCGCCTCGCCGTAGTACGAACCACCCACGTTCACCGGTCTGACGAACAGGAAGACGTTCTCGCCGCTCGACAGCTCGACCGAACTCTCCACCACGAAGCCGTCGGTCCACTTGGCCAGCGTGTACACGTACGAGAACGAGGTGAGATCGTCGCCGACGGTATCCCCGAACTCCTCCTCGGGATAGGCGTAGGCCATCGTGTCGCCGCGCACGTAGGCGACGTAGGACACTTCCTCGCGCTCGAGCAGCTCGCCCGCCACGCGAGGGAACCAGGCCTCGTCGTCCGGATCGACCTCGAAGGCGGCCGCGAGGTCGTCGACCGGGCTCACTTCGTCGTAGAGTTTCGTAACCATGGCCTGCTGGAAATAGTTCAGCAGATTCAGGGCGTCGCGCTGGCGCATAGCGCCCATCTCTCTATAGACGAAGGCGCCCAAGGAGCCTACCAGCGCAACGACGATCAACGCGAACCCGGCGAAGCCGATCACGGTCGCCACATTGCGGCGTCTCACTGCGCATCCTCTTCGCCGAACACGAAATACCCTTCCTTGCCATGCTGCTTGACGCGATACAGAGCGTTGTCGGCCTGCCCCAAAAGCGCATCGGCGTCGGAAACCCGGTCCCACACGGCCGCGCCGATGCTGCAATGCACCGAGACCACCGCGTCGCCCACCTGGATGTCCACATGAAGGTCGCCCACCATCTCGTCGAGCACGGCGCGCAGCTCGCCTTCGTCGTCGATGTCGGTCATGAGCATCACGAACTCGTCGCCGCCGTAACGTCCCACCATGCCGTCGTAGCGCCGCTCGTAGCCGCGCAGGGCGTAGCCGATGGATTTCAAAGCCGCGTCGCCGGTCGCATGGCCATACGTGTCGTTGATCGTCTTGAAGTCGTCGAGGTCGATGAAGCAGAGGGCGTACAGGGATCCGCCGTCCCGCGCGTTCTCGAGCGCACTCGCCAGCTTGCTGGAGAACACCGAGCGCGTGACGGTGCCGGTCAGCCCGTCGGACAGGCCCGACGAGGTGAGCTCGAGGATGTCGGCGATGTCGGCTTCAGCCGATCGCCCATCGTCGTACACTTTCCTCTGCAGCTCCTCGACGGACTTCTCAAGCATGCGGGCGTTTCCATTTGACACATGAAATCGCGGCGAAGCAACAGGAACACGCCCAGCGACGATCGCCAAACCGGCGGCGATCAGCGGAGCGAGCGCGGCCATGACCTTGGTGTACGCGTCCCAGAAGCTCGTCACGCATACGGCGTCCCATGCGGTATCGGCGATAGGAACGGCCGTGTAGTATCGTACATCCAATCCGTCTACGGTCCAGAAGGACACCGGGTTGAGCGCCATCAGCTCCCGCTCCACGACATCGGCGGTCATACCGAACGCGATGCTGCTGCGAAGCGGGTCGAGGAACATGTCGTCGTACACGAAACCCGACGTGGCCGACATCGTCTGGCCCCGGCTTCCGATGAGCACCGATCCCACATCGGGGCCGACGGCGCTCTCGGCGAGGATGCGCACCATATCGTCGAAGTACAGCGAGACGAACAGCGATCCCGTCATCTCGCCGCCGTCGAAGAGGGGCACGAGCACGACGTAGTTGAGCGTCCCGCCGTCGGCGCCGGCCGCGAAGCTGTCGGTGACCAAGCCCTGACCCGTGGAATAGCATTTCTGCATGAAATCGCGGCTGGCGAGGCTCGCCGAACCTGTCACGTCCCACACGTTCATCTCGTCATCGACGTAGCATAGCAGGAAGTAGCCGAAATGCTCGTTCACCTGGTCGAGCATCGTCACTTTGTCCATGACCCAGACGGAGCGTTCGTACAGCGTCGGCTGCTCGGCCAACGATTCCAGCAGCTTGAAAGACTCCGCGACGCTCGACTCGATGCGCGCCTTGGCGTTCGTCAGCGATACGTCGGCCCGATCGCGCATATCCCGCACGGCCAGAACCGCGCCCATCACAGCGGATGCGATAAGCAGCGCCAACGCGAGCGCGACTCCGTACAAGGCCATGCGCCGGAACGAGAACCGCGTTGTTCTCAGGTTTTTGCCTGTTGTTTTCGCCATTACGTCGTCTTTCTCATGCGCGCCGATGGTGGCATCATAACATACGCCCTCTTCTTCGAAGCATGGGCGAAGACTGGAATGCCCGCTCCGCCGGGATTATTCGAAAGCGCATCGTCCAAGCGAGACCGTCTGCATTCGGAAATCTCGGCCGGTTCGCGCCGAGGAAGCCCATCTGGCTGCATCCCAAATCGACACACAACGCACGGAGGCCCCGGCGATCGCCGGGGCCTCCGAATCATGCGCATCGTGGAAGCGAAGCTCTTAGAACATCCCCTGGAGCATGATGAACAACGGGGCGAACGTCAGAGAGACGATGGTCATGAGGTTGATGAGGATGTTCATGGACGGGCCGGAGGTATCCTTGAACGGATCGCCCACGGTATCGCCCACGACAGCCGCCTTGTGGGCCTCGGAGCCCTTGCCGCCATGATGACCCTGCTCGATGTACTTCTTCGCGTTGTCCCACGCGCCGCCGGCGTTGGACATGAAGATGGCCATGAGCATGCCGGTGGCGACGGCGCCCGCAAGGAAGCCGCCCAGCATGGCAGGATTGAAGCAGCCGATGGCGACCGGCACCACGATGGCGAGGCAGCCCGGAAGCATCATCTCGCGCAGGGCGGAAGAGGTGGAGATGGCCACGCACTTGTCGTACTCGGGCTCGGCCTTGTACTCCATGATGCCCTTGATCTCGCGGAACTGGCGGCGCACTTCCTCGACCATGGCATGGGCCGCACGGGACACGGCGCCCATGGTGAGTGCCGCGAACATGAACGGCATCATGGCGCCGATGAAGATACCGGCCACGATCAGCGGGTCGGTGAGCGTCAGCGCGAAGTCGGGGATGGAATGGTGCATCGTGGCCTGGTAGGACACGAACAGCGAGATGGCCGACAGGCCCGCGGACGCGATGGCGAAGCCCTTCGCGATGGCGGCCGTCGTGTTGCCCACGGCGTCGAGGGCGTCGGTGCGGTCGCGCACCTCTTCGGGCAGGCCCGCCATCTCGGCGATGCCGCCCGCGTTGTCGGCAACGGGGCCGTACGCGTCCACGCCGATGGTGATGGCGGTGTTGGAGAGCATGCCGGTGGCGGCCAGGCCGACGCCGAACAGGCCCACGGCGATGCCGCCGTCGGCAGCGGCGTTCGGGAACGCCATGTTGCCGAAGGTGTACGCGCCGATGATGGCGAGCGCCACCAGCACGATGGGAGCGATGGTGGACAGCATGCCCGTGCCGATGCCCTCGATGATGACCGTGGCGGCGCCGGTGTCGGCGGCTTCGGCGATCTTGTGGACCGGCTTGTACTTGTCGGAGCAGAAGTACTCGGTGATCTTGCCGATGGCAAGGCCGGCGATCAAGCCGCACAGCACCGAGCCGAACAGCCACAGCGGCTGAGCCTCGACCGACTGGGAATTCCAGACGGCGAACAGGCAGAAGATCACGACGATCTCGATGCCGGCCGCCACGTAGGTGCCGCGGTTGAGCGCCTTGTGCAACGCGGCGCCTTCCTTGGCGCGCACGGCGAACAGGCCGATGATGGACGTGATGATGCCGCAGCCCGCGATAAGGAGCGGAGTCACGAGAGCCCAAACCAAGTCGCCCGTGGCGAAATAACCGCCCAGCGCGCCGAACGTGGCCGCCAGGATGGTGGGAGCCAGGATGGAGCCGGTGTAGGACTCGAACAGGTCGGCGCCCATGCCCGCGACGTCGCCCACGTTGTCGCCCACGTTGTCGGCGATGGTGGCCGGGTTACGCGGGTCGTCCTCCGGAATGCCCGCTTCGACCTTGCCCACGAGGTCGGCTCCCACGTCGGCCGCCTTCGTGTAGATGCCGCCGCCCACACGGGCGAACAGAGCCACAGCCGAAGCACCGGTGGCGAAGCCCTCCACCATGCCGATGTTCTCATGCATCTGCGCGACTTCGACGATGTCGATGCCGAACACCAGCAAGAGCAGCCACAGCGACAGGCCCAGCAGCGCGAACGAAGCAACGCACAGGCCCATGGTCAGACCGGACTTGAAGCTGACGTTCAGAGCCTTGGCAACCGACTGCTCGGCGGCATGCGCCGTGCGCGTGTTGGCGCGCGTGGCGACGTGCATACCGGCGTAGCCCGCGGCAGCCGACATCACGCCGCCCGTGGCGAACGCGAGCGCCGTGATGGGCGACAGGGCGACCGCCATGATGATGCCGACGACCACCATGAAGATGACGAGCAGCTTGTACTCGCTCATGAGGAACGCCTTGGCGCCCTGCTGGATCTTGATGGAGATGCTGTTCATCTTGTCCGGACCCGGATCCTGCTTCAGAACCCAGGAACCGAGGTAGGCCGCCATGCAAATGCCGATCAGGGCACACACGGGAGCCATCCATGCGACTGCAGTAGTCACGTGTCTCCTCCTTTTTCCGTTCCAATACAATAGTGCGACCTTTTCGCCGGGCATTCTAAGCGGGAAAGTCGCACGCAACTGCACTATTGTATGATATTTGCAGATAATGTGAAGTCGAAATCACGGTTTTTTGTCAGTTGGGTCGAATCGCCCGGTCAGCGCCTAGAACTTTTACAACCGTCGGCGGATCGGACTGCGCGATCGAGCCCAAACCGCTATCATGCACTTCTTACCCTTGTTTACGAACACGTTACGATTGCATATATAGGAGTATCTATGACCGTACGTCGGCGCCTCGAAAACGGCGCTCGCATCGGCCGCTGCGCTTCTTTCCAAACCTGCGCGCTCGCCTGTCCCCCCGCGCCCTGCGACCTCGCCGGTGCGGTTCTGTGCGCCTTAGCGGCGCTGTTCCTGATTCTGTACGCTGCCAGCGGCTTCTCCGACGCGCCCTGGTTCGCCGTGGCGGGCGCTGCGGCCGTGCTGCTGGGCTGCGGCTGCGCGCTGCTGCTGCGCGGCCGGCGCTCCCAGCGGGCCTTGGAGCGCTGGCGCCTTGCCCGCCCCATCGTGCTGCTGCTAGCGGTTCCCATAGGATTCTACCTTCTGGAACGTCCCTGGAACGATCAGCTGCTCGCCATGGATCCGTTCTACGCCGCGGTGAACCTGTGCGTTCTGGGCGCGCTGTTCGCCATCGTGTACGCGGCCGGGCAGCGCACCCGCGGCGCCGTCGTCGCATTCTTGGCCGCCTGCCTCCTCGCCGGTACGGCGAACCACTTCGTCATCCTGTTCAAGGGCCAGCCCATCGTGCCCGCCGACGTGTTCGCCCTGTCGACGGCGGCCTCGGTGGGCGCGGGCTACACGTTCGCGCTCGACGCGCGCTTGCTGGAGGCCGTCTCCGTGTTCGCGATCGCCTCGACGGCCATCGCCTTCCTGCCGAAGGTGGCGGCCACTCCGCGTCGCGCGGTGGCGAACGGCGCGTGCGCTTTAGCGCTGGCAAGCTGCTTCGGCTGGTGGATAGGAACGTACGACATCGAGGAAGCCTATGCCTGCACGGTGGATGTATGGGGCGTGAAGGAGTCGTACGCCGAGCAGGGATCGACGTTGTGCTTCCTCAAACGCGTGCAGGATCTGAGCCCTGCACGCCCCGAAGGATACGATGCCGATGCCGTTTCGGACCTGCTGCGCTCGCTCTCAGACGATAGCGCGAGCATGCCGGACGGCGCCGAAGCCCCTACCGTCATCGCGATCATGAACGAGACGTTCTCCGACCTCTCGCGCTACCCGGGCTTGGCCGGCACCGACGCGCGTCCCGCCCATTACTACGATATCGCGGCCGAGGCGCTCGAAGCGGGCGACGCATACGCGTCGGCGCTCGGCGGGGGCACGTGCAACAGCGAGTTCGAGTTCCTCACGGGATCGAGCATGGGGCACCTCGGCGGCGGCGTGTACCCCTACGTGCTGTACGACCTTGACGGAACGGAGAGCCTCGTGTCGTACTTCTCGTCGCTCGGATACGCCACCCATGCCGTGCACCCCGCCGAGAGCACGAACTGGCGTCGCGACCGCGTGTACGAGCAGCTGGGCTTCGACGAGTTCGCAGACCAGCGGGCGTTCGCGAACGCCGACACGCTGCGCGGGCTCACCACCGACCGCGCCACCTACGACTACGTGCTCGACCTGCTGGAAGCCGACGAGGGCCCGCAGTTCGTGTTCGACGTGACGCTGCAGAACCACGGCGGCTACGACGTAGGAGGCCTGTCCGACGAGCTTGCGGTGAGCGTGCCCTTAGGCGACGGCAGCAGGTCGTCGGAGCTGGACGAGTACGCCAGCGTCATACGCCAGGCGGATCGCGACCTCGCCTACCTCGTGGATCGGCTGAACGCTCTCGACCGCCCCGTGGTGCTATGCTTTTTCGGCGACCACCAGCCGGGCTTCAGCGATTGGCTGTTCGAGGCGACCCACGACGGAGCTGCAGCAGACGACCTGGGGCTCGAGGCCGTGCAGGAGCGCTACACGGTGCCATACCTCATCTGGGCGAACGACGCAGCCCGCGCGCAAGGCGCACACGAGCCTCAGGGCGTCGCGCACGAGCGCACGAGCCTTAACTACCTGGGGTCGAGGCTCGTCGAGGCCGCAGGCCTGCCCACGACGAGCTATCAGCGCTTCCTGCTGGCCATGCGCGAAGCCGTCCCCGCCATCAATCTGAACGGATTCCTCACGGCCGACGGCATTTGGCACGGATTCGGCAACGAGGAGGCGGCGGGCGTGCTCGACGCGCTGCAAGCGTACGCAACCGTCCAGTACGACAACCTCTTCAACAAGGACTCGGCCTGGGCGGTGAAGTAAAGGGCTACAGGTTCTCGCGCACCCAGGCTATGTTGCCCTTCACGGTGGCTATCAACTCGTCCAGATCGTCGAACTTTCTCATAGGGCGCAGCCAATAGAGAAATTCCACCTTGACGGGCTTGCCGTAGAGATCGCCCGAGAAGTCCAGCAGATGCACCTCGCAGGTGGCGGTGGCGCGGTCGGCGAACGTGGCGGCCACGCCCACGTTCACAGCGGCTTTGTAGCGCACGCCGTCGACGTGCGCATAGGCGGCGTACACGCCGTCGCCCAGCGGCCGCATCTGATCGGGCACGACGAGGTTCGCGGTACGGAAGCCCATATCGGCTCCTTCCCCGCGACCCGGCTCCACGACGCCGGTCATGAAGTACGGACGTCCCAGCAGACGGTTCGCCTCTTCAACGTCCCCGCCGGCCAACAGCAGGCGGATGCGCGTGGCCGTAATGGGCGCGCCGTCGTCGCTCTTCAGGTCGTGCGCCTGCACGCTGGTGCCGCCCACGGCCGCCCACGAGTCGAGATCGCGCACCGTACCCGCCGCCCGCGCGCCGAACTTGAAGTCGTAGCCCACGTGCAGGAAAGACGGAACGGTGCCGTCAAAGGTCTGCACGAGGAACTCCTCGGGAGACGAGGCGGCGAAATCGCGGGTGAACGGCAGCACCGCGACGACGTCGACGCCGCTGTCCGCGAGCATGCGCACGCGCTCCTCGTTCGTCATGAGCTTCTTGAGCCGCGTTGGATGGAACACCTCGTCCGGATCGATGTCGAACGTCAGCGCCACGCTGGCGCCGCCGGTTTCGGCCGCGGTGGAGCGGGCGCAGTCCAGCAGGTAGCGATGCCCCCGGTGCACGCCGTCGAACACGCCGAACGCGCACGACGTGCCCTTGAAGAACCCATGGTCGAACGATGCGTCGACCTTATATATCTCTGCCACGAGACACCCCCGTTTGAAACACGCAGCGCGTCTCGAACCGAGCGCGCCCCTCGTCGTACGCGTACAGCGCGACGAGCTTGTTGTCGGTCAGCACGGCCACGAGCTCGCCGTCGCGCGGCGGCTCGCAGCTTTCGCGCACGCCCGCGGTGCAGGCGCACATCTCGATGGCGGACGTCGTCCTCCTGCGCTCGAACAGCGGAAGCTCCGCAGCCGGAAGCTGCGCCCCGTTCGCCACCTTCTTCGCCAGATCGCCCTGCGCATAGGAGAACCGCACGCCCAGCAGGCGCACCGGATCGAGCGCAGCGCGGTCCTTGAGGTCGGCCAAGGTCTCCAGGCTCACGCACTCTTCAAGCGTGAGCAGCCCCAGCTCGGTGCGCTCGAGCGCGGCCACGTGCGCCGGGCATCCCAGCGCCACGCCCGCGTCGCGCGCGAGCGAGCGGATGTAGGTGCCCTTCGACACCTCGAACGACACGTCCCCACGAGGGAAGCTCTTCCCCTGTCCCCTTCGTGCACACCTAGCAACCGCGCGTCGTACACCTCGATGTCGCGCGGCGCGAGGTCGATGATGTTGCCGGCGCGCGCGGCCTCGTAGGACTTTTTTCCCCAGTTCACCG
>ENA-OQCU01000996-OQCU01000996.1-human-gut-metagenome-genome-assembly--contig:-NODE-996-length-10694-cov-3.877354_pt1 | contig 10694 bp, 13 predicted proteins | sample MGYA00242504_ERZ504590 | MGnify/ENA primary metagenome ERZ504590 (study PRJEB26092, sample SAMD00036318) | human gut metagenome | host: Homo sapiens | study: EMG produced TPA metagenomics assembly of...
TATCCCGCGAGGTGATTTTTTGTGAGCAAAGATCACAGAAAACCCGAGACATAACCGCGCGAATTTATGCGATCAGCATAAATTCTGTGCATCGCGAAGCGTGTTATCTGCGTAACGGAGTGAACAGTTAACGCATTTTCCAAATACACTCTAATGTTTATAGATTTTTATAGACATATTTTTATGTATGTGATATAATCAATCACATACAAAAGAACGATACGGGCTACAGAGGAGGTGAAAGTGGTGACAGACAGACAAATACTGGAAGCTGTTTTGACAGAGGTCAGAGGATTTGGGACGCGAATGGATAAATTCGAAAGTCGAATGGATGGATTCGAAAGCCAAATGGATAAATTCGAAAGCCAGATGGACCGAATGGAAGAGCGTCAGAAGTGTTTTGAAGAAGAGACCAGAAATAACTTTGCAGATATCAGACTGCATTTGGAGAACATAACGGATAGGAATATTTCTATCCTTGCAGAGAATCATCTGAATCTTATCAATAAGATGGATGTGTCGGCTACCTGGATGAACCGGATTATGATTAATGAGGTTAAGATGAATGCTTTGACAGATCAGGTTGCCAGACTTCAGGCGAAATCCAGTTAAGCTTCCAATGATGAAAATACGAACGGATAAAAAGGGAGAACCATTGAGGTTCTCCCTTTAAAAGGTTTATTTTATGCGATTTTCCGATAGAATTATTCTCCGAAGTATCTCTTAAGAAGACCAGCGAATGCTTTTCCATGTCTTGCTTCATCTCTTGCCATTTCATGAACTGTATCATGGATAGCGTCAAGGTTAGCAGCTTTTGCACGTTTAGCGAGGTCTGTTTTACCAGCTGTAGCACCGTTCTCGGCTTCTACACGCATCTGAAGGTTTTTCTTTGTGCTGTCTGTTACAACTTCACCTAATAATTCAGCGAATTTAGCAGCATGTTCTGCTTCTTCATAAGCTGCTTTTTCATAGTATAAACCGATTTCCGGATATCCTTCTCTGTGAGCAACTCTTGCCATTGCAAGATACATACCAACTTCAGAGCATTCACCCTGGAAGTTTGCTCTTAAATCAGCCATGATGTCTTCGCTGGATCCCTGAGCAACACCTACAACGTGTTCAGCAGCCCATGACATTTCGCCATCCTGCTTTACGAATTTATCAGCCGGTGCCTTACATACAGGACAGGCTTCCGGAGCTTTCTCACCTTCATAAACATAACCACATACACTACATACCCATTTTGTCATAATTAAAATCTCCTTTTCTTTTTAATGAATTTATTAGGGATGCCAGAAAATAAATTGATTATCTCAGCATCGTTTAGTTCTTACTGCTTTCCGTCTGTGCGGCAGAAAAAGTAATTTTTTAATAATAGTAATTATTACTGTTTTCTGTGATTTTAGATTACCATACTTGATTGAAAAAGTCAAGTTTAATTTTAGCTTTTTTGCAACTTTTTATCATTAGTTGTTATTCCCAATTTGGCCACTAATGATGTAAGCAAAACTACTTTGAACTATCAGAGTTGCCTTCTGTCTCTTTCAGGCAGTCCTCACACAGGCCGAAGAATCTGGCACTGTAATCAGTAATCTTTCCTTTGAAGTTCTCACCTGCAAGATCCATAATGTGGTGAATTCCCTCGCTCTCAAGGTCGATGATCCGCTCACATCTGATACACATGAAGTGGCAGTGCCTCTCGGTCCGCCCGTCAAAAGTGATCCGCTCCGGCGAAAGAGGAAAGCTTCTTAATCTCTCCCAGATCAGCCAGCAGAGATAAGTTGCGATATACCGTACCGAGGCTGATATTCGGATAGATGAGCTTCATATTCTCATATACCACATCGGCAGTAGGATGATCTGTTCTGGTTCTTAGAAACTCTTTGATCGATTCCCTCTGACGGCTGTATTTCAGTGTCGCCATGGTATTCCTCCCTTCCCTGTTTACTCGCAAATGATTTATCATAACTGTTCAGGATAGTTGCAGTTATAATCTGTTCAATAACAATAATCATTACTGATATTGATACTATACAATATTGGATTGAAATTGTCAAGATATAAAATTATTATTTTATAGAATTGTTATAGTTTGGTTACTGTTTACACAACACTGTCCCGCGAGGTGTTTTGGCATGAATATGCCAAAATCCCGAGACATACAAGCCAAAATTCCATTGCCGCAGGCAATCTGGAATGAATTTTGGCTACGTTACTGTGAACGGAGTGAACAGTAACGTTATTCCAGAAGGTAACAACTCGTATAAGCAATCGTACAATCCCCATAATAATACTGTAGCTCATTGGCCTGACAGACCTGTGTTACCAGCATCCCGTAAGCCTCCATCGATGAGAAAGCCTGTTTCGGAAACCTGCATGGAGCATCCGGATAAGTACAGACCTTACATTTCGTACAGCATCCCGCACCAATCGCCAGCATATCCGGATAAATCTCCCGAAGTTTCTTCTCAAATTCCACAAAATACTCCTTATGTCTGGCTTCCGTTTCCATCATTCCCTCGCCATCAAAAACATCCTCCAATTCACCAACTGTCTGAACAATAATCCCATACTTATACTGCCGGACTTTCGCTTCACATTCCTCAAGAGAGCCACATCCCGGAGGACAGCTCCAGCACTTATCATACTTATGACAGGTATCCGCTGCACACATCTGTCGAACCTCCGGCTTCAGCTCAATCGTATCACAATCCAGCAACACCACATGCGAAAACCCCTGCTCCATTCCCATTTGCTCTATTTTTTTATATCCATAATCTAACCCCTTACTCTCTTGTATAATCTATAGCAACCTCATCAGGCAGATAAAATTATCCTCTTCGCGCCTCAGTTCTGCACCGAATAACTGCTCCGCAGTTTATCAGAAGAAATCTGCACTTCTCAGTAATTCAATCAGGCGGATAAAGTCATTCACCTGTCTCAAATCCCAGTTCATCAATAAAATGATCCTGAAAATCAGCCGAAGCAGCCAGCTCAACGAATTCAATCTTTCTCACCAGCTCATCCATCTCCAGCATTTCCTTCTCATTCACAAGTGCGATCTTCGCACCCTCACCAGCAGCGTTTCCCACTGGTTTCACTTTCTTCACAAGCGTTGCCGGAAGCAAGCCAATCTTCCCGGCACTGACCGGATCCATATAGTTGCCAAAAGCACCTGCAATATATACCGAACAGATATCATCTTCTGTAATCCCAAGCCGCTCCATAAGCATCTGAATTCCCGCTGCAATCGCAGCTTTCGCAAGCTGAACCTCTCCGAGATCCTTCTGAGTCAGATAAACCCCTCTCTCATTACCGCCCCGCTCTGGCGGTACCAGAATAAACACACCTTGCTTCTCCTGTCCGCTTCTCAGCACACCATTCTCATCCAGCATTCCAGCATCCAGAAGACCCGCCACCAGATCGATCAATCCCGAACCACACAAACCAACTGCCGGCTTATTCCCAACAGTTGTATAGTTCCACTTCCCATCCTCATACTTCACATGATCCACAGCCCCGGCCGCGCCACGCATTCCACACTCAATCTTCGCACCCTCAAAAGCAGGCCCGGCCGCAGTAGAACAGGTCACCATCCTCTCCCTGTTTCCCAGAACCATCTCACCATTCGTTCCAATATCGATCATCAGAGAAATCTCTTCCTGCTGATCCTGCCTGATAGCCAGCAGACATCCACAGGTATCCGCTCCCACATATCCTGCAATATCCGAAAGCATGATCAACTCTGCACGCTCCTGCACAGCCAGACCATAATCCCCCGCATTCAGCACCAGCCTCTCACTCACAGCCGGAGTATAGGGCGCATGTACCAGCGAAGCCGGAGAAATCCCAAGAAACAGATGATGCATACAGGTATTTCCCACAACACACACCTGAAAAACATCCTCTCTCCTTATCCCTGCATCCTCTGCCAGACTTCCCAACATCTCATTAACCGCTTTCCGAACACACATACTTAACGCTTCTGTTCCATGCTCCAGCGCATAATTCGCCCGCATGATCACATCCGCACCATACTGCACCTGCGGATTCATCCTACTCTCAACTGCCAGAGTTCTCCCATCCGCACCATCCAGCAAATACCCCGCAATGGTAGTCGTCCCAATATCAAACGCTGCCAGACACCTCCGACCAGCTTCCTTCCTCATTTCCAGAATCCGCCGTCTACTGTAAATCACATACCATTCAGCAGAATCCCTGCGCATCCCATACAATTCACCCGCCAGCTTCAGATCCACCTCCATCTGCCCCGGCTCAACCTCAACATCTGTCTCCGCCAGCGTATCCAGCAGCCTCTGCCAGTCCGACCGCTTCTCCCCTGTTTTCGCCTTCTCCAACTCAACCTGAGCCATCCGTAGTCCCGGTTCAAACACAACTTCTCTGTTAAATCCATCCGTCAAAATCTTCTCATTGCCAGCCCTGTCCAATGTCTCCACTACACAAGTCTCACCTTCACCAATCCGCACCTGACACGCTTTAACCACTTCCCCATTAATCTTAACCAGACACTTCCCACATTTCCCCAGACCGCCACAAGGCGCATCCGGCCTCAAACCCGCCCGAATCTCAGCTTCCAACACAGACATCCCGGCATTCACTTCTATCTCAATCCCTTCACGCACAAACTTAACCCAAGCCATAAAAACCTCCCACATATCCAATCCAAACATCACAACAGCCAACAGCCAGCTCAGAAAAATATTTTATTTCATGTGCATTTGCAGGGGTCTTAGATATTCTTAGCTCTCAGAAATCTGCGTTATGAGCAGACTGTATCACTGTCTGAGCGAAGTTTGCAACGGAGCGAGTTTGAGAAGGCTGCTCATGCCTTTAGCAGATTTCTGAGAGGTTAGAATATCTTAGACCCCGAAACCGCACATGAAATAAAATATTTTTCTGAGCGTCCCTTTTCCCATTATAACATACTCCAAAAAAATCCCAAAATACACGAAAGGACCACTCCCCAGAGCAGTCCCCTCATAATATTTTCATGTTATACTAAACCCGCACAAGCAATCAGATCAGGCTGCCAACTTCTTAGCCAGTGACGCCGCACTAGCCGCATCATCAGAATATCCGTCAGCACCAATTTCCTCAGCAAACTCCTCAGTAATTGGCGCTCCGCCAACCATAACCTTAATATTACCTCTGAAATCCGCCGCATTCAACGCCTCAACAGTCTCCTTCAGAGCCGGCATAGTAGTAGTCAGCAGTGCAGAAAGCGCAATGATCTTAACATCCGGATTCTCTTTATAGCACTCAATAATCTTAGCCGCCGGAACATCAACCCCAAGATCGATCACCTCAAATCCGGCACTCTCAATCATCATGGCAACCAGGTTCTTACCAATATCATGAAGGTCACCGGAAACCGTAGCAATGATAACCTTACCAAGTGCACCTGTAGAACCAGATGCCAGATGCGGTTTCAGAACCTCAACACCTTTCTTCATTGCACGAGCTGCAACCAACATCTCCGGAACAAAAATCTCACCATTTTTGAATTTCTCGCCAACTACAGACATCGCACTGATCATACCATCATTGAGAATCGCAACCGGATCATCACCCTCATCAATGGCTTCCTGTACAGCCGGTCCTACTAATTTCGCTTTCCCTTTTTCAACTAATTCCGCAACTTCATTTATCTTAGACATAATCAAATCCTCCTGTTATTTCTCAATTTCAGATTCCAACCACTTAATTCATTTACACAGTTTCTGCAGATTCAACTTACTTCTTCTTTGTTGTACCAATTAATCCTTCTCTGTAAGCCCCTATATATTCCATACAATAATCATCCAGACCAAGTAATGCTTCTGTTGCATAAACCAGTCCAAGCATATCCTTATTTGTCGGATCCATAATTCCACTGTCCAGTCCTGCATTCATTGCCAGTACCAGGAACCCGTAATTAATCAGCTTACGAACCGGCAGATTAAAGGAAATATTACTGATTGCTGCCGTAATATGAATGGTCGGATACTGCTCACGTACACTTGTGATCGTCTCAATATTCGTTGCAATACCATCCTCAGAAGTACAAAGCATCTCAACCAGCGGATCAATGTGAATCCTGTCCGGAGCAATTCCGTACTCTTTCGCTTTCGCCATGATCTTGTCAAAAACTTTCAGACGATCTGCTGCACATTTCGGAATACCTGTATTGTCACTCAGCAACGCAATTACCTGCCATCCCTCATTTCCCGGCTCAGCCATGATCGGGAAAATCGTATCAATCTTATGTCCCTCTCCTGATACAGAGTTAAAAATTCCAGGTTTCTTACAGAACTTATAAGCCTGTGCCAGAACATCCGGACTCGGGCTGTCAATTGAGATCGGAAGATCTGTAACCTCCTGGATACAGTCGATCATCCATTTCAATGTTTCCACTTCTTCCGCTTCCGGAACAGAAGCGCAACAGTCAATATAAGTAGCTCCGCTTTCCGCCTGAAGCTTTGCTCTTGCTTTAATAAATTCAGAGTCTCTTTTCGCGATCGCTTCTGCAACGATCGGGATAGAACCATTAATTTTCTCACCAATAATAATCATTTTCAAACACCTCCATAGCATCATCCTCTGCAACACCTGAAATTTCATCTAAATGTCGGACAGATATTTGTATTCCGTTTTGCCACTGACAAATACCTGAGATCAGAACATAATCTGCCATGGAAGCCTTGTAGATTCAGATGCCTTAATGCCAAATTTCTCTTCATTCAGCTTGTCAATGGAATCACAGAGAGATTTATAAACACCCGGATAAACAGAACCAGGACCACCCTGAGCGATACATGGAATAAAGTATTTGTTTCCACATTCTTCGCACACACGACGTACCACTGCATCACAATTCTCATCTGTCCAGCCCTCAAAATCAACTGCACGATTTTCGATACCGCCCATGAAGCTGATCTTTCCGCCATATTTCCTGATCAGTTCCGGAAGATTATTGGTTTCCATACATCCCTGCCATACATCGATCCCCATCTCAATCATAGAAGGAACCAGTGTTGCTGCGTAACTGTCAGAATGATGGATAACCAGCTCAACGCCATGACTGTGATAATATCCGTAAATTTCTTTATATGGCTCAAGTAAAAATTCATCAAACATTGCAGGACTCATAAATGTACTGTCCAGTCCACCCCAGTCATCATGATGGAATAATGCATCAGGATGAAGGTTGGAACAGATACCTTCAGCAAGTTCCAGTTCCCACTCTGTCAGATATTTGATCAGATCATGCATTTCATCCGGATTAGTAATATAATAAACCAACGCATTACTGATCTCACACAGATGATGAGTCTGCTCAAATAATCCCGGTGCAACGAAAGCTGCTTTTAAATGCCTGTTCTCCGTCAACTGCATCATACTGAGCCTTCACCATATCCCACTGATCCTGGGTAAATTTCAAAGACGGTGCATGTACATAGTCTTTCCAGTCTTCAATATCCTTTACCACGATCTTGTCAGGAGTATGTACAGGAAAAGAACCCGGAACTCCTTTCGGAAAAGTATTGGCTTACCCCCCATGCATTTCACTACATTTTCCTGTCCGGGCTGAAGCAGACGGGTTTGTAAACATAAACGGATGAAAAAGAAGCTGCACTGCTTCATACTGATTAACAAATCTGTCAGGATTTCCGCCTTTTATAACTTCCAGCATATTCTGTTTCGGTGTTAACATATAATCTACCTCCTCATGCAATATGAAAATGCCCCCACATTCCCACATTTGTTTGTTTAATTTGTCGTTCTTTATCTCGTTTCTGATGATTTTATTGTAGCATTTATACAATCCAAAATATATAATCAGATATGCGGATTTTTCACGCCCGCATTCCTACAAATTGTATGAATGCATCTCAAGTATTGTGCCAACAGTAACCGGCAGCCATATAATAAATTTTAAAATCAACCGTAAATACACTTGTAACACAACTCTAAACACTGTATAATTTTGTATATACAGATATCAGACTTTAAAAAATTCATTTGTGCCTGCACAATAAGACTTTTAAACCTGATTTATCTAAATATAAAGAAATACGATTTATATAACAGATCAACAGATTCCGAATGTTTTACAGTAAATATTTAACAGGTGGTGAACGCAATGTTTTCAAAAAAATTATTAATACCTCTGCTATCGCTCAGCCTTCTTGTTACTCCTGCATACAGCAGTCATGCTGCTGAAAATACAGAGGCCGCGGGAACATCCGTAGAAGGTCAGGGAATGCTTTCCCCTTCTTCATCTTCAGAGCGTTCTGAAAGCGTCTTTAACGGTTCCGGGGCAGGCACATCTTCAGAACCGGTCACAGATGAGAAACTGGAGACAATTTTAAAACAGGTTCAGAGTCAGCTTCCCACTGAAAACGGAACCTGGGCTGTTTTCATATCCGATCTTGTAAACGGAACCGAGGGCAATCTTAATGATCAGAAAATGCAGGCTGCAAGCCTGATCAAGCTCTATATCATGGGAGCTGTCTACGAGAATTATGAACAGATAACCGGACAATACGGCAGGGATTCTGTAGACTCCAATCTGTACTCCATGATCACAGTCAGCGATAACGATGCAGCCAATACCCTGACAACTTATCTTGGCGGCGGTGATTCCGCAGCAGGTATGCAGGCTGTCAACAGTTTCTGCCAGGCACATGGCTATGACCAGACTCACATGGGACGTATGCTCCTTGCCAGCAATGAGAATGATGATAACTACACATCTGTAGGAGACTGTGGTCATCTCCTGCAGGAGATTTATAAACAGGATACATCCGGCTACACCCATGCCACTGATATGTTTAATCTGCTCAAGGCACAGACACGCTGTAACAAAATTCCCGCACAGCTTCCGGAAGGAGTCAAAACCGCAAATAAAACCGGAGAACTTGACAACGTGGAAAACGATGCCGGAATCATCTATGATTCCAAAAATGACGTAGTAATCGTATTTATGTCCCAGAATCTCTCAAGCGCCGGTTCCGCACAGAATACGATCGCTACCTTAAGCAGAACGATTTACGATCACTATAATTAAATAATGTACTCTCAGAGTACATTATAACCCAAAGGAGGGATTCACTATGAAAAAAAGAAAAAATATTGCAGTTTCCATGATTCTTACAGCTACGATTGCTGCTGTATCTGTACCCTGCAGCTCACAGATCGTTATGGCATCTGACACTTATCAGGTAGGTGTAAGTAAAGGGTATCTGGCTCTGCGCTCTGCCATGGCTTATGATTCCTCCAACGAGATCGGCGAGCTGTATTCCGGTGATACTGTTGAAGTTACAGAATATACCACCAGTGATTACTGGTACGTCTATTCTCCAAAACTGAACAGATCCGGATACGTAAATAACGATTACCTGTATTTCCTCTCATCACAGCCGACAAGTTCGTCCGGTTCTTATACTGTCAGTGTTGCCAAGGGTTATCTGGCTTTGCGTTCTGCAAAGGCTTATGACTCTTCCAACGAGATCGGACAGTTATACTCCGGTGATACAGTAACAGTTTCTGACAGCAGTGATCCTCAGTACTGGTATGTCTATTCTCCGAAACTGAACTTATCCGGCTATGTAAATAAAGATTACTTATATTACAGTGGCGATACTGATGCCATGTGCACAGAGTTCTTCCGGAGATTCAAGGACTGTCAGTGTTGCCAAGGGTTATCTGGCTCTGCGTTCCGCAAAAGCTTATGATTCCTCCAATGAGATCGGACAGCTGTATTCCGGCGATACAGTTCAGCTTATCGACACCAGTGATTCCCAGTACTGGTACGTTTACTCTCAGAAGTTAGAAAAAAACGGATATGTAAATAAAGATTATCTGATTGGCGGAACAACCACATATGCCACCAGAACAGTCAGCGTTGCTACCGGTTATCTGGCTCTGCGCTCTGCAAAGGCTTACGACTCTTCCAATGAGATCGGACAGTTGTATTCCGGCGATACAGTTCAGCTTGTGGATACAACTGATGCACAGTACTGGTATGTTTACTCCCAGAAACTCTGCAAATATGGTTATGTAAATAAAGATTATTTATATTAATCTTTTTCGTAACACTATAAAACAGTTACGCTTCTTTACATTCACCATATACAACAAAACAGAAAGGACTCACAGTTATGAGCCCCAAACGACAGGTTAACCATAATATTCGTAAACACTTTAACGCAATCATTTACAATATTTCACGCTATGCGGAAATTGCTCTTTCTATCGTAATTCTGCTGGTGATCGCACTGGCAGGCTTCCGGCTGATCATGGAGGTTGCAGATACTTCTGTTATGTCCATGGATACAGAATTTTTCAGCACTTTCCTTTCCCAGGCATTGTCTCTGGTAGTAGGCGTGGAATTTGTAAAAATGCTCTGCCAGCATTCCGCACAGACAGTTGTTGAGGTTCTGATGTTTGCCACAGCACGTCAGATGGTAGTCGAACACCTCGGGCCAGCAGAAACTCTTCTTGGCGTACTCAGTATCGCAGTTCTGTTTGCGATCCGCAAATATCTTATGACAGACAACGATGACATGAATGCTCATAACTGTCCGAAGAATACTGAAGAAAATTAAAGAAAACAAAAAACTGCATATCAGATACGATCTGTAAATTCTACCGATAGTATCTGATTATGCAGTTTCTTTTTATTTCCACAT
>ENA-OQCU01000997-OQCU01000997.1-human-gut-metagenome-genome-assembly--contig:-NODE-997-length-10692-cov-2.809181_pt1 | contig 10692 bp, 13 predicted proteins | sample MGYA00242504_ERZ504590 | MGnify/ENA primary metagenome ERZ504590 (study PRJEB26092, sample SAMD00036318) | human gut metagenome | host: Homo sapiens | study: EMG produced TPA metagenomics assembly of...
AAATTTAACGCTTTCATTCATTTACACATTTATTTTAACATTTCGCCCCAATCTTGCAAAGCTGAAAATTGTGTTACTGTTCGTTCTGTTCTCCGTAACCATAATATCCCGCGAGATACTTCCAAATGAACAGTAATAATTGTCAAACTACCATTTTCCTGTTATAATAGCGTGGGAAAAGATAATGGATATTCAATAAACAACAATATTTTTTATCAGTTTGCCATAAAATATGCAAATACAGAAATTACAGGAGGAATCCACTCATGGAACAGATTAAAATTCCTGACGGGTATCAGTCATCTTTAAATCTTCACGATACCCAGATTGCCATTAAGACTGTGAAAGATTTCTTTCAGCAGACACTGGCTCAAAAACTGAATCTGCTGCGTGTTTCCGCTCCGGTATTCGTTAATCCGTCATCCGGTCTGAACGATAACTTAAACGGCGTGGAACGTCCGGTAAGCTTTGATATCAAAGGCCAGCCGGAGAATGCTGAGATCGTACACTCTCTCGCCAAATGGAAGAGATATGCATTACAGAAATATGGCTTTGCTCATGGTGAAGGACTTTACACAGACATGATCGCGATCAGAAGAGACGAAGATCTGGACAATATCCACTCCGTATACGTAGATCAGTGGGACTGGGAAAAGATCATCAGCAAGGAAGAACGCAACATGGACACACTTGTTTCCACAGTACGTGCTATCTACAGCGTTCTCCGCAAGACCGAAAAATACATGGCTGTTCAGTACGATTACATCGAAGAAATCCTTCCGAGAGAGATCGCATTTGTCAGCACCCAGGAACTGGTCGACATGTATCCTGATCTCACTCCAAAGGAACGTGAATACAAGATTGTCAAGGAAAAAGGTGCCGTATTCCTCATGCAGGTCGGCAAAACCTTAACCAACGGAGAACGTCATGACGGACGTGCACCGGACTACGATGACTGGGAATTAAACGGCGATATCCTTGTTTATTATCCTGTTCTCGACATTGCTCTGGAGCTTTCTTCCATGGGTATTCGCGTTGACGAGGATGCGCTTGACAGACAGCTTACCATCGCAGGCTGCGACGACAGACGTGAGCTTCCTTTCCAGAAGGCAATCCTGAACAAGGAACTTCCATATACTATCGGCGGCGGCATCGGCCAGTCCCGTATCTGTATGTTCTTCCTCAGAAAAGCACACATCGGTGAAGTGCATGCTTCCCTGTGGCCGGAAGAAGTAATGAAAGAAGCAGCAGCAAAAGGAGTACAGCTTCTGTAAAAAAGCCGTAAACCTGGAATACTCAGAGATCACAGACACACAGATGTGTAAATACACAATGTATATCTGAGTGCCTTATCAGACAAATGTAACGGGGCGAATACAACAGTGAATATTTTATTTTTTTTAACACCTAAAAGTGATGTAGCATATATATTTGAAAATGAGACTCTTCGTCAGACTCTTGAGAAAATGGAACACAGAAAATTTTCCTGCATTCCGCTTCTGAGTCTGGACGGGAAATATAAAGGAAGTATTTCCGAGGGTGATCTTCTCTGGGGAATGAAAACCTTAAATGTTCCCGGACTGAAAGAAGCAGAGAGCATTTCCATTATGGCAATCCCGCGAAGAGCAACCTATAAGGCAGTTCACGCAGATTCTGACATGGAAGATCTGCTGGACAAGGCAATTAACCAGAATTATGTCCCGGTTGTAGATGATCAGGGATACTTTATCGGCATCATCACCCGTAAAGAGATCATCAAATACTGCTACAAAGAACTGAAGAAATATATAAAAGCTTCAGATTCATAAAAAGAGCTGCCGCATTGCAATTTTTCAATTGCTAATGCGGCAGTTCTTTTTATATTCTTTATAACGCCTCAGCAGACCTCAACAAAATTCCTGTTTTTCCTTTTTCTGTGCCAGAAGCTTTCCGAACAATGCTGCCAACACCTGCTGAAACAGAGTTCCGATCATTACCGGAAACATAACTTCACCCGGAAAATATGCAGCTGCGATCACCGCTCCTGCGCTGATATTGCGCATCCCGGTTCCATACATCATGGAAACCGCCGTACTGCGATCCTTTCGGAAGATATACGCCACAAACCAGCCGAGTGCATATCCGGAAGCAGCCAGGACAAGGATTGCCAGTGCAACCTTCACCCTCTGCATATTCATATCCCGGATATATGGTGCTACTTTGGAAGAATTGGACGTTACCACAAATATCAGTGCCAGCTTTGAAAAAGGCGCCAGCTTTCCCGGCCATGTTTCCATTACTTTTCCATCTGTGATCTGATTTAATACCATCGCAACAACAGCAGGAAGCGCAACCATAAATATCAGTTCCCGCATCATCCTGGCAGGATCTATGGTCACCGCAGAGCCCAGCAGGATCTTCAGCGTAGCCGGGATCAGAAAAGGTGCCAGTACCGTATCCAGCACTACCAGAGACAACGACAGAGGACTGTTTCCATCATAAATCGTCACCCACATCAGACTTACCACTGCAGTGGGAACTGCAAACTCCAGTACCATTCCGGTGATCAGTTCCATGTTATTTCCAAAGAAAAGATGACCTGCCCCGCAGGCTGCTGTCGGGATTACCACATGGACCAGAAGCATGATAATAAGCAGTGAGCCCGGATGTCGGAATACATTTGCCACATCTTTAAATCTTGACTTCAACGCCCCGGCAAATGTCATAAATGCAAATACGGCCGGCACATAAGGCAGACCGCATTTGGCAATATCAGGAAAGCACACCCCCAGCAACAGACAGGTCGGTGTCACCAGGGCCATCCATTTTTCTATGAAACTGTTAAATTTTCTCAGCATCTTATAAAACCTTTGAAAGGAAGTCTTTCAGTCTAGGATTCTTCGGATTCGCGAAAAAATTCTTTCGGAGTATTCTCTTCCTGTATCTTACCGTCATCAATAAAAAGAACTCTTGTTGCCACTTCTCTTGCAAATCCCATCTCATGAGTAACTACAACCATGGTCATACCTGACTGCGCAAGTTCTTTCATCAATTCCAGAACCTCACCTACCATCTCAGGGTCAAGTGCGGAAGTTGGCTCATCAAAAAGCATCACATCCGGATTCATGGCAAGAGAACGTGCAATGGCAATACGCTGTTTCTGCCCGCCCGAAAAGCATATCCGGATATGCATTGGCTTTGTCCGGAAGACCTACACGTGCCAGAAGCTCATCCGCTTTCTTTGAAGCTTCATCCTTTGTCATCAGCTTCAGTTCTACAGGTGCCAGCATAATATTCTGTTTTACCGTTTGTGCGGAAACAGATTGAACTGCTGGAATACCATTCCAATCTTCTGACGGTGTCTGTTAATGTCAACCTTCGGATCTGTAATATCAGTTCCTTCAAAGAGGATCTGTCCGCCTGTCGGAACCTCCAGAAGATTCAGTGATCTCAGGAAAGTAGATTTTACCGGAACCGGAAGGACCAATGACGGCTACTACTTCTCCCTGACAGATATCTGTTGTTATTCCATCGAGAACCTGATTTGTACCAAAAGCTTTCTTCAGATCCTTTACCTGGATCAGTACATTCTTATCGCTCACTGGTTCTTAATCTCCTTTCCAGTTTATTCATCCCCCATGTAAGGATTCCAACGATCACAAGGTAAATCGCTGCTGCTGCCATCAGAGGCCAGAACGCATTGTATGTACGGCTCTGGATCAGCATAGCTCCTTTTGTCAGGTCCATCATACCGATATAACCGATGATGGATGTCTCTTTGATCAGCACGATAAATTCATTTACCAGCGCAGGAAGTACATTCTTAAATGCCTGCGGGATAATGATCAGTCGCATGGTCTGGCTGAAATTCAGACCAAGGCTTCGTCCTGCCTCTGTCTGTCCCTGGTCAATGGACATGATACCGGAACGGACAATCTCAGCTACATAGGCACCTGAGTTGATACCAAAGGCAAGTCCACCTACAATGATCTTGTTAATGCTTACAGCACCAAAAATTACAAAATTCATGATCAACAGCTGGATCATGGTTGGTGTTCCACGAATTACAGTCAGATAAACTCTGCAGATCGCATTGAGGATCTTAAAGGAGCCTGACTTATCGTGCGCAGAACGGATGATTGCTACAAGGAAACCGATGATCAGACCTACAATTACCGCAAATACTGTGATAATAAGAGTTGTTTTCAGACCATCCAGAAGCCAGAGATAGCGGTCATCTTTAATAAAGTTCAGATAAAAAGTCTTCTTTTACATTCGCTAATATCATAGGATTATTCATAAAAATCCTCTGTTCCGAAAAGAGAGCTGTTGGCAAATCGTCAACAAGCTCTGTTATTTGTTATTTTAATACTTATTTCTTTACAATAATTACCTGGCTTGCATCTGCATAGTATCTGTAAAGTCAACGCTTGATTTACGGTCTTCTGTTACAGTCATACCAGCTGCACCGAAGTCTGCCTTGCCGGACTGTTACTGCCGGAAGGATGGAATCGAATTCCATATCTTCAATTTTTCCAGTTCATATCCAAGCTTATCACAGATTGCCTGAGCGATATCAGCATTCGATGCCAATCGATATCATCACCTTCATGATATTCATATGGTTCGAACTCAGCGTTAGTAGCCATTACCAGAGTTCCATTGGAACGGTCAACATCTTCCGGTGATTCATATGGAGTCTTACCGGCATCCTCACCAATGTAATTGTCCATGATGCTGTCGATAGTTCCATCCTCTTTCAGTTCCTTGAGAGCTCCGTTAATCTTGTCAAGAAATTCATCATTGCCTTTCTTTAAGCAGATTGCATATTCTTCTTCCTCGAATGGCTCATCCAGAATCTTGAGATCATCATTATTCTCAACAAATTTCTGAGCCGGCTGTGAATCGATGATCACACAGTCGATCTGTCCTGCCTTTAATGCCTGAACAGCTTCACTTCCCTTGCTGTAACGTTCTACTGTAGAACCATCTTTCTCATAATCAGATGCATCAAGGTCACCTGTTGTACCAAGCTGAACACCGATTGTTGCTCCTGCAAGATCATCTTTGGATTCAACTTTCTGAGCTGCGGATACGCTTCCTGCCATGGAAAATACCATTACTGCACTGAGTGCAAGAGCTGCTAAATCTCTTTTGATCTTTCATCTTTTTTCCTCCTCGCATCCGAAAGTATATCTACGGCTGCCATCTTTTTACCTTCTTCAGACAACAGCGTATAATTATGCGTTTCGGTTGTATATTTTTGTTTTTAATTTTAACATACTTTCTGTTATAATTCCGTTGTAGTTAAAAAAACATAACGAAATTTCAACACAAAAATATTGAAAGAGGACAAAGATCATGAAAAAAATCTCAGAAGCTTTCCGCCCTGCTCTTAGCTCTCGCATTATCCGTGAGCACAACTGCATGTGGAAACAGCACTGCATCCACGACGACCGCGGCTGAGACAGCTGCTGAAGTTACCACAGAAGCCGCATCCGAATCCGCAGCTGAGACATCTGCGGCGGCCGGCGATCGAAATGACTGTCACCTATCCAGTCACCATCACTGACCATCTTGGCCGTGAGGTTACGATCGAGAAACAGCCGGAATCCTTCGTCAGCGGCTACTATATCTCCACAAGCCTGATGATCGCCCTTGGTCTCGATGACCAGTTAGTCGCGTTGAGGCAAAGGCCGACAAGAGAAACATCTACAAATTAAGCGCTCCGGAACTCACAGAACTCCCGTCTGTCGGAACAGCGAAAGAGTTTGACCTTGAGGGCTGTGCCGCATTAAAGCCGGACCTTGTGATCGTTCCGACAAAGTTAAAAGATTCCATCCCGGCTATGGAAGAGCTTGGTCTCACCGTAATCGCTGTAAATCCGGAAGACCAGACAAAGTTATTCGAGACCATCGACATGATCTCCACAGCCGCAGACGTAGTTGAGAAAGGCCAGGAGCTGGAGTACTGGATCTCCGACGCTCTTGAGAGCTTAAAGAAATCCCTCGACGGCGTTGAGACTCCGTCCGTATACCTTGCAGGCAACAGCGCTCTGTTACAGACCGCTGGTCCGGAGATGTATCAGTCCACCCTGATCGAGAACGCCGGCGGCGTGAACGCGGCTTCCGACATCACTGATACATACTGGGCAGATACTTCCTACGAGCAGATTCTCTCCTGGAACCCAGACTACATCGTACTCGCTGCTGACGCTGACTACGATGTTGACTCTGTTCTGAACGATTCCGCTCTCGCTGACTGCACAACTGTAAAAGAAGGACACATTGCCCAGATCCCGAGCGACATCGAAGCTCTCGATTCCCCGGTACCGGCAAGCTTTTTAGGCAGCTACTATGTCGCTTCCATTCTTCACCCGGACGTTGTAACTGAAGACGATTTCAAGACTACAGAAAAGAATTTCTATGAAACATTCTATGGCTTCACTCCGGAAAGCGCAAACTGATTCCAACCGGACAATGGCAATTTTAACTCTGGCGATGACATTTCTTGTCATCGCCTTTGTTTCAGCACTGACTACCGGAAAGTACCCGATCTCCCTGGCGGATCTTTGCGCAGGGGAACCAATGGCGGTCCGCACTTTTACCATACTCCGCCTGCCCCGCGCCCTCATGGGACTCGTCGGCGGCTTTGGCCTCGGTGTGGCCGGGTTCGTCTACCAGACGGTCTTCCGGAACCCGCTGGCGTCCCCCGATATCATCGGCGTCTCTTCCGGTGCCAGCGCAGGTGCCGCCTTCGCAATCCTTTTTACCTCCGCTGCATCGCCGTCCACCACGGTCTTCGCGTTTGTCGGCGGACTTCTCGCAGTTTGTCTGTCCCTTGGACTCACCGCCCTTTCCCCAGTAAAGGAACACTCTTCCATTGTTCTCGCGGGGATCGCGGTCCACTCCCTGGCGCAGACATTTCTCATGGTGCTGAAGCTCATGGCTGACCCGGAAAAACAGCTGGCTTCCATCGAATACTGGATCATGGGAAGTCTTGCGGGCGTCACTGTCTCGAAGATCCCGTTCCCTGTTGTGATCATTCTGTTTAGCTCCGCCGTTATTTTCCTGCTCCACCGCCATATACTGGCGCTGTCGGTGCAGGAGGACGAGGCACGAATGCTGGGTGTCTCTGTCCAGAAGACCAGGTTTTTCGTGCTTTTCCTCGCGACACTCACGGTGGCTGCCACAGTCAGCGTCACGGGGCTTATCAGTTTTATCGGTCTTCTCGCCCCGCACACGGCGAGACTTCTCACCGGGCACAACAGGCGGTCATCCTGTCTTTTGAGCGGGATCATCGGAAGTGTCCTGCTGCTCACTGCGGACGTATTGGCGAAGTCCCTGACTGCGGTGGAATTGCCTGTGAGTATCTTCACATCGCTTCTCGGTGCACCGTTTTTGATCTATCTGATTCTCGCGGAAAGGAGGATCTGTAGTCAAAATGGCTGATTTTTTTTCATGTTCTATGGATATCTCCCTCTGTCTCGGCGGACGGCAGATCCTGGATCATGTCTCCTTTTCTGTTGACACACCAGGGCGTGTGATCGGACTTCTGGGGCCAAACGGAGGTGGAAAGACCACACTTCTCCGGGCCATCTGCGGGGAATTGCCCCATGACGGGCATGTTTTTCTTGAAGGTGCTGAGCTCGCCGGACTGCGTTCAAAGGAACTGGCACGGCGGGTCAGCTATATTCCGCAGCAGAGCGGGATCTCGATCTCCATGAGTGCCATAGATGTGGTGCTGATGGGATTTTATCCAAAATTAAAGCTGCTCAGCCAGCCGTCCGCGGATATGAGAGCGGCGGCACTCCGGGCTCTGGAACAGGTCGGGATGGCTGGTCTCGCAGACCGGGATTATCTGACGCTCAGCGGTGGAGAAAAGCAGCTTGTGATCCTGGCCCGGACGCTGGTGGAAGACACGAAGCTGCTGCTCTTCGACGAGCCGGACAGCTCGCTGGATCTCGGAAATAAGTACCGGATGGTGCGGATGATCATGGAATTAGTGCATGGGCGTCCTGGAAAAGCTGGTCTGATCTGCCTTCATGACCCGGTTCTGGCGCTTGCCTGCTGTGACACGCTGATGCTTTTAAAAGATGGCCGCCTGATCTGCACGCTGCAGCCAAAAACTGACTCTGTCCATGATATGGAAAAGGCGTTTTCTGAAATTTATGGGGCGGTAAGACTTGTTGCTGTTGCGGATCCGGAAATCTCGAACCATAAGCGGCTCATCCTGCTTCCCCTTCTGTAATTATTCTGCTGCGGATCTTTCTCCCGCAGTGCTGAATAATTTTACTGTTTCCAGATTGGCATTTATGATATTATGGTAACTGTTCAGTATCCTCACAGTCACATATTATGATCATAATAATTCTTGAAAGAAGGTGTTCTCCATGATATCCGACATCCGAGTTTTTCTCTGCGACGATGACCACCTCCGATTCTTTGGTGAAGGTCCCTGCCGTCTGCTCCATCTGATCGAGGAGACCGGTTCGCTGCGGGCGGCGGCGATGTCTATGGGGATGGCGTATACGAAGGCACTTGCCATCACGAGGCGAGCTGAAAAGAATCTCGGTTTTCCGCTCACGGCCCGCCGGATCGGCGGAAAAGGCGGCGGAGGAAGTGTACTGACGCCGAAAGCAAAGGAGTTTTTACATGACTATGAAGCCTACCGTGACGCCTGTATTCAGAGCAGCCGCGAGCTCTATACTCAGATCTTTTCTAAATATGCAGATGGGGGAGAAGACGGGGAATAAATTTGTGTCTGAAACAGCGGCAGCTGCAGGTATTCATAAAAACGGCATTTGGTCATAACTGGCAGCCGGGGAATCGGGAAGAGCACGCTGCTGAGAGAAATTCTGGCACTGCCGTACTTTTCTGATTTAGGACCATTTCCAGGATTTACAACACAGGCGTTTCCGCGCGACCGTGTGGAATTGACAGATAATCTTACTGGTGAAACTGCGAGAATCGGATCCTACCATCCACCTAAGTCCTTCGCTGTTCCAAATTTCCCTGCAGATAGTTTTGTACAAAAAGCTTGTACTGCTGATTCTGCGCATCCTGATGCTCAACGATCCGGCAACCAAATGACACCGGCTATGGATGGCTTCCTTGGGCTCGGCATCACTTCTATAACCCGCGCCATTGAGTCCGCTTCCCAATGGGCGGTAATCGACGAACTCGGCTATCTGGAAAGCTCCTGCCCGGAATTCTGCGATGCTGTTTTCCGTCTTTTTGACCAGAAACAGGTCATCGCTGTTCTCCGCAGCCAATCCACACCGTTTCTCGATGCACTGGCCGCAGAGGGCGTGCGCTATGAAAACGCCTATTCTGCCTGTCCGACCTGTGTTCCCGCACGTGCCTCTCTTTACACAGGTATGTCACAGGAACACACTGGCCGCGTCGGGTATGAGGATTTAGTGCCGTGGAACTATACCCACACGCTGGCTGGGGAACTGAGCAAGGCGGGCTATTATACGCAGTGCGTCGGTAAAATGCACGTCCACCCGCTGCGCAATAATTTGGGATTCAACGATATACGGCTGCATGATGGCTATCTCCATGCCTACCGCCGCCCCACTACGCCCAGTTATGAAGACCAGCGTGTGGCCGATGACTATTATTGGTGGCTCAAACAGCAGCTTGGCGTGGATGCCGACCCCGTGGACACCGGCCTTGACTGCAACAGCTGGGTCGTGCGCCCCTGGATCTACGAGGAAAAGTACCATCCTACCAACTGGGTCGCCAGCGAGTGCCGGGATTTCCTGCGCCGCCGTGACCGCTCGAAGCCGTTCTTTTTGATGGCCAGCTTTGTGCGGCCGCACCCGCCGCTGGATGCCCCGGAATACTACCTGAATTTGTACAAAGATAAGCCGCTGGCCGAGCCTTGGCGCGGCGACTGGAACGACTGCGTCCGCTGGGAGCGCGACGGCCACAGCTACCATGCCCAGACGGCACCCTCGGATGAGAGCTACATCCAGCAGCTGCGGGCGGGCTACTATGCGGCGATTACCCACATGGATCACCAAATCGGGCGCTTAGTCTCCGCGTTGGTGGAGGAACAGATTATGGACAATACGATTATTCTGTTTGTCTCCGACCACGGCGAGATGCTGGGTGACCACCTGATGTTCCAAAAAGCCAAGCCGTTTCAGGGCAGCATCCATGTGCCGCTGTTTATCTCCGGGCCGGAGCGTTATGTCGGCAAGCACGGCACGGTCCGCACCGATTTGGCCGAGCTGCGGGATGTTATGCCCACGCTGCTGGAACTGGCGGGCACACCGATCCCCGAAACCGTGGACGGCACGAGCCTGCTGCACCCTGTTGAGCGTGAATATCTGCACGGCGAGCATACGCTTGGCGAGGATTCCATGCATTTCATCCTGACAAAAGAGGATAAATACATCTGGTACTCCCAGACCGGGCGGGAACTGTACTTCAACCTGCGCGATGACCCGCACGAAACAAAAATGCACTGGACGAAAACCCGGAGCAGTGTAGCTGAACTGCGTGCCCTGCTGATTAACGCCTTAAAGAACCGTGAAGAACAGTACACAGACGGTCATACCTTGTTTGTGGGCAAAACGCCCCTGACCGTATTGCAGAACACCGAGGTGTTATGAAGCAGCTTCAATTTCTGATAAAACCCGCAGCCGGATTTTGCAATATGCGCTGCCACTATTGCTTTTATCGGGATGAGCAGCAAAACCGT
>ENA-OQCU01000999-OQCU01000999.1-human-gut-metagenome-genome-assembly--contig:-NODE-999-length-10679-cov-3.287339_pt1 | contig 10679 bp, 9 predicted proteins | sample MGYA00242504_ERZ504590 | MGnify/ENA primary metagenome ERZ504590 (study PRJEB26092, sample SAMD00036318) | human gut metagenome | host: Homo sapiens | study: EMG produced TPA metagenomics assembly of...
GTGTTTCCTCTGCATTAATATCACGGATTGCCAGTCCACCAAGCAACGGAACTACTGCATGTCCGTAAGAATCAAAAAAGACTGCCGGGGAAGCATTAGGATTAACTTTTTCATAAGAAACATTGATCTCAGAATAAATATCAACAGGCAATACCTCATCTGTTGAATCTGTATTATAGCAGTCATGATGAATATTGGAATCACTTGCTGCCATATAAGGATTCACATCCATAACCTTCGGTGTAAGTGTCTTTATAGGCAATTCTGATGTCTGACCTGCATTTTCCTCTGTCTGTGTTTCTTCTACCTGTGTTTCCTCTGCACGTACCATATTTATTGACGGTTCAGATGTTGTAGCTGCTATAAAAGCGATCATTGCAAGAATTAAAGCTCTTTTTCTTCATAATTGTTTTTCCTCCTGAGTGTTTTTTGTCATATTACATTTCTGCGTTTCAAACCAGATGGAGAGTCCTTCTTTTTAATTTTTCTGCTCTTCCACAGGTTTCATAAAAAAATATTCTATCCGCATCCTGAACGCATGAAGCGAAAAATCAAGATCACTGCACCAGATGATCCCACATTTCGGATACAGGGAACGGAGATGTTCTGCCGCATTCAGCCCGGACACACCTAGGCAATTGCAAGAAACACCACTGCCGGTACTGTTTTTTCGTATCCGCCCTAAAAAACTGTTCCTGATTCTGATAGATTTCAATCAATGGAAAAACTTTCTTTTCTGTACAGTAATTTCTGATGTATTCCGCACAGTTCTGTCCTTCCTGTTCCTGATCAGTCAATATGGCAATACAATACACGACATCCCTCCTCTTCCATTTGATGTACTCCCATTTGTTATCCTCATTATAAAAAAGCCAGAAATTTTTTCAATAATTCTGTCACGAAACGACAGAAAATGACACGAATTGTAAATCTATGGTATTGTTTTGTGATATACTTATAGCAGAATTTTATGAAGATTGCGGGAGCTGCTTTGCAGTGAAGCAATTCGTAGATATCAAGTTAGGGGCAAAATGCCTTTTGACCCTAACATCATTTTATAAATAAAGGAAGATTTACTATGAGAATTGCAATTGTTGATGATATTTCAGAAGAACGGACACTGTTACGAAACAGACTGGAATCTCAGTTTTCCAGGCGCAATGTCCATACAGATATATTGGAATATGAAAATGGAGAAACTTTCCTCACTGCAGCGAAGGAATGTCCTTTTCACTGTAGTGTTTCTGGATATTTATATGAATGGTTCTAACGGGATTAATACAGCAAAAGAACTTCGCAGATCAGATACTGACTGTCTGCTGATCTTTACAACAACTTCTACCGACCATGCATTAGAGGGATTCCAGGTCCGGGCTCTGCACTATCTTGTAAAGCCTACAGTGAAAATGATATTTCCGCACTGGCCGATGAAATCCATTTCCCGCATCCCGGATTCCGGGAAATACATAGATGTAAAGGTAAACGGCAGTAATATTCAGATTCCCTTCCGGAAAATAATCTACGCAGAGCATTTTTCCCACATGATCCACATCCACACTGCCGGTGAAAGGGAACTGGTCACCCGCCAGTCCTTTGATTCCTTCATAACCTCCCTGAAAATGGACTCACGTTTCTATCGATGTAACCGAGGCGTTGTGATCAATCTGGAGCATGCCGTTGATTTTGACGGAACAGGCTTTCGCCTTGATAGCGGAAACAATGTCCCTGTCAGCCGGAAGCTGCTGAAAAACGCCAGACAGACATTTATGGAATTTCTGTTCCAAAGGAGGTCCTGAAATGACTGACATACTTCGCCCTGTACTTGAACTTTTCGTAATCATTCCCGGCATACTGCTGGCATATCTGCCTGTAAAGAACTATCTGAGGCAGACACCGCTTAAGCTGACAGCATGGCTTCTTCCCCTTCTTCTGGGAATCTGTATTTTAGGAGGGGCAGTTTGCTGTGCCCTGCAAATTCCCACCAGATGGTTCCTGTTTCCTCTGCTGCCTGTCATTATGCTCATTTACCATAAAACATTAAAAATCTCTGTCTGGAAATCCGTCAGTGTTTTTCTGGCAGTCTTCGCAGTTTTTACATGTGTCAAAAGTCTGTCCCGGGCAGTCAATGCCCTTATGACTGCTGACCTGCATATTACAGGAAATGAACTGTGGCTGCACACTGGTGCCGGAATTTTCTATAACGTCATCTGTCTGCTGTTTGTTCTGGCAGCCTGGTATCCTGCCTGCCACTGTGTACAGACAATGGTCACAGACGAGAACTTTGCCCAGACCTGGTATGTATTCTGGATTCTTCCGGTAATCTTCATAGGAGTGAATCTTTTTATGATTCCCAAACACCGCAGCACTTTATATACCGGGCGTATTCTGCAGTGTTATATTGTTTTCAGTCTTGTACTGCTCATAATCCTGCTTCTGTTTTATGTCCTGTTTCTTATGATGGCAGTCAGCCTGAACAAAAATGCCAGACTTCAGCAGGAGAACCATTTCCTTTCTCTTCAGCAGGAAAGGTACGAGAATCTCTGCATGGCCATTGAAGAAGCAAGGCAGGCGCGTCACGATATCCGCCATCATTTTGTCCAACTGTCCTCTCTGGCAGAACAGGGTGACATAGAAAAGATCAGAAAATATCTCTCTGCTGCAACCGGCAAAATCTCTGGCTATAACCTGCATTTCTGTGAAAATCAGGCTGTTGACAGTGTTTTCGGATATTATTCCACCATTGCAGAAAGAGAAAACATTCCTTTTCATGCACTGGTTTCCCTGCCTGCTGATCTTTCCATAGATGAGATCAATCTGTGCCTTGTGTTTTCCAATCTGCTGGAAAATGCCATCCAGGCAAGTGTAAAAACAGCGCCCGCCCGCAGAAAGATTAATGTGGAAGTTTATCCCCACCATAATCATCTCCTTCTGATTCATGTGGAAAACACCTTCGATGGCAAAATACAGCAAAAAAACAATATTTTCCAATCCTCCAAACACTCCGGAAACGGAATAGGAATCGAATCTGTCCGCCACATTACCGACAAAAAACGGCGGTGCGTGTGACTTTACCTATAAAGATGGTATTTTCTCTGCAAAAATAATGCTCCGGATATAATCAGTTATTGATTATACCCGGAGCATTTTGTAAAAACACTCAGATTCATGCCAAACAGATAAAATCATCCGTTTCGCTACTTGCTTGATTCACTAAAATTATTCCATACACTCATCCAAAATTGCAGCCATCTTGTCGATGTGTTCTTTTGTGATCACAAGCGGAGGTACGATTCTGAGTACATCACTGCCTGCAGAGATCACCAACAGTCCTTTTTGCCAACGCAGCCTTTACAACTTCACCAACCGGGCGGCCCTGGATCACGATTCCCTGCATGAAGCCCATGCCTCGTCTTGTCGCAGCGCATTCATGTTTTGCAACAATTTCATCCAGTTTCTGTTCCAGATATGGAGTCATTTCCTGTACATGTTCAATGATCTTATCATTCTCATAAATGTCAAATACTTTGCTGACTGCAGCACATACAAACGGGTTTCCACCATAAGTTGTACCATGATCACCTGGCTCCAGAGAAGCTTTGGCAGCTTTTTCGCCCAGTACAAACGCACCTACCGGCACACCACATCCAAGAGCCTTGGCACTTGTCATAATATCCGGCTGTACACCGTATGCCTGCCATGCAAAATAATGTCCGGTTCTTCCCATACCGCACTGAATCTCATCGAAGATCAGCATAATATCTTTCTCATCACAGATCTGACGCAGGCCTTCCAGAAATTCTTTCTTCGCCGGATAAATACCACCCTCACCCTGAACAACCTCAGTGATAATTGCGCAGGTCTTATCTGTGATCTGAGCCTTTACGCTCTCAAGGTCATTAAAATCCGCAAACTTCACACCACCCATCAGAGGCTCGAAGGGCTCTCTGTAATGAGCAGTTCCTGTCACGGAAAGTGCTCCGATACTTCTTCCATGGAAGGAATGGTTCATGGCAATGATCTCATGATCTGCATGTCCATCACGTACATATGCATATTTCTTAGCTGCTTTTAAAGCACCTTCAATTGCTTCTGTACCACTGTTGGTAAAGAATGCCTTGCTCATTTTACTTGCCTTTACCAGCTTCGCACCTGCTTCGATAATCGGCTCATTGTAATATAAGTTGGAAATATGCATCAGCTTATCAATCTGATCTTTTAATGCTTCATCATATCCCGGATAGTGATATCCCAGAGAATTTACAGCAATACCTGCTGCAAAATCCAGATATTCCTGTCCCTCGGAATCATATAAATAACATCCCTGTCCCTTTTCAAAAACAACAGGAAAACGATTATAAGTGTGAAGAATACTCTCTTCGGATTCCTTCATCTGTTCATTCATGTTCATTGTAATATTTCTCCCCGTCTTCTCTCAGAATCGCAGTACCAATACCTTTGTTTGTAAAGATCTCCAGCAGTAAGCTGTGAGGAATTCTTCCGTCAAGGATATGGACTCTGTTAACGCCTTCTTCAATGGCATCAATACAGTTTTTCAGCTTCGGAATCATACCTCCGCCTACATAACCGTCATCGATCAGTTTCTGTGCTTCATCTACATGAAGTTCAGAGATCAGGCTGGACGGATCATCCTTGTCTTTATAAACGCCTTCAATATCAGAAAGGAATGCAAGCTTCTCAGCATGAACAGCCTCTGCAATGGCACATGCAGCATCATCCGCATTAATATTATAAGTAGCAAACTCATCGTCATAACCTACCGGGAAAATGATCGGCAGGAAATCTTTCTCCAGAAGATCCTCCAGAATCTTCGGCTCAACCTTTGTAACTTCACCAACAAATCCGATGTCTCCGCCCTCTGTCTGTTTCTTGCGGCATTTCAGCAGACCACCGTCTTTACCACTGATACCAACAGCATTTACACCAAGAGATTCCACCATGGCAACCAGTTCCTTATTCACCTTCGCAAGAACCATCTCTGCGATCTCCATAGTATCTTTATCTGTTACACGAAGACCATTAATAAATTTCGGCTCCATACCTACCTTGCCAACCCAGCGGCTGATTTCCTTACCACCGCCATGAACGATGATCGGTTTGAAACCAACCAGTTTCAGAAGAACAACGTCCTTGATCACATTCTTCTTCAGTTCATTATCCAGCATGGCACTTCCGCCGTACTTTACAACTACGATTTTACGATTAAATCTCTGAATATAAGGAAGCGCCTCAATCAGCACCTCCGCCTTGTCCAAATATTTCTGATTAACCATTATTCTCTCCTTTTTCCAGTCAATGTCTGTTCTCCATTCCTGCTTATTGCTTTTCGCAATTAAAGCAGGAGACTTACCTGATTCGGTTAAAATCACCCTTATTCACAGAATTTTGTTATGAACGGTAATCTGCATTGATTTTTATATAATCATAAGTCAGGTCACAGCCCCATGCAGTTGCTGTGGCATCACCCATCTTCACATCAGCGATTGCTGTGACAGCTTCCTCAGAAAGAATCTTCGTTGCCTCTTCTTCACTGTAATCCACAGCCACACCATTCTCAATAATCTGGATCTTACCAGCCTTACTCTCAAAGAACAGATCCACCTTCTCAGGATCAAACTTCGCACCGGAATATCCCATAGCACACAGGATTCTTCCCCAGTTTGCATCATGTCCGTAGATAGCAGCCTTTGTCAGAGAAGAAGTAACAACAGACTTGCTCAATGTAACTGCCTGCTCCTTAGACTCTGCACCAATGATCTTCACCTCAAACAGTGCAGTCGCACCCTCTCCGTCACCTGCGATCTTCTTCGCCAGAGTAGTATTGATATAATTCAGCGCAGCCTTGAAGGTTTCGTAATCCTCACCCTTCTCTGTGATCTCCGGATTCTCAGCCAGACCATTGGCCAGAAGAAGAACTGTATCATTGGTAGAAGTATCTCCATCAACAGAAACCATATTGTAAGTATCCTTAACATCCTCACTTAACGCTTCCTGCAGCATTTTCTTGGAAATCTTCGCATCAGTAGTAACAAACCCAAGCATGGTACACATATTCGGATGGATCATACCGGAACCCTTACACATACCACCAACAGTAACCGTCTTACCGCCAATTTCAATCTGAACAGCAACCTCTTTCTTCTTGGTATCAGTAGTCATGATCGCCTTCGCCGCCTCAGTACCAGCCTCCAGAGAACCATCCAGCTTCGGCGCCATCATCTTCACACCATTCTTAATACGGTCAATGGGAACCTGCATACCAATCACACCTGTAGAAGCAACCAGCACACTGTCAGCAGCCACCCCAAGAATCTCAGCAGCCGCATCTGCAGTCTCCTTACAATAACCATAACCTTCTGCACCAGTACATGCATTGGCAATACCACTGTTACAGATCACCACCTGTGCAGACGGATGATTATAAACAATATCCTGATCCCATTTAACAGGCGCAGCCTTCACCACATTGGTAGTAAAAGTCCCCGCAGCCACACATGGCACCTCACTGTAAACCATAGCCATATCCGTTCTGCCCTTATACTTAATCTCAGCCGCAGCAGCCGCTGCCTTAAATCCCTTAGCCGCCGTAACGCCGCCCTCTATAATCTTCATAAAGTCCTCAATCCTTTCTATAATAAGATGCTAAAAACAATTCCTTCTATATACTCTATCTGCTTTTCATTTCCATCCAACTCATCAGAAATATCACAGCACTTCTCTCATCCTCTATGTACCTCTCAGCGACTGCTGCAGGTTCCCTGCGCAGTCACGTCCGTCAAATATCTCTTCCGTCCTGAAAAGTCAGCTCCGGAAATTATTTGTTTTTGAACGCAATTTGCAGGGACTGTAGTAACTCTTAGTGCTTCAGGAATTTTGCGTTGTGGAAAAAAAGCTCACTGTCTGAGCGTAGCGAGTTTGAGCTTTTTTTCCACGCTTTTTAGCAAATTTCTGAACATCTTAGAGTTACTAAGCCCCGAAACCGCGTTCAAAAACAAATAATTTCCGGAGCGTCCCCCTTTTTCCTCTAACTTACGGACACATCGGCACCTGCAGCAGTCCCTCAGCCTCCTTAAATCCAAACATCAGATTCATATTCTGCACAGCCTGTCCCGCAGCACCTTTCACCAGATTATCCATAGCCCCCATCATAATAACTCTATGAGTTCTCGGATCGATCTTAAAGTTCACATCCACATAATTACTTCCTTCCACACACTTAGTCTGCGGACAAACATCCTTATCCAGCACACGAACGAAAGTCTCATTCTCATAATACTTATCATAAACTGCCTTCACCTCTTCATAAGAAACATCCTTAGTCAGAGAAGCATAAGCAGTCACCAGAATACCACGATTCATAGGAATCAGATGAGGTGTAAAATTAATCAGCACCTCTTTGCCACACGCATAACCAAGCTGATCCTCAATCTCCGGTGTATGTCTGTGACTTGCAACACCATAAGCCTTAATATTCTCATTCACTTCACAGAACAGATTGGCAACCTTCGCTCCACGTCCTGCTCCTGAAGTACCGGACTTCGCATCAATAATAATGGTAGACGGATCGATCAGCCCTTCTTTGATCAGCGGATAAATAGAAAGGGTGGAACATGTGGGATAACATCCCGGATTCGCAATCAGTCTTGCCTTCTTAATCTCCTCACGATTAATCTCACATAAACCATAAACCGCCTCATCAATAAACTGCGGAGCCTTATGCTCAATTCCATACCATTTCTCATATTTCTTCACATCTTTAATACGGAAATCCGCACTCAGGTCGATTACCTTCGCTTTGGAAAGAATTCCTTCGTTAATTAAAGAAGCACAAAGTCCCTGCGGAGTTGCTGTAAAGATCACATCCACTTCATCAGCTAATGCTTCCATATTATCATCCATACACTTCGCATCTACCAGCTTAAAAAAGTTCTGATAAACATCTGCATATTTCTGGTCAATGTAACTTCTTGAACCATACCACGCAACTTCCACATCTTTATGTCCCAGAAGCAGTCTCACGATCTCGTTACCTGCATATCCTGTGGCACCGATAATTCCTGCTTTAATCATAATAATTTCCTCCATCTTCGCCTCATCCGGCGATCTTCATTTCATAGTAAAACTTTACTCTATCAGAGTGCTGGACTAATTATACATCTTACCTGCATAATATGCAATAGTCATTTTTCAATGTTTTTACATGGATTTTATTTCAGTTCACGGATTTCCCCCTGTCTTTTCCTATATTATGTTGCATATTTATGCAAAAACAGATAAAACTTTTTTGCATTTTTTCTATTGCATATTTATAAAAAAAAGGTGTATATTATCACTTGTTAAGCGGAATCACACGAAATCATCTTGTTCCGCATTGAATATTTATTCAAAAATTTCAATCAGAAATTACCGCATTTATTCAAAAATAATGCGCTGAACTCCCGACCTATTCATTTACTTTCGGCAAACGGATATCTCAGGAAATTTTTACAAATCAGGAAAATAATAAAATCCAATTTCAGGAGGAATACAATCATGAAAGAAAAAGTCGTTTTAGCATACTCAGGCGGTCTTGATACCACAGCCTTAATCCCATGGTTAAAAGAAACATTTGATTACGATGTTGTCTGCTGCTGCGTAAACTGCGGTCAGGGAAACGAACTGGACGGACTGGATGAAAGAGCAAAGCTTTCCGGTGCTTCCAAATTATATATCGAAGATATCGTAGATGAATTCTGTGATGACTTCATCGTTCCATGTGTACAGGCAGGTGCTGTATACGAACACAAATATCTCCTTGGTACATCCATGGCCCGTCCGGCAATCGCTAAGAAATTAGTTGAGATCGCACGTAAAGAAGGCGCAGTTGCTATCTGCCACGGTGCTACAGGTAAAGGTAATGACCAGATCCGTTTCGAACTTGGCATCAAGGCTCTTGCTCCTGACATCAAGATCATCGCTCCATGGCGTATGACAGACAAATGGACCATGCAGTCACGTGAAGATGAAATTGCATTCTGTAAAGCTCATGGAATCGACCTTCCATTCGATGCAAGCCACAGCTACAGCCGTGACAGAAACTTATGGCACATCAGCCATGAAGGTCTGGAACTGGAAGATCCTTCCCAGGCTCCAAATTATGACAATATGCTTGTTTTAGGTGTTACACCTGAGAAAGCCCCTGATAAAGAAACAGAAGTTACCATGACATTTGAGCAGGGTGTTCCGAAAACATTAAACGGCAAAGAAATGAAAGTTTCCGAGATTATCACTGAGCTTAACAAATTAGGCGGCGAGAACGGTATCGGTATCGTTGATATCGTTGAGAACCGTGTTGTTGGTATGAAATCACGTGGCGTATATGAGACTCCTGGCGGAACAATCCTGATGGCAGCTCATGAACAGCTCGAAGAACTTACACTTGACCGCGAGACAATGGAAACCAAGAAGAAACTTGGCAGCCAGTTCGCTCAGGTTGTTTACGAAGGAAAATGGTATACACCACTTCGTGAGGCAATCCAGGCATTCGTTGAGTCCACACAGAAATATGTAACAGGTGAAGTTAAATTCAAACTGTACAAAGGCAACATCATCAAAGCCGGTACAACTTCTCCATACAGCCTCTACAACGAGTCTCTTGCATCCTTCACAACAGGTGACCTCTACGACCACCACGATGCAGACGGATTCATCACACTGTTCGGACTTCCACTGAAAGTTCGCGCTATGATGTTAAAAGAAGTTGAGCAGAACAAGAAATAATTAATTGATAACAGATTCAGCCAGATGGACACTTTATTCATCTGGCTGTTTTTATTACCTGATACAGTATTGCAATTCTGTAAAAAATGGCACAAAAAAGACACAGCCAGATGGCCATGTCCGTTTTTATCTGCTATGTTTATGATTATCTGCTTTCCAGTTCCGTCACGTTTCTTATCGATAAGCTCCTGAAGTTTTTCCAGCTCTTCCACTGTAATCCCATCAGATTCCAGAAGCGCATTCATCATTTCCACCGGATTAATCTTTCTGCTTTTGGCATTTCCCTTTAAATAATTCTCTCTTGAAAGAAGAGGGGTATAATTTCTTGCATACACCTTGCCGTTCATTGAAGTTCCCGCAACCTGGATCAGGTTCTCTTTCAAAAGAAGCTCCAGGCATCTTCTTACTGTCGGCATTTTCAGTTCCGGTGCAATGTCATTGATCTCAAAAGCAGACAATGGTCTTCCCTCTTCCCAAAGCACATTCATAATATCATAACGTTTACCTTTTAAGATGTCCATCTTAAGATCTCCTTCCATTTTTAACCAGATATCACTATAATACAGAAATATCGAATTAATTACAATTACAGAGACCTTACACTGATTTACAGTCCTTTTACAAATTTGTTACCAAGTTTATCCGGACAATAATACATTTTTCTACACATCACGAATCATTTCGTCATAAAACAAGCTGTTTTTTCTCAAGACGGGCATATACCCACTCTCTGAAAAGTGTATAGATGACAGATACTGTCGGAATGAAGATCAGCATTCCCGCAATTCCCATCAGACTGCCGCCAAGTGTTACAGCTACCAGTACCCAGATGGATGGAAGCCCGACAGAACCACCTACCACATGAGGATAGATCAGGTTTCCTTCTATCTGCTGCAGGATAA
>ENA-OQCU01001000-OQCU01001000.1-human-gut-metagenome-genome-assembly--contig:-NODE-1000-length-10676-cov-3.069390_pt1 | contig 10676 bp, 10 predicted proteins | sample MGYA00242504_ERZ504590 | MGnify/ENA primary metagenome ERZ504590 (study PRJEB26092, sample SAMD00036318) | human gut metagenome | host: Homo sapiens | study: EMG produced TPA metagenomics assembly of...
GTAGACGCGCCCCGCCTCCTCGCTCTCGAACTGGCTGATCACCAGCAAATGGCGCAGGCGCACCATGTACGGATCCTCGAAGAAGTAGCGAAACGACGGCAGCACCATCTCGTGCATGCGCTCGGCGTTCATCTCCTCGTACGGCGTCGCGTCGTCGGAGACGTCGAACAGGATGTTGCGCTCGCCGAAGAACCGACGCGTCCGCTCCAGCGCATCGCGCACGATGGCGTCGAATATGGCCTGCTTGCCGGAAAAATGATTGTACAGCGACGCGTCCTTGATGCCGACGGCAGCCGCGATGTCGCGCACCGACACCGCATGGAAGCCGCGCGATGCGAACAGCGCGAACGCCTCCTCGACGATGCGTTCCTTCGTGTCCTTCCCCCGCATGGTCTCTCCTCTACAAAACTAGCGACTGCTAGTATATTAACTAACGATCGCTAGTTTTTCAAGGGATGTCGCTCATTCCCTTTGTCATCCTGAGCGGAGCGCCGCAGGCGCGTAGTCGAAGGATCCCGCGTGGCGACAGCCGTAACGCTAACAGCTAACGCCGCACGGGATCCTTCGCGTCCCCGCTTCGCGGTGCCTCCCTGCGCTCGCTTCGTGTGCTCGGGAGTTCGACAGTACACCGGACTGTCGAATGCTTGCGCTCGATCAGGACGACAGGGGAGTTGCCTCCCTACTCCTTCTGGAACTCCTCCAACATCTCGGCAAGCACTTCTACATGGGAGCGGCGAGAGCGCGTGGCGGTTCCCACCAGCGCCACGGACTCGCAGTCCCCGTAACGGTCGAAGAACTGCGGCACGGCCTCACGCTCGCGCATATCCTCGCGGTAGGCATCGGCGTAGGCGTCCCACCCGATGTTGCCGTGGATATAGCGCTCCATCATGGTGGGCGCCGGGGCGAACAGCTTGTCGTGCACATAACGGGCATGGACGAGCTCCTCGACGAAATAGGCCAGGTCGTCGCGCTTCGTGAAGCCGGCCAGCTGGTTCGTGTTCTTCAGCCTCGTGTCCACCACGAGGTCGACCTTCCAGTCGACGAGGCGCTTGAAGAACTCTTCTGCCGAAGTCTCGTAAGCGCTGATGGTGTGGATGTGCATGAGCGGATGCTCCTTCGCGTCAATCGTTTCCTCCGGTACGTTACCCCAAGTTATGCCGGTGCGCGGTCGCAACGGCGCACTGTGGACAAAACGAGAAGCCTTCGTCATTGCGCCGCCATCCGGCACATTTTCCCATCGATGAAAATCTCCCCCTCTTCGATAAGCATTTACGCTCGAAAACGCACCGATTGCGTTTACAATACAGAAGGCATGCTCAACGGATCATTGAAACGGAGCGCACTTCTTGGACACGAAAGAAGCGCTGAAGTCGTTCGAGCTCGACGCGCGACTGTTCTACGACGCTATAGCGTTCAGCACGAACGACTACCTGTACATCATCGACATGCAACGCGATATCGCGCTCGTCTCCGACAACATGCGCGACGACTTCGACCTGCCGGACAGCCTCGTTCCCGGCCTCATCCCTCTCTGGAGAGAACTCATCGTCGAACGCGATCGGAAGCGCTTCGATGATTCGATCGACAGCATGCTCTCAGGGGAAACCGACTGCCACGATCTCGAATACCAGGTGAAGAACGCCTTGGGAGAAAGTATCTGGGTGATGTGCCGCGGACTTCTGAAGCGCGACGAGAACGGCCAGCCGACGATGTTCGCCGGCGTGGTCACCTGTCTGGAGCGCAAGGGTAAAATCGACTCAGTCACCGGGCTGTTCACGCACGACGAATGCATGAACCTCATCGATCGGCTCATCGCCTGCGAATCGCAGGGCGGCGTCATGCTGTTGGGGCTCGATGACTTTTCTCGCATCAACCTGCTGAACGGCCACGCTTTCGGAAACACCGTGCTCAGAATGTTCGCCCAGTCCACCCAACGCCTCATCCCCCGAAGGAGCGTCCATGTTCCGCCTCGATGGCGACGTGTTCGCTATCGTGATGGACGGCGCCGGCTGCGCCGCCATGGAAGAGCTCTACCACGCCATCCACGTGGTTGCGAACCGCCAACACACCATCGACGACTTGAGCTTCTTCTGCATGGTGTCGGCCGGCATCGCGATGATCGGCCAAGACGCCCAGAGCGCCCAAGATCTGCTGCGCAACGCGGAGAACGCCGTTGGAAGAGAGCAAACAGCGCGGCAAGAACACTTCCACGTTCTTCTCGTCCGCGACGATCGCGACGAAACTTCGCCGCCTGGAGATCAGCGACTACATGCAGTCTTCCGTCCTCGACGATATGAAGAACTTCGAGCTGTACTACCAGCCGCTCGTATGCGCGGAAACCATGGACATCGCCGGAGCGGAAGCGCTTTTACGTTGGAATTCCGAGGAGCACGGCCAGCTCTCGCCGGTGGAGTTCATTCCCGTGCTGGAGTCGTACGGGCTCATCGGCCAGGTGGGCCGCTGGGTGCTGGAGCGGTCGTTCACACAGTGCAAGCGCTGGTCGGAAACGCATCCCGGCTTCATCATGGACGTGAACATCTCCTACCTGCAGCTGCTCGACGCCGACTTCGTGCCGTTCGTGGAGCAGCTCGTCGAGCGCACCGGGGTCGACCCGGCGTCCATCGTGCTGGAGATGACCGAGAGCTACTTCGTCACCGACATGGACGCGCTGCGCGCCACGTTCGACCGTCTGCGCTCCATCGGCATCCGCATCGCCATGGACGATTTCGGCACCGGTTACTCGTCGCTTGGCCTACTGGCCCAGTCGCCCGCCGACATCGTGAAGATCGACCGCCTGTTCATCAAGGACATCCACCGGGAAGCGTTCAACCGCGCGTTCATAGATGCGGTCATCGAGCTGTGCCATAGCGTGGGCATCGAGGTGACGGTCGAAGGGGTGGAAGAACCCACCGAGCTCGACGCCGTGCGCGCCATCGGCGCCGACAGCATCCAGGGTTTCTTCGTCTCGTGCCCCATTCCGGCGCATAGCTTCGAGGAACGGTTCATCACGCCGCAGACGGCCTCTTAGTCCCGCGTCTTCCAGCGCATCAGATCGATCTAGGCCCGCGCTCGCAAAGGCGAGCCCAGGCGCGCAAGCTCCCCTGCCACCGTCTCGACCAACAGGGGCAGCGCCGCATCCACTTTCGGAGTCAGCCCCACGGTGACCACGGCAGGCGATGGGTTCTCCACCTGCATTCCCAGGCACAGGCCCTCGGCTTCGTAGCCTAAAAGCGCAGCGGCGTCGAACAGGTCGACCAGCTTGAGATCGTGCAGCGACGCTGTTGCTCCCGAATGGCGCGCCATGGCATCGGGCTCGAAGCGAAACACCGTGCCAGGATCGGCATCGGTGCCGTCAACCGCATCCACCGTGATGATAACGTCGTACTCGCGCACGCGCTCGATCATGTTGAGCGAGAGGCAACCCAAATCGAACAGCTCCACGTTGTCGGGAATATCGTATCGCGTCAGCAGCTCCTCGTACACGGCAGGGCCTACGCCGTCGTCGAGCATAAGCTTGTTGCCAACGCAGAACACCGCGATGCGCCGGGCAGCACCCACCTTACGCCCCCACCGTCGGGCGGATGACCAAGTTGTAGTACGTCGCCGCCGCGATCATCGCGATGCCTGCGATCACGCTCGCTATCGTCCAGATGCGCTCGCGCTTGAGGTACGTCTCCTTGTCCTGACCGAGGCTCGCCGCGCGATGCGCCGCGAAGGGCTGGCCCAGGATGGCGAACACCACCGTGCCCACCGTCAGCGTGAGCAATACGATCAACGCGATGCCTATTGCCAGCGGCGTGCGCTCGGTGAATGCCGCATAGAACGTGTTGTCGGCGAACAGCCAGATGGGATAGAACAGGATAGCGGCCCACATGCCGTGCGCGGGGCCCCAGATAGGCGGCAGGAACAGCGCGCCGATGTTGAGCCGGGGAATACCCTCGAGGAACTTCTCTTCGCGAGCGATCTGTTCGTCGGTCAATTCAGTCACAATTCGTTATCCCTTTCGTGCCTTCGTCGATTGTCTGCCATTATAGACGAGGAAGTCCCGCACATGAGGGGGCTTTAGCCGAGCGGAAGGAGACGTCATGAAGCTGCTGGCAATCGCAGGATCCCTGCGCGAGAACAGCTATAACCGGCAACTGGCCGAAGCGGCCGGAGCCCTGATGCGCGAGAAGCACCCGGAGGTCGGATACGGCATTCTTCGCTGGGAAGACGTGCCGTTCATGAACCAGGATATCGAGCATCCCGCCCCGAAGCGGTGATGCGCGTGCGCGAGGCCGTTCGCGAAGCAGACGGCTTGTGGCTGTTCAGCCCCGAGTACAACCACGCGATCCCCGGACCGCTGAAGAACCTCCTGGACTGGCTGTCGCGCCCCGTAAGCGCCACCGAAGCGCAGGTGCTGGCGGAGAAGCCCGTCGCGCTGGCCGGCGCGAGCATCGGCATGAGCGGCGCCTCGCATGCTCAAGATCAGCTCGTGGGCATGCTGAGCTTCCTCGACGCGCACGTGATGAACAAGCCGCGCCTGTGCATCCCCCATATCGCCACGCAGGCCGACGAGCAGGGGCGCCTCAAGCTGGAATCCTCGGCACCCTACCTCGAAGCCCAAGCCGACGCCTTCGTCAGGTTCGTCGAGCGCGAACAGGGCTAGCGAGGACCTCCCTCATCTTGAGCGCGTGTCGAGGGGACGGGGGATTTGACGCACCAGGGGACTTCGTGTGTCAAATCCCCCGTCCCCTCCACACACCCCTGGCACGCGATTCCCCGCCCCACTCCGGACGTGAAAGGACCCGGTTTCCCGGGTCCTTTCGTCAGTGCCGAAGCTGGAAGCTTACGCCTTTTCGCCGTGCTTGAGGTCGTCCTCGCCCACGATGGTGTGCTTCTCGGGGTCGTACACCAGACCGCCGTGCTCTTTCCAGAAGAACATGAGCAGCGTCGGAGAGATGCCCTCGATGTTCGCCAGGTAGATATGGATGAGCATGAAGCAGATGAAGATGTACATCATGAAGTAGTGGATGATGCGCATCGACATGAGGCCGCCCACCAGATCAGTGCCTGCCGCAAAGAACGCCCAGTTCATCGTCGGAGCCCACAGGGCGAGACCCGTGTAGAACATCACGATGATGAGGATGGGGATGGCCAGGTAGCTGATCTTCTGAGGCACGCCGAGCTTGGCGCCCAGCGGGTGATCCTTCTTGAAGAACAGATAGTAGCGAATCCACGCGCCCAGCTGGTGACGGTTGTCAGCCTGCGGCAGCCACGTCTTGTAGTCCGTGACCTGGTAGCGGGTGCCGCCATCCGGCGCGGACTTCACGAAGAAAGCCATGATCACGCGGACGATGCAGTTGATGAACAGCACGAAGCCCAGGAACACATGAACTCCGCGGGCTATGCCCATGAAGCCGCCCCAGAACGGGAAGTGGATGCTGAAGCCCGTGATGATCAGGAGGATCATCGCAACAAGGTTGATCCAGTGCGTGATGACGAAGGGCATCGGATGCGCTTCGCGGTAATGTGCCAAGTGCGCCATGTTACTTCACCCCCCAAGGGCTCGTGACGGTCTCGAAGCTCTTGCCCGTCGCCGGCTCGGTGATGTGCACCGCGCAGGCCGTGCAGGGGTCGAAGCTGTGCACCGTGCGCAGCGCGTTGATCGGCTTCTCGATGTCGCCCACCGGGTTGCCGATAAGCGCCTGCTCCATCGGGCCGTGCTCGCCGCTCTCGTTGATGGGAGCGAGGTTCCACGTCGTCGGGATGATGATCTGATAACCCTCGATCTTGCCGTCCTTGATGCTCTCGGAGTGGTAGAGCGCGCCGCGCGGAGCCTCCCAGAAGCCCGTGCCGGCGCCGGTGATGGTGGACGGCTCGCGGAAGTACTCGCTGTCGCCGCTCTTCAGCGCCTCGATGAGCTCGGCAACCCAGTCCTTCATGAGGCCGGCGATGTAGAGCGTCTCGATCTGGCGAACGGCGGTGCGGCCGAGCGTCGACTGCGCGACCCCGATCTGCCCGGGAGCGCCGAGCGCTTCCAGAAGGCCGTCAACCTGCTCGACCACGAACGGCACGTTGCGCTTGTACGCGGCCAAGACGCGGGAAAGCCCGCCAGCCTCGTAAGGCTTGCCGTCGTAGGCGGGGCACTTGACCCACGTGTAGCGGTCCTCGACGTTGTACTCGGTGTACTCCGGCTCGGTGACGAAGTACGGCGACGTGTACGTGGCATCGCCCTTGTACCAGGAGCGGCCCATGTACTCGGTGATGAGATTCTCCTGCACGTCGGAGAGGTTGAGCTTGTCGTCGATGACGCCCATGGGCAGGTAGCGGTTCGCCATCTGCTCGGTGTAGCTGGCGTAGTCGCCCGGGCCCTCGAACACGCCCCAAGCCACATAGCGGCCGCAGCCCTTTCCCCAGTTCAACGCATCGATGTAGTACGGCGCGATAGCAAGGGTGTCGGGGATCATGGTCGACTCGACCCAGTCGTAAATCTCATCGGCAAGGGCTTTCAACTCGTCAAGCTTCTGATCGGTGGGCACGAAGGCCGTGCCGCCCGGTACCAGCGTCATGACGTGCGGCATCTTTCCGCCGATGATAGCGGAGATCTGCGAAGCCTTGGCCTGCATCGTCAGCGCCTCAAGGTAGTGAGCCGTGCAGATGAGGTCGAGCTCGGGCGGCAGCTGGTAAGCCGTGCCGTCCTCCGCGTCGAACCAGTTGCCGGAGAAGATGGACAGCTGGCCGTTGTCGGCGAAATTCGCCAGACGCTCCTTGAGCGCGACGAAGTCGCTGTTCATGGAGGTGCCTGCAGCCTGAGCAAGGTCGTAAGCGTCCGCCGGATCGGCCTTGAGGGCGTTCAGCGGGTTCACGTAGTCGAGGGCAGCCAGGTTGTAGAACCACAGGATATGGCTGTGCAGGAACTGCGCGCCTTCCAGCAGGTTGCGGATGATGCGCGCGTTGTTCGAGATCTTGATGCCGTAGGCTTTTTCGGCCGCGATAGCGGACGAGTGGGCGTGGGACACCGGGCACACGCCGCAGATGCGCTGCACGATCTGGGCAGCATCCTCGGGCGTGCGGTTCTCGACGACCATCTCCATGCCGCGGAAGCAGCCGCCGGACACCCAGGCATCGGAAACCTTGCCGTTGGTCACTTCCATCTCGACGCGGAGATGGCCTTCGATACGGGTAATCGGGTCGATGACTGAACGAGTCATAAGGGCTTACCTCCCTTCTTTTTTGTCGTCGTTGTTAAGGTCGGCCTCGTCGTACTTGCCGATGGACTTGTCGGGATGCTTCGCGTCCCAGCCGCGCACCTTCTCGAAGTCGGCGCCGCCGTCCATGCGGCCGGTGATCTTCATGCCGAAACCGTGCACCACGAGGGCCGCGGCAAGAATGCCGGTGATGCCGAGCGCGATAGTGCCGGGCTGAACCATCCAGTCGCCGATGCGCAGGTCGCGATGACGCTTGTAGAACGGGGTGTTGACCTCGACCCAGTTATGGCCGGGATCGTTCGGGTTGGCCTCGCAGCATCCGATGCAGGGAGCGCCGGACTGCACGCACCAGCTGCGACGGTTGTTCCACATGGTCACGCCGCAGTTCGCCTTCGTCTGAGGTCCGCGGCAGCCAAGCGGGTACAGGCAGTATCCCTTGGCCTCTTCCTCGGAGCCGAACTTGTACACGAACTCGCCGTTCTCGAAGTGGCCGCGGCGCTCGCAGTTGTCGTGGATCGTCTGGTCGAAGATGCCGGCAGGCTTGTCCTCGCTGTTGAGCGCGGGAAGCTTCTCAAGGAAGATCACGTCCGCCAGCACGGCCACGAGCCACTCGGGGTTGGCCGGGCAACCGGGAACGTTCACAACCGGCGTGTTGATGCCGGCCTTCTTCAGGAACGCCTGCACGCCGAGCGCACCCGCCTGGTTGGGATGAGCGCCCATCCAGCCGCCGTTGACCGCGCAGGAACCCAGCGCGACTACGGCGTTGGCTTTCTCGGCAGCCTCGATCAGATGCTCCGTACCGGGCTTGTCGGCGACGCGCAGAGCCTGGCCTCCCCAGCCTTCCAGCACAGCTCCCTCGTACACGAGGATGTAATTGCCGGCCTCGATCGTCTGCTCCTTGGCCTCCTCCATCGACCAGCCGGCTGCCGCCGACAGGGTCTCGGAGTAGTTGAGCGAGATCATGTCCAGCACGATCGAAGCCGCATCCGGCGTCTCGACCTGCGCAAACGACTCGGTACAACCCGTGCACGACGCGCCCTCGATCCAGATAACCGGATACAGCTTGCCCTTCGTTGCGCCGATCACAGATTTCTCGAGGGCCTGCGCCACGCGCGGCGCAGCGAGCTCGGACAATCCGGCCGCGACCGCAACGGCGCCGCAGAGCTTCATGAAGCTGCGGCGGCTGACGCCGCGCGCGGAAAGCATGTTCTGAAACTCTGAAACTGTGGCCTCTGTTTCCATGTGCACACCTCCTCAGGTGCTCTCGTCTTCCAATGCTTGCTGATTCAGTATTTTCCACGACTCCAGAATTAAAACGCACAGCGAGGGCGCGAGCGCAACGTTTGACCCGCAAGTGGCTGAAAAATGTTACGCATCAACATCCACGTAACATGAGTTATACACTTGATTAGCTACTTTATGCATTTTCATGCAGGGGGATACTTTTTTCGCCCCTCTCTATGCATACCGCTAACAGGTGAGAACTCCCGTTGGTTTCTCGTTCACCGCCGTTCATCTTGTCGTGAAGACGGGTATGATAGCACAAGCACGAATAACCGAGAACCCCGATAGAAGGATTGGACCCATGGCTTCAACCGAACCCGTATTCGCCTACCTCGGCCCTGCCGGAACCTACACCGACGAAGCCGCGCGCGCGTTCGCAGCCCGCCTCGGCATCGACGAGCCAAACCTGTTCGAGTGCGCCTCGTTCGACGAAGTGTTCGACTGCGTCGATCGCGGCAAATGCGAGTTCGGCGTGGTGGCGAAGGAGAACTCGCTCGAAGGGTCCGTCACGGCCACGCTGGACAACTTCTCCTTCAAAAGCTCGGCCACCATCCTCGGCGAAGAGGTCATCGACATCCACCATTGCCTTGTCATGCACCCCGACGCGAAGATCGAGGACGTTGCCACGGTGGCCTCGCACGCCCAGGGGCTCGCGCAGTGCCGCCGCTTCCTGAGCGAGCGCCTACCGGGCAGGTCCACCATCACCACGTCGTCCACCGCCGAGAGCGCGCGGCTGGTCATGGAGAACCCGCGCGTCGCGGGTATCGCCAACGCGTTCGCGGCCGAGCTGTACGGCGCGCGCGTCGAGGAGCGCGAGATCGAGGATCATTTCGGGAATCAGACGTCGTTCGCGCTCATCGGCCGCCAGGGGCATCCCCCCGTGTTCACCGGCGATCGCTACAAGACCTCGCTCGCGCTGTTCTTGCAGGTGGACCGCGCCGGCACGCTGAACATGATCCTGTCGGAGTTCGCCTACGCGGGCATCAACCTGTCGATGATCCAGTCGCGCCCTACCAAGCAGGCGCTCGGCGACTACATGTTCTTCATCGAGTTCAAGGAGAACGTGAACGACCTTGCCGTGCAGACCGCGCTCAACTGCCTGCGCCTCAAGCTGCGCGAGGTCAAGGTGCTGGGAAGCTATCCTATTATGTAGCCAACCTGCGCGGCGCGAAGCGGCGCGGGACGCCCAGTCGCTCAAACAGTCCTCGCTTCGCTGCGGAACTCGCTTGGTGGGAGCCCCGCGCCGCTTCGCGTCCTGAGTTCGGCGAGAAAAGCGAGACGAAGAAGGTAAAAGACGGAGTCTACGTCTCGTCCGGCTTCTAGAAGGCTATGATCCCCAGGTGTTCCAGCAGGATCTTGAGGCCGATGAGGATGAGGACGATGCCGCCGGCGACGGTGGCGGGCTTCTCGTAGCGGGCGCCGAAGCGGTGGCCCACGGCAACGCCGACGATGGACAGGGCGAACGTCGTGACGCCGATCAGCCCCACGGACGTGAGGATGTCCACGCGCAAGAACGCGAACGTGATGCCCACGGCCAGCGCGTCGATGCTCGTGGCGACGGCGAGCATCACGAGCTCGCGCAGGTCGAGCTTGCCGTCGGCCGGGCAGGACAGCTCCTCGTCGTCCTCATGGAAGGCGTCCCACAGCATCTTCCCGCCGATGAGGGCCAAAAGCACGAAGGCGTCCAATGATCCACCGGCGTGATGAACTGCTCGAACTGCGTGCCCAGCGCCCATCCGACAAGCGGCATGAGCGCCTGGAAGCCGCCGAAGAACAGCGCGACGACCGTCGCCTGGCGCAGGTTGAGCCGCTTCATGCACAGGCCTTTGCATACCGACACGGCGAACGCATCCATCGACAAACCGATCGCCAGCAACAACAGCTCCACGAATCCCATGGGTTTTCCTCTCGTCCGCTTGCGGCTCCCCTGGCCGCCCCGCACTCCACGGTTTGGGCATAAAAATACCGGCGTGCGCGCCGGCTGCATGATGAGCGGTGCGACGCGTGCGCCACACCGCGAGTCTTGTCGTTTAAGGTTGCGCCAGCTTCGAGCGGAAGCAGCATGTTGACGCAGCCGCCTCGTTCAAGGCCGACTACTCCCCCACGGGATGCGGCATATTCTAACACATGAAAGTCAAGAATCGTATGCAAGAATCATGCAAGAAACGCTATTTCGCGCACAAGAAACTATCGAGGAGCAAT
>ENA-OQCU01001002-OQCU01001002.1-human-gut-metagenome-genome-assembly--contig:-NODE-1002-length-10663-cov-2.992217_pt1 | contig 10663 bp, 8 predicted proteins | sample MGYA00242504_ERZ504590 | MGnify/ENA primary metagenome ERZ504590 (study PRJEB26092, sample SAMD00036318) | human gut metagenome | host: Homo sapiens | study: EMG produced TPA metagenomics assembly of...
AAATCAGAAACAAAACAGCTAAAGCAGCATGATATGATGTTACTCACAGAATCAGAAGAGGTCATCAGACTTCTTCCGGAACGTCATGTCCTGTCGGATAGAATTATGTGAGAAAGCACCGAAAAATTGGCAATAAGATGGCATATGAAGTGGTCATGTCCTATCATCTTCATATGCCATCTTATTTTTTAGGGACATTTACTGAATATCCCTACCCGAACGATGGTCTGTTTTTTATAGGGTGTTATTATATGGGCAAACGGTGATGAATACGTGTGCCGGTCCGTTTATTTTCCTACCTCTTGAAAGAGCGTGATGCTCAGGAATACCCCGATAACGATGCACATCAGAATCAGGAACCAGTTCATGAGGCGTGCGCTCAGTTTCGTTTCCTTGTGCAGGTTTTGGGCTATGTAATTCTTGAAGAACAGGTAGATGGCAGGTACGGTGGCGCTTGCCAGTAGCAGGTCTTCGGGAATCTTGTACACATACACTTTGGAGAAAGCGATGAGCGCCCAGTGGCAGAGGAAGAGGATAACGAGCAGATTGACTTTGCGCGAGAACGCCAACAGCAGTCCGATGGTAAATGCGGCTACCGAGCAGGGCATTACTGTGGTCGTCATCATCGGGAACTCCATGCCGCGCGCCCACGAAAGGAGCGGGTATAGGAAGGGCATCGCATAGAGCACTCCTGCCAGCATAGGGTACTTGGGGTTACGCTCGAACGGAGTGTAACCGGTAAATAAATCCCACAGCCAAATCAATGCGACGGTTCCCCAGAATGCGGAGAGAACGTAGTGATAGTTGCGCGTGTCGCAGTACATTGCGTAGTACACCAGCGCTATCCAGCCGTTGAGGAATACCATATATATTTTCATTGAGCGTTTTGTCCAGACGGTGGGACGACGGTATAGCAATGCAGTCAGCAGGATGCCCGCTGCGGTAATGAGAATCTGCGCCCACCAGGTGCTTTCATTATACTGTGCGATGGTGTTCCAAAATGTTTCCATATAAGTCAGCTTTTGTTTCCGGGAGATATGATGAACATTCGCTCTGCCCGTTTTCTTTTGTCCGAAAATGTGTGCAAAGGTATCGGTTTCCGATGAGATATGAAATTCTTTTCCCTATTTTGCCTTTCTTTCCTCTAAAGAAAAAATGATTTCTTTGTTATGCCGGTGTAGGAAACTCATGCTTTTTATGTACTTTTGTACTCCTTTTTGAAAATAGGTAAAAATCAGATATTAGTTAGTGGAAAGTTTGATGGATAAAACAATGGTCGAGCAAGAGATTATCTTGCGCAGGAAGCTTGATTTATTGCTTCGTACGGGGAAAATATTAGTGGAGAGTGCTGCCGATACCAATCGCATTGTACGCAATATGAATCGTGTGGCGGCTTATTTGGGACTACCTGAGGAGAATCTTCACATCGACGTGACTTATACAATGCTGGTGGTGAACCTGAGTGACGAATCGCACTCTTATTCCAAATTTCAGAAGTGCGAGAAACATGGTATCAACATGACGGCCATATCCGAAATCAGCAAGCTGTCCTGGCGTGCCATTGAGGAAGACTATTCGCTCGACCGCTACGAGGAAGAGCTGGAGAAGATAAAAAACAAGAAGCGGAACTACACCCCCTATCTTGTTGCCATCGGTGCGGGTTTTGCCTGTGGTGGCTTCTGCAAGCTGTTCGGCAGCGACTGGGTTGCCTTTCTGTTTGCCTCTATCGCCGCTTTTGCAGGTTTCCGTGTCCGTGCGCGCTGCATAGAGTTCGGTATCAATCTGTATATGAGCATCACCATTGCGGCGCTGGTGTCCACATGTCTGGCTTATATCACTACCTTTACAGGGCTTTCGGGCACGCCTTACCATCCGCTACTGGCGTGCGCGCTGTTCATTGTGCCGGGAGTTCCCATTATAAACTTTGTGGACGACATGATTGACAACTACATACAGGTGGGCATCGTGCGTGCCGTTAATACGGTACTCATGGTGTGTGCCATGGCGTTCGGCATTGTGATGGCCATGCGCCTGCTGGCTATGGAAGATGTGGTGATTGACAAGAAGTTCAGCGAACTGAGCATGGTTCCGCACGATCCTTATTATATATACGCCATTGCGGCAGCCATATCCGCGATGGGCTTCTCCATGATATTCAATATCCAGCGCCGTCTGCTGTGGGTGGTTGCGGTAGGGGGAATCCTTGCCGTGTGTACGCGTAATTTCGTCAACTTCGAGTTGGGGCTCGGTCCGGTCATCGGTTCTTTCATGGGAGCCATGGTGGTGAGTCTGGTGGCGGTGAAGGCAGTCCACTGGTTTCATGTGCCTAATCACGTGCTTACCATTCCTTCCGTCATTCCGATGATTCCGGGAGTGTTGATGTACCGTGCGCTGGTGGCGCTCATCAATATGCACGGAGTGGTGGGCGAGGTCACGGTGGCTGTGTCCAACGGTATCAACGCTTCGTTGATTATCCTTTGCATTGCGCTGGGGGTAGCCGTTCCCAACATCTTTGCCCGCCGTTATATAGCCAAAGACCGTCAGCGCTTCCTGAAAGAGGAGTTGCAGAAGCGCAGGGAGAGGGGAAAGTTCCTTGAGTGGTAAGAGTGGTATGTTTGATATAAAAGGGGCTGTCTCAATCGCTGAGGCAGCCCTTTTCCGTTTGTGTCTTTTCCCTTATGCGGCAGAAACAGGATGCTGCGTAAAGAACGGGTGCGTTTACCGCAACCATTCGTTTAGCATGCTTCATCACTTCTTCTTTCTCCTTTTCGGGCAGTGTGGAGATGCGTGCCAGATGGCTGCCGCCCGGCTGAATGAATACGTGAATATTCTTTTTCTCTTTGAGCCAGGTAACTCCGGCAGCCGTCCAGGGATCGTTTTCACCGTAGATGAATATCATTTTCGGGTCGTTCTTTTGCAAGAATCCCTTAATCTTCCTACTGAGTGTCTTGTCAAAAGGCATATCTTTCAGTTCCTCGGAAAGCATCAGGCGATGCAGGTAGCCTTTGCCGGACTTGATGGAGAGATACTTTTTGAAAGGACGGGTGTCGTAGCCGTAATAGCCCAATTCGCGTGCGGCCTGTACGAAGAAAGAGGCGTTGGTACTGTCGGTTGTGAAATAGGACGGGTCGCTGATGGCCAGCAGGTGGGCTATGAGTTCTGCGTCGGTGGCTGTGGGTAGCGGAATGCTGCCGACGGGAGTACCCCATTGCCAGAGCGCGAATGAATATTCCAGTACCGAATAGTCGTATATCTCTTCGATAGGAGCACGGAACTTATACTCTTGTTCGGTGCAGTATTTCTCGAAAAGGGGGAGTAAGGCCGCTTTGCGTTTCAGGATTTCCAGCTGGAAGTCGGTAATTCTTTTACGGTCTTCATCCGTAGACACTTTTTTGAGGAACGGTTCGTGACGGCCGTCCTCTGTTCCGTAGCAGAGGGGAGCCACGTAAGGAACGGATACATCCACATCGTCCGGATAGAATGTGCGGTAGAGCAGGGCGGTCTGTCCGCCTTTGCTGATACCGGTAGCAATCCATTTTCCGGGATATATGTTTTTGAATGCGGTTGTTACCGCGTGCAAATCATCGGCGGAACTTTCGGCTGTAAGGTATCGCCAGTCTTTGGGTTCGGGAGTGGATTCCAGGAAATAGCGGTATTCCACAAATACCATATTGGCATTGAGGAGCCTGGAAAGTTCCTCGCGATATTGGGGCTTGAGCGCGTAGGCGGCTCCATATCCTTCGGTTATAATGACCGTGGGACGATCGAAGCCCGCATGCGCCACGATAACCCGCTGGCGGAAACTTCCTTTCTTGGGATGCCGGTGGTCGAGCGGCTGGGTGAAATAGGTTACATACTTCTCCGAAAACTCGGTAGATTCCAACGGTTGGGTTTCCGTTATGGCGGAAATCTCACTTAGTTTCTGCTGTAAGCCGGTCTGTGCGGATAAGGATACCGATGCCAGCAAGAATGTAAACAGCAGCAATGCTGTATGGCGTGTACGCAGGCCTTTCATAATGTGTTTATTTGTAATTGGGGACAAAGATAATCTGTTTTCCTCTTCAGGCTGCTGTCTGCCGGATAAAAAAGGGGAAAGAACTACCATCACGGCACTTCTTTCCCCTGCAAACTTAAAACAACCAACAAAAGAAATAGATAATTTCCGGTTTCAGAGTTTGTATGTCTGAAATAGCTCTTTATCTTATAAACAACAGTTCCCTGTATTTCGGTAATGTCCACATCTGGTTGTCAACGATGAGTTCCAACTTGTCGATGTGATAGCGGATTTCTTCCATCATCGGTACGATGTTGTCGTGATAAGCGATGGCTTTGTCGCGTTCACATTCAATCTTGTTGGCAACCTTGCGGGCTTCTATCATGGTATCTACATGTTCCTTGATGAAGGTGGTACGGTCGGCAATCTCTTCGATGAGTTCCAAATTCTTGGCAGACTATGTTTTTGCAGCTTTCTCTATCCGGGAAGAGGTCTTTCATTTTGTAGACATTGTCTATTCAAATCCGTCTGATATTGAGTGGCTACGGGAATGATGTGATTCATCGCCAAGTCACCGAGCACGCGGGCTTCAATCTGAATTTTCTTGGTATAGGTCTCCCACTTCACTTCGTTGCGGGCTTCCAGTTCCTTTTGCGTCATTACGCCTACAGACTCGAACATACGGATGCTTTCGGGCTTCAGATAGTTGTCGAAGATGAGGGGTACACTGGTTTCGCAGTCCAGACCGCGTTTTTTGGCCTCGGCTTTCCATTTGTCGCTGTAGCCGTTACCGTCGAAGTGAATGGGCTTGCATATCCTGATGTATTTACGGATAACGTCGAGGATAGCCGAAATCTTCGGTTCACCCTTCCCGATAAGTTCGTCTACATCCTTCTTGAATTCTACCAGTTGCTCGGCAAGAGCGGAGTTCAGGGCAATCATGGCGCTGGCGCAGTTGGCTTCCGAACCTACGGCACGAAATTCGAAGCGATTGCCCGTAAAGGCAAACGGGCTGGTACGGTTACGGTCGGTGTTGTCTATCATTAGCTCGGGTATCTGTGGAATGTCCAGCTTCATGCCCTGTTTGCCGCTGAGGCTGATGAGGTTATCCTTAGTGCTTTCCTCAATATGTTCCAGAACCTGGCTCAACTGCTTGCCGAGGAAGCTGGATATGATTGCAGGAGGCGCTTCATTCGCTCCCAGTCGGTGGGCGTTTGTGGCGCTGGAGATGCTGGCTTTCAGTAATCCGTTATGTTTGTAGACTGCCATTAAGGTATTTACTACGAAGGTGATGAAGCGTAGGTTGTCTTCGGGCAGTTTGCCGGGGGCATGGAGCAGGATGCCCGTGTCCGTACCCAACGACCAGTTGTTGTGCTTGCCGCTGCCGTTGACACCCTTGAATGGCTTTTCGTGCAACAGTACTCGGAAGCCGTGATTACGTGCCACCTTGCGCATCAGAGCCATGATGAGCATATTGTGGTCTACTGCAAGGTTACATTCCTCGAAGATAGGAGCCAACTCGAATTGGTTGGGAGCTACCTCGTTGTGGCGGGTCTTGACAGGGATTCCGAGTTTCAACGCTTCGATTTCCAACTCCTTCATAAAGGCTGCCACACGCGGAGGGATGGCGCCGAAGTAGTGGTCTTCGAGTTGTTGGTTCTTGGCACTATCGTGTCCGGTCAGTGTGCGGCCGGTCATCAACAGGTCGGGGCGGGCGGCGTAAAGGCCTTCGTCAATCAGGAAGTACTCCTGTTCCCAGCCCAAGTACGCCACTACTTTCTTTACGTCCGGGTTGAAGTAGCGGCATACGTCTACCGCTGCCTTGTCCACTGCACGCAGTGCTTTGAGTAACGGCGCTTTGTAGTCAAGAGATTCACCCGTGTAGGCAATGAAGATGGTAGGAATGCAGAGTGTATCATCTACTATGAACGCGGGAGAAGAGGGGTCCCATGCTGAATATCCGCGTGCCTCGAACGTGTTGCGGATACCGCCGTTGGGGAAGCTGGATGCGTCCGGTTCCTGCTGCACAAGCAACTTGCCTGTGAATTCTTCCATCATGCCGCCCTTGCCGTCGTGTTCCACAAAAGCGTCGTGTTTTTCGGCAGTGCCTTCGGTGAGCGGATGAAACCAGTGCGTGTAGTGGGTGGCTCCCATCTCAAGCGCCCATTTCTTCATTCCCGCCGCCACTTCATCGGCAATACTGCGGTCCAGCGGCGCACCGTTGTCAATTACATCAATCAGTTTGGCATATACCTTGCTCGGCAGATACCTGAACATCTTTTCCTTGTTGAATACATACTTGGCGAAGTATTCCGACGGACGTTCCGCCGGGACTGCCACTGCAACGGGTTTCTTCTTGAACGCCGTCTCTACTACTCTGAATCTCAATTTTGACATAATACCTTAGAATTGTAATTGTTGGTTTATAAATATATGATAGAATAAAAAAACTTGTTTTAGTTGTAAGCGGACTCTCCGTGCTCGTAGATGTCAAGTCCTTCTTCCTCCACGCGAGCCGGAACACGCAAGCCGTGTATCTTGTCGAGTACTTTGAAGATGATGAAGCCCATACCTGCCGCCCAAAGTCCGACAATTACCGCACCGAATATCTGTGCTCCGAGGAAGCCCGCACCCGCACCGTAGAACAGACCTTCACTGGTAGAGAACAGTCCGGTAAGTACCGTTCCCGTGAAACCACATACGCCGTGTACGGAAGATGCGCCTATGGGGTCGTCAATTTTCAGTACTTTGTCAATGAATTCTACGGCATATATCATCAGTACGCCACAGATGGCGCCGATGATGACCGCACCCAGCGGAGCAACGGCGTCGCATCCTGCCGTAATGCCTACCAATCCCGCCAAAATACCGTTCAGCGTGAGTGACAGGGACGGTTTGCCGTATTTCAGCCAACTGACGGCCAGGGCAAAGAAACCACCAGCGCAAGCTGCCAAGTTAGTGTTGAGGAATACGAGCGAGACAGTTACCTGATCCTCGGTAGTGGCTGCCGCCAACTGAGAGCCGGGGTTGAAACCGAACCATCCGAACCATAGGATGAACACGCCCAGTGCCGCAATGGTGAGGTTGTGTCCGGGGATGGCTTTTGACCGGCCGTCTTTGCCGTACTTGCCGATGCGCGGACCGAGGATAGCTGCACCTACCAATGCAATCCAACCGCCTACGGAGTGTACAATGGTAGAACCTGCGAAATCGTGGAAGGTAGTTCCGAATGTTTCCGTCATGAAGGAACCTGCTTCACCGTTCATCAGCCATCCACCACCCCAAGTCCAGTGCCCGGAAACGGGATAAATCAGTACGCTGATGAAGATTGTGTAAACCAGATACATGGAAAACTTTGTACGCTCCGCTATAGCTCCCGAAACAATTGTGGCGGAAGTGGCGCAGAATACGGTTTGGAATACGAGGAAACCTTCGGTAGGCAATGAAGCGGGGTCGGGCAGGCCATTGCTATCGAACAACAGGCTCATGAGGTGAGGAGTTCCGAAGAAGTCGCCTAAACCGAACATGATGCCGAAACCTACCAGCCAGTAAAGAAGTGAGCCGAACATGAAGTCCACAAAGTTTTTCATCAGTATGTTGGCGGTGTTCTTGGTGCGGGTGAAACCGGCTTCCACCAATGCGAAGCCCGGTTGCATAAAGAATACCAACATGGCTGCAAGTAACATCCAGACGGTGTTGACACCGGAAACCAACTGGGCGACGGTATCGGTTGCCACACTATCCGCAGCTACGGCGGTTTGTGCATACATATCTGTTGTGAGGCAGCAAGCTATGAGTATAGCAAGGGCCGTACGCAGTTTTGTGAAACTGCGTTTCATATATTTGTCCATAATCTTTTGGGTTTTTAGTTGTACTTGTATTTTGTTTTTCACTGAGCACGCCGCTCAATGAAAATCCTGTGGGTTGAGTGCTGCCGGTTATCTTTCCTGTTCGGCATTATAGAGGGCAATGTCACCCCGTTCTCCGGTGCGGATGCGGATAGCGTCTTCAATGGGGATGACGAAGATGCGGCCGTCGCCGATTTCGCCGGTTTGTGCGGCTTTGATGATAGCTTGTACGTCTTTTCTGCGTTTTTATCGCGTACAACGATAGAGATGAGGATACGTTTCGATGGAACTGGTGTCGTACAGTACACCACGGTAAATACGGGCTTGTCTGGATTTTCCGATACCTCTTACATCGTAATAAGAGAACCATTCGATATCTGCTTCGAGGAGTGAGTCTTTCACTTCCTCGAATTTGGTTTTGCGGATGATAGCTTCAATCTTTTTCATACCTTAAGTGTTTTATTGTTCTTAAAAACTTAATCCTACTACGAAGTATGCTCTTTCCGAACAGGGATTCCAAGTAGCTTTGGCAAAGAGTGGCAGGGAGAATGAATTGGTTATCCTGATATCCTTTGTAGCTCCGAGGCTGACGTCGCATACGGCAAATCCGCTTGCTCCGTAGAAGTCCGTTTCCCATGGAGTGGCGCCTACTTCGGCTGTCCAGTCAAGTCCGCCCAATTTGAACGGAGCGGCTATGGAAATATAGGATGAATAGGCTCTGTCACCATTCTCCTTGACACCGTCGTCTCCGGCAAAGTTGGTGTACCAGTTTACTGCTACCGGTCCGAAGTCGTAACCCACTTGGGCTTCGTACAGGTGGGTTGTATTGTGGGCACCGTAGTGGAAGTAACCTGCTCCGGTATTATACCAATAATCAGTAATTGATACGCTAAAACCACCGGTGGAGTAGCCCAGTGTGAGGTCGAACTCTTTAGCATCGTAACCGTCGGCATCTGTCTTTTCAATACCTACCGATCCCCATGCTTCCAAAGACAAACCTTTATAGGCGATGGATGCGTTGGGTTGAAGGCTTACACCGCCCACGTCTTGTCCGCGCCAGATGTAGCCGCTTACGATGTCTGCGCCTACGGATGCTTTTACTTTGTCCTGTGCCTTTGCCGTGAAAGGCATTGCAACTGATAGTAACGTTATTGCTATTACTCCTAATTTTGTGTTTCTTGTTTTCATACCTTCTTACCTTTTTAGTTAGAAAAATTGCGGATGATCAGTCCGGTTCTGTTAGTATAGTATTGTGCTTGAACTATTAAATAGTAGGATGTTTATATTCTTCACTTTTATTTCAGCCAGTTGCGGATGCGTTTTATGGCTTCCACACAGTCTTCGTGTTTGCCGAAAGCGGTCAGGCGGATATATCCCTCACCGCTTGGCCCGAAGCCTACACCCGGAGTACCCACTACATTGGCTTCGTACAACATTTGTTCGAAGAATCGCCAAGAGCTTATGTCGTTCGGGGTTTTCAGCCAGATGTATGGAGCGTTCACACCGCCGTACACTTCCAGCCCGGATGTTTCCAGTCCTTCTTTCATGGTGCGGGCGTTGTTCATATAGTAGTCAATCGTTTCTTTTACCTGCCGTCTGCCTTCTGCGGTGTAGATGGCTTCGGCGGCACGCTGGGTAATGTAGCTTGTACCATTAAACTTGGTGCATTGGCGGCGGTTCCACAGTTTGTTGAGGGAGATACGTTCACCTTCCAGCGTAGCGGCGGTCAGTTCTTTCGGTACTACGGTGTAGCCGCAGCGTACGCCTGTAAATCCGGCTGTCTTTGAGAAACTGCGGAACTCGATGGCGCATTTTTTCGCCCCTTTTATTTCGTATATGGAGTGGGGCACATCGTCCTCTTGGATGAAAGCCTCGTAGGCGGCATCAAATAGGATAAGCGTGTCGTTTGTCAAGGGGCATAGTCCACCCACTTTTTTCAGTTCGGGTTTGGTAAGGGTAGTACCCGTAGGATTATTGGGGTAACAGAGGTAGACGATGTCGATGGCGTTTGTCCGGTATTTCGGGGATAAAGTTGTTTTCGGCCGTACAGGGCATATAGGTTACATTGCTCCATTTGCCGTCTTTTTTCCAATATGCCGGCGCGTCCGCACATTACGTTGCTGTCAATGTAGACGGGGTAGATAGGGTCGGTTACTCCCACACTGTTGTCATGGCGGAGTATGTCGCCTATGTTTCCCGTATCGCTCTTGGCTCCGTCGTTGATGAAGATTTCCTGTGGGCTGAAAATGAACGCCGCGTGTCGCGTAATCGTGTTTGATAACGGCATCAATCAGAAAGTCATAACCCTGTTCAGGACCGTATCCGCGGAATGTCTTGGCATCAGCCATCTCATCCACTGCCTTGTGCATCGCTTCGATGCAAACTTGCGGCAGCGGACGGGTAACGTCTCCGATACCCAGACGGATGACCTCTTGCTTGGGATGTGTTATCCTGAAAGTATTTACCTTCTTGGCTATGTCCGAAAATAAGTAACTTCCGGGGCAGTTTCAAAAAAATGTTCATTAACTAATGCCATATCTCTGTTGGGTTTAATTATTTTAAATAAATGATGAAATTAATAATGAAGAATTGCCATGTGGCACAAAAGCGTATATTCATTCATAATTCTTCATCCGTCTCCATCTCTCCCTCGAAACACCCTTGGTTTGCCTCTCCCGTCAATAAAAGACGTGCTTGGTGGTTATATCCCATTCAAATGGTTGAGTGTTCCTCCATCCATGCCGATGATTGATTTTCTTCCGGCACGTCCTGTGAGGAAAAGCGGCTACGGCTGTGGCACAGGCTCCTGTTCCACAGGCTC
>ENA-OQCU01001003-OQCU01001003.1-human-gut-metagenome-genome-assembly--contig:-NODE-1003-length-10661-cov-4.059806_pt1 | contig 10661 bp, 10 predicted proteins | sample MGYA00242504_ERZ504590 | MGnify/ENA primary metagenome ERZ504590 (study PRJEB26092, sample SAMD00036318) | human gut metagenome | host: Homo sapiens | study: EMG produced TPA metagenomics assembly of...
GGCTGCGAAGATTCATAATCAGAAGGCGAAAAAGACAGAGCAGACACCCCAAGCTGCGCAGAAAGAAAATGAGATAGAAGAAGAGACGGAGGATATGGAAGAGGAGACTGATGATAGAGACGCGTCAGTTCCTGACCGTAGTAATTTTGCAGTGCAGCCGGGAGTTTCAGTCGGAACGACAGAACAGTCCGATGAGAAAATCGTGTATCTGACATTGGATGACGGACCATCAGATAATACACAGGCAGTTCTGGATATTTCTGGATAAATATAATGCAAAGGCAACATTTTTTGTGACAGGTGAGATGCCGGAATACAAAGATATGATAAAGGCTGCGTATGACAAGGGACATACAATTGGAATGCATACATATTCACATGATTATGCTAAGGTTTATGCATCGGTTGATGCGTATTTTCAGGATCTGGATCAGATTGGGCAGATGGTACAGGAAGAGATCGGCTATGTACCATGTTTTATCCGTTTTCCGGGTGGATCATCAAATACTGTATCAAAGAAATATACAGCAGGAATCATGTCCACGCTTGTGCAGGAAGTACAAAACCGTGGATATCAGTATTATGACTGGAACGGAAGTTCCGGCGATGGGTCTGTGAGAACGACCGAAGAACTGGTGGCGCAGGCAACGAGCTTTGATTCTAACAACATCATTTTACTTTGTCATGATTCCCATGGAAAACAGACGACTGTGGAGGCATTGCCACAGATTATAGAACATTATCAGTCACTGGGATATACATTTAAAGCACTGGATCGTGATAGCTTCGTAGCGCATCATGGAGTGAATAACTAATTGAGACATAAATCAGTCATAAATTGTAAATAATCGTAAGTATCGTAAATATTGTAAATAAGATATTGTAAATAATCTGTGAGATAATCGGTGAGTAATCGGCGAATTGGGTGAATTGTAAATAATCGCACGAGTCAGGGGTTGGGTAATCACAACTTCTGTGCTATAATAAACGATATATGGCATCTGACACATTTCTTTGTATAATAGGAAGGTGCATTTCCTATGCATGGCGTCAGAAGAAAGTATTTTTAAGACAGTAGAAGGAGTATTTGGTATGAATTTAATTAAAATTCGCGAATTATACAAGAATCAGGAAGCATACCTGGATAAAGAAATTACCGTTGGGGGATGGGTAAGAAGTATCCGCGACTCCAAAGCATTTGGGCTTTATTGTCATCAATGATGGAACATTTTTTACACCACTTCAGGTCGTATATCATGATGATATGGAGAACTTTGAGGAGATTTCCAAACTTAATGTAGGAGCAGCTGTTGTTGTAACAGGTACACTGGTTGCAACACCACAGGCAAAACAGCCATTTGAGATCCAGGCAGCAGAAGTTACAGTAGAGGGTAATTCTGCACCTGATTATCCGCTTCAGAAGAAACGCCACAGTCTTGAATACTTAAGAACCATCACACATCTCCGTCCGAGAACAAACACATTCCAGGCAGTATTTCGTGTACGTTCTCTGTGTGCCTATGCGATTCACCGTTTCTTCCAGGAGCAGGGATTTGTTTATGTGCATACTCCGCTGATCACAGGAAGCGACTGTGAAGGTGCAGGTGAGATGTTCCAGGTAACTACTCTGGATATGAACAACGTTCCGACAGATGACAAGGGTGCTGTAGATTACTCTCAGGATTTCTTCGGAAAAGAAACTAATCTGACAGTAAGCGGACAGTTAAACTGCGAGACTTTTGCACAGGCATTCCGCAATGTTTATACTTTCGGACCAACCTTCCGCGCTGAGAATTCCAACACAACCCGCCATGCGGCAGAGTTCTGGATGATCGAGCCGGAATGCGCATTTGCAGATTTAAATGACAACATGGATCTTGCAGAGGCAATGCTGAAATATGTGATCCGTTATGTATTGGAGAATGCACCGGAAGAGATGAATTTCTTCAATTCTTTTGTTGATAAGGGACTTCTGGACAGACTGAACCATGTGATCAATTCTGAGTTTGGTCATGTTACTTACACAGAAGCAGTAGAGCTTCTGGAGAAGAACAACGATAAATTTGACTACAAAGTATTCTGGGGATGCGATCTGCAGACAGAGCATGAACGTTATCTTACAGAAGAAATCTTTAAGAAACCTGTATTTGTAACAGATTATCCGAAAGAGATCAAAGCTTTCTACATGAAGATGAATGAGGATAACAAGACTGTTGCAGCTATGGACTGTCTGGTGCCTGGAATCGGTGAGATCATCGGTGGAAGCCAGAGAGAGGATGACATTGAGAAACTTGAGAAACGTATGGACGAGCTGGGACTTAAGAAAGAGGATTATGACTTCTATCTTGATCTTCGTAAATATGGTTCCACACGCCATTCAGGATTTGGTCTTGGATTTGAACGTTGCGTAATGTACCTTACCGGCATGGGCAACATCCGCGACGTAATTCCATTCCCAAGAACTGTTAAAAACTGTGATTTATAATTTGACTGATATCAGTATTGTGGGAGCATTGAAGCTGCAGGGCAATCCGCAGATATCAAAAATGTTATAGAAAGAGAGATTGGCATGAGATTTATTCATCTTGCAGATGTACACCTTGGTGCAGTTCCTGACAGGGGCTGTCCATGGAGCAGCAGGCGGGAGGAAGAAATCTGGGAAACTTTCCGCCGGGTTATTGCGGGTATCCGCGAGAATCCGGTGGATTTGTTATTTATAGCAGGAGATTTGTTCCACCGCCAGCCTCTTCTACGGGAACTGAAAGAAGTAAATAACCTGTTTTCCACCATCCCGGATACCCGGGTTTATCTGATGGCAGGAAATCATGACTATATTAAGGCTGATTCTTTTTACCGGGATTTTCAGTGGGAAAAGAATGTGACATTTTTTAAGAATGAACAGCTTACCTGTGTGAAAGATGAGAAACTGGATGTTTATGTATATGGACTGAGCTATGAACATCAGGAAATAGAGAATCCTCTGTATGATTCTATACATCCTGCAGAGGGAGAGGGGGTTCACATTTTACTGGCTCATGGTGGAGATGCGAAGCATATCCCCATGAATATCAAATCAATTGCTGCGTCAGGATTTGATTATATTGCATTAGGACATATTCATAAACCCCAGATTCTGATCCGGGATAATGTAGCTTATGCAGGTGCGTTGGAGCCTGTTGACAGAAATGATCTGGGTGATCATGGATACATAGAAGGACATCTGGAAAACGGAAGGCTTAAGACAAATTTTGTTCCTTTTGCCTGCCGTTCCTATGAGCAGATTCTTCTGATGCTGCGTGAAGATTCTACACAGGCATCTCTGGAAGATATGCTGAAGGCGGATCTGGCGAATAAAGGACGCATGAATATCTACAGGATCGTGATCCAGGGAACCAGGGCACCGGAGCTTCTGCTGCTTCCCGAGAGACTGAAGTCTTTTGGCTACGTAACAGAGGTTCTGGATGAATCAAAGCCTTCCTATGATCTGGAAGCACTTCAAAAAAAATTATAGTGGAACACTGATCGGTGACTATATCAGTTATTTTCTTGAAAAAGACAGAAATGCAGTGGAGGAGAAGGCATTATATTATGGTCTTCAGGCTTTACTGGAAACAAGCAGGTGATAGACAGAATATGATTATCAGACAGTTAAATATTAAAAACTCTGGAGAAATCCATGATAAAACTTTAGAGTTTTCTCCGGGAATTAATGTTCTGTATGGAGAGAATGAAAGCGAAAGAGCGATAGTACATACGTATATTAAAAATATGTTTCTCGGAGATATCAGTGAAGCAATCTACGATAATACAGTTTTTGCTGCGAAGTTAAAGAGTCCGACAGAACAGGATCTGGCTCGGGAGCTGCAAAAATTTATGACCGGCTATCAGGGAACTGCAGACAGCTCCATGGATCTGGGACGGGCCATGCAGATGCTCAAGATGTCCAGAAAGGGTTATCTGGTCCAGGCAGACAGAAAACAGAAAGAGACAGAACAGGAGAGGCAGAAACTTCTGACCAGGATGGATGATATCATAAGTGATCTGAATAATCTGAATGGAAAGCTGGATCAGATTAATGAGAAAGAGGAGTCGTTACGGATGCATCCCGGAGATGAAAATGGTGCGGTTATTCTGGATGAGAGAATGGCACAGGCAAAGGCAAAAAGAAACAGCTTTGCAATGGGAATGCTGATATCGGCCGCTGCCGGCATCTTTGGATTGATTCTGACTGCGATTATAGCGGACAGTGTTTCGGTAAGTCTGATCGTAGCGGTTATTGCAGCTGCGTTGGTGGGATTTTGTGGAAAACAGCAGCTGAAGTATGCAAGGGAATTTCAGAAGAGAATACGGATGAAGAAACGCTGGGTATCCAGGCAGGAGAAACTCAGATGCAGTAAAGAAAATCTCAGACAGGACTATGATGAGAAAGAAACAGAACTTTGTAACCTTAAGGAAGAATACCGGGAATACGAAGAAAATTCTTTTCTGCTTACATCGGAAGAGCGGGAGGTACAGGCTCTGAATATGGCGATGGAAACCATAGAGAGAATGTCAGGAAATATTCATCTTCAGGTGGGACGAAAGCTGCAGATACGAACTTCTCAGATTTTGAGTGAGATTACAGATGGTGAATATCAGGACGTACAGATGGATGCGGCATCCCATATGACAGTAACTACCGGGAACGGAGTGGAAGCACTGGAATGTCTCAGCCGCGGCACTCTGGAGCTGATTTATTTTGCCATGCGCATGGCTGCAGGAGAGCTTCTGTGTCAGGAAGAAAGTCTGCCGGTGATACTGGATGATATCTTTGGGATGTATGAGGAAGAAGATCTTGAGGCAGTTCTTGGATGGATGTATAAGGAGAAAAAGCAGGTTATCATCAGTACCTGCAGTAAACGCGAGATGGAACTTCTGGACAGAGAGGGAATCCCTTATGGGAAGCAAATTATTTCCTGAATTTTTAACCAGACTGCGAAGCAGTTATTCAGTGTAGGGCCGCATAGAAGAGTGGATTGCATTATATATAACAAAAAGAGAGATTTCATGTACTGCAGGAATTTCGGATGAAACAGCCGGAACAGAACATGAAATCTCTTTTTATAAATTTTACAGAAGTTATTTATTTCTCATCATACTGAGCCATGTAATTGCTTACGCAGCGGTTGATCCTGTCAACCGGGTTGAGCAGATAGCTTACAGACTGATCATGATTAAGAGTATCAATGATCAGGGCAATATATTTACTCATATCACAGGAGATATAGTAATCTTTTGCAAGAAGCTCAGGAGACTGATAGATCAGGTTTGTAGTGAGCAGTTTGTCAAACACTCCTGCCTTATGAGCCTCATCAAATTTCTCGAGTCCGTTTGTAAACAGTCCGAAAGTAGAGCAGATATAAATTCTGCCTGCTCCTCTTTCCTTGAGGAGAGAAGAAATCTTAAGAACTGTATCACCGGAAGAAATCATATCATCGATCAGGATCATATCTTTGCCCTTAAGGTTTGGACCGAGGAATTCGTAAGCTGCGATTGGGTGACGTCCATTGATTCTCTTGGAGTAATCCAGACGTTTGTAATACATACCCATATCAACACCAAGGATATTGGCAAGATAGATTGCGCGGTTCATGCTTCCCTCATCAGGGCTGATGATCATGAAATGATCGTTGTCGATGTGAAGTCCTTTCTCATGATTGAGAAGAGCTTTGATAAACTGATAGGATGGCTGTATAGTCTCAAATCCATGCAGAGGTGTTGCATTCTGCACGCGCGCGTCATGTGCGTCAAAAGTGATGATGTTTTCCACACCCATACTTACAAGCTCCTGAAGTGCTGTTGCACAGTCCAGGGATTCTCTGCCGCTGCGGATATTCTGGCGGCTTTCGTACAGATAAGGCATGATCACGTTTACTCTGCGGGCTTTGCCGCCGATTGCGCCGATCACACGTTTCAGATCCTGAAAATGGTCATCAGGAGACATAAGATTCTCGTATGGTCCGATGCTGTAGGTAAGACTGTAGTTACATACATCAACCATCAGATAGATATCGTCACCACGTACAGATTCCATGATCGTACATTTCGCCTCACCGGAACCGAAACGTGCTGTCTGGACCGGTATCAGATAGGACTCTCTCTGATAACCCTCAAATGCAAAAGAATCAAGCTCTTCGTGGCTGCGCTCTTTACGCCACTGTATCAGCCATTCATTTACTTTTTCACCCAGATCCTTACAGCTGATCAGGGGGATCAGACCAAGTCTGCCCACCGGAAGTGTAGTTAAATCTTTAGTTGTTGCCTGTGCCATGTTTTATTTTCCTCCTAAAAAAATTTTCTGTATACGGATATCCTTTCCTTCCAGCTTCACCATACGGTAGTTGCTGGCGATTCTCGAAAAGGTTCGTTCGGAATAAGTATCCGAGAAATTTTCCAGTTTCAGATTTGTTGATATGATCGTAGACTTCCTGCGCATGATGCGTTCATTTATGCACAAAAACAACTGGGAAGAGACAAAGCTGTTTGTAAGTTCAGTTCCCAGGTCGTCGATGATCAGCAGATCGCTGTCAAATACAAATTCCTGTCCTTCTGTTTTATCTCTGGAGAATTTGGAGTCTGCCAGCAGTTCAAACAGATCAAATGCGGAAAAGTACATAACGCAATGTGCTGATTCCAGAAGATCATGAGCAATACAGTGAGAAAGAAAAGTCTTACCCACACCGGTATCACCGTAAAGAAACAGATTCTCAAAGGAACTGTCAAAATTTCTCACAAAACCTCTGGCAATATCATAAGCTCTCCGGGCCGTCTCTCTTTCTGTCAGTCCGGTAGCTTCATTCTTCATTGTATCAGAATAATAATCAAAAGAAAAGTGGTCAAAGTTTTCTTTTTTGAGAATTTCTTTTAAATTGGACTGCGTATAGAGCAGTTCTATCTCTGCTTTCTTAAAACAGGTACATTTTTGGCTTCCGACGTAACCGGTATCCTGACAGACCGGACACTTATATGGAAGTTCCAGATAATCCTCCGGATATGAGTTACATACCAGCAGGGCATTGCGCTCCTGGGACAGAAGAGAGATTGCAGCTTTAAGGTCCTCAAGACCTGATGATTCTCCGCTTAAGAGTGCTCTTGCTTTTTTGGCGCTTAAGGTGGCAACCTCTTCATCTATTTCGTGGATGCGCGGGATTTTTTTATAAATCTCCTGAGTACGCTCCTCCAGAATACGTCTGTTCTGAGACTGGGTCTTGCTGTATTCCCGCATGATCGTATCATACTGATAATTCTGTAAAGGCATGACTTCACACCCTTTCGTTTGTTTTTTTGTAGCTGTTCAGTGACTTTCAGACGATTATGCCACTGCCGTTACTGATTCAGCAATTTCTTTTCATATTCGTTAAAGTCGTACTGTCGCTGATGGAAATTGTTAAACCGGTTTGATGCAGCCGGTTTGGAAGCTGCTTTTCGCTGGGTATTCTTTTCCATCTTCTGGCGCTGATGCTGAGCATCGAGGAGCCGGACATCTGCAAGTGTACGGACATTTTTATCTTTCCATCCGGAAAGGATTTTATCTGCATACTGGAAACTTGGCTGTCCGGTAGAGAGAACTGTACGGCTGCAGGCTTCCTGGATGATATCCATGGTAAAACCATAATCATTCAGCCAAGTGTTCATAAGAGAAATCTCTGTATCTACCGGATTTCGTCCGCTGATTCCCATTGATTTAAAAATAGTAAAGTATTCTTTGGCATAACGGGAATTTGCCTCTTTTGCCATGGTGACAGTGGTGATTCCCTCATCTGCCCAGGCAAGAGCAACGGTTTCTATGTAACGCATACTCTTATGCCCGCGGCTGACACTGTATTCGATCAGGTACTCGATCAGATCAGGCGAGAATTTCAGCTCATCATAGAAAAACAGGATCTTTTTCATCTCGGTAGGAGTGAGCGTTTTGCCGAGATACTGTTCTGCGATATAGAGGAGCTGTACGATCTCATCATTTTGCTTTAATTCTTTTACACGGTCAGGAGACAGTGCAGTGGCTGAGTTGGTGGTCTGCTTCACAGGCTGTGCCGGTGCAGAAGAAGTACGGGTTTCTGTTTTTGTAACAGGGGCTGTCGAAACGGGTGTGTCGGAAGCAGCAGATTTTACAGGTGGTACATTCAATATGATATCTGCTATATCTTCGTTATTTCTGTAGGTTAAAGTAAGGAGTTTCTCTTTCTCCCAGTATTTCAGAGCGCGGATAATGTCACGTTCTGTACAGAAGAAATGATCAGCCATCTGCTCCAGACTGAAGGGTACAGAGGTGTCAGAAAGAAGCCTCAGAAGATAGATATATACTTTCACAAATTCTCCATTGGCCCCAGGCATATAGTTGTCTATGAAATTGTTGGTTAATACAGTTACTTCCGCATTGCGGGAATTCTGTAAAGTGATCATAGCCATGAATTTCCACTCTCTTTCATAATAATAAGATGTTAGGGTCAAAAGGTATTTTGCCCCTAACCTGATATCCACGAATTGCTCCGCTGCAAAGCAGCTCCCACAATTCTCATAATAATAAGATGTCAGAGTAAAAAAAGATATTTTTCCTCTGACTTGATATCTATGAATTATAGCACAACATTTTTTAAAAGAGAATAGGGGATTTTTGTCGAAGATTTCATCCACATTTGAATGTGGATAATGTGGATAATGTGGAAAGGTGAAATGTGGTATATATTATTGGAAACCTGAAAAATGTTGAATTTCAGGGAAAAACGGAGTATTACGGGGACGAATAATGTCGAATTATGTTAAGTGATTTATGCACATATACATCCACATATGCAGGCAGATGAAAATGTGTATAACGATGTGGAAAATGTGGATAAGTGATCTGAACTGTTATAAATAAAGGAAGAATTGAGGGGGATAAAATGTTTATAACTTTTTAATGGAAATTGTCGACAGAGACACAAGTGTTCAGTATCTTCTATTGCTATAAGTTGGGCGTTTGTAAAAAACAGGACAATTCTGAAAAATTATTTTCCGAATTGTCCTGTGTAAATTGCTGATATTTATGTCAGGCAGAAACATTATTTACCCAGCAGATGCTCCCCGATATTTACAACATCTCCGGCTCCCATGGTGATGAGCAGATCACCCTCCTGGCAGTTGGAGAGCAGATAATTCTCAATCTCATCAAAGGTAGGGAAATACTCGCAGGGAGTTCCCAGTTCCTGAATACGCTTCTGCAGATCTTCAGAAGAAATTCCCAGAGTATCGGTTTCTCTTGCTGCATAAATATCCGCAACTACCACATGATCTGCCAGGCTGAGTGCTTTGGCAAACTCCGGAAGCAGAGCTTTGGTACGGGTATATGTATGTGGCTGGAATACACACCATAATTTCTTATGGGGATAATTGTGTGCGGCATGAAGAGTTGCTTCAATTTCTGTAGGATGATGTGCATAATCGTCTACGATCGTAACCCCTGCAACTTCTCCTTTATACTGGAAACGGCGGTCTGTTCCTGTGAAACTTCCAAGTCCCTTGATGATCACTTCTTCGGAAAGACCAAGAAGATGACCGAGGGCAATTGCTGCCAGTGCATTGGAAACATTGTGGATGCCCGGCACTTTCAGATAATAGCTGCCAACCTTAACGCCATTGCGCAGAACGGAGAAGGAAGCATGTCCATATTTGTCATAAGTGATATCTGCTGCCTGATAATCTGCATCATGTTCCAGACCATAAGTGATCACATTACATGGAAGATCCCGAATGATATCTTCATATTTCGGAGTATCTGCATTGATGATCAGTGTACCGTCAGCAGGAAGAAGCTCTGCAAAGCGGCGGAAGGAATGACGGATATCGTCAATATCCTTAAAGAAATCCAGATGGTCTGCATCCATATTCAGGATAATACTGATCTTCGGGAAAAAGCTCAGAAAGCTGTTTGTGTATTCGCAGGCTTCTGTGACAAAAGTCTCAGAATTGCCTACGCGGATGTTTCCGCCGATAGCAGGAAGAATACCTCCCACACTGATGGTCGGGTCACAGTCTCCTGCAAGAAGAATGTGAGATACCATAGATGTTGTGGTTGTTTTTTCCCATGAGTTCCGGAAATGGCAACAGGAGTATCATAATTCCTCATGATCTGTCCGAGAAGCTCTGCACGTGTGAGCATTGGAAGTCCTTTTTCCTTTGCACAGGCAAATTTCCGGGTTGTCAGGATGGATAGCTGCGGTATATACCACAACATCTACGTCATCGGTAATGTTTGTGGCACGCTGTCCGTAATAGATGGTGGCTCCTTTTTTCTCCAGTGCCTGGGTAAGAGGACTGGATTTGGAATCGGAACCGGAAATGACAAAATCCTCGCCGAGAAGAATCTCGGCCAGTCCGCTCATGCTGATGCCGCCGATACCGATAAAAATGTATAATGAAGTGGTTTGTAGAAAATCTATCTGATACATAGTATGTTCTCCTTGATTAATTATTTACAAATCTTTATAATCTGGTAAACTGTAACATATTCGCATAGTTACTGGAACTGTTTTATCTGTCTGTTTATTATACTCCTGTGCTTAAATGAAAGGACTTCTTTGGTTGATAAAAAATTACAAAAAATCGACATTGGATATTATAAAAAATGCCTAATAATATATCGG
>ENA-OQCU01001005-OQCU01001005.1-human-gut-metagenome-genome-assembly--contig:-NODE-1005-length-10645-cov-3.323350_pt1 | contig 10645 bp, 16 predicted proteins | sample MGYA00242504_ERZ504590 | MGnify/ENA primary metagenome ERZ504590 (study PRJEB26092, sample SAMD00036318) | human gut metagenome | host: Homo sapiens | study: EMG produced TPA metagenomics assembly of...
TTTTTTCAAAAAGCCAACACAATAAACATCAAGATACTCCATCACCAATATCTTCATCAACCACATTCATTATATCCCTAAAGATGAAGAGGGAAAAGTATGCTATAAACATACACCATCCACAAAAGAAATAATATAAATTAAAATACCATGCCTAAAATTACAAACTGGCGGTTATAGCCTCAGCCAAATCTTCATAACTTGCCAACGGGTTATCCGTGAAAACACTACGGATAACCAACTCTTTATCTATGACATAAACACGAGGTATTCCCGATTTAGCAAACTGATAGTATACCGTGCGGTTTTCTTGGGCCGAATAGGGCAAGGTCAAATGATTTTCGTCCCAATAACGGACAATCTCTGCCGAGCTCTCTTCCCTGCTAATACAAACCATCCGGATTCTTCGACCGTAATCCGTATATATTTTTTGCAGCACAGGAAGTTCTTTCCGACAGTCCGGACACCCCGTATGAAAAAACACAATCAAAGAAACCTCTCCTTTCAGAGTTTCGGAAGTTATTATTTGTCCATCATCCATTACCACAGAGAAAACAGGAATGCTCTCTCCTGTTTGTAAATCAACAGTACCTTCCTCCACATCATCATCAATACACGCCGTACACATTACACAGGTCCAAAGCAGAAAACAGACCGTTTTTATCCAATTCTTCATTTTCATTCCCATTTTTCTTCTTTACAAAGATAACATGATTTTCATGAAATTACTACTTTTGCAGCATGAAACAAGAATTAAAAGAAAACCAAGGACTACCTGCCTCCTTACTTTGGACGCTAGCAATTATTGCGGGAATCTCCGTTGCCAATTTATATTATAACCAACCTTTATTAAACCGCATCAGCCGTGATCTCCAAACATCCGAGTTCACCGCCAACCTGATAGCAATGATTACCCAAATAGGTTATGCCATCGGATTGCTGTTCATTATTCCTTTGGGAGATTTATTTAAAAGGAAAACCATTATTCTAATCAATTTCACAGTCCTGGTCGTTTCATTACTAACCATCGCACTGACTCCCTATATCCATCTCATTTTATTTGCCTCTCTACTGACCGGCATTTGTTCGGTGATGCCACAAATCTTTATCCCCATAGCTGCCCAATTTTCCACTCCCGAAACCAAGGGAAAAAATGTAGGTATGATTGTATCGGGATTGCTGACAGGTATCCTGGCCTCGCGCGTAGTAAGCGGAATTATCGGTGAATATTTAGGATGGCGGTTCATTTTCTTTGTGGCAGCCGGGATGATGGTGATATGTGTCATCATCATCATGCGTGTACTACCCGACATGCCGTGTAATTTCAAAGGCAGATACAGTGATCTGATGAAATCCTTGTTTTCATTGGTTATGGAATACCCCCAGTTGCGTATTTCTTCCTTACGTGCCGGAATTGCTTTCGGCTCATTTCTTGCTCTATGGACTTCATTGGCATTTAAGATGGAACAAGCCCCTTTTTTTGCGGGAAACAACATTGTAGGGTTATTGGGATTATGCGGCATAGCAGGAGCTCTCACCGCCTCGTATATAGGAAACTATGTACAGGTTTTGGGAGTCAAACGACTGAATTACATCGGTTGTGGTTTGATATTTTCAGCGTGGTTCTCGCTTTATTCCGGTCAGAACTCCTATGTGGGAATCATCATCGGAATTTTTATCATAGATATAGGCATGCAATGCATCCAATTGAGTAATCAGACTACGATTTTCTCTCTTAGCCCGAAGGCGGCCAACCGTATCAACACCATTTTTATGACGACCTATTTTATTGGCGGTTCCATAGGTACACTTCTTGCCGGAATATTTTGGCACTGGTTTGGATGGCAGGGAGTAGTAGGAACAGGTATCACACTGGCAACCTGTTCCTTTATGATAAATATCTTTTCAAAAAAATAAATCAGGAATCCATATCGCTTAGATGCAATTCCAGCGCCTTGACCGAAATATAAATCTCGCGCACAGAAATCCCCAAAGAAATAATGAGCAGCACAAGCGCCAGTCCAAAAATATATACGGATATAAGGTAGAACTGTATATACATTAAAAACATACTGACCACACAAAGCAACAAACTTCCGATACCTGTCACCTGCATGGCACGTGTCAGATAAAGACGCTTGCGGAGATTAGCAATCTGTGCTGCTGTCACAGCCGAATGATTCTCACGATATTGGTCCTTCAACGTACGCACTAATTGAGCGTATGAAAGAAAACGATTAGTATATGCCAACATAATCAGCGATATGGCAGAAAATAATAAAGCAGGAGTTGTTAAATCTATTTCCATTTTTATAGGTATTTCAAAGTTAGAATATTGCAAAGATAAAGTAAATATCCCGATATTCTCCTTCCTTTTTACAATGAAAGGAATATCTTTGCAATAAAAATAATTCAAATAAACTAATATGCAAACCATAAAATTATACATAAAAGATTGGTTGGCTATCCATCCTTACATCCAACAACAGGCTACAGACAGATATTTTGTCGATCTGGCTAACCGATTATACTCCACTTGTACGATAAGAGAGATTCCCGAATCCATAAAAAAGAAATTATGTCTTTACACCGCTGCCTATTTTGAAGATGTCATTTCAGGTTTAGGTCTATGGCAAGCATTCATCAAAAAACATCTGGAACTATATGATACGTCACTTCCTTTCTATACCATCCGGCCGGATTATATAAAAGATGAGATCAATGAAGAAGATATCCGCTTCATCATTTGGAACACTTTAGAGAAGGCTCCATATAAACATCCGTATATCAATCCGATGGACAGGAATATCGAAGAAACCTCGCATTCATTTTTCCGGATATTGGATGAAGAGTATGAAACGGCTCCCGCCAATGACACGTTACAGGATTTCTTTATGGACTTCAAAGGAAAAGAGAACGCAAACCATAAACTACGCTGGCTGTTCGGACATACTTATCTCACAGAACCATCTGTACAAGAATATATTGCACAGGTTACAGAAACCGACAAATTCATCATTCCATGTGGCCCCCTTGCCCTGTTTCTTCATGAATGGATTGACCTGCTGACCAACGGAGAAACCGAATGTTGGGAAGAGATAGAAGGACTATACCCTGCCATTCCCGAAATATCGGATGAAATGAAGGAAAGGAACCACCATACCTATCAATTGTTCACGCAAGGCACAAACGGTGCCCGTATCGTATATCTGGAAGGATATAAGGAACTACACCGTTTCCTTACCCAAGTATTACAATGGCCGGACGATTCCAATCACACTTTGCCCCAAATGAAGGAACATAAGGATTTCATCATGATGGTGAATTCCGAAAAAGGTATTCTACTGGCGAAAGATATATGCAAATACATCAGTGACCCTCTTAACCCGATGTATGATGCCGCAACGGCTGCCCAAGAGGCATTCAGCCTGCTTACTATCCCGACCAAATGCCCACCGGACCTGATGGAATATGTAATAAACAACCACTATATCCCCGATGCACAATTCCCCGAATTTGGTGAAAGGGAACTGGTTCAAAAGAATGCGGACTTTATAGCCCGCAACTCCTTATTATATTACTACAGGGGAGATTAGACTCTCCCCACCGCTACTTCGTTCACCAAAGATCTACTTTCAGCAAAGTCTTTCACATTTTGCAGAGTAGTATGAGCAATATTCGTCATTGCTTCTTTGGTAAAGAATGCCTGATGAGAAGTCACAATCACATTGTTGAAAGACAAAAGACGGGCTAAAGTGTCATCATCAATAATCTTGTCGGACTTATCTTCATAAAAATAAGGCTCTTCTTCCTCGTATACATCCAGACCGGCATATCCTACCTTTTTAGTCTTCAGTCCCTCTATCAAGGCATTGGTGTGAATCAACTGCCCACGCCCCGTATTGATAATCATCACTCCGTCTTTCATTTTACTGATGGAATAATCATTAATCAGATACTTTGTCTGTTCTGTCAAAGGACAATGCAGGGAGATGATATCCGAACTATGATAAAGTTCATCCAAAGTACAATAAACCACCTGATGTTCACGGGCAAAATTGTAATCGGGATAAAGATCATATGCAAGAACATTCATACCGAATCCACGTAATATCTGAATTAAAATCTTGGCAATCTTACCCGTACCGATAATTCCGGCAGTCTTGCCATGCATATCAAATCCCATAAGCCCGTGCAGGGAGAAATTCCCGTCACGTGTCCGCATTGTAGCACGGGGAATCTTGCGGTTGAGTGATAACATCAACGCCACCGTAAATTCGGCAACGGCATAAGGTGAATAAGCCGGTACCCGTACCACTTTCATCTTACCTGCCGTTGCCGCTAAATCCACATTATTATAACCTGCGCATCTTAAAGCCAGCAGTTTAACACCATTATCCGCCATTGCCCGGATAACTTCGGCATCAGCCGTATCGTTTACGAAGATACAAACCACATCCACTCCTTTGGTCAACACCACGTTATTCATATTCAAATGGCCTTTGTAATACCTGATATCAAAGCCAAACTTCTCATTAGCCTCCGTAAACGAGCGTTCGTCGTAGGGTTTCGTGTCGTAAAAAGCTATTTTATAAGCCATAATTGTTTTTCCATTTATAGTTCATATAAATAACAAAAACACGGCCCCTACTGTTCACATACTGACTTATAGTTTTTTCAGTTCCGTGTACAGGCGCTGTACAGGAAGCCCCATCACATTGAAGTAACTACCTGAAATACCACGGACACCAATGAAACCTATCCACTCTTGTATACCATAAGAACCAGCCTTATCCATCGGCTTGTAAACCCGGATATAATAATCGATCTCCTCATCGGACAATTCTGCAAACGTTACTTCTGTCACAGCTGAAAAACTTCGCTGAGCCCCGACGGTAGTCAGACAAACTCCGGTTATCACCTGATGGGTCTTGCCGGAAAGCTTCCACAACATTTGCCGTGCATCATCCTCGTTATGAGGCTTGCCCATGACTACACCATCCAACCATACAATGGTATCGGCAGTAATAATCAATTCGTCCGGATGCATGGTATTCCGGTAAGCAGCCGCCTTTTCGCAAGCTATATACAAAGGGATTTCCTCTGCTTTCAATGTATCCGGATAGGTTTCCTCTATGCCGGGTAGTGTTTTTACTTCATATTTTATACCTAAGCCGGATAACAATTCTTTGCGGCGCGGAGAATTGGAAGCAAGGATTATTTTATATTTTTCTAAATTTTCCAACATAACTTTTCTTTATTTCATTACCACCCGAAGGCCTTTTCATGAGCCATCCATTTTCCTTGAGCCTTCAAGACCTGTTCCACCACGTCACGGCCACATCCATATCCCCCGTTACGATGAGAAATATAAACAGCTGTTTCCTTTATCTCAGGTGCCGCATCAGCAGGACAACAAGGCAGCCCACACAAACGCATCACTTCATAATCGGGAATATCATCGCCCATATAGAGTATCTCCTCATCCTGCAATCCATATTTTTCCTTCAAATGGGCATACTCCCGGGTCTTCACCGCAGCAGCCAGATAGACATCTTTGATACCCAGCCCCTCATAACGCTTACGCACCGCCTCGGTATTTCCACCGGTAATGATGGCAACATGCAGCCCGCATTTCACAGCCAACTGCAATGCATACCCATCCTTGATATTAACCGTACGCATGGGTTCACCATTGGGGTGCAAATAAATAGTTTCCGCACTCAATACCCCATCTACATCAAATACCAATGCCTTTATTTTCTTTAAATCATAGTTTATCATACCACTTATGAGTTCTTTCCCTCTTTATTTGCCTGAATGACAGACAAAGGGAGATTATGAATACTTTTACTTATCTTTTCGTACAATTCCTGCAAAGACTCCTCATCCGCCAACATCTCCAAATGTTTGCTTATTACGTTTTCATCGTAGCGTACAGCCGGACCTGTCTGCGCCTGTGTGGGAGAAAGTTCATGTACTTTGCCGGCAGTTTCGTCTATCAGCGGAAGCATCACTTCAAAAGGAATCCCCTGCTTTTCCAGTATATGTGAACTTAATGCATACATATGGTTTGCAAAATTACAAGCAAAGACTGCCGCCAGATGCAAATACCTACGTTGCCCGGAAGTCACTTCATACACTTTAGGACTGAGACGAACTGCCACCATACGCAGCAATTCCACTTCTGCCGGAGCAGATGCTTCTATAAAAAAAGGTACAGTATTGAAATCCACTTCACGCTGCTTGCTAAAAGTCTGCATAGGATAAAGTACCCCATAGCGTTTTACCAATCCCTTCCATAAATCCATAGACATACTACCCGCCGTATGTACAAACAAGGCCTGCTCCCTTCCTTTCACCAATACAGGAGCCAATTGTCGCAAAACTGCATCTTTCAGCGCTACAATATACAAATCGGCATCCCGACGTATCTCGTCCGGCACAATAGTGTAGTCTACTGAAAGTCTGGCAGCCAATGCAGAAGCAGATTCCTCTGTACGGCTGTATACCTGCAAGATAAGACACCCCGCCTTTTGTAAAGCAATTCCCAGATGGGTTGCCACATTGCCAGCTCCTATCAGAACTATTTTCATCATCGGGTCGAAACTAAATATAAAATAACTCCCACCAGCAACAAAGCCGCCGGCAACAAATAAGCAGACATCTGTCCCAACAAAGCTATCACCAAACCGATATTCAATATCAGCCATATACCCGTCAATACAATTCCTACTGACTTATCAGCCTTGAACCAAAGGAAAATAACAGCTGCATACAGTAACAGATTGTCTTTCTGCATAACCCATGGCAACCCGTGTGAAGCAAATCCTATAAACTTATCGATCAGATAAAGCATCCCCATCACAATGAGAAACACCGCAGAAGCTTTATACGTATCCTTATGATTGACAGCAGCCACGTTTACTTGCCTCCATATTTATTAATGTGAATTTTCTCCCATTGTAAATGCTCCTCATTAAAAGGCTTGCGTTCCATACCCTTATGCCCTACCGCTATAATGGAAACCACCTGCAACTGCAACGGAATATCAAGCAACGTATGCACGTATTCACCCGAGGGCATCCCGGTAGCGGTAAAACGTTCACGCACCTGTATCCAACAACTTCCCAACCCCAAATCTTCTGCCTGCAACTGGATCATTATGGAAGCAATTGACGCATCTTCAATCCAGACATCACTAGCCAACGGATCAGCCATCACAACTACAGCCATAGCAGCATCCGCTAGGAAAGCCGCCCCCATCTCCTTACAATGGGAAAGTTTTTCCAACATATCCTTATCATCTACCACAATAAACTGCCAGCAATTACTACGTTTAGAAGACGGAGCCATCAAAGCAGCCTTCAACAAAGCAACTACCTCTTCCTGTGTCAACTCTTGATCCGTGAACTTACGCATGCTGCGTCTGTTCTTTATTAAGTCACTAAATTGTTCCATAATATACCCTGTTAATTTATTTTTCTGCACAAATATACAACTAGAATGTGGATTGATAAACAAAAAACAATAAATTTGCAATTAGAGATGCCTGTCAGATTAAGTACATATCGCAAAGGAAATGCCATTCCCCCTCTGCCGGGAACAAACATTTTCCATTCTACCGAGCTGTTTCATGTCTTTGAAATGACCCGGGGATACGAACCTTTGCTTATCGTAGCCTATATAGGAAACCGTCCTGTAGGCAAACTGCTGGCAGTCATCCGGAAAAGTGTGCGCCTGTTCCCCCCTGCAATCATCAAACGATGCGAAATTTATGGCACAGGCGAGTATTTTGATGAAGAACAGAATAAGGAAGACCTGTTCGGGGAAATATTGGAACATCTCACCAACGAAGTATTATGCAAATCGTTCCTCATCGAGTTCCGCAACTTGGAAAATCCGCTATTCGGATACAAAGCTTTCAGAAAGAACAACTATTTCGCCATTAATTGGCTAAGAGTACGTAACTCACTGCACAGTAAAGTCCCTTACGAACGGCTGAGCATGTCTCGCAAAAGACAAATAAACAAAAGCGTTGAGAAAACGGTGCCATCATGGAAGTAGCCGACAATGAGAAAGATATTCAAGATTTCTCACGAATGTTGAAAAAAGCCTATTCCTCACAGGTAAGAAAACATTTCCCGGACATCGGCTTTTCCGCTATTAGCATGGCAAAACCCGTAAAAAGAATTAGCCAAAGTGTTTCTTGTGAAATATAAAGGCAAAATCATCGGTGGTTCTATCTGTCTTTTCTCAAAAGAAAGTGCTTATCTGTGGTTCTCAGGAGGTATGCGGAAAACCTATGCTTTTCTTTACCCCGGTATTCTAGCCGTATGGGCACCTATTACCTATGCTTACGAAAAAGGATATGCACATTTGGAATTCATGGATGCAGGATTACCGTTCAAAAAGCACGGTTACAGGGACTTTATACTCCGCTTTGGCGGCAAGCAGAGCAGTACACGCCGCTGGTTCCGCTTCAGTTGGAAGTGGCTGAACAAACTCTTGTGCAAATTCTATATTTAACTCATTTTTGTCTTTTTGTCTAAAGTGTTGTGAAGCATCTTGCAAATAAGAAATAAAATTGAAGAAATATTTCTTTATTTAACTCGAAATTACTTTCTTTGTGCAGTTTTATCTGAAAACTTGAGTATAAAACCAAACTATTAAAATTATAAGATCATGAAAATCTCACACATTGAACACCTGGGCATTGCCGTAAAGAGCATTGAAGAGGCCCTGCCGTATTATGAAAACGTATTAGGTCTGAAATGCTACAATATCGAAACAGTAGAGGATCAGAAAGTTAAAACCGCTTTTCTGAAAGTAGGTGATGTTAAAATAGAACTGCTGGAACCTACAAGCCCCGAAAGCACTATCGCAAAGTTCATTGAAAAAATAATGGCAACGGTGGTATGCATCATTTGGCTTTTGCAGTGGAAGATGGTGTGGCAAATGCGTTAGCCGAAGCTGAAACCACCGGCATCCGTCTCATTGACAAAGCTCCGCGTAAAGGTGCCGAAGGTTTGCAAATTGCTTTTTACATCCCAAATCAACTTTGGGCGTCCTGACCGAGCTTTGCGAAAAACCATAAAACACGAGATCTGACTATTCACGATTGAAGTCAGTATATTTAGTCTGGTTCAAGCGTAAATAGAATTATTTTTTAATCGTAAATTGTAAAATCATAAGTAAAATGAGCAATCAACTTGAAAAAATAAAAGAGCTTATCGAACGCCGGGCTACAGCACGCATGGGTGGAGGTGATAAAGCAATTGCAAAACAGCATGATAAAGGAAAATATACAGCCCGCGAACGCATAGCCATGCTGCTGGATGAGGGCAGTTTCGAAGAAATGGATATGTTTGTGGAACACAGATGCACCAAATTTTCGGCATGGAGAAAAAACATTATCCGGGCGACGGTGTAGTAACAGGTTGTGGTACCATAAAGGACGTTTAGTTTACATCTTTGCACAGGATTTCACTGTTTCTGCCGGTTCTCTTTCAGAAACAATGTCTCTGAAAATATGCAAAGTAATGGATCAAGCTATGAAAATGGGTGCTCCCTGTATCGGTATCAACGACTCGGGTGGCGCACGTATTCAAGAAGGTATCAATGCATTGGCCGGTTATGCTGAAAATTTTCCAACGCAATATTCTTGCTTCAGGTGTTATTCCGCAGATCTCAGGTATTTTCGGTCCTTGTGCAGGCGGAGCTGTTTACTCTCCTGCTCTGACAGACTTCACCTTGATGATGGAAGGCACATCATATATGTTCCTTACCGGACCGAAAGTGGTAAAGACTGTTACAGGTGAAGATGTAAGCCAGGAAAACTTAGGTGGTGCAAGCGTTCATTCAACCAAATCCGGTGTTACTCATTTTACAGCCAAGACGGAAGAAGAAGGGTTAGCCATGATCCGCAAATTGTTAAGCTATATTCCTCAGAACAATCTGGAAGAAGCTCCCTATGTAGACTGTACCGATCCTATCGACCGTCTGGAAGACTCTTTGAACGAAATTATCCCCGACAGCCCCAACAAACCATACGATATGTATGAGGTGATCAGCGCCATCGTAGATAATGGTGAGTTTTTGGAAGTCCAACCTCACTACGCTAAAAATATCATCATTGGTTTCGCACGTTTCAACGGCCAGTCTGTAGGTATTGTTGCCAACCAGCCCAAATACCTGGCGGGTGTGCTTGACAGCAATGCGTCACGCAAAGGTGCTCGTTTTGTACGTTTCTGCGACGCTTTCAATATACCTCTTGTTTCATTGGTAGATGTTCCGGGATTCCTTCCGGGTACAGGACAAGAATACAACGGTGTAATCCTCCACGGTGCCAAGTTGCTGTATGCTTACGGCGAAGCGACTGTACCCAAAGTGACAATTACCCTGCGTAAATCATACGGCGGATCTCACATTGTAATGATTTTCTGCTGTTTCAGCCCGTCCCGGACAGGGCGGGTCTTGGAATAGGCAAGCACCTGCCGTTGCAGCTCCTTTTTCCCGGTTCAGCGTCTTTTCCACCTGCTTCAGCTCCGTAAGGCTTTCCTGCATGGAGGTATAGGCGGCAGAACAGGCTTCGTCCAGTTCCTCCGGGGAAGAAAAGCCGTACTGCTGATAGGCGGTAACGGTA
>ENA-OQCU01001008-OQCU01001008.1-human-gut-metagenome-genome-assembly--contig:-NODE-1008-length-10609-cov-4.358042_pt1 | contig 10609 bp, 9 predicted proteins | sample MGYA00242504_ERZ504590 | MGnify/ENA primary metagenome ERZ504590 (study PRJEB26092, sample SAMD00036318) | human gut metagenome | host: Homo sapiens | study: EMG produced TPA metagenomics assembly of...
CGCAGTATTTTGATGATACCTTTGCATCCGGTATCGCGGCACAGAACGCCATGCTCACGACATTGAGCACCCTGCTGCGCACAAAGGTCAAGACCCCGGAAGCAGCCAAAGCCGCAAAGGACATCAGCCTTCGGAGAAAGCCGGTGTATCAAGGTGATCTTGATGACATTGAAATGTACTTCATGGCGGCGGTCAAGGAAATCAAAAAGGGCATCGGGAGCCATTACGCCGAACAGGAAGCCATGAGCAAGAAAGTGGCAGAGAAGATGTTCACCGAATTGACCAAAGGGCAGGATGTGCAGCACCCAACGATTACGGCAGAGCAGTTGACAGATGCAATGTTGGACAGCGTTTCGGGCATGGAAGGAGCTACGCCGGAAGCGCTGGAACAGCTGCGGAACGGTCTGCTGGGAATCTTGCAGTCTGCCGCAGAGCAGGAAAACGCCCATGAAGCAGACGAATGAACGGCTTTGTGCGCTGGCACAGAAAGGCGATGCTGCCGCGCTGGACAGCCTGATCGACAACAACAAGTCCTTTATTGGCAAGGTGGCAAATGACCTTTTCCGCAGCATGAATCTGGCACAGTCCGGCCTGAACCTTGACACGGACGATTTGAAACAGGCGGGCAATCTGGGCTTGTGGAAAGCCGTGCCGAAGTTCGATGCAGCGCGCGGCATGAAGTTCCTGACCTATGCGGCTCCTGCCATCCGCAACGCCATGATGGACATGGTGCGGGATGCCTTTGCCGCTTTTGAGCAGCGGATGGTAACGGAGGACAAGGACGGTATCTGCTACCAGCGCGTTTCGCTGGACGATGTTCTGCCGGGAGAGGAACAACTGCGGCGCATCGAAGCCATAGCCGACCCCTACGCCATGCAGCCGCAGACCATTATGGAGGAACAGGAATCGCGCCGGGAACTGTACGATGGTCTGAAACGGCTGACCCAGCGAGAGCAGACCTATCTATTGTACCGCTATGGCTTTACCGATGGCGAGGAGCATCCTCTGATCGGCACGGCGATATACTTTCACCTGACAAAAAGCCGCGCCAAAAAGACCGAGGAACAGGCCATGGATAACCTGTGGTTGGAATTGCCGTGGTGGTTTATCTGAATTGGCAGAGAGAAATTGTGTCAAATTGACATAATTCCTCCCGATAAGAGGGATGTGAGCGAAAATGCTGGCAATGTATCTGGCAGTTCTGGATGACCAGAGCAGTGAAGAACAATTTATAGATGTATATAATACCTACAAACGGCTGGTCTACCATACCGCTTACAAAATTATGGGCGATTCGTATCTGGCAGAAGATGTGCTGCAAGAGGTGTTTTTGTACGTTGCCAAAAATTTTTCTAAAATTCATCGAGAAAACTGTCACGAACTCGCTGCTTATCTCGTTAGTTGTAGTAGAAGCCGTGCATACGATATGCTTCATCTTTCTTCCTGGATGACCACACTGCCCATGATGCTCATCGGCATGACCGGTATCCTGCTGGTCATCGGCTTTCTCGTGCTGGTTGTGATAGCGCTGAACTGCCTCGCCCACCGCAAGTAAAAGAAAAAAAAGGATAAGCAAGCCGCCCGGGAGGATCTGCGGATCTTCCCGGGCGGTTTTTTTCACAGGCGCAGACGGCGTCGCTTTTGCCGGATTCATCCCCGGGCGTCCTGCCGGGTGGTGTGGAAGTACTCCTTGGGGGTCATGCCGTACTCCTTTTTGAAGGCGCGGAAAAAGTGGTTGTAACCGCCAAAGCCGCTGGTCTTGTACACCTCGGTGATGGGCAGCCCCTGCTCGATGAGGGTGCAGCAGCGGTCTAACCGCGCCTTTACGATATAGCGGTGCACCGTCTGCCCGGTCTGGCGTTTGAATTCCCGGGCAATATGTTCCCGGGAGACGAAAAACTCCTTTTCCAGTCGCTCCAGCGTCAGTTCCTCGGTAATGTGCGCCTGAATAAACAAAAACACCTCGTCCAGCATCAGGTGGTGGCGGCTGACCGATGCGGTGTGGAACTCCGCATGGATGCAGGCACGCAGCGCCAGCACCACAAACATTTGCAAAATACCGTGCTCGAACACCGCTGCACCGAACTGGGTGCGCTCCTGCGGGAGCATCAGCAGCTTCCGGGCAAGGTTTTTCAGCAGCATATAGATCTGGCTGTCCGGGCGCACAGCCACCTGCCGGAAGGGCACCACGTTGAAGCTTTTTTCAAGGTCGGTATCTGCGTCCGAAAGCTGCGCCAGCGTCTGGGGGGACAGCTGCACCCGAATAAGTTCCAGCGGGCCGTAAGCACCGGCGTACTCCAGTCTGCCGCCCTGACCGGGCTTGAAGATGATGAGATTCTGCTGCTGTGCGGGCAGCACCACCTCGCTGCACCGGAACACACCGCTGCCCCGCATGACCAGAAACAAATCATAATATGCGCCGGAATAAAATTCCCGGACGGCGCTCTGCTCAAAAAGATAACGCTTGGCTGTATGATTCACCAAAAAGTCCTCCATGAAACTGTCATGTGTAACAGATTGTTGTACACAACAGAAAAGTACAACTGTTATAATTGCATAATACATCAATTTGCGATGGTTTTCAATCATTTTTTGGATATGTATTGATGAAAAAATTAACGTATAATGCAAACGTAGAAAAGAGATTTGTGCGAAAAGTCTCGTGGTTTCACTGTTTTTAAGGAGGATAAAACACAATGGACCAGAAAAAGACCATTCGACCCTTCTCCATGAAGGACAAGATCGGTTATACGCTGGGCGATCTGGGCTGCTGTTTCACCGAGCAGTACCGTGCCATGTATCTGTCGATCTTCTACACCCTGATCCTGCAGGTCAACCCCTTCCACGTGGGTATCCTGCTGCTGATCACCAAGATCTGGGACGCCGTGAATGACCCCATCATCGGTGCCATGGTGGACTCCCGCAAGGCCACCAAGGGCGGCAAGTTCATCCCGTGGATCCGCGCCTTCTCCTTCCCCATGGCAGTGCTGTGCATACTTGGCTTTGTCAATGTAGGCAATATCAACTACGGCCTGCGTCTGGCCTACATGTTCGTCACCTACGTTCTGTACGAGGCGCTGTACACCTGCGTCAATGTGCCCTTCGGTACTCTGTCCAGCGTGATGACCGATGATGTCAGCCAGCGCACCGCACTGTCCCGCTACCGCAGCCTTGGCGGCACCATCTTCATGACCGTCATGGTCATGATCGGCCCCCTGTTCCTGTATGTGGACAACAAGCCCGTGGCTGGCCGCTTCCTGATGCTGGCCTGCATCTGCGCTATGCTGGGCCTGCTGTGCCTGCAGATCACCTGCGTGTGGTGCAAGGAGCGCGTGGAAGTGCCCGAGCGTCCGCAGGGCGAAAAGCTGAACTACCTGCATGTGCTCAAGGAGATCTCTCACAATAAGGCTCTGCTGGGCGTTATGTTCTTCAGCCTGACCGGTATGATCGGTGCTTCCGTGGTCAACGGTCTGAACACCTACCTGTATAAGGACTTCTTCGGCAACGTTAAAATTCAGGCTGTCTCCGGTATGCTGAGCGTGCTGTACGCTGTGCTGTCCTTTGCCATCACCCAGCCTCTGGCCAACAAGTTCGGCAAGAAGGAGTGGTGCTGCATGGGCGCCGGCTTTGCCGCCATCGTGTTCGGCATCCTGTTCTTCTTCCCCGTCCACAACCCTGTGACCTTCATCGTCATCAACGGTATCTGCTATCTGGGCGCTTCCGGTATGCAGGTGCTGATCTGGGCTATGGTCAACGACGCCATCGACTACCACGAGCTGCAGACCGGCGAGCGCAACGAGGGCATCGTCTACTCCACCTACTCCTTCTTCCGCAAGCTTGCAAGCGCCATTTCCGGCAGCCTGTCCAGCTTTGTGCTGGGTGCCATCGGCTACAACGTTACCGCTGGCGCTGTGCAGACCGCAGGCGTTGTAAACGCTATCTGGAAGAGCTACACCGGCGTCTACTTCCTGGGCTACGGCATTGCAGTTGCCATCCTGTTCTTCGTCTACCCCCTGACCAAGCAGAAGACTGCTGAGATGCTGACCGAGCTGAAGGCTCGCCGCGCCGCAAAGGAGAGCAAGTAAACCATGAAAATCTTACAGGTTCAGTTTAAAAACCGCAATGGCCACACCCTGCGCGGCATCGTGACCCTGCCCGACACCGAGGGCAAGGTACCCTTTGTGGTGCATCTGCACGGCTTTGCCGGCAGCTGCAGCGGCTACAAGTCCATGTACACCCATCTGTCCCGCGCTCTGGCAGCGCAGGGCATCGGCAGCGCCCGGTTCGATTTCTACGGCAACGGCGAGAGCGACGGCGAGTTCGAGGATATGAGCTTTGACGGCTTGCACACCGATGCACAGGATATCTTTGCATGGGCCGCTGAGCAGCCCTATGTGGACAGCGAAAAGCTGTTCCTCTCCGGCCAGAGCATGGGCGGCTACATTGCCGCCTCCTGCGCACCGGTCATCCAGCCCCACGGCCTGATTTTGCTGTGCCCGGGCGCCGGGATGTGGTTCGGCTGCGCCCAGCGCGCCGACGGCATTATGCAGACCGGCAGGGACTACGCCGACATGGAGGGTCTGTGCTACAAGATGGCCTTTAACTACGAGATGGCAAAGCACCCCGACCCCTTTACCGAGGCCAAGGGCTACAACGGCCCGGTGCTGCTGCTGCGCGCCGATGATGACCGTCTGGTGGACGAGGGCACCTGCAGCCGTTACGCACAGGTGTACACCGCACCCGAGGTGGATACCATTGCAGGCGGCGGCCACAACTTTGCCACGCTGGCAGCCCGTGCCACCGTGGAGGAAAAGACCGCAGCATTCATCAAAGCAAATCTGTAAAGCAAAGCATATCTGCAAGGAGGCTTTTATATGCAAAACGTAATTCTGCAGCCCATTGAGGTGGGCGGACAGACCTTTAAAAACCGCATCATGTTCCCCCCGCTGACCACCGGCTACGAGAAAAACGGCATGATCAGCGAGCAGGATATGGGCTTCTACACCCGTCTGGCAAAGGGCGGTGTGGGCTACATCGTTCTGGGCGATGTGGCACCCATCAACAGCTTTCTCCCACCCCCAAGCTGTTTGACGACAGCCAGATCCCTGCCTTCAAGGCACTGGCCGACAGCGTGCACGCCTACGGCACCAAGCTGGGCATCCAGATCTTCCACCCGGAGTACGATGTGGACGCCATCAACAACCTGTTTATGCAGAAGAAGTTTGACGAGATGCGTCAGCGCCTGCACCACGACATGATGTTCTTTACCGATGAGGCCAGCGAGGAGATGCTGATGGCTATCATCGATAAGATGTGCGCCTGCGCAGTGCGCGCCCAGAAGGCCGGTGTGGACGTGATCCAGATCCACGGCGACCGCCTGAACGGCTGCCTGTGCTCCACCCGCATGAACCACCGCACCGATAAGTTCGGCGGCAGTCTGGAGAACCGCGTCCGCTTTGCCCGTATGCTGACCCGCGCCATCCGCAAGGCTGTGCCGGATATGGTCATCGACTACAAGCTGTCCATCGTCACCCCGCAGCGCGGCAAGGGCGGCATTGACGAAGCCGACGCCGTGCAGTTTGCCCAGTGGCTGGTAGAGGACGGCGTGGATATGTTCCACGTTGCCCAGGCCAACCACACCGGCAACATGGCCGACACCATTCCTCCCATGGGCGTGCAGCCCTACGGCTTCTTCGTCAAAATCGCCGGGGACATCAAAAAGGCCGTCAATGTGCCGGTCAGCGCCGTGGGTCGTATCGTGGATGCCGAAATGGCTGCGCGTGTCATCGAGAGCGGCATGGCCGACATGGTTGCCATGGGTCGCCCGCTGCTGGCAGACCCCGACTGGGGCACCAAGATCGCTGCCGGGAAGGCCTGCGATATCCGCCGCTGCATCAGCTGCAACAAGGGCTGCACCGATGCCATCCAGAACCGTCAGTTCCTCTCCTGCGTGCTGAACGCGGAGAACGGCTACGAGAACACCCGCAGCATCCAGCCCGCAGCGCAGAAAAAGAAGATCGCCGTCCTCGGCGGCGGCCCTGCCGGTCTGGAAGCCGCCCGTGTGGCAGCGCTGCGCGGCCATGACGTGACCCTGTTTGAAAAGACCACCACTCTGGGCGGCCAGCTGAACATTGCCTGCGTACCTCCCCGCAAGGAGGAGATGCGCCGCGCCGCACAGGACCTGATCCACGCAGTCTGCAACGCCGGTGTGCACCTGTGCATGGGTCAGACCCGCACCGCAGAGCAGCTGAAGGATGCCGGTTTTGAGGCCGTCATCAACGCTGTGGGCGCACACAGCGCTGCACCCCGCATCCCCGGCATCGACAGCGTGAATGTGGCCGATGCATGGAAGGTGCTGGCCGGTGAGCAGCAGGTGTATGGCACGGTGGCCGTCATTGGCGGCGGCATGGTAGGCTGCGAGACCGCAGAGTATCTGGCTGCCCGCGGCTGCAAGGTGTCCGTCATTGAGATGATGGACAAGATCGCCGCAGGCGAGAGCACCACCATTCTGCCCACCCTGCTGGAAAACTATAAGACCTACGGCGTGGAGCAGTACCCCAGCCACAAGGTCAAGGAGTTCCGCATGGACGCCGTCGTCTGCGAGAACAAGGACGGCGCAGAGGTGACCATCCCCTGCGATTACATCGTGCTGGCTATGGGCGCACGCTCCAACGAATTTGACGCTGCTGCGCTGGAAGCTGCCAGCATCCCGGTGTATTCCATTGGCGATGCCGCCGGCAAGGCTGCGGATATCTCCAACGCCATCCGCACCGGCTACGATACCGCCTGCCAGCTGTAAAACAAAAATATCGTTCTATTTGTGGGTCAGAAACGCCTGTGGGCGCTTCTGACCCACTTTTTACCCTCTCAGGCGCTCCCGCGCCAGCTCTCCCAAGGGGAGAGCGGACACGCCCGGAAACTTTACGGGTCAGCCGGGAACTGTACCGCCACCGCTTAAGCCTTCACCCACCGGGGGAAGGTGGCGCGTAGCGCCGGATGAGGGGCAGCACCAGCTCCCCCGAAGGGGTAGCCAAGGTTTAAAGCCCATTGCTAAAGTATTAGGCATCATGAGGAGACTTTCGGCAGTGCTCTTGGCTCTCCCTTTGAGGAAAGACTTCCACCCGCTCCGGGGGAAGATGTCGCGGAGCGCATTCAAAATCATCCCACATAAAAAGGCTGCTGCACAAAACCCTGTGCAGCAGCCTTAAATATTTTACGTTTACAACAGATCAGATGCTGAACTGCACGGCGCAGAAGGCGGCATAGATGCACAGCAGAGCGATGCCCTGCGGGCGGCTGAGCCTGCCTTTGATGAGGGCCGGCACCGTCAGCAGCAGCATCACGGCAAACATCACCGGGAACTCCAGCACCAGCGATGCGTTGTGTCCGAACAGCATGGAGTTCTGCGGGATGGTAAAGGGTGCCACCACTGCGGAAACACCGCTCACCAGCACCAGATTGAACACGTTTGCGCCGATGACATTGCCCAGAGACAGCGCACCGTGGCCCTTGGCCAGCGAGGTGATGGCCGTGACCAGCTCCGGCAGCGAGGTGCCCAGCGCCACAAAGGTGAGCGCAATCACCGACTCCGGCACGCCCAGTGCCTGCGCGATCAGTGTGCCGTTATCCACCAGCAGGTTCGCGCCCACGGCAATGAGCACCGCGCCCACGGCCAGCAGACCCAGCTCCTTGGCAAGGGATCCATTTTCATCGGTCTCCTCCGCTTCTTCCGGGGCGGGGGCATTTTTCATAGCCAGCACGTTGCACACGATGTAAGCCACGAACATGGCCAGCAGGATCAGGCCCACCGGGCGGGTGAAGGAGCCGGTGGTGTAGGCCACACCGGCATAGAAAGCGGCAGCCACAAAGAAGAAGGCCACCGGGGTGCGTAGGCTCTTGGGGTCAACCTTGCCCGGGCGCACCGCAATGGTGATGGCGGCGATCAGTGCAGCGTTGCAGATGACCGAGCCGATGGCGTTGCCGTAGGCAATCTCGCCGTGACCGGTGAGGGCAGAGGTGGTGGACACCATGACCTCCGGCAGGGTGGTACCGATGGACACCACCGTGGCACCGATGAGCAGCTCCGGCACATGGAAGCGGCGGGCGATGCCGGTGGCACCGTCCACAAACCAGTCGCCGCCCTTGATCAGGCACAGCAGACCCACGATAAATAACAGAACAGGGATCAGCATAATATCTCTCCTTTTTAATAATAACGGCAGAGGCACAAAAAAAGACCTTTATCACATTCAGCCCAAAACGGGAAAATGTGATAAAAGTCTCAAGCATCCGGTACTGCATCGGGTATTTCTACCGGGGGTGTCGCTGCAGCACAGCGCACCCGTTTTTCAACTAAAGTACGCCCCTTACTCCCTTTTATCCAGAGAATATTATACCTGTTTTCCAGCAAAAGCGCAAGGGAAAATAGCAGTACATGGACTGTACTGTGGTGTAGACATCATACTTTGAGAACATAATCAGCCTTTCTTCGCGTACTTTGCACGCAGTTCATTCACGACCTGCTGATAGCTGGCCTGACCGCTGCCAATGCGGTCAAGGTTGCTGCGTGTATCTTTGCTGATAGTCATGCCCTCAATGGCAAAGGTGCCATACACATTGCGGAGGTTGCTCTTGTGCTGGGCAGGGGTAGTGTACTTGACGCTCATGGTTTGGCCTCCTTCTGATTCACATGATACTATATAAAGTTTATCGTGTATGCGTACTCTTGTCAATCTATAACTTGCTGTCAAATGTAAAAAGCGCATCTTCCATTCATCAAGAGTAGAAGCTGCGCTTTTACGGTACATCGTATTTTATTGCAAATTGAGATGCGATACATCTGAACCCCATGTGAGTTACATCTCAAGGGCCTGTAGCTCACTTGTCCGCCAACCATATTACGCCCCAAACTGCATCATCTCGAAAATCCGCGGCTTGGAGACCATACTTGCGACCGAGAAAGGTCGTTTGGATGGCAGAACATTTTATATAGACGAATATACGTTGATTTTTCTTTTCTCACCGTGTATAAGGTGTGCACAGAAGCGAGACTGTTGGGAGAGCGTTCGGTTCGCATCCGAGAGGTCAAGGGTTCGAATCCCTCCAGGTCCACCATATTGTGCAAATCCGAACTCAATCTTCTTCGTGAAGCATTGTTTCGGGTTTGTTTTTATTTAGAGGTGCGGATCCGTCCGCATCCTCTTTTTCGGTGTATCCGGTATAGCCTGGCGCGGCTGTACCTCTCTGATGTTTTCTTTTTAACAGGCAGTATTGACATTTGCTGTGCAGATGGTTATAATTAGAACTGTTCTATTTGTGTCTTGCAAAGGAGTGATGCAGTTGCTGCCCATATTGAGCTACGTACAGCACTACAAAAAGTACCATGCAGCGCGGTTTGAGGCTGCTTCCGTACAGTACGGGCTGAATCAGCTGGAAATTGACATCCTGCTGTTTCTGCACAACAATCCAGACTGCCGCACGGCCAGCGACATCTGCCGCTACCGCGGTCTGGCAAAATCCAATGTATCGGCGGCGGTGGAGCGGCTGCGCGCGCGCGGCATGCTGACGGTCTCCCCTGCGCCGGACAACCGCCGCCAGCGGCTGCTGGGCTTTGCGCCCGATGCCCTGCCGATGGTCGCGGTACTGGCGGACATCCAGCGCTGCAGCTTGGAGCCGCTGTTTGCGGGCTTTACGGCGCAGGAGCAGCAGACGCTGCAGGACTATCTGCGCCGCATGGATGCAAACCTCCTGCGGGAGCTGAACAAGGAGTAAGAATATGACCTATCTGGTAGCATTCATCGTCTGCTTTATTGCGGGCATCGGCGCGGGACTGGGCACAGGCTTTGCGGGTATGAGCGCCGCGGCGGTCATCAGCCCGATGCTCATTACTTTTTTGGGGATGGACCCCTACATGGCCGTGGGCATTGCGCTGGCCAGCGACGTGCTGGCGAGTGCGATCTCTGCCTACACTTACGGCAAAAACGGCAACCTGGACATTAAAAACGGCGCGGTCATGATGGCGTCGGTGCTCTGCTTCACGCTGGTTGGCAGCTATGTGGCCAGCCTCGTGCCCGGCACAACGATGGGCGGTTTCTCAACGTTCATGACGCTGCTGCTGGGCGTCAAGTTCATCGTGCGGCCCGTGATGACGACCAAGAGCGCGATGAACGCCGTCAGCGTACAGAAGCGGTTCGCGCAGTCGCTGCTCTGCGGCGCGGGCGTGGGCTTTATCTGCGGGTTCATCGGCGCGGGCGGCGGCATGATGATGCTGCTGCTTTTGACCTCCGTGCTGGGCTATGAGCTGAAAACCGCCGTCGGAACGAGCGTTTTCATCATGGCATTCACGGCCTTCACCGGTTCTGTCAGCCATTTTGCGATTGGCGGTGTACCGGATCTGTTCTGCCTGATCTGCTGTGTGCTGAGCACGCTGCTCTGGGCGCGCATTGCCGCCAAGGTCGCAAACAAGGCCGAGCCCGCCATGCTGAACCGCGCGACAGGCGTCGTGCTGGTCGTGCTGGGTGCGGCGATCCTGGCGGTGAATTATTTGTAATTTCTAAGCCCTTCCCCCGAGGGGCTGCGCCCTTTGACGGGTACTAACGGCAACGCAGCC
>ENA-OQCU01001010-OQCU01001010.1-human-gut-metagenome-genome-assembly--contig:-NODE-1010-length-10601-cov-2.025778_pt1 | contig 10601 bp, 12 predicted proteins | sample MGYA00242504_ERZ504590 | MGnify/ENA primary metagenome ERZ504590 (study PRJEB26092, sample SAMD00036318) | human gut metagenome | host: Homo sapiens | study: EMG produced TPA metagenomics assembly of...
GGTGTACGCTGACGCTTCCGATGGCGGCGCACCGCAGCGTGCGTGTGCCGCAGGCCAGCGTGAACGGGTGGGCACAGACGGCGGCGACAAGACGGCCATCCTCCCGCACCAGATAGTGTTCGCCCTCGGTGGCGGCATCGTCGGCGTAGAGCTTGGGCAGCATCCGGGCAAAATCGTGGGGTCGGGTATGCATGCTAAACACCATATTGATAAAATCGCGGATTTCGCCCAGCTCATCAGGCTTGCCGCGGGTGTAGGTGACTGCCATAGAAGCCTCCAGTATAAATTATTTTTAGGTACATCTTATGTTATCATATTTTTTTTAGATTTCAATGCATTTTCAAATGCTTTTTTAGATTGGGAAACATGTGCAAAAATCGAAAGTAAAATTCGGTGTATTGACGAATTTTTGAGATAGACGCAGGACGGCGCTGTATCATGAAAAGCTTTTTTGACTACAAAAAAATGGCCGCCGTGAAAAATCGGCAGCCAAAATTTTAATTTTCCAGTGCATCATTCTCCGGATATGCGGCACGACGCAGAAGCAGTAATACAGCGAAATACATGCGATGGTGGTACCCCAGGTGACGGGATAGCTGAGATACAGCGTGTACAGTGAAGGAAACAACGGCAACAGAGCGGCCAGCCAGATGATGCGAAGACCGCAGAGGTTTACGACCGACAGAATCATTGTAGCAAATGTATGTCCGCAGCCGCGCACTATGCCGATGAAAATCTGGCAGAACACCAGCAGGATGTATCCTGGCGCCAACACCCGCGCCATCATGGCACCGCTGTGCAAAACCTCAAACTCCTGAGAAAAAGGCGACATCGGCCTCTGGCTGAAAAAGAACATGAAGACGCCCACGCCGACGGAGTAGACACCGCCCATCCACAGGAATGCCCGCAGACCACTGAGCACACGGCTGTAGCGGCGTGCGCCCATGTTCTGCGCTGTGAAAGTTGTTACGGTCAGGGACAGGCAGTTGGCCGGCAGCAGCACAAAGGTATCGAGCCTTGCTGTAGACATTACTGCCCGCCATTGCTGCCACGCCGAAGCCGTTTAGGTAGCTCTGCACAACGACATTGCTCAAGCTAACGATAGCCGACTGCAAACCCGTGGGGGTGCCGTACTTTAAAATCAGGCGGAACTCTGCGGCATCGCCCCGCAGGCTGCACAGGCGGTATTCCTCTTTGGTGCGCAGCAGATGAGCCATAGCCAGCGTGGCGCTGACGGTCTGGGCGATCAGGGTGGCTGCGGCTACACCGGCCACACCCCAGCGAAACACCGCCACAAACACTACGTCCAGCACGATGTTCACGGCACTGGCGGCACAGAGATAGTATAGCGGATGGCGTGTGTCAGCCACGGCCTGCAAAACGCCCGCACCCATGTTGTACAGGATGTTGAACAGCGTGCCAATGAAGTAGATGCGCAGATATAATACGCTGTCGGCAAAAATTTCTTCCGGTGTGTTGATGAGACGCAGCAGAACCGGGGAGGCAGCGATGCCAAGTGCCGAAACCGCCACACCGCCCACAAGACAGAACAGATAGGCTGTAGAAATGCAGCGACGCAGGGCAGCATATTCTCCTGCGCCATAGTGCCGTGCAATGACGATACCGGCACCCGTGGTCAGCCCAATGACAAACCCGATAATCAGGTTCACAATCTGGTTGCTGGCCGACACTGCGGCCAGCGCCCCGCTGCCGACAAAGTTGCCCACCACAAGGGAATCTGTGGCACTGTACAGCTGTTGAAACAGGTTGCCCAAAATCAGTGGCACGGTAAAAAGCAGACTGCCGCGCACAACAGAGCCGTCCGTCAGGCTGACAGTTTTCACGGAATCACATCCTTATTCTTCCACCTCATCGCAGCGGCTGGCTTCAAGGTAGTTGTAGAAAGTGAACTTGCTGATGCCCAGCATCTCGCAAATCTGTTCGCTGGATTTGGTAATCAGGAACGCGCCCTTCTTGTCCAGATAGCGGATAAACTGGATGCGCTCCTTCTTGTCCATGTTGGCGGCGGGCTTGCCGATGATATCCTGCCCGTCTTTGATCAGCTGCGCGAACAGACCGTTGACGTTGGTGGCAAAATGCTCCTGTACGGTGTCGGGGGTGTCCTCAAAACGGTTGTACTGGCGCAACACACCCTCCAGACGCAGCGTATCGGTGATGTCAAGGTTCACGCAGATGGAGCCGATGACCTTGCCCTCGTCATTTTTAAATAGATAGAGGACGAGCGCAGAATCTTGCCGTCCTGCGTGGTAGTGACATAGTTGAAGCGGTCACCGTCAATGACGTTACCGCTCAGCACTTCTAACCCCAGATTGGAGCCGCAGCCGCCCACCGTGCGGTTGGTGATGTGCCCGTTGCGGATATCCACAATGGTGTGGTTGTAGTCTTGTGTCAGGTCATGCAGTACGACCTCGCAGGAAGTGCCGAAGTGATTGGAGATCAGCGAGAGCAGCTGCTTCAATAAGGGCATTTCCTCTTCAATGCTTTTCATCTGATTTTTCTCCTTCTCTTTTGTAAGACGTATAATTGGCGAATTTGTATAAGCGCTTTGAACGGAATTCGTCAAAATGACCAATTTTCCGTAGGATTTTCTATTTGACTTTTATTTTAGCATGAGTTTTAATAGAGAGCAAGAGAAAATCTAAAAAATTTTTAGGATTTTTCAAAAAAATCAAAAAGATTATATATATATTAAGAAAGGATGCTGTACTATGCCTACTGAAACGTTTGTCGAAGAACTGCGCCGCAGCGGCTATCTCCACCGTCCGCTGCCCATGCATGAGGAAACCACCCGCGAGGCACGCCTGCGCCGCCGAACCGTGCTGGATGCAAAAACCGTCTGGACGACGGCGGACGCGCTGCCCACCACGCCATGGCAGGGCGTGGCTGAATGGGACGAGCTGGACGGGAAAAGAGTCGTCTGGCTTCACGTACCCGCGTCTGTAAGAGTGGCCTTACGGGACTGCCGCAGGACGGCAACTGTGCCTATTATGGGCAGCTGCGCGCCAAATTTGCCATGGGCGGGGTCGATTGGTCTGGTTACGACCGCGTGCGGGTGCGCCTGTATACGGCCTGCCGGGGCAGCCGTATTGTAGAGCCGACGCTGTGTCTTGTCAACGATGAACCGGGCGACCGTGCGGTGCCGGATAAGTTTAACCGTACCGGCTTTACGACCTGCGAGATGAAAAACTTTGCCTGGACTGATTGGCTGTGGGATATCCCGGAACTGCCGCGCGCAAACGTACAGGAAATTGAATTCCGCTTCCGTATCAGCGGCAAAGAGGTTGCAGATGGCGACACGGTGGATTTTTACATTGCGGAAATCGCCGTGGAAAAGACTGACGCGCCCGAGAAGGAGACCGGCTGGGCACCGCGCCCCGGCCGTCTGCACTACGCTCAGGCGGGCTACCGCCCCGGCGACCCCAAGCTGACCCTAATTGACCCTGCCGACCTGCCTGAGGACGGTGTATTCACGCTGACGGATGAAAACGGAAAGACCGTTTACACAGGCAGGGCGGAAACGACAGACTGGAAAGACAACAGCTTTGCCATGCTGGACTTCACGAACTTTCAAATTCCGGGGCGTTACCGCCTGCAGGTAGGCGCACTGACAAGTGAGCCGTTCCCTATCGCTGCCGACGCCAACCATGAGACGGTTTGGCAAATTCTGAACTTTATTTATTGTGAACGCTGTGGCCACCCGGTGCCGGGCAAACACGGGCTGTGCCACATGGATATCTACGCCAAGCACAACGGCCTGCTGCTGCCTTTCTGCGGCGGCTGGCACGATGCGGGCGATATGTCCCAGCAGGCGGCTCAGTCCGCCGAGACGACTCAGGTGCTGTTGCAGGCGGCGCTCTCTTTTAAAGAGGATCCGATGCTCAGTGAGCGTCTGTGGGAGGAAGCGCTCTGGGGGCTGGAATTCACGCTGCGCACCCGCTTCGGCGACGGCGTCCGTGCCAGCAGTCTGGGGTTGATTCGCTGGACCGACAATAAGATCGGCAGCGCCGATGATGCCGACAATGTACGCACTCAGTGTCAGGCGATGATCAACCTGATCGACTGCCAGACCGAGGCGATGGCTGCATTGGCTCTGCCCGGTCGGGACGACGGCCTAGCTTGGAAGTGCGGTCAGGTCGCCGAGGAGGATTTTGCCTTCGCTATGGAGCGCTGGAACAAGTACGGTGTGGAACAGCCCAGCAAGTGGGAGCACACCTACAACGCTTCCCGCTGCTTGCACTATGCCGAAATCGTCCGCGCAGCGGCGTTGCTGTACCAGCTGACGGGAAAGAACACTTATGCCGAAACGGGTAAAGAGTACGCTGAAAAGCTCATGGCCTGCCAGCAGGACGAGCCATCCCCCTGCGGTGTGGCAGGGTTCTTCTACCGCGACGAAAGCCATAAGCGGCTCATCCACCACAACCATCAGGCGCGGGAACATCTGCCTGTTCTGGCGCTGATCGAGCTTATCAAGGCCCTGCCCAACGACCCCGTCTGCGCGCAGTGGAAGAAATCTGTAAAATTGTTTGGTAACTATATCAGAAGTCTGGCAGCCCACGCGTCGCCCTATGCTCAACGGCATTCAGGGTTATATCCCCACTATGCTGATGAAGCTGGGCTTGTCCGATGGGATGCTGCAATTCCTGAGCGACCCTAAACTGGTGCTGCCCACGCTGGTGTTCATTAACATCTGGTTCGGTGCCCCCATGATCATGGTCAATGTCTACGCTGCTTTGCAGACCGTGCCGCAGGATCAGTACGAAGCCGCCCTGATCGATGGTGCAAGTTCCTGGCAGTCCTTTATCCACATTACCGTACCGCACATCAAAGTCGTTGTCGGCCTGCTGGTCGTGCTGCGCACCATCTGGGTGTTCAACAACTTCGATATCATTTTCATGACCACTGCCGGTGGACCGGCCAGTATGACAACCACGATGCCGTTGTACATCTATGACCTTGGCTGGACGAACAAGCTTGTTGGCCGCGCATCTGCAGCATCGATCATTCTGCTTGCATTCCTTATTGCGGTTTGCCTTATCTATTTTGCGGTTATCACACATTGGGAAAAGGAGGATCGGGCATGAAAAAAGGAAGACGCTTCGGCGATATAGTTTCCAATGTCTATTTGATCCTTCTGTCAATCGTGGCTGTGTTCCCACTGCTGTGGCTGCTGGTTTCTGCCTTTAAAAGCAGCAGCGAGATGCTGAACAACCCCACAAAGATCTGGCCTATCCAATGGACACTGGAAAATTTTAAAACGGTCCTGTTCACCCTGAAATTCACCGTCAATATTCGCAACAGCCTTATCATTGCGGGCAGCACCACGGTGGTAGCCATCATCATTTCCTCGCTGGCAGCCTACGGCGTCGTCCGCTTCTTCCCCAAGCTGGGCAATGTAATGACCAAGATCTTGGTCACTACCTATATGTTCCCCTCCATCATGCTGGTCATCCCGTATGCCATGGTCATGGCCAAGCTGAACCTGACCAATACCCGTATCGGCCTGATGCTGGTTTACCTTTCGTTCAGCGTTCCTTACGCTGTGTGGATGCTGGTCGGCTTCTTCAAGACTGTACCCATCGGTATTGAGGAAGCAGCCCGCATTGATGGAGCTAACAAGCTGCAGGTCTTTATCCGGATCGTGCTGCCGCTGGTTTCTCCCGGCATCGTTGCCACTGCGATCTATGTTTTTATCAATGCATGGAATGAATACCTTTACTCCATGATTTTGATGAGCAGTTCCGACAAAACTACGATCTCGGTTGCCGTTAAGACCTTGGAGGGTGCCGATATCCTGAACTGGGGCTCCCTGATGGCTGCCTGCGCTATCGTGGTCGTTCCCTCCATCATCTTCTTCTGCTTTATCCAAAATAAGATGGCCGGCGGCCTGTCCGACGGCGCTGTCAAGTAAAAACAACACAAGTATAAAAGGAGTTTTACAGTATGAAAACCGTAGGTTATGCAATCGTAGGTACAGGCTACTTTGGCGCTGAACTGGGTCGCATCATGAAAACTAAAGAGGGGGCAAAGATCGTTGCCGTCTATGATCCCGAGAACGGCGCTGCCATCGCCGCCGAACTTGGCTGCGACAATGAGTCCAGTCTGGAAAGCATCTGCGCCCGTCCGGATGTGGACGCCGTTATCGTGGCAACCCCCAACTATCTGCACAAGGAGCCGGTGCTGGAAGCTGCCCGCAATCATAAGAACGTTTTCTGCGAGAAGCCCATTGCCCTTTCTTATGCAGACTGCGATGAGATGGTCAACACCTGCAAGGAAAATAATGTGGTCTTTATGGCTGGTCACGTCATGAACTTCTTCCACGGCGTCCGTCTTGCCAAAAAGTTCATTCAGGAAGGCCGCATCGGCAAGGTGCTGTATGCCCACTCTGCCCGTAACGGCTGGGAGGAGCCGCAGCCCTCTATCAGCTGGAAGAAGCTCCGCTCCAAGTCCGGCGGCCATCTGTATCACCACATCCATGAGCTGGACTGCATCCAGTTCATCATGGGACCCGCAACCCGTGTTACCATGACCGGCGGCAATGTTGCCCACTCCGGCCCTGAGTTTGGCGATGAGGACGATATGCTGTTCCTGAATCTGGAGTTCGGCAACAACACCTACGCCATCGTCGAGTATGGTTCAGCCTTCCACTGGCCTGAGCATTACGTCCTGATTCAGGGCACCAAGGGCGCCATTCGCATCGATATGTGCAATGTCGGCATGACGGTCAAGCTGGCCGATGGTACCGAAGAGCATTACTGCGTCCACGCGAACAAGGAAATCGATGATGACCGTACCCGCATCTACCACAGCACCGAGATGGATGGCGCTATCCAGTACGGCCATCCCGGCAAAAAGCCGCCGATGTGGCTGAACAGCATCATGAACGCAGAGATGGAGTTCTTCAATGGTGTGATGCACGGTGATCCCATCCCGGATGAGTTCAAGCCGCTGATGACCGGTGAAGCTGCCCGTGCAGCTATCGCCACCGCAGACGCAGCTACCCTTTCTCTGCGCGAGAACCGCAAGGTCAGCGTTGAAGAAGTTATGAAATAAGTTTCGCGGATTTTCCCCCCAATAACCCCAAAACGATAAAAAGACTGCGCCCGGGCGGTTGAACTTTTTCAACCGCCCGGGCGCTTTTTGTGGATAAATTTTGCGGAGTTGGCAGGTAAATATAGGTGCGGTCAGTGTAGTCAGCTCACCTTGACGAGTACCAACACGCTGTTCTGCGGTACGACAATTTGTTCTTGTTTTGTGGGAATGGGCGGGTTCTTGTACTGGCGCAGGGCTTTTTTGGATTTTGCTGCTTGACTTCCAGCAGGGCGGCATCTAATGTTGATGCAGTGATGACGATTTTTGGGGAAGTCCGGAACATGGGCGGTGCAACCGTCCGGGGATAAGGTGTAGAGTACAGGGTAGGGCGGCTGCGGCACGGCATCTGCGTTGCCAAAATGCTCGATAATGTCGGGTTGCGGTACCCGCATCGTGCTTCGGGACAAAAGCCCCTCGCACTCTGCGACCGCTGCCCCTGCTTCGGTTCGCTGCATCCGCCACTGGCGGCGCTCACCTTTGCAGCACAAAGTATTATCTGCGCTTTTGGCTTAGCAGCTGCCGCACCTCGCTCGCCGTATCGGCACTTAGAATTATGCGGTATTGCCATAAATCAAAAATACGGCATTACCCCTTGCCCCCGCGCAGCGCCTCTAGGTCGCTGCGGGTGTCGATGTCCCGCAGCTCGGCGGCGGGGGTGGGCAGCAGGCGGATCGCCTGCGGGTGGGCGCGCAGCACGGCGCTGCCGCCGCTGCCCTGCGGCAGGTGAAGGAGGGCAGCAAAATAATCCTGACCGAACAGCACAGGGCTGCCCGGTGTGCCGTCGGGTGCGGCCGGCCGCCGGATCGTGTCCGGCGCGGCACCAATCGCCAGCGCCTCCAGCGTCTGGCGGGTCAGGCAGGGCTGGTCCCCCGGCAGAAACACACACCCCTGCAGGTCGGGCTGCTGCGCCAGCAGTGCAGTCAGGCCAAGGCGCACCGTATCGCTGCGGCGCGGCTCGGCATGGCGCAGAACGGGGAAGCCCTCTGCACGGCAGAGGGCCTCGACCTCGGCTGAGCGGGTCACGGCAATGCGCCCGGCAAACACCGGCGCGGCGGCCAGCGCCAGCGCATGGGCGGCCAGCGGCCGGCCGTTCAGCTCGGCCATCAGCTTGTTGCCGCCGAACCGCCGCCCCAGCCCCGAGGCCATGACGATGCAGCCCAGCGGCGGCACAGGGCAGTCCAGATCGTACACAAAGGCGTCCGGGTCGGCGCAGAGCGCGCGCAGGAACGGGGTGTCCTGCTTGCGGACCACCGCGAGAACGCGGCAGACTTTCAACAGATCCAGCACACTTTGTTGAAAATCCGCGCAGCCGCTCTCCAGATAGCCAAGCTCGTCCAGCACGGCCCAGCCGCCGGCCGCCGCCATCCGCTGCAGGGCGGGCAGCCCCACGGCGGCAAAGCCGGCCGGCACGGGGCGCATCCGGTTTTCACCGGGGGCAGGGCGGCATCGAACCGGCCGATGACTGCCGCTGCCCCGGCGGCTGTATCGCGCATCTCGACCCATCTGCCCGGGACGGCAGCGGTGAGAAGCATCGGGGCATCGGGGCAGAGGGATGGCATAAGTGCGCGCAGCAGCGTTGTTTTGCCGCTGCCGCGCCCGCGGTCAGCAGCAAGTGGCGCTTACCGCTGGCCCGGAAAGAACGCAGAATAGAGCTCGCGGCTGGTCTGTACACAGGCATCACGGTAGGCCTCATACCTTTCTAAAAAATTGGCGGGCCTCGGCGGTCAGGGTGCTGCCGCCGCCGCCCCGCCCGCCGATGGTCTTGCAGGTCAGGGCAAAGCCCAGTTCTTTTTCGGCGTGCTGCACAAGCCGCAGCGCCTTGGAGTAGGAAAGCCCCATCTGCGCCGCTGCGCTGCGCAGCGAGCCGGTCTCCTCGATCAGATGGAGCAGGCGGCAGGGCCCCTCGCCAAAAAAAGCGCTCGCCTGCGTCATCGCAGAGCATCACGCGCAAAGCAGGTTTCATGGTATCACCTCACAGCGGCAGCAGGGCCAGACGGCGTCGGCCCCGGCAGTCGGTAACGGGCAGCAGCTCCAGCGGGCCGTACACGGCGGCAAGGGCTGCCTGCAGCACGGCAGGCGGGTCGGTTCTGGGGTGCAGCACCGCCGCGACCCCGCCGCCCTGCAATACCACCAGTATATCACAGCTGTCCAGCGCCAGTGCGGGGTCGTGCAGGCAGACCAGCGCGGTCTTGCCGCCGGTGTGGACCAGCTGCGCCAGCAGCGCGGTCATCCGGCTGCGGTTCGCAAGGTCAAGCGCACTGTCCGGCTCGTCCAGCAAAAGCAGCGGCGCATCCTCGGCAATCGTGCGCGCCAGAATACAGAGCTGCTTCTCGCCGCCGCTCAGCGTCAGGTAGTCCTGCCCGGCCTTGTCGGCCAGACCTACGGTGCGCAGGGCCTCGTCCGCAGCGGCGCGCATGGCGGCGGTGGGGCTTTGCAGGACCCCCAGCCGCGGGTTGAAGCCCATAAGCACGACCTCCCGCGCCGAGAGCGAGACCGAGATGCCGCTCTGCTGCGGGATATAGCTGACGGTCTGCGCCAGCCTGCGGGTGGGACAGACTCTCCAGCGGGACGCCGTCCAGAAGGCACTGCCCGGTGTGGGGCAGCAGCCCGGCGACGGCCTTGAGCAGTGTGGTCTTGCCGCTGCCGTTTACCCCAGCAGCCCGATCAGCTGCCGGACACCGGGACAGAAAAGCTGACCCCTTGCAGCACGGCCACAGTGCCGTACCGTACGGTGAGGTCCTGCACGCAAAGCCCCACGGGCGGGGGCGTGGTTTGTGGCATCATGACGCATCCCTCCCCGGACGCAGGATCAGATAAAGCAGAAACGGTACGCCCAGCAGCGAGGTAAAGATGCTGACCGGCAGCTCGGTGGAGGCTGCCGTCTTGGCCAGCGTGTCGGCTGCCAGCAGCAGGGCGCTGCCCAGCAGCCCGCTCAGCAGGCAGGCCGAGCGCCGGTTGTGCCCCGCCAGCAGCCGGGCGCTGTGGGGGGCCAGCAGCCCGACAAAGCTGATAAGCCCCGTCACGCTGACAACGGCGGCAACCGTCATGGTGGCAAGCATCAACAGCAGCAGGCGCATCGCGCCCACCCGCACGCCGAGCAGCCGGGCCTCGCCCTCCTCAATCGAGAGCAGCAGCGCCTGCCGGTGCAGCGCAAAGATCGCCGCGCAGCAGACCAGCACGACCGGCACCGGGAACCACACCCGGCTGCGTGTCACGGCGGCCAGACTGCCCATGATCCAATACTCGATGCTGGCCAGCTCCTTCTCGGGGTCGGCGGTCAGCTTGAGCAGCATCAGCAGCGTCTGGGCCAGCGCGTGGACGGCGATGCCGCCAGCACCAGCGACATTTTGCTGCGCCCCGGCGCGGCAGCGGCCAGCCCAAGCGAGAGGAACACCGCCGCCAGCCCGCCCGCAAAGGCCACAGACCGTGGTGGACAGCGCCCCTGACGAAACGACAGGATGGCGCACGCGCGCCGACACTGGCCCCCGAGG
>ENA-OQCU01001011-OQCU01001011.1-human-gut-metagenome-genome-assembly--contig:-NODE-1011-length-10595-cov-3.508311_pt1 | contig 10595 bp, 6 predicted proteins | sample MGYA00242504_ERZ504590 | MGnify/ENA primary metagenome ERZ504590 (study PRJEB26092, sample SAMD00036318) | human gut metagenome | host: Homo sapiens | study: EMG produced TPA metagenomics assembly of...
AGATGAGTCCACTTAATCCTCAATATCTGATGAAGAAACAAAGCGTATTCCAAAAGATTGTAGCTTTTATTGAGAAGTTCAAGGATATTGGCGGACAAATATAAACATACCTACATGGAACTATTAGTATACAAAGCCTCAGCCGGTTCGGGCAAGACCTTCACACTGGCAGTGGAATACATCAAGCTTCTGATGCTCAATCCCCGCGCCTACCGGCAGATACTTGCCGTGACCTTTACCAACAAGGCTACGGCGGAAATGAAAGAGCGCATCCTGACGCAGCTCTACGGCATCTGGAAGGAAGACCCCGCATCGGATGCCTACCTGAAACGTATCAAAGAAGATTTGGCAAAGAAGCCGGAAACCGCCTCTCTTTCCGACAGGGAGTTGCGCCAACGCGCCGGAATGGCATTGCAGTATATGCTGCACGACTACAGCCGCTTCCGCGTGGAGACAATCGACTCGTTTTTCCAGTCGGTCATGCGCAACCTTGCCCGCGAACTGGAACTCAGCCCCAACCTGAACATCGAACTGAACAACGCCGAGGTGCTGAGCGACGCCGTAGACAGCATGATTGAAAAGCTCACCCCCTCTTCGCCCGTACTGGCCTGGCTGCTGGACTACATCAACGAGCGCATTGCCGATGACAAACGCTGGAATGTGTCCAACGAAGTAAAAAGCTTCGGACGGAACATTTTCGACGAAAGCTACATAGAACGCGGCGAAGGATTGCGGTTCAAGCTGCGCTCTCCCGAAACAATAAAGCTCTATCGCGACGTACTGCGTGAAATGGAGACCGATGCACTGGAGCAGATGAAAGGCTTCTACGACCAGTTCGAAGGCGAGCTGGAAGGCCATGCCCTTGTGCCCGAAGACCTGAAAGGCGGTGCACGCGGCATAGGCAGCTATTTCCGCAAGCTGCGCGACGGACGGCTGGCGGATAAGGATGTTTTGAATGCCACCCTGCAAAACTGCCTGGTGGACGCCAAGAACTGGGCTACCAAGACATCTTCGCGCAAGGACGAGATTATCCGCCTTGCCGAAACCAGCCTGATACCCCTGCTTCAGGATGCGGAGAGGTTCCGCCCGCAGAAGAATCGCACGATAAACAGTTGCCGCCTCTCGCTGCAACACCTCAACAAACTGCAACTGCTCAATCACATCGACGAAGAAGTACGCACCCTGAACCGCGAGCACAACCGGTTTCTGCTGTCCGACACCAATGCGCTGCTGCACAAATTAGTGCACGAAGGCGACTCCTCTTTCGTATTCGAGAAGATAGGCGCCAACATCCGCAACGTAATGATAGACGAGTTCCAGGACACAAGCCGCATGCAATGGGACAACTTCCGCATGCTGCTGCTCGAAGGGCTTTCGCAGGGAGCGGACAGCCTCATTGTGGGCGATGTGAAACAGTCCATATACCGCTGGCGGAATGGCGACTGGGGGATATTGAACAGCTTGGGAAGCGACCAGTCTAAAGTGCCACTCTGCGATGCTAAAGTGCCACTTTACGATGCTGAAGTGCCACTTTACGACGCTAAACCCCTACACTGCGAAAGCGGTGTCCAGCTCCCCTTCCCTTTCCCGGTGCGCGTGGAAACCTTGAAGACAAACCGTCGGAGCGAAACGAATGTCATCCACTTTAACAACCGCCTATTTACCGCCGCAGTAGACTATCTGAACGCATTGCATCTGGAAGAGCTGAAGGAAGAGTGCATCCCCTTGAAACGCGCCCTATGCCGATGTAGCCCAGGAATCTCCCAAGCACAGGAAAACCAAAGGACATATGTCAAAGTCTCCTTCCTGGAGCCCGATGAAGAACAGAACTATACGGAAAAGACCCTGTCGGCTATGGGCGAAGAAGTGCAAAGGCTGCTTTCGGAAGGCGTGAAGCTGAACGATATAACCATTCTTGTGCGCAAAAACAAGAATATACCGCCCATTGCGGATTACTTCGACAAAGAGCTGCACCTGCCCGTTGTATCGGACGAAGCGTTCCGCTTGGATGCCTCGCTTGCCATTTGCATGCTGATAGATGCCCTGCGCTACCTGTCCAATCCGGAAGAGAAGATAGCGAGAGCCTCGTTAATCACGAATTACAGTTTGCAGATTACCGGTAAGGGAGAAGCGGAAGCTCCCCTTGCAGCGCCTGCCGACTGGCACAAACTGCTGACCGCCGATGCAAGGACCGCGCTTCCCGCAGAGTTCGTCGCCCGTATGGACGAATTGCGCCTGATGCCTCTGTACGAACTGTTGGAAGAACTCTTCACATTGTTCGACATGGGGCGCATCGGAAAACAGGACGCCTATCTGTTCTCTTTCTTCGATGCGGTGACAGAGTACCTGCAAAACAACTCTTCCGACCTCGACGGTTTCATCCGCTACTGGGACGAGACGCTTTGCAACAAAACCATTCCCAGCGGAGAAATGGACGGCATACGCATCTTCTCCATCCACAAGTCCAAGGGACTGGAGTTTCATACCGTGCTCATCCCCTTCTGCGACTGGAAACTGGAGAACGAAACATACAACCAACTGGTGTGGTGCACCGCCCCCGAAGCGCCGTACAATGCCATAGACCTTGTACCCGTCAACTACTCGTCCACAATGGCGGAGTCCGTTTACCGGCAGGATTACCTCAACGAGCGGTTGCAGTTGTGGGTGGATAACCTGAACCTGCTGTACGTGGCATTCACCCGTGCCGGAAAGAATCTTATCGTATGGAGCCGGAAAGACCAGAAAGGCACTATGTCCGAACTTCTCTCCGCCGCCCTGCCCCAAGTGGCCAAAGCGGAAGAAGGAGGTTGGGACGAAGAAGGGAGCGTCTATGAAAGCGGAGCGGTATATCCGTCGGAAGAGGCGCTCCTTCACTGCGTTCGGAAGGGAAAGAACAAGGATGCGGACACTTCGGACGGGAAAAGCCGCACTGTGAACAAGCTTGCACAGAAGCCCGTCAAACTTCCGGTACATACGGAAAGCATGCGCCACGACATTGAATTCCGGCAGTCCAACCGTTCCGCCGACTTCATAGCCGGAGTGGACGAAGCCGAGTCCGGCCGGCGCTTCATCAACCGGGGGCGTCTGCTGCATACGCTGTTCTCCGCCATTGAAACGGAAGCGGACATCGACGATGCCGTCAACCGTCTGGTATTCGAAGGTATCATCGGCCGTGCCGAGACAGAGGAAGAGATACGGGAACTCACCCGCAAGGCATTTGCGCAACCGCAAATCAAGGACTGGTATTCGGGAACCTGGCAGTTGTTCAACGAATGCGACATCATCTGGCAGGAGAACGGAGAACTCCGCAACCGCCGCCCCGACCGCGTAATGATGCGCGACGGTGCAATTGTGGTCGTAGACTTCAAGTTCGGCAAGCCCAACAAGAAATATAACAAACAGGTACAAGGGTATATGGAATTACTTGTCCGCATGGGATATGACGCCAATGCCATCAGCGGGTATCTGTGGTATGTAGAAGAAGAAATAATAGAGAAAGTATGAAAACATTCCTTCAATCAGTAGCCCAAGACCTATACTCCAAGATAGGGAACAACCTGTCGCGCACGGCAATCGTATTCCCCAACAAACGTGCCAGTCTGTTCTTCAACGAATACCTGGCGGCTCAGAGCGACCGCCCGTTGTGGTCTCCCGCATATGTCAACATCAGCGAACTGTTCCGTAGCCTTTCGCCTCTGAAACCCGGCGACCTATCCGGCTGGTGTGCGAACTGTACAAAGTGTTCCGCGAAGAAACGCACAGCGAAGAGCCTCTGGATGATTTCTATTTCTGGGGCGAGCTGCTTATCAGCGACTTCGACGATGCCGACAAGAACCTGGTAGATGCCGACAAGCTGTTCAGCAACCTGCAGGATTTGAAGAACATCATGGACGACTACGACTTCCTCGACCAGGAGCAGGAAGAAGCCATACAACAGTTTTTCCAGAACTTCTCCATCGACAAACGCACGCAACTCAAAGAGAAGTTCATCTCCCTTTGGGACAAGCTGGGAGACATCTACCGGCACTACCGGAAGAACCTCTCCGAACTGGGCATCGCATACGAAGGCATGATGTACCGCCATGTAATAGAGGAGCTTGATACGGACCGGCTGCGCTACGACCGCTACGTCTTCGTGGGCTTCAACGTGCTGAACAAGGTAGAGACCCGCTTCTTCCAACGCCTGCAGGATGCGGGCAAAGCCATGTTCTACTGGGATTATGACGTGTTCTACACCCGCCTGCCCCACGAACAGCAACCGCCCTACGTGCACGAAGCGGGCGAATTTATCCTGCGCAACCTGAAGCTGTTTCCCAACCAACTGCCCGAAACGGCCTTCGATGTCCTGCGGCATCCCAAGAAAATACGTTTCATATCCGCTCCTACGGAGAATGCACAGGCCCGCTACCTGCCCCAATGGGTGCGCACGGTCGTGAAAAGCGATACCGAGGCAAGCAAGGAGAAGGAAAACGCCATTGTGCTATGCAACGAGGCATTGTTGCTACCCGTGCTGCACTCCATCCCGCCGGAAGTGGAGAACGTAAACATAACCATGGGATTTCCATTGGCGCAGACACCCGTATACAGCTATATCAATGCCCTTATGGAACTGCAAACCGCCGGCTACCGCAGGGACACGGGACGCTATACCTACGAAGCCGCACTTGCCGTACTGAAGCATCCCTACACCCGGCAACTGTCCGCCACGGCCGAAGACCTGGAGAAGCAGCTCACCAAGGACAACCGCTTCTACCCTCTCCCGTCGGAGCTTAAAAAAGACGCTTTTCTCGAACAGGTATTCACCCCGCAGAACGGAACTGCTGCCATCTGCCGCTATCTCACCGAGCTGCTGCGCGAAGTGGCCGTCATATACCGTCAGGAGAAAGACGAAGAGGACATCTTCAACCAGCTCTACCGGGAGTCCCTATTCAAGGGCTACACCCTCATCAACCGCCTGCTCAGCCTGATAGAGAATGACGGGCTGAGCCTGCATACAGACACGCTGAAACGCCTGATGAACCGCCTGCTCACCGCCACCAACATCCCGTTTCACGGCGAGCCCGCCATCGGCATGCAGGTAATGGGCGTACTGGAAACGCGTAACCTCGACTTCCGCAACCTCATCATGCTGTCCCTCAACGAAGGGCAGCTTCCCAAGGCGGGCGGCGATTCGTCTTTCATCCCCTATAACCTGCGCAAGGCGTTCGGCATGACTACCATCGAGCATAAGAACTCCGTGTATGCCTACTACTTCTACCGCCTCATACAGCGTGCGGAGAACATTACCTTGCTGTACAATACGGCATCCGACGGACTGAACCGGGGTGAGATGTCGCGCTTCATGCTCCAGTTTCTCGTCGAGTCTCCCCACGACATCTCACGCCAATATCTGGAAGCCGGGCAATCTCCCCAACAAAGCCTCGAGATTGAAATACACAAGACGGACGAGGTACTGCAACGGATGTACAACGCATACGACATCCGCCGGCATCCCAACGCACTCTTTTCGCCTTCGGCACTCAACACCTACCTCGACTGCCGGCTCAGATTCTACTACCGCTACGTTGCCGGACTGAAAGCTCCCGACGAGGTAAGCGCAGAGATAGACTCCGCCCTGTTCGGTACTATCTTCCACCGTTCCGCCGAGCTGGTATACCAGGACCTCACAGCCAACGGAAAGGAGATACGCCGGGAAGACCTGGAGCAGTTGCTCCGCAACGACGTAAGGTTGCAGGCATACGTAGACACCGCCTTCAAGGAAGAGATTTTTCCATGTGCCTGCCGGCGAGCAACCCGAATACAACGGCACACAGCTTATCCACTCCAAAGTAATCGCATCCTATCTGCGGCAACTGCTCCGCAACGACCTGCAGTACGCCCCTTTCCGTATGGAAGGCATGGAACAAAAAGTAACGGAAACCCTGGAGATAGATACTCCTTCCGGAATACTTCCGCTGAATATCGGCGGAACGATAGACCGTATGGACAGCAAAGGCGATACCCTGCGCATCGTGGACTACAAGACGGGTGGCACTCCCAAGACTCCCGAAAGCATAGAGCAGTTGTTTACCCCTGCCGACAACCGTCCGAACTACATCTTCCAGACTTTCCTGTATGCTGCCATTATGTGCCGCAAGCAAGGACTGAAGGTAGCTCCATCCCTGCTGTACATCCACCGTGCGGCATCCGAGAGTTACTCGCCCGTTATCGAGATGGGCGCACCGCGCCAGCCCAAAGTACCGGTCAACAATTTTGCGTTTTATGAAGATGAGTTTCGCGAACGGCTATCAGCGCTCCTGCAGGAGATATACAATCCCGAAGAGCCTTTTACCCAAACGGAAGATGCGAAGAAATGCGAATACTGTGACTTTAAAAGACTGTGCAAGAAATAGAGGAGTACAATAAAACAATAGGGCAATTAAAGTAATAAAATCCGAGGAATCATATTGCAGCCAATATCACTTTAGCACCCTATTGTTTTATTGTCCTCTTTTTTATTTCTTCAACGGGATGGAGAAATAGAATGTCGAACCCTCTCCTTTCTTGGATGTAAACCACAACTTGCCGCCACTCTTCACTGCAAAATCCTGACACAGCAGCAATCCCAATCCGGAACCTTCTTCATTATTTGTGCCGAACGTACTGAAATGCGTATCTGTATGCAGCAGTTTCTTCTGTCCTTCTTCATCGATGCCGCAACCGCTGTCTTTTACACTGACTACCACTGTATCTCCTTGCTCTTCCATCTTCACCAACACTTCCGAATTTTTCGTTGCTGAATTTAATGGCATTGCTCAGCAGATTGCGAATAATGGTTTTCAGCATATCAATATCGGTACAGACAGGCAACTTCTCCGGCTTTTCTTCACGGATGGTAATTTTCTTCAAGCCGGCCACCATATTGAACACATCAATCACGCTGTCTACCACTTCCACGGCATCCACATCCTGATAGACAACATTCAGGTTGCCAATCTGGCTTTTTGTCCACTTCAACAGGTTATCCAGCAATGAAAACACATCTTCCGTTGTCCGGTTTGCCATTGTCAGCAGTTCGTACATCTCACCGCCAATCTTCTCAACGGGCAGATTGAGCATCAGCATGTTCAGCACCATCTTGATAGAGCCCATCGGAGAACGCAGATCATGGGCAATTACAGAATACAACTTGTCGCGCCCGGCAATGATGCGCTGCAACTCTTCCGTCTTATTCAGAATAATACGCTTGGCCGCCACCAATGAAACCTGATGGGTGACACGGATTATCAGCTCTTCCTTATTGAAAGGTTTGGAAATAAAGTCACTGGCACCCGCCTGAAACCCTTTCACTATATCCGTTGTACTGTTCAATGCTGTCAAAAAGATGATTGGAATATCCGCTGTATCGGGATTGGATTTGAGACGTTGCGCCACTTCAAAGCCGCTTAAATCGGGCATCATTACATCCAGCAGCACCAAATCCGGATGTTCTTTATCCACTTGTTCCAAGGCCTGCCGTCCGTTGTTTGCCGTAGCAATCGCAAACTTCTCATTTGTCAGGAGTACTTTCAACAACAATACGTTGGACATCACATCATCTACGATGAGGATTTTGTACTCAGAAGGATTTATTTCCATGTTCATCTTTGTATTATATTTTTTCCCGTTATTGGTACCATATTTATTCAGGAACGATACTTGCCGAAATATTCAATCATGTGGAGCAAGCCTTCCTCCAACTCTATTACAGGCTGCCAGTCCAGTTTATGTTTGGCCAACGTAATGTCCGGTTTCCGTTGTCTCGGATCATCGTGCGGCAGTGGTTTGAATATCAGTTTTGATTTGGAACCTGTCAGCCTAATAACCTTCTCTGCCAGTTCAAGGATGGAGAACTCGTTGGGATTGCCCAAATTTACCGGGCCGATAAACCCTTCTTCCGTATTCATCATACGCACCATCCCCTCTATCAAGTCGTCCACATATTGGAAACTGCGGGTCTGAACACCCGAACCGTAAATCGTGATGTCCTTGTCCTGCAGTGCCTGGACCACAAAGTTGGAAACCACCCGCCCGTCGTCGGGCAGCATGCGCGGACCGTATGTATTGAAAATACGTATAATCTTTATGCGTATTCCGTTCTGACGGTAATAATCCATAAAAAGCGTCTCTGCGCAACGCTTGCCTTCATCATAACAAGAACGGATACCGATTGGATTTACATTTCCCCAATAACTTTCCACTTGGGGATGTATGACAGGATCGCCGTAGATTTCGCTGGTAGACGCCTGCATGATTTTTGCACCCGTCTTTTTGGCCAGCCCCAGCATATTGATGGCTCCCAATACCGAGGTTTTAATCGTTTTTATGGCATCGTGCTGATAATGTACCGGAGATGCGGGACAAGCCAGGTTATAAATCTCATCGACTTCCGCCTCATAGGGCAATTCCACATCGTGAAGCACAAACTGAAAACGGGGATTTCCTTTCAGGTGGGCTATGTTCTCTTCCGAACCGGTGAAGAGATTGTCCAGGCATATTACTTCGTGTCCGTCTTTAATCAGCCGGGTACACAGATGAGAACCTATAAAGCCGGCACCACCGCTAACCAATATTTTTTTCATGCAGCACTTATTTCTGTGTCCGAAGACCATGCAACTTGTTTGTTCTGTTTATGTGCTGACAAATGTAGGCGATTTGGCTAAAATATGCAAGTTTACAGGAGAATTATTTCAACTATCAAGGCATATATTCCGGCTTGTTGTCAGGAATACTGAAATCTTTATTGGCAAACAGGTCTGCCAAACCCGAAATTTGCTTCAGACGAAGCAGCTCGTCCCGGTCCATTCCTATGTTTTTCATAATCCACTGGTCGGACATACCGGCACGGTCCAGTTCGGCAACGATGTTGCACATCAACTCGATGTTATGCGCCCCGCGCGCACGGTTATGACGGATAGTGGACGCTATGCGGTTGGACAGCTCCTTATCAATTACAACAACCGGCAACAAGCCGTTCTCACGCTGATAAATCCGTTTGGAAGTTTTCAATACCTGATAGCGGTGGTAGCCGTCTACCAATATATAGTTGTCTTTTTCTTGGTCGTAATAGCACACGCAGGGCATTGTAAATCCGTCTTCCCAGATGGACAGTTCCAGCAATTTCATTTCGGGCGGTGCCACTACATTGGGGTTATAATCATTGGCCTGTATCTTTTCTACGGGAATTGCTTTTACATTATATACCGGACTTTTATCTACACTCATAACATCATATTTTTGAATTGTTCCATTATCTTGTCTCGCTTGTATATCTCCTCTTTGGTCAGGGCAAACCCCATGTACTTGCACGCGTGGTCGTTCTTTAAGATACAGATGCACATGCGCTTGTAGGTAGGGATTTCCCTGAATTCCGTTATATCGATATCATCCAGATAATCCATGCGGACAGGTTTCTTGTTTGTCTTGTAATTGGTATGATTCATCACTTCGATGGGAATGCCTGCGTCTTGCAGCTTCTTTATGGTATTCTCGCCCAAGCATCCCCCTTTTGTCCGCCAGAATTCGATGCTGACGGTCAGCTTCTTCAGATAGTTGCGCCGGGTTTCTTCGGGCAAGGTGGAAAGCAGGAATTGCATAAAGCTCTGCCAGGTATACCCTTCGGGAATGCGTACGCTCTGCCAGCCCATGGCGTGAGTACCGCCATAGATACCGGTAAAGTTCACCCCGTTGACACGTCCTATCATCTTCCCCCAGGTATTGGGGTCTATCACTTTATACAATGCAAGGCTCTCCTGCGCCTCGCACAGAAACGGACTTGCCACACGCTGGCGCTCTATATTGACACCCGCTTTATAATACAAATCGTACAGATGGTTATAATCGAAGCCGAACTTACCGTTGGCAGTCCATATGTCCGTCGTTTTCCAGTCGTAGATGGGATAAGCGTTGAATATGTCATTGCCTATTTTGGAAGTCCACCTGTAGTTATGGTACATCTGGTATTTACGGTTCAGATGAATACTGCGCCAGCGGTTGAAGCTTTCCTGCGTGCGGATACCAATAAGGAAACAGGTGCGCACCGCATCTTTCCGCTGATGCAGCCATTTGGCAAAGTGCATCTGGAATTCGTAATCCCACATTTTCTCCGTATAGAAAGGGAACGCTTCTTTCGTATAAGAACCCTGCGGCATCTGACGCACCCAAAGCTCCTTCATACTCTCGTCCCAAGGACGCCAATAGCTCTGATACATGGATGTGCAGGTGGTGACCTTGAAAGGGACACATACCCGATAGACTTCCAGAATATCCTTATTGGCTTCCAATATACGGTCTACATAATCTATGGTTACGGTGTACTGTATCTCATAATCCATATGAAACACACACAATTTTCGCTTTAAATTATTACGCCGGATGTAATCTATGCACAAGTTCAGCAATACGCCACTGTCCTTCCCTCCGGAAAACGACACGCATATTGTATCGAACTCTTTAAAAATCAGTTCTAAACGTTCCTGCGCAAGTTCGTATACATTTTTAGAAACAGCCATAGTTATCTGTCTTTTTTCATTTTCACGTAGCGAGTCCAGACTTTCTCCTCCGAAAAGCCTAATTCC
>ENA-OQCU01001012-OQCU01001012.1-human-gut-metagenome-genome-assembly--contig:-NODE-1012-length-10587-cov-3.784130_pt1 | contig 10587 bp, 11 predicted proteins | sample MGYA00242504_ERZ504590 | MGnify/ENA primary metagenome ERZ504590 (study PRJEB26092, sample SAMD00036318) | human gut metagenome | host: Homo sapiens | study: EMG produced TPA metagenomics assembly of...
CTACCTCGCTCTTGTTTTGTCGATCAGCTGGGCGATGGGGAATGCGCTTTGCCCTGCGTCTGCGAATGTCGTGGCCGTTTCCGACATGGTCGGGCAATCGCCGATCAAGGTCAGCCTACGGTGGAACGGTCCGTACGTGCTGGTTGCGACCGCGGTGCTCGTGCTCGTGCTCACCATGGCGAGGATGGGTGGATTGCTGTAGCGGCGATTGCGATCGCCCCTTCATGGAAATGTATCGAAACCGCTGATCAAAGGCTTGATATTGGAGGCTTTGGCAGGGGGTTGCCGCTTACTTATAAGTGCCCTTATGACTTTAAAGTGCGTTATTGAGGCTGATTTCAAATGATCATAGTATGCGGTTATGCGGAGTTCGTAGGCGGTGGTTACAGCGGCGATGCTCATGCAGGCGAGGCGCAGGGGAGCTGCCGAAACACGGGGCCATTTGCACGTTCGATTCAAGGAGGGTGATCGCCATGATCAGCAGATGCGGATTGATGCAGAAAAAAGACGGCATGGGCATGGAGGAGTTCAAGGACTACTGGCTGAACGTCCATGGTCCCATCGCAAGCAAGATGGCGAATCTGCGCAAGTACGACCAGCACGTCGTAGTCGATGCCGAGCATCGCCATGCTATCGGACGGGGTTCGGTGGTTATCGACGGGTATTCCGAGCTGCAATTCGACAGTTACGGCGACATGGTCGAGGGCGTGGAGTCGCTGCACGGCGAAGGAGCGAACGATGTCCCGATGTTCGCCAACCCCCATTGCCAAATTCTCGTGCTGGCCAAGCGCGAAGTCATTCGGATCCCGGAGTACCTGCGCGGCAGGAAGCTCATCAAGCGCGTGTCGTTTCTCGGTCGCGCCGACGGCGTTACTTCCGAGCAATTCGTCAAAGAATGGTGGAACGTGCACGACCGCTTGGTGCAGACCGTTCCCGGGTGCGTGGGGTACAACCAGGATCTCGTCATCGACCGCATCGACGGCGGCGTATCCGTTCCGTACGAGGAGCTTCCTGTAGAAGGCGTCGTGGAGATGTGGTTCGAAACGAAAGAAGCGTTCGACGAGTACTACGCTTCCCCCGAATTCGCGCGCGCCTCTGCGCACAGCTCGGAGTTCATCGGGGCGATCAACACCTACCTGACCGAAACCTATCCGGTTGCCTTGCCGTCTGCATAGGAGCCTGCGATCTTCCGTCAAAAAAGCTGCGTTTCAGTAAAGAAGAAGCACGAGAAAAAGGATCAACGATATGAAAGCTTACGAGAAGTTGCTAGAGCCGATAACCATCGGTACCCACCAGTGGAGAAATCGCATGGTCAAAGCGCCGTCGTCCGCGATGTCGTGGGATCCGGGCCAGTTCTGCAACGAGAGGATCATCGGCCTGTACGATGCGATTTCCAAGGGCGGCGCTTCGGCGATCATCTTGGGCGGCATGATCTGCGACGATCCTGCCACCTTGATCGACGATGCCGACGGCGGCGTGTACACCGTGGAAACCTACCCGCTGGGCGGTTTGTACGATGACAAGTTCATTCCCGGCCTTTCTCAATTGGCCGACGCCGTGCACGGGAACGGATGCGAGCTCATCGCCCAGATATTCCAGAACGGTGCCGCCATCAAGACCAAGGGCGGAGCCTGGTGCTCTTCCACGTTGACCGCAGACGAGCTCCCGAGCCCCGAACCGTACTGCAACCCTACGCGCGGCCTTTCGCTCGAAGAGATCGAGGCGTTCAAAGATCGCTACTTCGCAGCGGCCGAGCGCGCCAAGAAGGCCGGTCTCGACGGCATCGAGGTGCACGCGGCGAACGGCTACTTCCTGCTGAGCTTCGTGTCGCGCGTATGGAACCATCGCGACGATCAGTACGGTTGCCAGTCCGTCGAGAACCGCACGCGTTTGGTATGCGAGATCATCCGCGGCGTGAAGGAGCGGTGCGGCGAGGACTTCATCGTGGGCGTTCGCACGAATGGCCAGGAATACGGGCATCCCGATGCCATCACCATCGAAGAGGGCGTGGAGATCGCGAAGTTCTACGATGCTGCCGGAGCCGACTACATCAGCGTGACGGGTTACGGCTACGGTCCGGTTCCCATGCAGTTCGCTCTGGACTACTGGATGTACCCGTCTCCCGACGAGGATATGAAGCAGTTCCTCGATCGTCTGGACGGCGAAGGCCTCTCCATTCCCCCCGCTGCCGCCATCAAGCAGGCCGTGTCGGCTCCGGTGTTCGGCGTCGGCTTCGCAACGCCTGAAAAGGCCGAGGCGGCGCTTGAGAAGGGCGAGATCGACCTGGCGATGTTCGCACGCGCTCTGTGGGCCGACCCCGACATGCCCAACAAGATCGCGGAAGGGGCACCCGAGGACATTCGCCGTTGCAACCATTGCGCAACGTGCGACGAGCTGCGCATGAACGAGACGCCGCACCGCCGTTGCCGCGTGAACCCGGCGTTCCTGCGCGAGCGGGAAATGGCCGTCGTGCCTGCGGAGACTAAGAAGAAGGTGCTGGTGGTAGGCGCTGGCGCCGCGGGTCTCGAGGCTGCCCGCGTCGCCGCCGAGCGCGGCCATGAAGTCACGCTGTGCGAGAAGGAATCCGTCCTGGCCCTCGAGCTCAACCTGGCCACCATGGTGAAGGGCACGGTGTGCGAGAACGTCCCTGCGCTCATCGATTGGCTGACGTCTCAGGCCAAGAAGACGCCGGGGCTTACCATCAAGACCAAAACGACGGTGACGCCCGATTTCGTGCGCGCCATGAAGCCCGATGCGGTCATCGTCGCGACGGGAGGCGTGTACGGCGCGCCCGACGTTCCGGGCATCGACTTGGGTATCGTCTCCACGGTTCCCCAGCTCACCCGCTTGGCCGAAAAGCCGCTCAAGCTCTTCGGCGCAAACGCCATCAACAAGCTCTCCCAGATCGCCCTGCCGGGCATCGGCAAGAACTGCGTCGTCCTCGGAGCTCAGATCGAAGGCGTGCAAGGCGCGATCTTCCTGCGCAAACGCGGAAAAAACGTCACGGTGCTCGAAGATTTGGACACGGTGGGAGAGGGGTTGCCGCCGCGGTACAAGAGCAGGTCGCTTAAGTGGCTGCGGGAAAACGACGTGGAGACGATCACCGGCGTCGAGTACCGCTCGATCGACAAGCGCGGCATCACGTACGTCAAGGACGGCGAAGAGCGCTATCTCAAGGCCGACAGCATCCTGGTGTTCAAGTCTCCCGGTTCCGGCCTGAGCTTGTACGACCAGCTGAAAGACCTGGCCCCCGAGGTGTATCCCATCGGCGCATGCCAGGGACCCGGATCCACGCTCATGGTCGACGCGGTGGGCCAGGGCCGAGCCGTCGCCCTGAAGCTGTAATCGCGAGACGAAGGGAGGGGAGTTTGCATGAAAGGCTTCGAGAAGCTTTTGTCTCCGATTGAGATAGCGCCGAATTTCGTGTTGAAGAACCGGATGATCAAGGCTCCTCAGTCGTCGTGGCGCTGGAACGAGGACTGCACCGCCGACGGCAGCGATGCCATCGCCATGTACGAGAACATGGCGGAAGGGGGAGTTGCGGCTATCGATGTCGCGGCCATACTGTGGGAACCTGCGGGAGGCATCTACCTGGGCGCTTACGACGACAGGTTCATTCCCGGCATGATCGAGCTCAACGAGGCCGTTCACAAGCACGGGTGCCTCACCATCGGTCAGTTGCATCATATCGGTCCTTCGGCCGGCCCGACCCCTGACGGGCCTCCCCCGATCTCGTCCTCTACGTTGTCCGAGGACGAGATGCCGGTTCCCAAGCCGTGGTGCCAAGCCCCTCGCGGCCTGACGGTCGAGGAGATCCACGAGAAGCAGCGCTTGCAGATCGAGGCTGCCGTGCGGCTGCAGAAGGGCGGGTTCGATGCCGTCGAGGTGCACGTGGCTCACGGGTACTTTCTCGACAGCTTCGTCAGCCCGCTTTGGAACAAGCGCGATGACGAATACGGTTGCCAGAACGTCGAGAACCGCACGCGCATCGTGCGCGAGATCATCGAAGGCATCCGCGAGGCGTGCGGCCCCGACTTCGTCATCGGCTGCCGTCTGAACGGGCGCGAATTCCATCCCACGAAGCAGGGTATCACGGCCGAGCAAGCTGCCGAGAACGCCCGAGCGTTCGTGGAGGCCGGCGCCCAGTACATCAGCATCGCCGGATACGGGTACGGTCCCACGCCGTTTCGCTACTGCCCCGACTACTTCCCGTACCCGGAACCCGATCCGTTCATGGAGCCCTTCATGGACGAGTACCGCGGGGTGGGTCTGTGGACGGCCGTTGCTCGGCGGATCAAGGATGCTGTGGACGTGCCGGTCATCACGGCGGGCCGCATGGACGAGAACTTGGCAGAGCGCGTGCTCGAAGCCGGCGATGCCGACGTCATCGCGCTCGGCCGCACGCTGTGGGCCGATCCGTGGTTCGCGCGCAAGGTGGACGAGGGGCGTATCGACGAGATCATGCGTTGCACGCGTTGCGCGAGCTGCGAAGATCCGGTCACGCAACCGCGCATCTGTCGCGTGAATCCCACCTTGGGTCAAGAGCGCCAACTAGCCGCCAAGCCGGTGGCGAAGAAGAAGCGCGTGATGGTGGTAGGCGGCGGTCCGGCGGGCATGGAATGCGCGTGCACGCTCTCCGAACGAGGGCACGAGGTGACCTTGTACGAGAAGGCGGGCGCTTTGGGCGGACGCATCAAGCTGGCGGCCATGATCAAGAGCGGCGGATGCGAAGAGGTCATGCATATCTTCAACCACTTGACCGCCATGATCGAGAAGTCTGACGTCGAGGTGAGGCTGAAAAAGCCGAAGTTGACGAGCAGCTCATCCGCCAAGAAGCTCCTGATGCGGTGGTCGTGGCCACTTCGTCGCCGTATCGCATCCCCGATATTCCGGGCATACATCGCAAGAACGTGTTCACCATCCCGATGATGTCGAAGCTTGCGCAGGTACCGCTCAAGATGTTCGGTCCGGACAAGCTTGCTTCGATGAGCGAGAAGTTCTTCCCCGTAGGCAAGAGGATCGTGATTTGGGGTGCAGGCGCCGAGGGCGTCAATGCGCCGAGTTCATGCGCAAGCGCGGCAAGGACATCGTGCTGGTCGCCGAAGATGGGGATGTGGGCGGTTTGATTCCGCTCAAGTACAAAGAACGTATCGAGCCGTGGTTCAATCGCGCAGGGGTTCGTGTTGTACGCGATGCCACGGTGGCTGAATTCGGCAAGCAAGGGGCGCTGCTGAGGTTCTCGCAGGGGGGAGAAGAGCTGGTGCCGTGCGATTCCATGATGGTCATGCTGCCTGAGCAGCGCGACCCGGCGTTTTTCGACATGGCCGCGTCGCTCGTCGACGAGGTGTACGAGATAGGCTCGACGCTCGGCGGCGAGAACGCGTTCCTCAAGCATGCGTTCGCCGACGGACGCCGCGTGGGCTGTCTTCTGTAAGGCATCATCCCGTGTCCCGTCGTGTCAATGCGCGCGACTCGGCGGGACACGGAGTGCATGAAGGGAAACCGGAAGCGACGCGAACCGAGGGAGGTGACTGCCGGGCGAAGCCAGGGTTTCGCACGAGACGGACCGCTGTTCGTTTCGGAATGCAATTTCGAAGGTAAACAAGGAGGAAAGAACAATGTCGGTTAAAACTTATCGCCGCGGGGTCATCCTGATCTGCGCGGCCTTGTGCGGTGCGCTGACGGCGTCGCTGAATATCTGGAGCATCTTCCAAAAGCCCCTGATGGAGGCCTATGGCTTCTCGCCTCAGTCGGTGTCGTTCGCCTACACCATCGTGATCGCCATGATCGGCCTGAGCGGCCCCATCGGCGGATGGCTGCAGCGCAAGGCACCCGCGCACGTCATCATGACCGTTGCCGGCATCGGCTTCGGCCTGGGCTGGTTCCTGACGGGCTTCGCCAGCACCATCCCGGTGCTGTACATAACGTTCGGCCTGTTGGTGGGCGTGTGCGACGGCATTTGGCTACAACCTGGCCCCTGGCCATCGCCACACGATGGTATCCCGACAAGCGCGGTTTCGCCAACGGCGTGGCCCTGGCCATCATGGCCATCTACCCGCTGTTCACGGCTCCGATGGGCAACATGATCATCGAGAACTTCAATGTGAGCATCGCCTTCAACATCGTGGGCGTGTTCTGCATCGTCGGCTTCATCGTCCTCTCCCGCTTCCTCAAGATGCCCGCGGCCGATTTCAAGCCCGAGGGTTGGACCCCGCCGGCCGAGAGCGACACGAAGCGCGTGAAGAACTACACGTCCGGCCAGATGCTGAAGACTCCGTTCTTCTGGACTCTGCTGCTGTTCTTCGGCACCGTTGCCTGCACCGGATGCGTGATGCTGTCCACCGTGTCGCTGGTGGGGCAGGTCCAAGCCGGCATGGACGCCGCCATGGGCGCGCTCATGGTGGGCATCTTCGCCATCGCCAACGGCACGGGACGCTTGGGGCTCGGCGCCATCTCCGACAAGTTCGGACGGTTCCAAACCATGTTCGTCGCCGTGGCCGTGACGGCGGTCATCCACCTGTTCCTGTTCGCCAATGCAACGAGCACCGCGATCTTCATCGCGGAGGCATGCGTGCTGGGCATCTGCTTCGGCGGCATCATGGCCATCATGCCGTCGGTGTGCGCCGATGCCTACGGCCCCGGCAACGCAGGTCAGAACTACGGCTTCATGTTCATCGGCTACACGATGGCTTCGTTCATCGGCCCGGTGATCTCGGCCAACGCCCTGGCCACTACGGGCAGCTACAGCTCCGCATTCCCGATTCTCGGCATGCTGTGCATCGTCGGCCTCGTGCTCTTGGCGCTTGCGTGGATGTTCTACAAGAAGCTGAAGGCCAATGAGGTCGCGGAGGCGTAAACCCGCAGGGTGTCTGGTCGCGCCCGATCGAACCTCACTAACCAAAAAGGTGAGTTGCACACTTTCAAGTGCGTTGTTGAAGGTGCCCAACCGCTGCCGGATACTAAAATTCCCGAACGATCTGAGGAAGGGGTAGGACATGATTTCCAGGATTAGCTTGCTGAAGTGCAAAGAAGGGGTTTCCGAAGAGGCGTTTCGCGAGGGCATGATGGGGGGAATGTGCGCGACGTGATCGCCCGCATGCCCCAGCTGCGGAAGTGCGAGATCGATTTCGTGACCGATCGCCAGCAGCGCTCTCATCTGGGTCGCGGCGCCATCGACATCGACGGCTTCATCGAGATGTTCTTCGACAGCTACGGCGACATGCAGCAGGCGATGGACGAAGCGGGGGATGCTCTGCTGGCTGCTCTGGAGCCGCTCGTGGAAGAGCCCGTTTCCACGCTGGTCGCGGTGAAGAAAGTAGACACGCCCGTTCCGGCCTACCTCGATGGCAAGGCTATCAAGCGCGTGTCCTTCTGCGATCGTGCGGAGGGCGTCGATGCCGCGACGTTCCATGACGAGTGGTGGTACACCCATTCCCTGCTGGTGAAGCTGATGAGCGGGTACTGCGGCTACAACCAGAACCTGGTCATCGACCGCATGGTCCAAGGCGCGTCCGTCCATTACGCCGACCTGCCGGTCGAAGGCATGGTGGAGTTCTGGTTCGAGGATATGGACGCGTTCGACGAGTGCTACAGCACGGTCGGTTTCAAGCTGCGCGCGAGCGTGCATGCAGCTGAGTTCATCGGCACCGTCACGACGTATTTCGTCGAAGCCGTGCCCGTGGAGCTGAAGAAGTAGACGAGAGTCCGGTCGCATCGTGCTCGCGGCGCGGTGCGACCGCCGTACGTGGAAAGGGAAGGTTGCCATGAAGTCAAAGCGAGCGGAGTTTTTCGACAACGCCGTCGTCTCGGGTCCCGATCAGAAGGCGTTCGAAGAGAAGGTCTACGCCGAGGCGCAGGCCAAGCGCTGGCCGCGCGTTGCCGAGGGGACGGGCACGTTCGAGGGCCAGGTGGCCATCGTGACCGGCGCGGCGGGCGGTCAGGGCGAGATGGAGGCCAAGATGATCGCCCAGCAGGGCGCCAAGGTGTACATGGCCGACATCGAGGAAGAGGGCTTGAAGCGCGTCGCGGCCGCCATCGAGGCCGACGGTGGGGAGGCCGTCGCGTTTCCGATGGACGTTGCCGACGAGGATGCCTGGCGGGCGCTGGTGAAGAAGGTCGTCGACGAAAGCGGTCGGCTCGACGTGCTGGTCAACAATGCCGGGATGTGCCAGAACGGCACCGTCCTCACCGAGACCCGCGAGTCCCTGAACCGCATCATGGACGTGGATTGCTGGGGCGTGTACAACGGCATGCACTATTGCGCGCCCGCCATCATCGAAGCGGGCGGCGGCACCATCGTCAACACGTGCTCCTACCAAGGCACAGCAGGATTCGACCGGAGCTCATCGGCTACGCCATGGCCAAAGCCGCCGTCATGGGCATGACGCGCGCCGCCGCCACCGACCTCGGGACCTACGGCATACGCGTGAACGCCGTGAACCCCGGCCTTGTGCTTTCAGGGATGACCTTGCCGCGCGGCCAGAACCGCAAGGGTCTGGTGGACGCCTCGTCGATGAAGCGCTACGCGTTGCCCGAGGAGATTGCCTCAGTGGTCATGTTCCTTGCTTCGGACGATTCCAGCTTTATCAACGGCGAGTTCATTGCCGCCGATGGCGGTGCCACGACGTATCTTCATCTGGCGACGGCCGACGCAAAGTAACGGCGCGTTCTGCGTCGATGAAGGCGTGCGCCAAAGGGGGAGGGTTGGCGCACGCCGATCGGCGCGCTCGCGGTAACTCATTAAGGAGAAGGGGTGTGTCATGGCTCGGTTCGATAACAAGATCGTGCTGGTCACGGGTGCGGCGAACGGTATCGGGCGTTGCATGGTCAAGTGTTTCCTTGCGGAAGGCGCCGAGAAGCTGGTTGCCGTCGACATCGAGCACGATACGTTAGAGGATGCGTTCGGCGACGAGGATCGCGTTCATACCATACCGTGCGATATCACCGATTACGATGCCGTGCACCGCATGGTCGACGAGGCCGTCGAACGCTTCGGTCGCATCGACATCCTCATGAACAACGCGGGCATCAGCATCAAGGACGGGCAGAAGTACTGTATGCTCACCTGCCCGAAAGATGCCTGGGATCGTGTGATCGCCACCAACGTGAACGGGTCGTTCTACGTGGCGCAGGCCGTTGCCCAGGCCATGGTGGCGAAGAAGACGAAGGGCGTTATCGTGAACACGTCCTCGAACACCTTCCGTTTCATACCGAAGTACCTTGGCGCGTATCCCGCATCCAAGGCGGCCATCGCCGTGTTCACCAAGCAGTTCGCCAAAGAGCTTGCCGAGTACGGCATACGCGTCAACGCGTTCGGACCCGGCACGACGAAAACCCGCATGAGCGAGCCGACGCGTTTGAACCCGCACATGAACGAGCAATTCTTGAACGATATTCCCATGCACCGCTACGGCGAAGTGAAGGAGGCCGTGGATGCGGCGCTGTTCCTCGCTTCGGAAGAGTCTTCCTTCATGTTGGGAGAGATCATCTTCGAGGATGGTGGGCAGAGCCTCTAGCTGTGCGTTAGATTAGGAGGACGACAATGGAAAGAGAGCGGTTTGTTGACAAGATAGCCCTGGTAACCGGCGGTGCCAACGGTCTTGGGCGCGGCATGGTCGAGCAACTCGTGAAGGAGGGTGCCCAGGTTGCCATCTTCGACATCGAGGACGATACGATGGAAGAGGTGTTCGGGGGCAACGATCACGTTTTCTGCGTGCACTGCGATGTGCGCGACTACGATCAGGTGCAGGAAAGCGTGCAGAAGGTCATCGATCGATACGGGCGTATCGACGTTTTGATGAACAATGCCGGCATCTGCCATCGGGAGCCGTTTCTGGAGTGCAGCAAGGAGGGATGGCTCGATGTGATGGCCACGAATCTGAACGGCGAATTCTACGTCGGCCAGGCTGTTGCGCGCACGATGGTCGAGCTTGGCGTGAAAGGCTACATCGTGAACACGAGCTCGAACAGCTCCCGCAAGACCATCGGCGGCATCACCCCCTATTGCCCCTCGAAAGCCGCCGTCAAAATGCTTACGCAGGTGATGGCGCTCGAGCTGGCGAAGTACGGCATTCATGTGAACGCGATAGCTCCCGGCACGTCGAAAACGCGCATAGCCGCCGGGACGATCAACGATCCTGAGCGGAGCGCTGCGTTCTTGGCGAAGATGCCCTTCGGACGCTACGGCGAAGTTCGCGAGACGGTCGACGTCGCGCTGTTCCTGGCTTCGGAAGACGCTTCGTTCATTACGGGCGAAACCATCTACAACGAAGGCGGTTTCAGCTTGACCTAGGAAGAGGGAGTTATGGCAACTGTTGAGGAGCTTGAGAAGCGCATCGGGGACTTGGAGGACATGAGGGCGATCGAGCGGTTGCAGGCCGAGTATTGGGATACCCTCGATGCCAAAGACTGGGATGGCCTGAGGGCATGCCTTGTGGAAGATTTCGTGTTCGTCAACAACACGACAGACCTGCTATTTGAAGTCAAGAACTAAACCAAAGCTTTTAGATAGGATGTTGATAATAGAATATGGAATAGAAAGGCACGTGGATTTGCTGCTTCGAGGCATCAGGATATAAACCGCCCTGG
>ENA-OQCU01001013-OQCU01001013.1-human-gut-metagenome-genome-assembly--contig:-NODE-1013-length-10585-cov-16.759897_pt1 | contig 10585 bp, 9 predicted proteins | sample MGYA00242504_ERZ504590 | MGnify/ENA primary metagenome ERZ504590 (study PRJEB26092, sample SAMD00036318) | human gut metagenome | host: Homo sapiens | study: EMG produced TPA metagenomics assembly of...
CTCCAGATCTGTTCCTCGAAGCCGATCTCGGCGGTATTGTCCTTCTTCTTTGCCATGTCTTGTATTATCCTCCTGCTCGTCCTATTCGCTGATCTTGGTGTCGGCCCACAGCTCGCACTGTTCCATGACGGTCTTCATGGCGTCCTCGACGCCTTCGGGCGGATACTTGTATTTGCGCAGCAAACGTTTGATGGCACGCCGCATGCCGGCCCTGGCGCTTTCCTTCTTCTGCCAGTCGATCGTGGCGTTGCTCCGCATCGCATCGGTCAACTCGCGGGCTATCGAGACGAGCTGGTCGTTGTCGTAGAAGTCCTTGACCGCCTGCGGCTGGGTGATCGCGTCGTAGAACGCCATCTCCTCGTCGCTCAAGCCGAGCTTCTGCGCGTCGTCGCGGTCCTTCATGATCTCCTTGGCCATGTTGACGAGCTCTTCGATGACCTGCGCGTTCGTGAGCATGCCGTTGAGATACGCGTTCAACGTGTTCTGGAGCATCTCGCTGAACTTCTGGGATTTGACCACGCTGGTGCGCCCGTACGCCCGCACTTTCTCCTTGATGAGGCGTTTCAGGCTCTCGATCGCGATGTTCTTCTCCTTCATGCCGGCGACCTCCTGGAGGAACGCCTCATCGAACAGGGAGATCTCCACGCTGTCCTTCTCGAACAGGTTGAGCACACCGTCCGCATGCACGCTCTGCTGGAGGATCTCGCTCACCTGCTTGTTGAACTCCGTGTACGTCATGCCGCTGCCCCCGCCGGAGCCACGTCCGGTCAGGCGAAGGACCTGCACGCGCAATACGGATAGGTAAGCCGCCTCATGCGCGTCCTCTTCGCTTACCATGCTTTTGCACAGGCTCAGCGCCTGGTTCATGAGCTGGCATTGCTTGAGGAACGATTCCGTGTCTTCGTGCCGTTCCAGATCGAGCAGCCAGTCGGTTCCCTCCGCGATGGCGTCGGCAAGCGCCTCCCTGCTGTTCTGGAAGATGAATTTGCGGTAGTTGAAGCCGTACATGAGATCACGGCACACGTCGAGCTTTTCGAGGAATTTCGGATAGGCGGTCTCGGCGATGTTCATGTCGCCGTAATTGTGCTGGTCACGGCTGGTATAGTCCTTCATCGCCCGCTTGAGCGCGCCTGCGATGCCGATGTAATCCACGACCAGACCGCCCTCCTTGCCCTTGCACACGCGGTTGACGCGGGCGATGGCCTGCATGAGGTTATGGCCCTTCATCGGCTTGAACACGTACATGGTGGACAGGCTGGGCACGTCGAAGCCGGTGAGCCACATGTCCACGACGATGGCGATCTTGAGGGAATCGGAATCGTCCTTGAACCTGCGTTCCATCTCCTTCTTGTGCGTGGTGCCGCCGCACACGTCGAACCATTCCTCCGGATCCTGGTTCGACATGGTCATCACCACGCCGACCTTGTCTTTCCATTCGGGGCGCAGCTCCATGATCCTGTAGTAGATCTTCATCGCAATCGGCCGGCTGTACGCCACGATCAGGGCCTTGCCGGCCAGGACGTCGGCGCGGTTGTTCTCGTAATGGTCCACGATGTCGCGGCACAATGCGTCGATGGTTTCAGGAGTGTCGAAGATGGCATCGAGGCCGCCGAGGTCATGCTTGGACTTCTCCACGCTCGCCTCGTCGGCCTGGTCCGCGAACTCCTTGTAGACCGCGTCGATGCGGCCCAGCGCGTTCTCGTCAAGATGGAGCGAGACCACACGGCTTTCGTAGTAGACCGGCTTGGTGGACTCGTCCTCGACGGACTGGGTCATGTCGTACACGTCGATGTAGTCGCCGAAGATCTCGCGGGTGTTGCGGTCATCCGTGGAGATCGGCGTTCCGGTGAAACCGATATAGGACGCGTTCGGCAGTGCCTTGCGCACGACACGGGCCGCGCCGACCGACACATGACCGTCCGCGTTGATCCGTTCGGTCAGGCCGTACTGGCCGCGGTGAGCCTCGTCCACCATCACCACAACGTTGCTCCGGTCGCACAACGGCTCGTCGCCGTCCGAGAACTTCTGCATGGTCGTGAAGATGATGCCGTTCGCCTCACGACCCTCAAGCAGTTCCTGAAGATTCCTGCGGCTCTCGGCCTGGACCGCCTTCTGGCGCAGGAACCTGGCGCAGCGGCTGAATTGTCCGAAAAGCTGGTCGTCGAGATCGTTGCGGTCGGTGATGACCACGATGGTCGGGCTTTCAAGATAACGCTGCAGCAGATGTGCGAAGAACACCATCGAAAGCGATTTTCCGCTTCCCTGGGTGTGCCAGAACACGCCGATCCTGCCATCCCCATTGACGGCCTCTTCCGCTCTGACGATGGCTTTCCGCACCGCGAAATACTGGTGGTATGCGGCAATGATCTTCACGACCTTCTCGGAGGAATCGTTGAAGCATACGAAGTTTTGGATGATGTCGAGCAGCCGTTCCTTCGGGAGCATGCCGTCAATCATGGTGCTCCATGCCGCGGCTTTCGTTCCGGAATAGTCGCCGTCCGCCGACTTCCAAGCCACGTAACGGTCCTCGTCGGATGTGATCGTGCCGACCCTGGTCTGGGTCATATCGCTCATCACGCAGAACACGTTGGGCACGAACATGCTCGGTATCTGCTTCATGTACTGGCGCAATTGCAGGTACGCGTCAGAAGCGTCCGTCTCCTCGCGTGACGGGGACTTCAGCTCGAACAATACCAGCGGCATGCCGTTCACGAAGATGATGACGTCGGGACGTTTCTCGGAATATTCCACGAACGTCCATTGGTTCACGACATGGAAATCATTGTTCTCGGGATCATCGAAATCAAGCAGGCGGACGATGTCATCACGCTCTTCCTTGCCGTCAAAGAAGTGCACTTCGACTCCTGATTGCAGGTAGTCATTGAATATCTCGTTGCGCTGCTCCAGGCTGCCGATCTCGACATTCTGAATCTTCCGAATGGCCTCATCGATGGCTGCTTCCGGCAGATTTCTGTTGATTCGTCGCAAGGCATCCGGGAGAATATCAGGAAGGAATACGTCGCGATACGAGTCGTCGGTGCGTCGGACGTCGGGCCCGTACAGATGCTCATATCCGAGTCTCTCCGTCAGATGCTCGATGATCAGCTTTTCGTACCATTCCTCGTTCAGCGGATCCATGGACGTGATGTTGTTCAGAGAACACTCCGAGACCGTACGAGATTCGACTTTGGAAACAGTCATTGTTCACCCCACAAACATATGGATTCTCTCGCAAACCATCTTTCGGTTTAGTCTATCAATTAACCTATCGTCTGGATGTAACCAACATGAGTGTCTGCTGTTTTTAGATTACGTCATGCTGTCTTATTTTTGTTCAGTAGAACAAGAAAAACGCCCGCAGCTTAAACGCCGACGGGCATATTATCTCTTCCTCTCATCTACTTCCCAAACTCAAGCCTCACACCTCGATTCTCGTCTGGAAGCCCGCCGCATGATATTTTCGAAAGCAGACCCCCTCAAAAAACGCACCGCACATCCGATTATCGAATTCACCTCTCAACAACCGAGGCTCGTTTATCACAGGCCCTTCATCTATCACCAGTGCACATCTCTGCGCAGTCCTTTAAGAGCTTCGTTTTTTGTTAAAAACTCCGATGGTTCAGCATCTCGTAAACCATCTTTGTTGTGCCGTTGAGACCCCAAAGCAATATAGCAAGCTTTCTTTGCACGGGTTATTCCGACATAGTGCATGCCAAGAGATTGCTCAATATCTTTTTGTACTCCTTTATATGGAGGCATGATAAAACGATAGGCTTCAAGACAAAAAACAATGTCAAATTCAAGTCCTTTAGCCTTATGATAAGTAAGCACATTAATCTCATCTGACCGAGCAGGACGAAAACCCCTTCTAAGAATATCCACGTCTTTAACGGCGCTGCAATATGCTTCGATATCTTCATCACATCCCAACCCCGGCCCACATAGGTCAGCTATAGCAAACGCTAAATCTGTTTGGTTTACCAGATCTTCTTCACGAACTCCAAAGAAGTCATCAACAAGAGCAAGTCCCTGATTCCGCTTTGCTGTTTTGACATTCCTCCGGCAGTTCTTTCCATTGTCCATAATTAAAGTTGTTATCCTTAACAACCTTAAGCTTCAAAGGTCTGTTAATGATCTGAGGAGCAAAAGGGATAATAATCTGGCTAAGACACCGCTCATGATGCAGATCTGCTCCTTCGACAGTCCGCGCTTCGAGCGTGGGCGCGCCACCACATCCTCCAACACGGGACGAGACTGCGCGCGTACTTGTCCTCAGAAGATCGCAATTCATTGATGGCCCGTCTGCGCCCCAATGCGCCCATGCCGAACAACTGGCTACGGATCTCCTCGGTGAAACCCATCACCCTCACCTCCAACAACTGTAATCTCAGTGCAACTACAGTTGTGAACATGAAGTCTCATGTCCACTCTGAGTTAACAGAGCCAAAAAAACGATTTGTGTGGCATTCACGACATTATGCAAATGCCACGCAAATCGTTTTTATTGGACACTTCCCTTTTTAGAACACAGAACCTACCATCGAAGGCACTGAACTCAGCGCTGCTTTTTAGAACCGTTTGGCAAGTTGCTTTTCGCACACTCCTTGGAGCCAAGTCAGCACCGTGCAAAAAGCAAGATAGATCACACCAACCTCGCAATAGAGCACCAGCGGCTCATAGGTGGTAGCGACAATGCGCTGCGCGGCCATGAACATCTCGACCACGGTGATGTTCGCAGCCAGCGAGGTATCTTTTACCAAAGATATGAATGTATTGAATAATGAGGGGAACGCTGATCGGAAAGCCTGAGGCAGCACGATCAGCCGCATAATGGTCAGATAGCCGAGATTCGTGGTCAAACCAGCTTCAATCTGCCCCTTGGGCACCGCGAGAATGGCACCACGAAACGTCTCAGAAGCGTACGCACCGACGTTCAGGGAAAAAGCGATCAGCGCCGATGGGAACGCCGGCACGACAATGCCCACAGACGGCAACCCAAAGAAAATAACAAACAGTTGCACCAGCAGAGGCGTCCCTCGGAATACCCACACATAGAATTGCGCAATTCGATGCACCACAGGAACCCTCGCCACGCGAACAAGCGCCACGGCGATGGCCAACACCAAACCTATCGCGAACGATATCAGCGTCAGCGGGATGGTTACCGTCAGCCCAGGAATCAGCAATTTCGTGAAGGAACCAGTAATGATTCCCAACAGTCTGTCATCCATGATGCCCGATCCTCATATCCGGCCCGCTTTCGTCGGATCCGCACGCATTATGCAAATCCGTTGAGAACAGGCAAACCCATTTTTCTACTGCTTTACCGAAACGTCCTCGCCAAAGTACTTGACAGACAGTTTCTTCAATGTGCCATCTTCCTGCAGTTTCGCAAGGGCATCGTTCAGTGCTTTCACCAGATCGTCCTCGCCCTTGCGGATCGGGAAGGCCGCCGCAGGGCTGATTTCAGATTTTGCCGCAATCTGCACATCCGCATCCGGCTTCTGCTTGAGATAGTCCAGCACAGCAAGCTTGTCGTTCAACGTGACATCGGCACGACCGGAAGTGATAGCATCAACCGCCTGCGCGAAATCATTGACGGAAACAATGTTTGCCCCATTCTCCTGGGCTGTCTGATTCCAGTTGCTGGTCTTAGTTTCCGCTGCGTTCTTGCCTTTAATGTCAGAGAAGCTCTTGATGTCGTCATTACCCTTCTTCGTCACCGCGACACCCTGTGAGTAGGTGTACAGGTCGGTGAAATCGTATTTCTGCTTGCGCCCATCGTTCGGAGTCACCTGGTCGGCAACCGTGTCGAACTTCTTCGCGTCTACGCCCGCGAGTAGCGAATCCCAGTTCGTTTCCACGAACTTGGCCTTGACACCAAGCTCTTCAGCGACGGCGGTGGCGACCTCCACATCGTAGCCGGTCAGATTATCGTCGGTATCGTGGTACGAGAACGGGGCGTACGTGCCTTCCGTTCCGAACACGATCTCACCATTCTTCTTAATATGCTCAAGCTCGCTGATGGCAGAATCATCGGATCCCGCACCACTTGTGGATCCGCATGCGGCAAATCCAACAATCGAGACGACCGCAATCGCGGCGGCAGCGTATTTCTTCCAGACAGACGTGGTATTAAACATTTTTGTTCCTTTTCCTTCTTAACGATTTGTATGGTTTGTTGATTATCAATTACTGAATTCAGACGTTGAGGATTCGGAGTGCACCTGCGGATTTTTCGCGAGTTCTTCCAGTTTCCAATCGTCCAGCACATTGGCATCGTGTATCGACGACAGAAAACGTGCGGTTCGCGATTCGTTTGGATGATTGAAGATGTGTTCCGGTTTCCCCTGCTCCACGATGTTGCCGCCTTCGAAGAACACAACCTGGTCGGAAGCGTTACGGGCGAAACGCATTTCATGGGTAACCATCAGCATGGTTGTTCTTGAATCCGCCAAGGATTTGATGACCGCAAGCACACCGTCCACCATTTCCGGGTCGAGGGCCGAGGTCGGTTCATCCAATACCAGCAGTTCGGGATCCATGGCGATCGCACGCGCAATGGCCACGCGTTGTTGCTGTCCGCCAGACAGTTTGCTTGGATATCGGTCGGCGAATCCAGCCATACCCACCCGGTCGAGTTCGTCATATGCGATTCGTCTGGCTTCTTTCTTGCCTTTTTCCTTGGCGTGAATCAGACCAATGGCGACATTGTCCAAAACTGTTCTGTTCAAAAACAGATTGTAATTCTGGAACACAAAACCGATTTTCGTACGAACCGAAACAACGTCTTTTGATTTGCTACTGGTGAGGGATACCGGCCCTTCTCCGAAATCGATAGTGCCCGCATCCGCGATCTCGAGAAAATCAATCGTTCTCAGCAGAGTCGATTTTCCGGATCCACTTGGACCGATGATTGAGGTAACGCTACGTTCCGGAATGTCCAAATCAACGCCGTCAAGCACTAATTGCGATTCGAACGACTTTCGAACTCCACGAATTCGTATCATATTCGCCTCCCCCAGTTCATCCAATCGTGACGGTCAGGCCAATGCATCTTCTGTGATCGCATCGTTCCACTTGTCGGAGTGTTTCTCCGAGGCCTTCTCGAACGCCTGGCCCAGATCCTCTTTGAGATCGGCGACATCTTCAATGCCGATGGCGAGACGAATCAACTCATCCGTAATGCCTACCCTCAGCCTCTCCTCACGGGGAAGTTCGAAGTGGGTCATACGGCACGGAAGCTCCGCCAGGCTTTCGACGGCGCCCAGTGAAACCGCAAGGCGGAACAGTCGAAGATTGTCGAGCACATCAACGGGATCGATTCCGTCGACGACCTCAAAGCTCAATACGCCGCCAGCGCCGCGCAACCCCTTGGCCGCCAGGTCCTCGCCATCGGTAAGACCCGGATAATAGACCTTCTTCACCAACGGGTGGGCAAGCAGGTATTTCGCCACATCGGCGGCATTCTCCTGCTGTCGTTCCAAGCGAAGAGCCAATGTTTGGATGCCCTTACGCACGGAATCGCATTCAACGGGTGCGAGGACACCACCGAGACGGTTCTGGGCGAAGTAGACACGCTGCCCGATCTGCTCATCCTTCACCACGACTAGGCCAGCGATGACATCGGAATGGCCCGCGAGATATTTCGTGGCGGAATGCAGCACGATATCCGCTCCCAGATCAAGGGGATTCTGCAGATAAGGCGTCACGAATGTATTGTCCACGATAACGATCGTTCCGTATCGATGGGCGATTTCAGCGATCGCGTGGACGTCGTTCACCTTCAACAGCGGATTCGTGACCGTTTCAAAATACACCGCCTTGGCTGGCTGGATTCCCCGTTTCGGATCCCCCGCCACAGCACGCTCTACATCTTCCAGAACGCGGGTGTCGGCTGACGTGACCTCCAGACCCCAGCGGTTGAAATGCTCGTTCAGCTGCGAATACGAACCGCCATAGACATTGTCTCCGGCAACGATGCGGTCTCCAGGCTGGAAAATGGACAGCACCGCATGGATCGCCGCCAGACCGGAGGCGAAGACAAATCCCCTAGTACTATGTTCGAGCTACGCGATCTGCCTTTCGAGGTATTCGCGCGTTGGATTTCCGCTACGTGCGTAATCCCAACGGGGCATGGCATCGACCGACTCAAATGCAAAAGTGGACGATTTATAGATCGGCGGATTCACGGCTCTGGTGTCATTGTCGTTCACCGGTTCACCGTGGACCAGCTGTGTATTGAATCTTGCCATCACGCACCCCCTCGGGTTGTAGAGTTGTTTCGCGCGCACATCTTTCATGCTTTCACGATCATCTACTTAACCCGAAAAGAAAATGCGCCACACGCTTGGACTTATCGACATAATTTATATGACATTTAAACTGTTATCAGGATAATTTATTAGCTTTTATCAATGGAGCAAGACATCGCTCTTTGGTTTTTCTTTCGTCCTATTTGGCTTCCCACGCACCGCAACACGCACAAATTACCACCCTTTAAAGGTGGAACAATGGGTACACCATTCGAGAGAGACTAGGCGTCATAAAGATGCTGTGGTGCACTCCAAGGGCAAGATCATCCAAGTCATCGAAGACAGCGGCCAAGCCACCCAGTACCGTATTAGCGTGACGCCCACGGATTATGGCGGATGGGATGAGCAGGTCGATGATCTGCCGCACGTCGGACTGGGTGGTCGGACCGTTCTGGCCCTTCAGACCACCGGCGAGGGTGATGACGCCATACAAACTAGTTTGTTTTAGTTTGCATGGCGTTCTTGCGGACACCAGCTCCAAGCCTCACGTCGCTCGCGCAGCAACTTGGTTCACACTTCACGGGAGCCTACGTTGCCCGGTCCGAACCGGTCCATCTTCCATCTCCTCCATGCGCGTTTAGAGTCTCCAGGGCACTCCCGGCGACCCCGATGCGGATGATCGCGTTCAAGTCACGGTCCAGTCCCAATCCGCATCCCGTCAACCGAAAAAACAGGATGTGCAGACTCTCCATACCAAACGTAAGACATTGAGCTATAATCGTCTTACAACAATCAGCAAAAGATGGAGGTCGAGATGACCATGACTTCGGTGACGGTCCGCGTGGACGACGCCACGAAAAAACAGGCTACGGACATCGTGGAGGATCTTGGACTTGACCTGTCCAGCGTGACCCGCGCGTTCTACCGGCAGATCGTCAGGGAGAACCGTATTCCGCTCAGCCTGTCGAGGCAACCCATTCCGGCTGAGACCCTTGATGCGCTCGACGAGGTGCGCGAAAAGGCGGAGACGTGGAGATAATCTACAATCTGGCGGATGGCAAGGTACTGAGCTCCCACGTAACGGCACATGCGTCAGATGGGTTTCAAAAAGAAAGCCGCGGCGGGTGATACCCGTCCGCGGCTGTTCATCAATCCGGTGCCCCCGGTGGGACTCGAACCCACACTGTACAGATTTTGAGGCTGTCTCCTCTACCAATTGGGATACAGGGGCCTTCGCACAACTTAACCATATTAACACAGAAAAATGATTTTGCAAAGTCCTTGAGCAGTCGGCGTTTCGCGCCATACTCGACACCTTGATCGCAACCTGTCGCAGTCTGCAAATCGGCAACATATCAACATCATCCAAAAACAACGGGAGGGCTTCCATCCAAACGGACGGAAGCCCTCCTATTCGCTAATCAGTCAGCCACTGACCGAAACGCACCTCAGTCGCAAGCACCGACGGTGTGGACGTAGATGGAATCGGTGCGGCCCGGCTGGTGCTCGCCCTGGGCGGAACTCAGCACAACGATCTTGTCTCCATCGGTGACCTTGCCGGCATCCTTCAGGATCTTATCGGTGAAGATCATCAGGTCCTTGCGGGACTTGTCGTGGTAATCCTCATCGAGCAGGAAGGACTCGGTACCCCAAGACAGAGCCAGCCAGTGATAGGTGTGCTCGTTGTTGGTGATGCCATAGATCGGGGTGGCCGGGCGTTCGCGGGACACGCGGTGCACGGTGGAACCGGTCTGGGTGTAGGCAACGATGGCCTTGGCGTTCAGCTTGTCAGCCAGATCCACAGCTGCGGAAGACACGGCGCCGGTGGAAGACATATCCAGGTTCTTCAGCTCCGGGATACGGTCGAAACCGTGCTCGGTGGCGAAGGAGGAGATACGGCTCATGGTGCTCACGGTGACTGCCGGGTACTTGCCGACGGCGGTCTCGTTGGAGGTCATGGTGGCGTCGGCGCCGTCAAGGATGGCGTTGGCGCAGTCAGATGCCTCTGCACGGGTCGGGACCGGGGAGTTGACCATGGAGCCGAGCACTTCGGTAGCCACGATGACCGGCTTGGCGTACTGACGAGCGAGCTCGATGCAGCGCTTGGTAGCCAGCGGAACCTCTTCGAGCGGGCACTCAACGGCCATGTCGCCACGAGCAACCATGATACCGTCGAAGGCCTTGACGATCTCTTCAAGGTTCTCAAGAGCCTGCGGCTTCTCGATCTTTGCGACGACCGGGATGCGACGGCCTTCCTCGTCCATGATCTCGTGGGCGCGGTCGATGTCGGTGGCGAAACGCACGAAGGACATGGCGATGATGTCGGCGCC
>ENA-OQCU01001016-OQCU01001016.1-human-gut-metagenome-genome-assembly--contig:-NODE-1016-length-10579-cov-4.408630_pt1 | contig 10579 bp, 8 predicted proteins | sample MGYA00242504_ERZ504590 | MGnify/ENA primary metagenome ERZ504590 (study PRJEB26092, sample SAMD00036318) | human gut metagenome | host: Homo sapiens | study: EMG produced TPA metagenomics assembly of...
AGTAGCGCTGAGAGGGCTTACTATTCTGCCGGGTATGATTGCCCATTTCGACATCAGCAGAGAGCGCTCCCTTCGTGCTGTCGAGGAGGCTATGGAGCAGGATCAAAAGATTTATCTTGTCACACAAAGGAATGTGGACAGTGAGGACCCGACTCAGGAAGACCTCTATCAGATGGGTATTGTTGCTGATATAAAGCAGGTTGTCAGATTACAGAATGATGTTGTGAGAATACTTGTAGATGGAATAAGCCGGGCAGCATTGCTTGGCTTTACCGATAATGAGAAGTACCTTGAGGCAGAAATCTGTTATTGTGATAGTAATGCAGACAGCCTGCCGGAGGATCTCAGGGAAGCCATGCTTCTCGGAGTCAGAGAGGCTTTTCACAGATATGCGGCAGTCGTCGGCAAAATCAGCAAGGAGCTTATCAGACAGATAGATCAGTATGAGGATCTTGAAAAGCTCATTGATTATGTAACCAACAATCTGCCGGTGTCATATGAGCTTAAGCAGCAGGTGCTTGAGGCAGAGGATATCAATGACAGATATCAGGTTATAGTATCATTACTTCTCTCCCAGGTGGAGGTTATTTCCATAAAGAATGAGCTTCAGAAAAAAGTAAAGGTTCGTGTGGACAAGCATCAGAAGGAGTATGTGCTTCGTGAACAGCTTGGTGTGATACGTGAGGAGCTGGGCGAGAATGCTGACTCGGAGGCTGATGAATATGAGAAAAAACTATCTGAGTTAGATGCGCCTGACTACGTAAAGGAAAAGACGAAAAAAGAGATAAAGCGCTTTAGAAATATGAGCAGCAGCTCATCAGAGAGCACAGTTGAGAGAGGCTATATAGAGACTGTACTTGAGCTTCCGTGGAACAAGATGTCTGTGGACAATAAGGATCTTGACCATGCAGCACAGGTGCTTGATGATGATCACTACGGATTAAAGGATGTTAAGGAGAGAATACTTGAGTTTCTGGCAGTCAGAAACCTGACAAGCAAGGGAGAGAGCCCTATAATTTGTCTTGTAGGTCCTCCGGGAACAGGAAAGACAAGCATAGCCCGTTCAATTGCGTCTGCACTGGAGAAGAAATATGTGCGTATTTCTCTTGGTGGTGTGCGCGATGAGGCAGAAATCCGTGGACACAGAAAGACATATATCGGCGCTATGCCGGGTCGTATAGTAAATGGCTTAAGACAGGCAGGCGTTTCAAATCCTCTCATGCTGTTGGATGAGATAGATAAGGTGTCAAGTGACTACAAGGGTGACACATCAGCCGCTCTTCTCGAGGTGCTTGACAGTGAGCAGAACTGCAGATTCAGGGATCATTACATCGAGATGCCTGTGGATTTGTCGGAGGTGCTTTTTATTGCAACGGCAAATGAGGTTTCAGGCATTCCAAAGCCGCTTCTTGACAGGATGGAGCTTATTGAGGTGTCAAGCTACACTGAAAATGAGAAGTTTCACATAGCAAAGGAACATCTGGTTGAGAAGCAAAAGAGCAAAAACGGAATTAAAAAGGAACAGCTTACGATAACAGACTCTGCCCTAAAGGATATTATAAGGCTGTACACCAGAGAGGCCGGAGTCAGAAGCCTTGAGAGGACTATCGGCAAGCTGTGCCGCAAGGCTGCCAGGGAAATCTTTAAGGACAGCGAAGCTGTTGTAAAGGTTACAAAGACCAATCTTAAGACGTATCTGGGCAATCCGAAGTACAGTCCGGAGAAGAAAAATGATCACGCAGAGGTTGGAATCGTTAGAGGCCTGGCATGGACCAGCGTGGGCGGAGTCACACTCGAGGTCGAGGTGAATGTGCTGCCGGGCAAGGGTGAGCTCGTGCTCACCGGTAAGCTTGGCGACGTGATGAAGGAGTCGGCACAGGCGGCACTTAGCTATGTGCGCTCAATAAGCGAAGGATATGGCATTGATGCAGAGTTTTACACGAAGCATGATATCCATATACATATCCCGGAGGGCGCAGTGCCAAAGGACGGACCATCTGCAGGTATCACTATGGCGACAGCCATGCTCTCAGCCATTACAGACAGACCTGTCAGGGCAGATGTAGCCATGACGGGCGAGATAACACTGCGCGGCAGGGTGCTTCCGATAGGAGGACTCAAGGAAAAGCTGCTTGCAGCCAAAGTAATCGGAATAAAAACAGTGTGTATTCCAAAGGATAATGAAAAGGACCTGGAGGAGATTTCAAAAGAAATAACAGACGGCATGGAAATCGTGCCGGTGGAGAGATTTTCACAGGTGGAGAAGATAGCATTTGTAAAATAAGAATGAGGAAGAGATTATGGTAATTAAAAGTGTTAATTTAGAGACAGTTTGCGGAATTACAAGCACAATCCCTGACAATGAGTATAATGAAGTGGCATTCGCCGGCAAGTCAAATGTAGGCAAGTCGTCACTGATCAACGCACTCATGAACAGAAAGTCACTTGCCAGGATCTCTTCACAGCCCGGCAAGACACAGACCATCAATTTTTATAACGTCAATGACGCCATGTATCTGGTCGATCTGCCGGGCTATGGCTATGCCAATGCCAATATCGAGATAAAAGCTAAATGGGGACAGATGATAGAAAACTATCTTCACACCTCCAAAAAGCTTCAGGCAGTGTTTCTTTTAATAGATATAAGGCATGAGCCATCGGACAATGATATCATGATGTATGACTGGATGGTAAACCAGGGCTTTGCACCGATTATCATTGCAACCAAATCTGATAAATTGAAAAAAAGCCAGATTGCCGCACACATAAAGACTATCAAGGATGTGCTTCATGTGAAGCCGGGCACGGTAGTTATACCGTTTTCGTCCATGTCAAAGGAAGGCAGGGACGAAATCTGGAATCTCATAGATTCACTCGTATTTGACGAGGAGACGCTTCTTGCCATGAAACAGGAGGAAGAAGCAAAGCGCGAGGCAAAATCAGCTGCAAAAAGAGCCGCTGCATCCCAGCCACACAAAAAGGAGCGCTGGAAGAAGACCGGAAAGCCGGTTGCCAAAAAGACTAAAGAACGCAGAGATAAGGCCAAGAGCAAAAAAAGCGTTAATAATCATAAAAAGAAATAAAGCTATAGAAAGAAAGGCGAATATTTAATATATGAAGAATAAATGCAAATTTGTAGGCATTATGTTTTTGTGTATATTGATAGTGTGTACGCTTGCGGTAATGGCATATGAGCACACAGCAGGTATGAAAGGCGCTGCCGGTGGAGCATCAAATGCTTCGGGCAATACAAAAAATACAGACGAAGCTGATGATATGCTTACAGTCGTGACATCCTTCTATCCTATGTACATTGCCACTTTAAACATAGTAGACGGAGTGGAAGGTGTGAGACTTGAAAACTTAAGCGAGCCACAGACCGGTTGTCTGCACGATTTTCAGCTAACACCGGAGGATATGAAGCTTTTATCCACAGCCGATGTTTTTGTAATAAACGGAGGCGGTATAGAGTCGTTTATGTCTGATGTGGCAAAGGCGTATCCGAAGCTTGATGTGGTTGAGGCCTGTGAGGATGTGGCACTTCTTTCTGAGGATGATGCAGACAGTGACCACGACCATGACCACGAAGCAGACACAGAATCGGACAGTGACCACGATCATGATCACGAGGCAGACACAGAATCGGACAGTGACCACGACCATGACCACGAAGCAGACGCAGAATCAGATAGCGCGCACGATCATGACCATGGTGATGAGAATGCCCATGCATGGATGAGCGTGCCGCGTTACCGCACCATGGTTCAGACAATCGCATCCCGGCTTGCCGAAAAGGATGCAAAGCATGCTGATGAATATTATGCAAATGCAAAAGCATATGATGCAAAGCTTGCAGTGCTTGAAGAAAAGATAAATAGCATAAAGAGTCTTACCAATGGACAGAATATCATCATATTCCATGAGGCCTATGCGTATGTAGCTGATGATTTTTCCATGAATGCATGCTATCTGTTAGACCTTGACGAGGAGCGCTCAGTCAGCGCAGGTGAGATAAAGCAGGTAATAGGTGCCATAAAGAATGACGGAGTGTCGGTAATACTCGCTGAGGAGCTCTACGGAAAGAGCATGGGAGATACCGTATCGCGTGAGACAGATGTGCATGTGATTTATATCGACCCTCTCAACAGGGGTGAGTACGACAAGGACAGCTATCTTGATGGTATGGAGCACAATATAGAGCTTATCAAAGAGGCATTTACTAAATAAAATTGGAGAAAATATGCGGAAAATAATACAGCCATGTGGCTTTCATTGCATAAAAATAAATAACCTTGGAGTGAGCTTCGGAGAGCAGACGGTGCTTGAGGATGTAAATATGCACATACACTGTGGCTCCTTCAAATGTCATAATAGGCCAGAACGGTGCCGGAAAATCTACACTCATAAAGGCGATACTCGGCGAGATACCTCACACCGGTACGATTGAGTTCAAAGATACTAAGGACGGACATATGGCTAAGCTTAAAATCGGCTATGTGCCGCAGTCTGTCAATATCGAGAAAAATACACCGGTCAGCGTGTATGACCTCATAGCAAGCTATCAGTACAATTATCCTGTTTTTCTGCCAAAGAGTAAAAAGATAGAGGCAAAGATAAGGGAGACACTCGAGGTATTTGAGGCTGAGGAGCTCATCGACAAGCAGGTGTGCAACCTCTCGGGAGGACAGCTGCAGAGAGTGCTTCTTTCCATGGCAATCATGGACGAGCCGAACCTGCTGCTGTTGGATGAGCCGGTGTCCGGAATAGACCAAAACGGCATGGAGCTTTTCTATAAGACCATGGATTATTTAAAGACTCACTATGACCTTGCAATCATACTGATATCGCACGATTTGGACTATGTGGCAAAGTACGCAGACCATGTTGTGCTGCTTGATAAGACCGTTGCAAAGCAGGGAACTGTGAAGGAAGTATTCGAGAGCAGGGAATTTGAGAGAATTTTTTACACAGGAGAGGAATCCTGGGTGAGAGAGGAGGAGCACAAATGAATATAACCTCCTGGCTTCAATATGATTTTATGAGAAATGCCCTTATCGCTGTGCTTATCATCACACCGCTTTTTGGCATAATGGGAACCATGATTGTAAACAAAAAGATGGCATACTTTTCAGATGCACTCGGACATTCAGCACTTACAGGAATCGCTGTCGGAGTGGTATGCGGCATGGCAGACACCTCGCTTGCCATGGTGATATTTGCGATAGTGTTTGCACTTCTTTTAAATAAGATAGGCAGTCTGAACACTGCATCGACAGATACCATTATATCGGTATTTTCATCGTGCTCTGTGGCGATAGGTCTTGCGATACTGTCAAAGGGCGGCAATTTCAGCAAATACTCAAGTATACTGGTGGGCGATGTGCTAAGCATCACAAAGACTGAGATAGTTTATCTAATTGTGATTTTTGTGGTCACGATAGTATTCTGGGTGCTTTGCTTCAATAAGCTCAACGCCATATGTATACACAGAAGCGTGGCAAAAAGCAAGGGTATCCATGTGCGTCTTCTGGATAATCTGTTTGCGGTGCTTGTAGCACTCATAGTTATGCTATCCATCAAGTGGATAGGTATACTTATAATAAATGCTCTGCTTATATTACCGGCGGCTTCATCAAGGAATATTTCGGAAAATATGCGAGAGTATCATTTCTTTTCAGTGCTATTTTCAGTTTTTTCAGGAATAGTCGGTCTTGCTGTGTCATATTACACCAATGTGGCAACAGGTCCGATGATAGTGATTATTGCATCGGTAATATATTTTTCGACATTTATATTTGGCAGAAAATTGAAAAAATAACGGCAAGGGCTGTAAGAAACAGATACAAAACAGCCGATACACAATTGTACCAAGACCGGGCTAAAACAGAATATGATATATTAGAGGGACTGCGCGCAACGTGCAGTCCCTTTTTAGGTTAATTTGACTGATGAGATGTAAAAATTAACAATTAAATGAGAATATTTAAATTTGCTCTTTTTGGCAGGGTGTGTTATAATCCTTGTATACAAAAAACAGAGGTAATACAATATGGGTAGTAATAACGATATTTCATTAAAAGCATTAGCCAAGATTAATCTGGGGCTCGATGTTGTGAGGCGCAGAGAGGACGGATATCATGAGGTCCGTATGATTATGCAGACCATTCATCTGTATGACAGGCTTGATATCAAAAGGACAAAGGAGCCTGGCATACAGATACAGACCAATCTGTCTTTTCTCCCTGTAAACGAGAACAATCTCATATACAAGGCTGCAAAGCTTCTGATGGATGAGTTTTCTATAACTGACGGTGTATCAGTGAAGCTGGACAAGCGTATTCCTGTTGCAGCAGGGATGGCGGGGGGCAGTACTGATGCGGCGGCTATGCTTATAGGTGTAAACAGGCTTTTTTCACTGGGACTGACAAAGAGAGAGCTTATGGAAAGAGGTGTGCAGATAGGGGCGGATGTACCATACTGTATTATGAGAGGCACGGCGCTGGCCGAGGGCATAGGAGAGGCGCTTAGTCCTCTTCCTCCAATGGTAAAGTGTCCGGTGCTTATTGCAAAGCCGTCCATCTCGGTATCCACAAAATTTGTGTACCAGAATCTGAAGCTTGATGATACGACTATTCATCCGGATATAGACCGCCTGATAGATGATATAAAGGCTAAGAATCTGCATGATATCGCAGCACATATGGGAAATGTCTTAGAGACCGTGACCATACCAAACTATCCGGTGATAGACGAGATAAAGAAGCATATGCTTTCAAATGGCGCGGTAGGAGCCATGATGAGCGGTAGTGGTCCGACGGTTTTTGGTCTGTTTGACGATGAAGATACTGCAAAGAAAGCGTACAAAGCCATGAGAAGCTCACATCTTGCCAGACAGGTGTATCTGACATCTGTATACAATAATCGCAAATAACGTGATATCCGGATAGCACAGTGGGTGCTTTATAGTTACTTTTTTCTTATATGTGAGAATTATAATACAAGAGATAGGAGAAGTTTGATGACTGATAATTTAACTTTAAATATGGATGCATATCTGCCACTGCGTGATGTGGTGTTTAACACACTTCGTGAGGCAATTTTAAAGGGTGAGCTCAAGCCGGGAGAGAGACTTATGGAGCTGCAGCTTGCGTCAAAGCTTGGAGTCAGCCGTACACCTATACGTGAAGCAATCAGAATGCTTGAGCAGGAGGGGCTTGCAGTCACAATGCCGAGAAAGGGCGCAGAGGTTGCCAAGATGACTCTCAAGGATATGGAGGATGTGCTTGAGGTGAGAGAGGCTCTCGATGAGCTTGCAGCCAAAATAGCCTGTAAGAAAATCAGTGATGAGCAGCTCGCAAAGCTAAAGACAATAAAGGATGAATTCAAAAAGAGCATGGATTCGGGTGATGTGAAAAAGATAGCTGAGGAGGATGTGAAATTTCACGATGCTATCTACGAGGCAACCGACAATGCGAAGCTTGTATCTATGATGAACAATATCCGCGAGCAGATGTACCGTTACAGAGTGGAGTATTTGAAGGACCCAAAGAATTATCCGATGCTTGTGAAGGAGCATGATGCCATCTACAGGGCGCTTGAGGCAAGAAATATGGAGCTTGTGACTACAGAAATGCATACGCAATGTGGCCAATCAGGCGGATTGCTGTGAAGGCTGATGATACAAAAGCAGATGAAGAGAAGAAATAAAACAGAAATATAACAAGATTAATAGCAGAACAAAGATAATAAAATACAAAATAATATAACAAAACCAGGGGCTGCCGGTCGCACTTAACGTGTGAACGGCGGCCTTTTTTAGTGGCTTAGATAGTTACAAAATAAACAATCAGGGATATTTGCGGGCTTGTATGGTCATACTATATCAGGGATTTTAAATCTTACGGGATTTATTGGGTATATAGGAGAGTTAAAGATGACCACAAACATAGATGAGAACATAAAAAGCTTCAGGCAGATATATTCTGACTGCTCAGATATCAAGATGCAGGAGATGTATCTGGGGCGTGATGCCTCAATAAAGTGTTTTGTTGCTTATATTGAGGTGACATGTGAAGGCTCCGGTATCAATAACAGTGCATTTGGACGATTTACCTCATACCTTGAAGGGATAGACCGGGATCAGGTTAAGGAAGTACTTGACAAAAATCAGGCAGCTCTATCTGAATTTGCACATCTGCACACGGTTAATGAGGCGGCCCAGATGATGCTGACAGGAGACGTGATTTTTTTTGTGGATGGTTATCCGGATGCCTTCAAGCTTCCTGATAAGGGATATCCTGCCCTGTCAATTCAGGAGATTGATTCGGAAAAGGTCATAAGAGGCTCCAATGAGGGTTTTGCTGATTCCATAAAGATAAATACAGCGCTTATCAGGCGCAGGTTAAGGAGCACACGCTTAAAGTGTAAAGAGGTGAAAAAGGGACTTCGAGGACACAGCAATGTGGACATACTATATGTGAGAGACCTTGTAAAACCGGGGCTTGTAGAGGATGTGGAAAGGAATCTGGACAGCTATGTAATAGACCATGTGGGTGATTCGGGAGTCATTGAACAGTTTGCCGAGGCGAAATGGTATTCACCGTTCCCACAGCTTCAGACCACAAAGCGGCCGGATGTGGCGGTAAATGCGCTCCTAGAGGGGCGGGTGGTGGTGCTGTGCGATAATTCACCGATAGCAATAATATTGCCAACCACCATGAACAATTTTTTAAAAACCGCAGATGATTACTATAACAGAACGATAGCGGCAAGCTTTGCCAGATTGATAAGGTACGTGGCAGCCTTCATGTCATTTACATTGCCGGGGCTTTATCTGGCGGTCACAAATTTTCATACACAGATACTGCCGACACCACTCATACTGGCGTTTTATGAAGCCAGACTCGGCTGCCCGTTTCCGCAGCTCATAGAGGTACTAATGATGGAGCTGTCCTTTGAGCTGCTTCGTGAAGCCGGCATAAGACTTCCCGGAGCAATGGGAAACACGATAGGCATAGTCGGAGGCCTCATAATCGGACAGGCAGCAGTGGATGCAAATTTAGTAAGCCCTATAGTGGTCATTCTTGTTGCATTCACCGCACTTTGTTCGTTTGCCATACCGAGTGAGGAGTTTGCATTTTCATTTAGGATACTCAAATTCGCTGTAATAATGATGTCGGCATGGCTTGGATATTTTGGATTTTTAATAAGTCTGATGGTGATACTTTTGCATCTCGCAAAGCTCAAAAGCTGTGGTTACCCATACATGATGCCATTTGTGGGCAGCGAGCTGACAGGCGGCGAGGATGAAAAGGACAGTATCATACGATTTCCGCTTCGCAGACTATGGAGGCGGCCTGTATTTGCAAGAGAAAAGGAGTGCAGAAAGCTGAAAGGAAATAAGGATGACTAAAAATATGAGCACAAGCTACACATTTGCACAAAATGAAAGCATATCGCCCCGCCAGCTATACAGGCTATACGTCTTTAATCTGCTTGGAGTCGGCACACTGGTGCTTCCAAACAATCTGGCAAAGCTTGGAGAGTATGCTTTTATCTCAATCGCACTCGGAGTTTTCATGGCATGGCTATTCATGTGGATAGTAAGCGAGGTGCGTGAACGCAGGAAAACAATATATGACAGAAGCATTGATAAAACAAAATATGCGAAAATATTAATTTATGATTTAATTATTGCGATATACGAGCTGTCACAGGCCGCATTTCTTGCATGGATATTTGTAAAGCTGATACGTGACAGCCTTATACCGGATGAGTCATTTACAGTTGTACTCCTTGTGATAATGGCGGTATGCGCTTATGCGCTAAGTGGCGGAGTGGAGTGCCGGGCAAGGGTATACGAGGTAGTATTTTTCTTTGTGCTGATACCGCTTGCTGCTATGCTTTTGTTTGCGATATCGGATGTGAGATTTGACTATCTGATGATTAAGGACAGAGTCGGTGTGGACTTTGGTATAGCGGATATATTTGCGGGCGCATACTATGTGTTTGCAGCATCCATTTCCGTGTTCAATATACTGTTTGTAAGGGCACGCACTGCCTCACAGATACGAGGGAGTGTGAGTAAAGCAATATTCACATATGCAGGCATTCTTTTTTTATTGTATGCAGTATTGCTTGGAAACTTCGGAAAATATTCACTGTCGGAAATAGAGTTTCCGGCTGTTGTACTGATGAGTGATGTGCAGATAAAAGGCAGCTTCTTCAAGAGGGCAGATGCACTGATGCTGTCGGTGTGGTTTTTCACGCTGTTTTCAGTACTCAATATGAGCCTTTATTATGCGGTTTAAGATGTGAGAATTTTGCTGAAAATACGGGAAAAAATTATATTTACATTTAATAAAAACCGGCATTCCTGTAGCAATAAGCAATTTGGCTCTGACAGACAGAAAAGTCATGACAAGGAAAAGAGCACTATGAGAAGCTGGTGCATCATTTTTGTCATAGCAGTCACAGTGACCTTAGCATATATTCTTGAAGTGGAGATGAAATCGTGAAAAAATATCTTGGACTTTTTTAATGTGCATAGCGATACCGGTCATAGTAGTGCTGACGATAG
>ENA-OQCU01001017-OQCU01001017.1-human-gut-metagenome-genome-assembly--contig:-NODE-1017-length-10570-cov-3.118644_pt1 | contig 10570 bp, 8 predicted proteins | sample MGYA00242504_ERZ504590 | MGnify/ENA primary metagenome ERZ504590 (study PRJEB26092, sample SAMD00036318) | human gut metagenome | host: Homo sapiens | study: EMG produced TPA metagenomics assembly of...
GTGCTTCGCGAAGAAGTCGAAGCGCGGGGGCAGCTCGCGGATGCGGTGGCGGGCTTCAGTGATCTCGCCGGCGCTGCACAGCTCGTCCATGTTCTCGAAGTCGTAGTTCCAGCTGAAGAAGTCGTCGAACTCGAAGCTGAGGTAGTCGCAGATCTTCTCGGCGCCCGCCGGCACCACGGGGTGCATGAGCAGCGTCGCCATGCGCAGCAGGAAGAACGAGTCCACGAGCACCTGGCGGCGCAGCTCGTCGTCGCCCGTGTTCTCGACCTCGCGGATGCCGTCCGACCAGCGCTTGTTCGCCCAGCGGATGAACTCGTCCATGATGGACATGATGGTGTGCAGTTCCACGCGGTGCATCGTCTCGTCGTAGGCGCGCAGCACCTCGTGCACCTTCGCTACCACGTCCTCGGACGCATCGCCCAGCGGCATATAGCCCTCGAAGTTCTTCTGCGCCTCGTAGAAGCAGCTGCGGGCCAAGCGGTTGAACACGTTCGTCAGCAGCGCGCCCTCTTTCAGCACCGGGTCGGCCACGCGCGTGTCCGCAAGCTCCTCGGGGGTGGCCAAAAAACGGCTTGGGCTTGAAGCCCACCGACTTCTGGTCGAGGCCGAGCGCCAGGAAGTGCGCGCGCAGCTGCTCGACGGTGTAGTAGTCCAGCAGCTCGTCGGCCGTGGGCGGCTTCACCGAGCCCGACGACGAGGCCTTCTTGTCGCCGAACAGGATGTGATGGTTCGCCACGAGGGTGGTCTGGCGGATGGGATGCTCGGTCACGCCGGGCGTCAGGATGTCGCCAGGGCGCAGCGCCTCGATGAGCGCGGGCTGCGCAACCCCGTAGAAGTACAGGTTGTCCTGGCCGATGAACTGGTACACCTCGGCGTCCTCCGAGCACCAGAAATCGCGCCAGCTGCCGCGCGGCAGGCCCATCTTGTCGTTGACGGCCATGGTGAACGACATGGGCGCCCACAGGCTCTCGGGCCAGCACCACACCGTGAGGCCTTCCAGCCCGTCGATGACCGGCGCCTTCACGCCCCACTCGATGTTGCCCGTGATGCGGAACGGCACGAGCGCCTTGCCCGTGCGGAAGCGGATGCCCGCCCGCCCCAGCACCTCGCGCGCCGCGTCGCGGTCGTCGATGGAGGCGAACTCGATCTCGAAGCTCTGCTTGCCCTTCTCGGCCTCGCGCAGCTGATGGGCCGGCAGCTCGCCCGCCACGGCGTCGTAGGCCTCGCGGGCGTCGTTCTTGATGTAGACGACGGGGGCGCTGAGGAACTCCTTGACGGTCTGCGGCACGATGGCGCGCACCTCGGGGTCGGCCTCGAGCGCCGCCACGTGGCCGCGCAGGAAGTCGGCGAACGCGGGCAAATCGAAGTACCAGTTCTCCACCGGGCGCATCTCGGGAGTCGTGCCCGTCAGCGACGACTTCGGCGCGATGAGGTCCTCGGGGGCGTAGCTGTGCCCCAGGTCGCACTCGTCGGCGTAGGCGTGCTCGGACTTGCAGCCCTGCACGGGCAGCGCCCGACCACCTGGCGGCCGTTGAGGAACGTGCCCGCTTCCGCATCGTAGAACTGCAGCGTGCTTCGGCGCTGCAAGTGCCCGTTCTCGTGCAGCTTCTCGATGAACTTCTCGGTGATCAGCTGATGCACGTCGCCCGAATGCCCCATGCCGGAGCCTTCGTAGATGGACAGGCTGATGCCGTAGGCGTCCAGCGTGTTCTTCTGCGCCTCGTGGTTGCGCTCGACGTACTCGGCGATGGTGCCGTCGAACTCGCCGGCCTCCACCAGCTTGCGGTAGCCCTCGTTGATGGGCGAGCCGAAGCAGTCGGTGCCGCTGATGAAGCGCACGTTGGCCGCGCCGATGCGGTCGCGCAGGAAGCGCGCGAAGGCGTCGGCCGGCACGAACACCCCGGCGATGTGGCCGAAGTGCAGCGGCTTGTTGCCGTAGGGCATGCCCGCCGTGACGACGGCGCGCTTGGGCCACGAGATTCGTTCGTTGCTATTGGGCGATGCTGCCATCGGTGTCCAGCTCCTTCAGCGCTCGGGCGATATCGTCGGTGGAAACGTTGCTCTTTGACATGAGGTCGAGCAGGCTCGACAGGCTGCTCGTGGGATTCTTGAGCGTGACGGTGGTGTAGTGCGCGATGTTCGCCAGCTCGGCTGCCTTCGCCACGGCGTCGTCCTTGGTGCCGATCTCGTCGGCAAGGCCGTTCTCGACTGCCGTCATGCCGGTGAACGTGAGACCCGTGGCCAGCGCGCGCACGTCTTCGACGGGCATGTCGCGACCCTCGGCCACGGTCTGGATGAATGTCTCGTTGATCTGGTCGACCTGATCCTGGTAGTAGGCGCGCTCCTCCTCGGTGAGCGGGCGCGTGCCGTAGCTGGAATCCTTGCTGTCGGCGCTGGTGACGTTGTCCACCGAGATGCCCAGCTTCTCCATGAGGCCGGACAGGTCGGTAACCTGCATGACCGTGCCGATGGCGCCGATGGCCGTGGTCTTGGCCGTGTAGATATAGTCGGCCTGCGAGGATATCTCATAGGCGGCGCTCGCATTGACGGACGCGCTGGACACCACGACGGGCTTGCCGGTGCGCTCGGAGAACCCGCGCACGTAGTCGGCCATCTCCTCGCCCGCCGTAGCCGTGCCGCCGCCGGAGTTCACACGCAGTACGACGGCCTTGATATGGCTGTTCTTCTCGGCGCGATCGAGCTGGGCCTTCAGGCCTTCGGGGCTGGAGGTGGTGTTGTCGTACTCGGATGGTGCCGTCGATGTCGATGACGCCGACCGCGTCGCCCGTGAGGTAGTCCACGTCGTCGACCGTGGAGCCCGTGCCGAAGGACCCGAACGACGAGGACATGACCGACGTGCACGACCACATGCCCAGCGCCAGCAGCGCGAACACGAGCACGACGGCCACGAGGGCGACGATCCAGCCGCGGCTTTTCTTCGGGGCTGCACGGCGTAGCCGTACGGCGCGGCCGGCGCGACAGGCTGCTGCGGCGCGGCAGGCTGCTGCCACACCTGCTGCTGCCAGTTGTTGTCTTGAGACATGGTCCCTCCTTGGTTCATGCGTCTGACCATACTACCGTATGCGACAGGGAACCGCACCCAACGGATGCGGTTCCCTGGTGGTTTCCATTATAAGACCGCGACCGGCGCGCACGGTGTCGGCCGGATGACGGATGGGCGCGCCTAGAACTCCAGCGAGCCGTCGGCCTTTGTGTGCTGGGCCTTCTTCGCCGTGCGCACGAGGAACTCCTGGTTCGTCTCGGTCTGCTTGAGCGACTTGATCAGCATGTCCATGGCGCGTTCGGTGCTGTTCGTGTTCGCGAGGATGCGGCGCACGGCCCAGATGAGCGGCGCCTCCTGCGGCTCCAGCAGCAGATCCTCCTTGCGGGTGCCCGACGCCACCGGGTCGATGGCCGGGAAGATGCGGCGGTCGGCCAGGTTGCGATCCAGCTTGAGCTCCATGTTGCCGGTGCCCTTGAACTCCTCGAAGATGACCTCGTCCATCTTCGAGCCCGTGTCCACCAGGGCTGAGGCCAGGATGGTCAGGCTACCGCCGTGCTCGATGTTGCGCGCAGCGCCCAGGAATCGCTTCGGCGGGTAGAGCGCCGTGGAGTCCACGCCGCCCGACAGGATGCGGCCCGATGCCGGCTGCGCCAGGTTGTAGGCGCGCGCGAGGCGCGTGAGCGAGTCCAGCAGCACGACAACGTCCTTGCCGCATTCCACGAGGCGCTTCGCGCGCTCGATGACCAGCTCGGACACGGCGATGTGGTTCTCGGTGGGCATATCGAACGTGGAGGAGATGACCTCGCCCTTGATGGAGCGCTCCATGTCGGTGACTTCCTCGGGACGCTCGTCCACGAGCAGGCACATGAGGTGCACTTCGGGGTTGTTCGCGCTGATGGCGGCGGCGATGTCCTTGAGGATGGTGGTCTTGCCCGCCTTCGGGGGGCTGACGATCAGTCCGCGCTGGCCCTTGCCGATGGGCGACACGAGGTCGATGACGCGGGCGGTGACGGTGTTCTTGCCGTGCTCCATGACGAGGCATTCGTCCGGGTAGACCGGCGTGAGGTCGCCGAAGCGCACGCGGCTGCCCAGCTCCTCGACGGGCGTGCCGTTGACGGCCGTGACCTTCTGGATGGCGGCGTACTTCTCGTTCTCGCGCGCCGGGCGCGTCTGACCGGACACGAGATCGCCCTTGCGCAGGCCGTTGCGGCGGATGGTGGAAAGACCCACGTAGCAATCCGTCTCGCTGGGCAGGTAGCCCTGCGTGCGGAGGAAGCCGTAGCCGTCGGCCAGGATGTCGAGGATGCCCGACACCTCGATGAAGCCCTCGGCCTTGACACTGGCTTCGAACACGGCCTCCACCAGCTCGGCCTTCTTGAGGCCCGTCACGTCGAGGTTGAGCTCGGCGGCCTTCTCGCGCAGCTCGGCCACCTTGAGCTTCGCCAGCTCCTCGCGCGACACGCTGGGCTGCACTTCGCGGTTGCCGCGGTTGTTGTCGTGCTGGCGACGCTGACGACGCTGGTTCTGGCTGTTGTTCTGCCGGTTCCGGCCGCCGCCCTGCTTCTGGCGATTGCTGCCGCCGTTGTTCTGCTTGCCGGCGTTCGAGGCGTTCTGGCGGCGGTTGTTCGAACCGCCCTGCGGCTGTTGCTGCTGCGCGCCGCCCGCCTTCACCGATTTGCGCGGCGTGCGCGTGGCCGACGAGTTGCGGCCCGGAGTGGCTGCGCCCTCGGCCTTGCCCTGCGTCTTCGCCTTCACGCTGGTGGAACGTCGCTTGACGGGAGCGGCCGCAGGAGCCTCCGTGGTTGCTTCGGTTTCGCTCATGCTTGCTGAACTTTCTCCCAGTCCTTCATGAACGCATCCAGGCCGCGGTCGGTCAGCGGATGTTGCACGCACTTCTTGAGCGCAGCGAACGGCACCGTGGCGATGTCGGCGCCCATGAGGGCGGCCTGCGTCACGTGGTTCGCGCTGCGCACCGACGCGGCGATGATCTCCACGTCGTGGCCGAAGTCGTAGTTGTTCACCGCGGCCACCACGTCGGCCAACTGCGAGATGCCGTCCTCGGCGATGTCGTCGAACCGGCCGACGAAGGGGCTGATGTAGCGGGCGCCGGCGCGGGCGGCCATGATGGCCTGCGGCACGCTGAAGCACAGCGTCATGTTGACGGGGATGCCCTCTTCGGAGAGCGCCTTGGTGGCGGCGAGACCCTCCACCATGGTGGGGATCTTCACGACCACGTTGTCGGCAAGCGCGGCCAGCTCGCGGCCGTCGCGGATGATCTCGTCGCGCGTCATGGCGACGCTTTCAGCGGAGACGGGCCCGTCCACGATTTCGCAGATGCGCTTGATGTGGTTGTGGAAATCGTCGAGCTTGCCTCCGGTGCGCGCGTACAGCGTCGGGTTCGTAGTGACGCCGGCGAGCACGCCCCAGCTGGCCGCCTCTTCTATTTCGTCGAGATCGGCGGTGTCCAGAAAAAACTTCACCCAGGTCCTCCTTATACAATGGCTATTACAGGTGAAACGCGCGCGACGGCGCGCATGGATTCCGTGATGAGATGCGGGTGTGTTGGATGTGTGCTGTGAGATAAAAGAACTGATCATCATGGTACCGCATGTGTTTCCTTCGTTCAAGCGCAAAGCGGCAGGTATCGTGTAAAAGCGATGGAGGAAGGTCTACGAAACGGTGCGGGCGCGCCTTGCGGACGGCGTGATCCTCAATCTTGCTCGAAACGACCGAGACGCTTCAGCAAAAGATCCATCTCCGTCTCGCGCGTGACGTTTTCCACGAGGCCGACGGCCTTGACGGGCGCGCCCGCCTCGTTCGGCATGGCCAGAAGCGTCACGCGGTTCCACGCACGCGACCCGTCTCCCATGATGGCGCGCACAACCGCCGACGTGCGAGGCGCGCCGGCGTAGAGGTCTCGGTAGATGGCGCGAAAATCCTCGATGGACTCCTCGGCAACCGTCCCCTGCTCGATGAACCCCTCCGGGGCGTTCGCCACGGTCTCGGCCAAGCCGAACGCCTGCTGCAAGAACTCCGAATAGCGAGCGGTGCGCGTGGGGATGTCCAGCTCGAACACCACCGTGCCGCTGGCTTCCAAGGTCATCTCGAAGCGCTGCTCGCTCTTGCGCAGCGCCTCCATGTACTCCATGCGCTCCGTGACGTCGGTCACGGAGCCGTACACCGTGGCCGAACCGTTCGTCGTGTTCAAATGGAACAGGCGCATCTTATGCCAATGGCAGCCGTTCGTTCCCATGCGGCGCACGACCACCTCCACCCCGTCGTCGGGGCAGGAGCGCACCGTCTCCTCCGCCGCGGCCACGAGGGCGTCCCGATCTTCGTCATGCACGAAAGGAAGCAGGCTGCCGCCCTCCTCGGCGCCGTTCACGCCTTCCCCGAGCGTCGCTATCAAGCGCCGGTACGCTTCGTTGCCCCGAATCAGGCGCAGATCGCCGTCGGCATACGAGTACAGCGCCACCGAGCCGATGATGCTGGAAAGCATGCGGTCGCTGATGGTGTTCTCATGCAGCAGATCCCTGAAATCGAGGATGGGACGGCGCGCATCCTGCAGAGCGCATTGCTCGTGCTGAACTTTCGAACCGTCGGTCAGCAGCGCCTCGAACGCCGCCGCCTCCATCGGGCGCGCGTAGTAGTAGCCCTGCGCGTACGAGCACCCCACGTCCAAAAGGAAGTTCACCTGCTCGCGCGTCTCCACGCCTTCGGCGATGACGGGCAGGTCCAGCCAGCGCGCCATGCGGATGACCGATTCCATGATGTCCTTGCTGCGCCGGTCGTCGCGGTCGAGGAAGCGCATGTCGATCTTCAGCACGTCGACGTTGATGTCCTTCAGCATGTTGAGCGACGAGTAGCCGCTGCCGAAGTCGTCCATGAGCACGGTGAAGCCGCGCTCGGCCAGCTCGTCGAACGCGGCCACGATGCGATCGGGGCGTTCCGAATAGGCGCTCTCGGTGATCTCCACCTCGATGAGCGACGGTTCGATGCCGTAGCGCTCCACGAGCGCATGCAGTTCGGCGGCCACGTCCACGAGGTAGATGTCGGCGCGCGACACGTTCACCGACACGGGAACGGGCTGCACTCCTTCGTCGATGAGGCCCCTGATCCACGCGGCGGTCTTCTCCCACACGCGCAGGTCGAGTGAGCGCACAAGGCCGTTGCGCTCGATCAGCGGGATGAACTCGCCCGGGGCGACGATGCCGCGCTCGGGATGGCGCCAACGGGCCAGCGCCTCGGCACCCACGATCTTGCCGGTGCGTATATTGCATTTCGGCTGGAGGAACAGCTCGATGCGATCCTCGCGCAACGCCGATTCTATGCCGGCGACGACCTCGCGTTCGAGGACGAGCGCCTCGCGCATGCCGGGGTCGTACAAAGCCACGCGGTCGAAGTAGCTGCCCTTCACCGTGCGAAGCGCGATGACCGCGCGGTCGCACATGATGCTGACCGGCGAAGCAGGATCCTCGATGCGGTACACGCCCGCGCGCACGATGGCGTCGATGCCGTTCGGACATTCGGAGGAGATGTCGACGAGGATGCGCTCGACGCGCTCGGGGCGGATGCCGGTCGCGCACAAGGCGAACGTATCGGCCGCAAGGCGCGCGAGCGGTTGCGCCCCGTCGGGCGAGAAGCGGAGGGCGAGGGCGCGACCCAGGTACCTTAGAAGCTCGTCGCCGCAATCAAGTCCGTGCAGATCGTTGAACAGTTTGAAATGGTCGACATCGAAGCAGACGATGCTGACATCGCGTGCGCCCGAATGCCTAAGATACGCAGCGGCCTCGTCGAAGAAGGCTTCTTTGCCAAGCAGCCCGGTAGCGGCATCGATGCGCGGGGCTTCAATGGAAACCCGAGCGAAGCCGGTCGAGCCCGCTTCCCCGTCACGGCCTGCCGTCGACTTGTCAGTCACTCGCGTCCCCTTCTAAACCATCCCGTAATCGAACGCAATATTATGAGGCACGATCGGCATCCTCACAACCCCTATGATGCAACGGCTCAACATAAGCGGAATCCTCGGGCCTCGCTGCACTGAGCGTTCCGAGCGAGAGGCGGCTAGCGGGGGAACGCGCGGTAGAAGCAGGTGCGCTCGCCGGTATGGCAGGCCGGACCCGCCGGATGAACGAGCGCGAGCAGCGTGTCGGCATCGCAGTCGTAACGCAGCTCCACGAGCTTCTGCACGTTGCCCGAGGTGGCGCCCTTGTGCCATAGCTCCCGGCGGCTGCGGCTCCAGAACACCGTCTCGCCGCGCTCGAGCGTGAGCGCAAGCGACTCCTCGCTCATCCACGCCATCATGAGCACCTCGAGCGTGTCTGCATCCTGCACGATGCAGGGAACGAGCCCGTCGGCGTTGTAAGCGATGCCAGGAATGTTCATACCTATAATCCTCACTCGATCGATGTACTGCGGCTGCTTGCGCAACCGCAGCCTGCATCCGCCCCTCGCTTCTCTCCTGCGAAGGCGGAAGGCCGGCGCGTGAACGTCCTCGGGACGATCCCAAACCATGCCGTCGGATCGTCCGAAAACCGGATCGCTCCTCCACCTGTGCGGCCTACGGCGTTCTGAATGGCGAAAAGCCATCGAATTCGGAAGACATCGCCCGTTTCAAGCGCATGCGGCGCCCGGGAGCGGAAAGGAGCAAGCCAGCAACCAGGCTCTATGCGCAAAAAGAGCCTCCGACGAGCTTGCGACCCAGCTAGAAACTTCCGAATTCGATGCTTTTTCGCCAGTCGCAGCGCTTTCAGCTGCACGGAAGGCTCGGCCGTGCGACCCCTTGACGCGATGGAGGATCGCGGTCGAGCGACCCGTCGTCGCGTTCGCTCCGGAAACGAGGGCCGCCCCACCCCTGACCAGCCGCACGGGGATACCCTGGGGCCGCGCATATGCTCCTTCACTTGACGGACGGAAAGCTCGCCGAAGTGGAAGACGCTTGCAGCCAGCACGGCATCGGCCTCGCCCTCGATGACGCCTTGGGCGAAGTGCTCGAGCTTGCCCACCCCGCCCGAGGCGATGACCGGGATGTCCACCGCACGCGCGACGGCGCGAGTGAGCGCGCAGTCGAAGCCGTCGCGGCTGCCGTCGCGATCCATGCTGGTGAGCAGGATCTCCCCCGCCCCGCACCGGGCCGCCTCCTGCGCCCAGGCGACCGCGTCGATGCCCGTGGCCTTGCGCCCGCCCGCAACGTAGACCTCCCATTTGTTCGGGTTGCCCGTCACCTGCTTCGCGTCGATGGCGCAGAGGATGGCCTGCGAGCCGAACGCCGCGGCGGCGCTCGTGATGAGCGACGGATCGGCCACGGCGGCCGAGTTCACCGACACCTTGTCAGCGCCGGCCGCGATCATCGTGCGAATGTCGGCCACGCTGCGGAAACCACCGCCCACGCAGTACGGCAGATGCAGTTGCTCGCTGGCGCGGCTGGCAAGGTCGACCGTGGTGGCGCGGTCGTCGCTCGTGGCCGTGATGTCGAGGAAGATCACCTCGTCGGCGCGCTCCTCGTCGTAGCGCTGCGCGAGCTCGATGGGATCGCCCGCGTCGCGCAGGTTCACGAAGTTCACGCCCTTGACCACGCGACCGTCCTTCACGTCCATGCAAGGTATCACGCGTTTCGCTAGCATCTCGCTCCTTCCGTCGTTGCTAACGCAACGACGGACGTGCCGACGCTGCGCGGGTACTTCGCGGCACGCTTGCCGCTCCAGGTTCTCCTCACGTGCCCAAGGCACGCTTCGTCGAGCCTTCGCGGCAATCGCGCTCGCGAAGAACCCGCTCGCTGACCTTACCAAACATGTTGGACTCACATTCCACAAGGGTTCGCCTGGACGGCGGCGGCCTCGGCTCGGCGCGTGGCCTCGTCGCAGGCGCGCACGCCCTCCTGCACCGACAGCGCGCCCTCGTACACGGCGCGTCCCGCGATGACGCCCTCGATGCTGCCGGCCACCTCGCCCAAACGCACGATGTCGTCCACGCCGGCCACGCCGCCCGATGCGATCACCGGATGTCCGAACGCCTCGGCCATGCGCACGTACGCCGCGGCCTCGATGCCGGTCTGCATGCCGTCGCGCGCGATATCGGTGTACACGAGGTGCCGGAACCCGAGCGCCGACATGTCGCGCGCCAGCTCCTCGGCGGCCACGCCAGCGCCCTCGCGCCACCCGGCCACGGCCACCTCGCCGCCCTTCGCGTCGATGCCCGCGCACAGCAGCTTGCCGTACTGCGCGATGGCGGCCTCGGCGAAGTCGGGGTCGGCCACGAGCGACGTGCCCAGCACCACGCGCGACACGCCCGCGTCCGCCAGGCGCGCGATGGTGTCGAGCGAGCGCACGCCGCCGCCCACCTCCACCTTGAGCAGGGTCTTGCGCATGATGCGCTCGACGATGGCGATATTCTCAGGGATGCCCGAACGCGCGCCGTCGAGGTCCACCACGTGCAGCCACGTCGCGCCCTGCTCTTCGAACAGCTGCGCCTGCGCGGCGGGGTCGTCGTGGTACACGGTCACGCGGTCGTAGTCGCCTTTGGCGAGGCGGACGGCCCTTGCCGCCCAGAATGTCGATGGCTGGAAGCAGG
>ENA-OQCU01001020-OQCU01001020.1-human-gut-metagenome-genome-assembly--contig:-NODE-1020-length-10546-cov-3.387465_pt1 | contig 10546 bp, 10 predicted proteins | sample MGYA00242504_ERZ504590 | MGnify/ENA primary metagenome ERZ504590 (study PRJEB26092, sample SAMD00036318) | human gut metagenome | host: Homo sapiens | study: EMG produced TPA metagenomics assembly of...
TCGTCAAGCTCCCTCGTCCTGCTCGGCGTCGGCCGCGTTCATCGCGTCCGCTCGCGGCCCCGTGACTGCGGACCATGGCGCAGCGCGCAGCAGCCGCTGCAGCGTTCTCCAGGCGGTCGCGGTAGGGGTCGTCGGCCGGACATTCCCGCGCGATCGCGTCCGCCAGCGCCGCGTCGCCCACCGTGTCGCGCAGCCAGGCGACGAAGGCGTCTACGTCGATGAGCTTGATGATCTGGTCGGCGCCCTTGCCCACGCGCGCTTCGTCTCGGTCGAGCAGGAACACGGCTGCGCTGTGCAGGTTGTACAGGTACAGGTCCGACCCGCCCTTGGAGGGGCACCATGCGCCCGGCAACGAAGTGCTCGCCCCAGGAGAGCTCGCGCAGCGCATGGGCCGCCTCGTCGGGCGAGGGCAAGGGGAAGCGCCGGCACGCCTCGGCCATGCCGGGTATGCCTTCGGATCCGCTCCCCGCCTCCTCGCCCCATGCAGGGGAGGTGAGGCCGCCGCACGCAGCGGCCTCCCGGGATGTGGCGGCGGCCGTCTCGTCGAGAGCTGCCATGTCCATCACGCTCCCAGCTTTCCGGCCGCTTCCAGCTTGTCGGCGGCGAAGCCGAGGTCAAGCGCCTCGAGCCCGGAGCGCGTCGGGCGACCCGTGGACTCCTCGAACCCTTCGTGGGCGTAGAAGCGCGTCTTGAAGTCCTCGAACTTGTCGCGGTCGAGCGTGCGGCCCTGGCACAGCGAGTAGCTCCACTTCCCGTCCTCGAACACCACGAGGGGGAAGGGCTTGGTGGTCTTCACGTCGTACACGTAGTTCGTGAACACCTCCTGGTCGCGATGGCGTCCCTCCAGCGCCCAGATGGCGCGGTCGAGCACCCAGAACTTGTGCCCCAGCTCGATGCTTTCCTCGTAGGAGAGGTCGCGCCCGGTGACGGCCTGGAAGAACTTCACCTCGTACTCGGGCGTGGCCCCGTACGTCGAGCCCGTCTCGGCGGTGTGCTTGCGGCTGATGAAGTTCGGCCACACCCCAGTCGCACATGCCCAGCGACTGCAGCCAGAAGCGCCCGTAGGCGCGGTTCCAGTGGATCTCGCGCACGCGCGCATCGGAATAGATGCCCTCCTCGCTCCAGTCGAAGCACACGCGGGTCGCCAGCCCGGACTGATCGGCCAGCTGCTTGGCCATGTTCTCGGCCGAGACGGGCGGCTCGGCGCCGGTGAGCACCGCCATGATGGAGGTGTTGTACACCGCGTTGTGTACGCCGTGCTCGTTGATGTCTCGCTCGCTGAAGATGCTTCCGTAGCTCCATTCCACCTCGGCGCGCGGCTCGTTGTGCTCGCAGTAGCCCCAGTTCGGGCGCGCCAGCAGGCCCGACGACGTGTCCTCGTCCCAACGCCCCCACTTCTGCGCCGCGCGCGCGATGCCCTCGGCCAGGTCGTCGCCGATCTCGCGGCGGTAGGCGATGCGCATCAGCAGCTCCTCGATGAACGCGTAGGTGCCGTACTGCTCGAAGGGCAGATCGGTGTCGATGTCCTTGCCCTTGCCCATGACGCCCCTCTTGTAGAGGTTGTGCAGGTACACGGGCATGTCGATCTCGTAGCCGTTCAGCCCCAGCTTCGACAGCAGGCTGTAGGCGGCCAGCTGCTCGTCGATCTTGCCCGAGTCGGTGAAGTACAGGCCGGCCGAGCAGGTCAGCTCGTTGCCCACGCCGCCGGGGTACAGGTTACGGCAGTTCTTGAAGCAGCCGCGGCATCCTTCTGCGCGCGACACCGTGGGGCTCGTGTCCAGCACGGTGGATGCGGCGCCCGGGCTGCCCGGCGCGCCCGGAACCTTGCCGGCGTCGATGTCGTAGCCGAACTTCTCCTGCACTTCCAACCGCAGCCTCACGAGCGCGGCGGGGTCGGCGATGGGTATGCTCTTCGAGCCGATGAAGCTCATCGCCTTGAGGTTCTTGGCGCCGAACACCGCGCCGAAGCCGCTCTGTCCCGTCACGTGGCCGGCATCGTGCACGATGCACGACACGCGCGCCAGGTTCTCGCCGGCAGGTCCGATGCAGATGACGGACGGTCGCTGCGTGGTGCGGCCTCCGTCGCGCCCCTTCGTCAGCTCGTACCACGAGCCGGGGGCGGTGCCGTGCGTCACCTCGTCCCAGATCCTCTCCTGGCACTCGAAGGTATCGAGTCCCCAAAGGTCGGTCGCGTCGTTGAACGTCACTTGGTCGTTCACCACGCTGATCCACACGGGCGCTTCCGCTTTCCCGCGCACCACGCAGGCGTCGTAGCCCGCTTCCTTCATCATGCCGGCCAAACGGCCGCCCATGCTGGAGCGGTTGTACCATTCGGGCAGCGAGAACGGGCTGATGCCCGTGAACTCGCAGCGCGCCGAGGCGGCCGGCACCACGGCGCCCGAGAACGGCGTGGCGGCGAACACCAGCACGTTTCCCGGATCGACCGCCTCCACGGTCTTGTCCTCGCAGTAGTCCCAGAACAGCTTCGAGGCCATCCCGTGGCCGCCCACCCATTCGATGTAAGGTTCGGTGTCGATGGTCTGGGAGGTGCGGTCGGTCAGGTTCACGATGAGTATCTTGCCGGCGTAGCCGTAATGTTCGGTCATGAGGTCCTCCTATTATTTGTCGTTCGAGCCGGCTGCCGCCTGGGCTGCCGTGCCGCCTGCGCCGTATCCGAGCCGCGCGGGAGGGATGCGCGCCTCGTCGTCGCTGGGCAGGCCGATTTCCAGATAGTGGTCGTTGCGCAGGTTCGCCGTGTAGCCTTCGTCGGTTTGGACGGGCAGCACGTTGGTGAACGCGATGGCCTTCATGGGGCATATCTCCACGCACAGCTGCTTGCCGGACGGGCCGCCCTCTTCATCCCAGAAGGGCGTGTTCTTGCACAGGTCGCACTTCTGGGCGTGCTTGTCCTCGAAGTTCCACTGCACGCGCGACGGCGTGAAGGGGCACGCCTCCACGCAGCGCTCGCAGCCGATGCACTTGCCCTCGTCCACGAGGCGCACGCCCGTCTCGGGGTCGGCGTGCATGGCGCCCACGGGGCAGGCTTCCACGCAGGAAGGGTAGGGGCATTGGCGGCACTGGTTCTGCATGACGTCGTCGGAGGGGAAGCTTCCCAGCGCGTTCTTCATCACCTGGATGCGCGAAAGCGAGGTGTTGATACGGCCCAGATGCGCGAGCGAGCACGAGATGACGCACGTCTCGCAGCCGGCGCACTTCTTCGCATCCACCAGCAGGTAGCCTTGGCTCGCCTCGATGGCGTACACGTCGTCGGGCAACAGCAGCGCCGTGATGCCGCTTCCCAGCACGGCGCCGATTCCCAATCCGCCGATCCCGGCGATGAACTGGCGCCTGGAGAGGCCGCCTTTATGCTGCGCGTCGGTCGCGCGCTGATTCGTCTCGGTCATATCGCTCATCTCCCTTGCGTGCCGTCGGCGGCTGCTGCGCGCGCGGCGGCTCCCATCGTCTCTTGCGCGGATGCGCGCTCTCCGGCGCCGAGTGCGGACTCGTCCATGCCGCGCTCGGGCTGCTCGCGCTCCAGCCGCTCCATCCAACCTGCATGTTCCTTTTCGGCCTCGCCGCGCGGCATCCATCCGATCAGCATGGACGGGAAGGTCTTCCACGAGAACGGTGCGATCACGGCGAAGAACACGTGCGCCGCCAAGAACAGCAGCATGAGCGCGGCCGCGATGTCGTGCACCCAGAACATGACGTTCATGAGGCCGTCGGGCAGCGTGAGCACCACGTGGGCCAATGCCTTGACCAGGCCTGTCACCACCAGCAACGCGGCCGTGACCACAGCCATCACGTAGGCGGCCTTCTCGCTTTCGAAGTACTTGTCCTCGGGCGGCATCGTGAACTTCTTGATGCCCACGAGCAGGCCGTAGTGGCGCACCGTGTAGGCGACCACGTTCTTCGTGGGAAGGTGCTCGCGCAAGCGCCATTTCGAGATGATCGTGTTGCCCAGGTAGTAGAACGTTCCGAACAGGAACACGATCGCGGCCGCGAAATGGACGTTCTGCCATAGGATGGCGGCCGGGCCGTCCTCCACGAACGCCGGGGTGAACCTCAGTCCCAGCACGATGCCCGACGCGAGGCACACGGCGGTGCCGATGCCGTGGGTCCAGTGGGACAGGCGCGCGGGGGCGTCGTGGCGGTACACCCGGTCGCCTGCGATGAAGGGGGTCTGTTCGTTTCGCGAAATGCGGAAAGGAACAGACCGAAAAAACGGCGCCAGGGCGACGAGCCAGGGCGCTTGATCGAACCAGGGCATGGGGGTCTTCCCTTTCGGTACAAGCTTCGCCCGACCTCGCAAGAGGACGCGACGATAAGCGTATTGGTTTGAGGAGGGGGATGTTCGCGCGCGCCGAATCGACGCGCGAGCTTTCTATACTTTGAAGGCGGTGAGTACGAGCGGAACCATGGGGGACTCCCTTCCGGTCGCGGACGTTCGTTTTCGGTCAGCCGGTCGACGCGATGCTGCTCTTATACGATATAGCCTCGCCTGCATGTTCGGCCAGCAGCCGCCTTGCGAGCGGCGCCGCGCGGATTTGCGAACGGGCGAGCCCCTTCGCCAGCGGTTGCCTGTCGACCATGAGCGGCGACGTCGATGGCCGCGCCGGCGCGCCACGGCGGCATCCATCGTTTCCGCTTACCCGGCTCATCCGCTATATCTGTGGACGTGCGCATTTCATTACCGCAGCGTAATTTGCAAATGGTTGAGCATCGTGTACAATAACCGCACGTGAACTGTGCCCTGACGGGAAACGCAGCATTTGAAAACGCAGCAGGTGTGGAGGATACAATGCCAAACAAGATAGGTTCCGAGCATTTGGCGGTCATCAAGGTCGTCGGCGTCGGTGGCGGCGGCACGAATGCCGTGAACCGCATGGTCGAAGCGGGCGTGCGAGGAGTCGAGTTCATCGCCGTGAACACGGATCGACAGGCTCTGCTCATGTCGGACGCCGACAAGACGATCCACATCGGCGAAGAGCTCACGCGCGGCCTGGGCGCCGGCGCGAACCCCGAAGTGGGCTGCCAGGCGGCCGAGGAAAGCCGCGCGGAGATCCGCGAGGCGCTCGCCGAGGCGGACATGGTGTTCGTCACGGCCGGCGAGGGCGGCGGAACCGGAACGGGCGCGGCGCCCATCATCGCCGAGATCGCCCGCGAGGAGATCGGCGCGCTGACGGTGGGCATCGTCACCAAGCCGTTCTCGTTCGAGGGTCGCACCCGCCGCAACCAGGCCGATCAGGGCATCGACCTCCTGTCCCAGAAAGTCGACACGCTCATCGTCATCCCGAACGACCGCCTGCTGGAGATCGTGGACAAGAAGACGAGCATGCTCGACGCGTTCCGCATCGCCGACGACACGCTGCGCCAGGGCATCCAGGGCGTCACGGACCTCATCACCATCCCGGGCCTCATCAACCTCGACTTCGCGGACATCCGCACGGTCATGAAAGACGCCGGCACGGCCATGATGGGCATCGGCCTCGCCTCCGGCGAGAACCGCGCCCTCGACGCGGCGCAGCAGGCCACGAACTCCAACCTGCTGGAAGCCTCCATCGCGGGCGCGTCGCGCGTGCTGTTCTCCATCGCCGGCGGCCCCGACCTCACGCTCACCGAGGTCGACGCGGCGGCGCGCACGGTGGAAGCTTGCGCCGACGAGAGCGCCAACATCATCTACGGCCAGATCATCGACGAAGGCATGCAGGATCAGGTGCGCATCACGGTGATCGCCACGGGTTTTAAGATGGGTTCTTCGCAGCAGTCCTCCATGGACTTCTCGCGCAAGGACCTGTTCGCCTCCACGACGGCGCCCGACCCGATGCCGTCCGCTCCTCCTGTGACGTTCTCCACGACGTCGCGCGACGGCCGTTTCGCCGACGAGGACTACATCCCCGACTTCCTGAAGCGCCAGCGGTAAGGAGCGGTCGCTTGATGGTCGCGACCGGACAACTGCCCATCCCTCAGATAACCGCGCGCCGATTCGGCGCGCGTTGTCTTCCTGCGCTTACCGACGATGCCCTGTACGAGCGCACGGGCGTGCGCGTCGCGTTCACCGGACGCGCGGGCGGGGTTGAGCGAAGGCCCGTATTCCTCGCTCAACTTGGGTAATCACGTGGGCGACGACCCTGCGTCGGTCGAGCGCAAACCGAATGCTCGTGCTGGAAGCGCTCGATGCGGCCGACGTTCCGCTCGTGGTGCCCAGCCAGGTGCACGGGGAAGTCGTGGTGGAGCTCGACGACGCGTCGCCCGAGGCGCTCGGTGCCGCACGCGAAGCGGCGCTCGCGGGCGCCGACGCTCTTGTCGCCACCGTTCCCGGGATCGCGGCGCTGCTGTGCTTCGCCGACTGCGTCCCCGTGATCGCCGTGTCGCCGACGGGCCGATTCGCGGTGGCGCACGCCGGATGGCGCGGCGTGGAGAACGGCGTGGCCGCGAAGGCCGTCCGCGCGCTCGCGCGGGCCGATGCCGCCGAGCTGGGGGAGGATGCGGCGAACGGCTACAACGTGTACGTGGGGCCGCACATCCACGCGTCCTGCTTCGAGACGGGCGCCGACGTGCGCAAGCGCTTCGAAGACCGCTTCGGTTCCTCCTGCATTCCCGACGAACGCCATGTCGACCTGCTGGAGGCGTTGACGGTCGGGCTCGAAGAGGCAGGCATCGATCGCGCGCGCGTGGCTGATGCGGGCGTGTGCACGGCATGCTCGTGCGACGAATTCTTCTCGTACCGCGCCGCGGGCGGCATCTGCGGGCGCCATGGCGCGGTGGCGTTTCGAAAGGCTGGGTGAGCGGCATGGGATTCAAAGAGCGCTACGAGCGCACGGTCGCAGAGGCGGCCGCCTGTTGCGAGGCGTGCGGGCGCGATCCGAAGAGCGTGGTCGTAGTGGCGGTGTCGAAGACGGTAGGTGCCGACGAAGTGGCCGAGGCCATCGAGGCCGGCGCGCACGACTTCGGCGAGAACCGCCCGGACTCCCTCGAGGGGAAGCGCGCTCGCTTTCCGCAGCAGACCTGGCACTTCATCGGCAACATCCAATCGCGCCGCATTCCCGACATCGTGCGGGATGCCGCGCTCGTGCACTCGCTGTACCAACAGCGTCACGTGCCGAAGTTCGACGCCGCAGCTGCGGCGTCGGGCAAGGTGCAAGACGTGCTGCTCGAGGTGAACGTGTCGGGGGAGGCGAGCAAGAGCGGTCTCGCGCCGAGCGAGGTGGCCGGCATGTTGGAGTACTGCGCGGGCTTTCCGCACGTGCGCGTGCGCGGGCTTATGACGATGGCGCCGCAGGGCGATGCGCAACGGGCTCGCGCATGCTTCGCCGATCTGGCGCGTTTGCGCGACAAAGTGCGGCTTGGGCTCGACGGGGAACAGGCCGCCGTATTCGATGAGCTTTCTATGGGCATGAGCGAAGACTGGCATGAGGCGATAGCCGAGGGCGCTACCATAGTGCGCATCGGGCGAGCCCTGTTCGACGACGCTTTCGAGGGCCCCGCGCATGCGTGAGAGCGCGGCGCGGCCATGACGCTGAACGCAGCGGCGGCTGGACCGCCGGATAAGAAACGAAGCAGGTGAACGGTATGGAGCTGCCAAAGATCAAGAAATCGGAGCACGGAATGCTCGAGGGAATCAAATCGAAACTGGGTTTCGCAGACGCCAACCCGCATTACGACGACGGCTACTACGACGAGGGGTTCGACGACTACAGCGAGGAGTACGGCGAGTACGGTCCCGACTACAACGAGGACGATTTCCCCGCCGACGATGCTCCCGGTTCGCGTTATGAGCCCTATGCGCCCGTGACTTCGCGTCCTGCGCGCGCCTCGCACGCGCGCTCCTCGGCGCGCAGCTCGTCCGTGGGATCCGCGAAGCTCGTGTCCATCGACGACGTGCGCGCGCACACCCAGGTGCCCGAGAGCCTCAACCGCGATCCGTTGCCGCCTCGCCGCGTGACGTCGCCTTCAAGCGGCTCCTACCGCGGCGATCGCACCATGGTGGAAGCGGCGCAGCCCGCCCCGGCGAACACGCCTATCGCGCGTGCGGCCGCCGCAGCGAACCGCGAGCGCTCCGAGAGCCTGAACTCGCTGTTCACCTCCACGTCCGACGATGCGCCGAGCGTTTCTGGGCCTTCTGGCTCGGGCGTCGCGGTGCAAACGGCAACCACCGCTTCGGGCGCTACCGTGGCAACCGCCACGGCGACGACTGCGGCGTTCGATCCGTTCGACGCCTACGCGGGCGCCGGGGCGGTCAAGCACAACCCCTCCCGCTCGGTCACCGTGCTCAAGCCGGCCAGCTACGCCGAGGTCGAGCGCATCGCGAAGGCTCTCAAGGCGGGGGATGTGGTGGTGCTCGCGCTGCGTAACACGCCCGACAATCTGTCGAAGCGCATCCTCGACTTCTCGTTCGGCGTGTCGAGCGCTCTCGACGCCAGCGTGGACTGCGTGGCCGACAAGGTGTTCGTCATCTCGCGCGGTGCTGCGCTCACCGATGCCGAGCGCATGAGCCTGCGCGGGCAGGGCGTGCTGTGATCCCGTATTCGATTCTTCGCCGGCGCGGCTGCCGCCGCCCGACGTTCTAAGGAGTAGAACGCATGTTGAGCATCAAATACCTCATCGTGTCGCTTGCCGATGCGTACAGTATGGTGCTGTTCGTCTACGTGCTCATGTCGTGGTTTCCCACCGACCGTGGCATCTTGGCGGACATCAACCGGGTACTGGCCAAAGTGTGCGACCCGTATCTCAACCTCTTCAGGAAGCTGATACCCCCGCTTGGAGGTATGGTGGACGTTACGCCCATCATCGCCCTGCTTGTATTACAATTTGGAGTACGTTTACTGATAAACTTGTTTTAATGCGTAGAATCGTGTTCGCGTGCGAACAAGACGAAGGGACTACAGATGGCTATCACCTCGGCTGAGATACACAACCAGAGCTTCTCGATCGATCGCAAAGGCTACGACGTCGACGAAGTCGATGTGTTCCTCGAGCATGTCGCCGACGAGATCGACGGCATGAACGCCCAGATCGCCCAACTCGAGAACCAGCTGGACGATCGTAAGTTCGAAGGCTTCGACACGCCGGCTCGCGTCGAAGCTCCCGTCGTCGTGACGGACGATGCCGCGCTGGCCGAGAAGGACGCGCGCATCGCCGATTTGGAGCGCCAGCTCGAGGCCAAAAAGGCCGACGACAACGCCATCGCGCAGGCTCTCATCATCGCGCAGCGTTCTGCAGACGAGATCATCGCGAACGCGAATGCCCAGGCAGCGGCCACCATCAAAGATGCCGAGGACGAGGGCACGCGTATCGTGGACAAGGCGGAAGCCGAGCGCCAGAAGGTGCTCGACGCCATCAAGAAGCTCGAGGACGACCGCGAGGACGTGCGCGAGGACTACCGGGACCTGCTCACCGACTTCATCGGCGACGCTACGCGCAAGCTGGCCGAGATCGGCGGCGAGATGCCCGCTTCCCTGCCGGTAAGCGCCCATGCGCGCACGATCGACGTGGTCGAGACCACCGCTACGGGCCGTGTGACGGCTCCGGCGCAGGCCCCCATCAACCGCGACGGCGCGGGCGCGTACTCCGTGCCCCAGGCGACGGGCGCCGTGGTGGCGCCGGCCACGCCGACTCCTTCTGGCGTCGAGAAGGATCTTTCCGGTTTCGGCGATGCCGACGATGCTTTCGAGTTCGAGGAAATCGACTAAACCGCGCGCATCATCACGCTCGCAGCATGGACGACGAAACGCGCTCCCGCCCGGGAGCGCGTTTTTTTTTCCGCCGACAGGAAACGCTTTGGGTTTTCCCTGATTTTTGTCGCCATCTTTTGGAGATCGTTGACGGTGACGTTACGTCATCGCGTATGCTCGATTGCAGTTCGAGCGCGCGGGGGACGCGCGGCAAGGCGAGAGGAAAGGCGGCGGCCGAGCTTCGGTCGCCTCGGAGGAGCATCCATGACCGATCGGAACTACCTGACTATCGGCGAGCTGGCGCGACGCGTCGGCGTGACGGTGCGCACCATCCAGTACTACGACCAGCAGGGGCTGCTGTCGCCATCGGCGAAGGGTCCGCAGAACCAGCGCCTGTACACCGACGACAACGTGAAAGACCTGTATCGCATTCTGACCTTGAAGTACCTCGGGCTGTCGCTGGCCCAGATCAAATCCGATGCAGCTCTTTACCGAGAGCCGGCAGCATTGCAGGAGTTGGCAGACGAGCAGATGGATGCTATCGAAGAGCAGTTCCAATCGCTGTTCAAGCGCATGACCACGCTGCGCTCCCTGCATGACGAGTCGCTCGACGATGCGTCTGTGAACTGGGAGGCCATGGCCGACACTATCGAACGCTGCCAAGGCGAGAGCCAGTTCTTCTGGCGCCTCACTTGCATCCGCGACGACGCTCCGGCTTCGGAGGAGGCCGCCGAGAACCAAGTGGCGCGCGGTGAATCCGTGTCGAAGTGGCACGAGCTGATCGCCGACACCATCCGCCTCATGCCTGCCGGCGAGCCCGTGGACAGCGAACGAAACCGCGAGTTGGCCAAGCGCTACCTCGAGTTGGATAT
>ENA-OQCU01001023-OQCU01001023.1-human-gut-metagenome-genome-assembly--contig:-NODE-1023-length-10536-cov-2.683831_pt1 | contig 10536 bp, 9 predicted proteins | sample MGYA00242504_ERZ504590 | MGnify/ENA primary metagenome ERZ504590 (study PRJEB26092, sample SAMD00036318) | human gut metagenome | host: Homo sapiens | study: EMG produced TPA metagenomics assembly of...
GGTACATAAAACAGCGGAGCAGGTAGCAATGAAAATACTGTTGAACATACCATTCCATACAGGGAGTGTTCCTGCGAGAAGATTTTTTCCAGTTCTCAATGAGATGTCCTCCGGGAATGGCTGTGAATCCCTTTTTCAGTGCGCCATTAGATCTGGTGGCATTGATAAACAGTACATAAAACCAGAACAGGCAGAAGAAGGAAATGATGATCAGTACGATATAGGCAAGAGTACGCTGACCTTTCATGCTCATTCCTTTTTTATTTTTGGAGTTTTTTTTCATTCATTCTTCTCATCCTCCATCAGTCTTTTATCTTTGTTAAAGCTGGAATACGATCAGGCTGAGCACTCCTTGTGATAATGAACAGGAATACGGATAATGCACCACCCATTCCGTAGTTCTTGCTGAACAGATGCTTGTTCAGGAACATGATCAGTGTCATAGTGGAACGCATGGGGTCGCCGGTTCCGTTTGTCAGAATCTGAGGTACATCGAACATCTGCATGCCGCCGATCAGGGATGTGATCATAACATAGATCAGGATTGGACGAAGGAGTGGAAGAGTGATCTTTCTGAAAATCTGTGAGGAAGTTGCACCGTCTACTTCAGCTGCCTCGTAAAGCGAGGAGTCAATTCCCATCATACCTGCCATAAGAAGAATAGTTGTATTTCCGAACCACATCAGGAAGTTCAGGACTGCAACAAGGGTTCTGGCACTCCAGGCATGGCTGAAAAAGGAATATGCCTGTTTCAGTATTCCTGACTGCATCAGCATTGCATTGATGGGACCGCCGTCTGCAAATAAGGTAAAGAATAACATTGCAAAGGCGGATGCCATGATCAGGTTTGGCAGATAAATAACTGTTTTGAAGAAGCGCTGTCCCTTAAGCCGGAGGCTTGGATTGGAGAACCAGGCAGCCAGGAGCAGGGAAACCAGGATCTGTGGGATAAATCCCATTACCCACATGATCATTGTGTTTTTAAAATAAATCCAGATATCGCCACCCTGAAAGAGCTTTGCATAATTGGCAAGTCCCACAAAATTCGGTCCTATCTGCGTTAATCCAGATCTGTAATTTTCAAAGAAACTGTTATAAATTGTACTGATAAGCGGAACGAGCTGGAATATGAGATATACTACTACAAATGGTATCAGGAAGATATATCCCCATTTGTTATAGCTGACCGCTTTATGGTTATTATTCTTTGCCATTATCTTCCTCCATAGTCTGCTGTAATCCAAAGTGTGCCTGCCTGATGGTCAGGCAGGCACACAGGTTTCAATGTTTGATTAATAGGAAAGTTCCGGATATTTTTCTACAACTGCCTTATAGAACAGGTCGAGAGCTTCATCATAAGATGCGTTGCCTTCGAAGTAGTTCTTCATGGCATTCTGGAATTCTTCGTTGCAGCCCTGATCATAGATACTCATGTTACTCAGATCAATCTTATCAGCGCCTGCACAGAACATAGCCAGAGGATTCTGTCCACCAAGAACTGCATCGCCGTAGCTTTCATCTTTAGCCATTTCTTCCATGGCAGGTTTATTGTTTACGAAGTCATTATCAGCAGTAACGATTTCTTTCATAACGTCAACGTTAGTTGTCATCGTTCTCATGATATCAGCAACCAGTGTGGGATTGTCTGTGCCTGCAGCTGCTGTGATCCATGTTCCGCCCCAGTAGAAGCCCTGTGGTCCTTCTGTTGCAGCCCAGCCGCCATCTTTACCAACTGAACCATCCTGGTCAGCGCTCATGGAGAAGTCGATGAACCATGCAGGTCCGAAATATGAGAATACATTGCTGTCTTTGAAGAAGCCCTTGCTCCAGTCATCACTCCACAATTCATAGGTAGCTGTTTCTCCGGCATCAACCATTTCCTTGGACATATCTACCCAGTTTTTGATATTGTCATCAACAGTGATCTTTCCGTCAACAACCCATGGGGAAGTTACATTATTAGAGAATACACGGTAGGCATCATTTACAGTGGAAGTCATCTGATAGCCTTTTTCCTTCAGCTCTTCAGCTGTTGCCTTAAATGTATCCCAGTCTGCAACTTTCTTCTGAACCTCTGCCGGATCATCGCTTCCGAATACTTCTTTTGCAATATCTCTTCTGTAGATCATAGCACCCGGGCAGCCCTGCCAGGAAAGACCTTTTAAGTTGCCATCCGAATCTGTCATAACATCTTTGGTGTACTGATACTGGTCTGCAACTTCCTCATCTGTGATTCCCAGATCTGCCACAGACATTGTATAATCTGTATTTACATATTTCAGTGCATAATCGGCTTCAACAAGGAAGAGATCGATTTTGTCATCTGCTGCTGCATCAGCCTGTTTCAGAAGAGTCTCATCCAGATTATTCTGATATGCATTGTCATCAGAAGGAGTAATGTTCCATACAACATCAACATCTCCGATTTTGCCATGAGTTCCGTCAACTTCTTCATATCCGGGATAGTGGTCAGTCAGACGGGATTTGAATTCTTCATTCCAGCAATAAATGTTTAAAACTTTACCTTCGTCAGCGGCTGCATCTTCAGCCCATGTTGGAACTGCTGTAAGACCGGCAAGCATAGCTGCTGTTAATGTAATTGCCATAGCTTTTCTCTTCATCATGTTATTACCTCCTTGTGATAATTGTTTTGGGTTGATTGTAACTTTTCAGCAGTCCACCAACTGTGAAGATACTGAAGATTTTCTTATTTTGCCAGATTTCTGACTGATGCACCGGGGAAAAGTCTTCCATCAACGGTGAATTTATCGATGATCGTTGTTTTAGGATTTTCGATAAGATCAATCAGCTTCTGTGCGGCAAGCCGTCCAATCGTTTCTGTGTCCTGACACAGAGTTGTCAGCCGTGGCTCCAGGATGCGTGCAAAAGTAAGTCCGTCATAGCCTGCAATGGAAATATCATCTGGTATTCGAAGTCCACGTTCGTGGATTTCATTGATGCCACCCAGTGCGGAGAAGTCATCCGGATAGAGGATACAGGTAGGAGGATCTTTCAGATCCAGAAGCTCTGAAGTTGCTATTGCTGCAGCTTCTGCATCTCGATAAGGAATGACTGGCATATATTCATCAGGTATATCGATTCGTTTTTTCCTGGAGAGTTCTGTAAAAAGCTTCCAAGTCTGTTTCGTGTGACAGAGGAATCTTCTCCGTGAATATAGGCAATCTTTCTGTGTCCCCGTTCAAGAATATAAGAGACAAGTTCTTCCATTCCCTGAATGTTGTTGGAAACAACAGCAATTCTTCCATCAAATACATGATCGATAGTGACTACCGGTATCTCGGACTGTACCAGGCGCTGTACCTCTTCTGTAAAAAAATTGATACAGGCGATCACCACTCCATCGACTCCACGGTAACGGCAGTGCTCATAATAACTGAGATGCTGACCGGAGAGGTTTCCGCTGGTAAAAGTGATGTCATATCCTCTGGATTCGGCAGTGCGTTTAAAGCTTTCCAGTACATGATTGAAATAATCATGGGTGAGGCCACTCATGGCTTCGTCTACAAAAAGTACGCCAAGATTATAACTGCGTCTGGTCTTTAGTGCTCTTGCTGAGGAATTTGGAAGATATCCCATTTCTGATGCAGTCTTCAAAATAAGCTGTCGGGTTTCTTCGTTGATATCCGAATAACCATTAAGTGCTTTGCTGACGCTTGCAACAGATACGTTACATTGTTTTGCGATGTCTTTCATGGATACCATATTATAGTCCAGCCTTTTCTGTTTTTGTTTCTAAAACGTTTTCGCAAGCTAATCGTACTTTATTTTCAGATAAAATTCAAGTATTTTTGTTATATTTGTATAATTTATCCCTGTTGCACAAAAAAGAATTTATAATAATTTATTAATTTCACAAAAAACAGGCTTTAATATAACGAAAAGTTTCGCGATGATCTTACGGAAGTTAAAATAACAGTTGTGAAATATTTTGACTGCTAAAAATGTAGTTGATTTTTTTGAAAAACTGAATTATACTGTGATAAATCCAATCTAAACTATATAATAAACATATAAATTCTGAACGTATTCGTTTTCGCAAGTCTGTTTTCGGCCTTTTCTTCACAAGTGTTTATTTATTCTTTTTAAGGAGGCTTTTCAATGAAATTCGGATATTTTGACGACAAGGCGAAAGAATATGTTATCACTACACCACATACACCATTACCCTGGATCAATTATCTGGGAAGTAATGATTTCTTTTCACTGATCTCCAACACCTGCGGAGGATATAGCTTTTATAAAGATGCAAAATTGTTGCGAATTACCAGGTACCGTTATAATAATATTCCTGCAGATTCCAACGGAAAGTATTATTATATTAATGATGACGGAGTAATCTGGAATCCGGGAACTATGCCGTCTGCAACAGAAACAGATACTTATGAATGCAGACATGGTCTTGGATACAGTCGCTTCTGTTCTTCGAAAAATAATCTAAAAGCAGAGCTTCTGGTTTTTGTGCCCTCTGATGCTTCATGTGAGATTAATTGTCTGAAACTGAAAAATAACTCTGAAACATGAAAAAAATATTTCTCTAGTTCTCATACGTGGAATTCTGCCTCTGGAATGCAGTGGATGACGCATCGAACTTCCAGAGAAATTTAAGTATCGGAGAAGTGGAAGTACAGGGGAGTACGATTTATCATAAGACAGAATACAGAGAAAGAAGGAAACATTACAGTTTCTTTACAGTAAATACACATGGTGGACAATTATGATACCAACAGAGATGCTTTTCTGGGAGCAGGAAACGGGAATGCTTTTCCAGAAGCTGTATGTAAGAAAAAATGCAGTAACTCTATTGCAAGCGGATGGTATCCCATTGCTGCACATCAGATAGATCTGACTCTGCTGCCGGGAGAGGAAAAAGAATTTGTTTTTATGCTGGGATATTGTGAAAATCCGGCAGATGATAAATGGGAAGCTCCCGGAATTATCAATAAAACCTCTGCAAAAGCATTGATTGAAAGATTTAATACAATGGAAAAAGCGATGCAGGCCTTTGCAGAACTGAAAAATTACTGGGAAACATTGCTGGCACGCTTTGCAGTCGTCAGCGAGAACGAACATATTGACCGCATGGCAAATATCTGGAATCAATATCAGTGTATGGTAACCTTCAATATGTCCAGATCAGCATCTTATTACGAATCAGGAACAGGACGGGGGATGGGGTTTCGCGATTCTTGTCAGGATCTTCTGGGATTTGTGCATCTTATCCCGGAGCGGGCAAGGGAAAGGATTATTGATATAGCATCTACACAGTTTCCGGATGGAAGTGCATATCATCAGTACCAGCCGCTGACAAAACAGGGGAATCTGGATGTTGGAAGCGGATTTAATGACGACCCGTTATGGCTGATCGCAGCAGTAGCAGCATATATCAAAGAGACTGGTGATTATGGGATACTTGATGTGCAGGTACCCTTTGATTGTAAGAAGGGAACAGAGGTACCGCTTTTTGAACATCTGGAGAAATCTTTTTATTACACAGTAACCCATCTTGGTCCTCACAAACTTCCTCTGATCGGAAGGGCAGACTGGAATGACTGCCTGAATCTGAACTGTTTTTCCAGTGAACCTGGAGAATCCTTTCAGACAACAGGGCCGTCGGAAGGCCCTGTGGCAGAATCTGTATTTATTGCAGGTATGTTTGTGAAATATGGAAAAGAATTTGAGGAGCTCTGTGAGCGGACCGGGCACACAGAACTTGCAAAAGAAGCAGGGAAAGCAGTGGATGAGATGTATCAGGCAGTGCTGGATAATGGATGGGACGGAGAATGGTTCCTGCGTGCCTATGATGCACAGTCTGAAAAGGTTGGTTCAAAAGAATGCGAAGAAGGAAAGATTTTTATTGAACCACAGGGATTCTGTGTTATGGCAGGAATCGGCAAGGAAGAAGGAATAGCAGAAAAAGCTCTGGACTCTGTGAATGAATTGCTGGAAACAAAGTATGGAATAATGATCCTTCAGCCGGCTTATACAAGATACCATCTGGAACTTGGGGAAATTACTTCTTATCCGCCTGGATATAAAGAAAATGCAGGAATTTTCTGCCACAACAATCCGTGGATTTCCATTGCGGAGACTGTGCTTGGAAGAGGAAACAGGGCATTTGAGGTTTATCGTAAAATATGTCCATCTTATATTGAGGAAATCAGTGATATTCACCGGACAGAACCATATGTATATTCGCAGATGATCGCGGGAGCTGATGCACCAGGATTTGGAGAGGCAAAAAACAGTTGGCTGACAGGAACTGCAGCGTGGACATTTATAAACCTGTCACAGGCGCTTCTTGGTATTCTGCCAGGATATGATGGTTTGATCGTAGACCCCTGCCTTCCGGAAACGTTTGGCGATTTTAAAGTGAACCGTCATTTTAGAGGGGCGGATTATCATATTGAGATCCATAAACCGAAAGGTGTGCAGAAAGGAGTCAGATGGATTGAGGTAGATGGTGAGAGGATAAATGGAAACCAGATTCCTATGGTCAATGGCAGAAACGAATACCATGTAATTGTACAGATGGGATAACTGATAAATAAAAGTCCCCACCCATTGCTTATTGCCTGATGCAATTAAAGCAGAGGGTGGGGACTTATTTGAACAGGTTAAAGTAAAATACCTGTTTTATTTATTTTCTTCCTGAACTTCGATTTTACGAATTGTCTTGTTTTTGATTTCTTCTTTGATGGATGTAAGGAACTCACCAAGGTCTTTCATTCCTTCGTCGCCAAGGTAACGGCTTCTTACGGAAACCTTGCCTTCTTCTTCCTCTTTGGCGCCAACAATGAGCATGTATGGAACTCTTGCAAGGCGTGCTTCACGGATCTTGTAGCCCATCTTTTCGGAACGCTGGTCAACAGAGCAGCGGATTCCGTTTTCTTTTAACTGAGCTTCAACTTTGGCAGCATAGTCGTGGAATTTCTCGGAAATTGGAATCACACGAACCTGTTCCGGGCAGAGCCATGTCGGGAACATACCTGCATATTTCTCAATGAGCCATGCCAGTGTTCTCTCGTAGCACCCCATGGATGTACGATGAATGATGTATGGACGCTGTTTTTCACCGTTTTCATCGATATAATACATGTCGAACTGTTCAGCCAGAAGAGCATCCCACTGAATCGTGATCATAGTATCTTCTTTTCCGTATACGTTCTTGGCATTGATATCAACTTTAGGTCCGTAGAATGCAGCTTCGCCAACATCCTCTGTAAACGGAATGTTCAGTTCTTCAAGCATCTGACGGATATGAGCTTCTGTCTGATTCCACACTTCTGCATCACCGATGTATTTCTCTCTGTTGTTAGGATCCCATTTGGAAAGGTGATAGGTTACGTCCTCCTCTACACCAAGAACCTGCAGACAGTACTGTGCAAGTGCGATACAGTCTTTAAATTCTTTTACCATCTGGTCAGGTCTTACGATCAGATGACCTTCGGAGATCGTGAACTGACGCACACGTGTCAGACCATGCATTTCCCCGGAATCCTCATTACGGAACAGTGTGGATGTTTCGCCGTAACGAAGCGGCAGATCACGGTAGCTGTGCTGTTCTGCTTTGTATACATAGTACTGGAATGGGCATGTCATAGGACGAAGCGCAAATACTTCTTTGTCTGTTTCTTCGTCGCCGAGAACGAACATGCCCTCTTTGTAATGATCCCAGTGTCCGGAAATCTTGTAGAGGTCGCTCTTTGCCATTAACGGAGTTTTTGTTCTGATATATCCGCGTTTTGTTTCTTCGTCTTCAATCCAGCGCTGAAGCTCCTGCATCATGATCACACCGTTTGGCATGATAAGTGGAAGTCCCTGACCGATCACGTCTACAGTTGTGAAGATCTTCATCTCACGGCCAAGTTTGTTGTGGTCACGTCTTTTTGCTTCTTCCATCTGTTCCAGATGTTCTTTTAACTCATCCTTGGAAGCATAAGCTGTTCCGTAGATACGTGTGAGCATTGCGTTCTTTTCGCTGCCTCTCCAGTAAGCGCTGGAAGAGGAGAGAAGCTTGAATGCTTTTACACCCTTTACACTCATAAGGTGAGGACCTGCGCAGAGGTCTGTCCAGTCTCCCTGGGAATAGAAAGAGATTTCGGAGCCTTCAGGAAGATCTTCGATAAGTTCTACCTTGTATGGTTCATTTTTCTCCTGGAAGTATGCGATGGCATCTTCTCTTGATTTTGTGAAGCGTTCAATCTTAGCGCCTTTTTTGATGATCTTTTTCATTTCTTTTTCGATTGCATCCAGGTCATCACGGGAGAATGGAGGGCAGTCGAAATCATAGTAGAATCCTGTATCAATAGAAGGTCCGATAGCAACCTTTGCATCCGGGAATAAGGTCTGTACTGCCTGGGCAAGTACGTGGGATGCTGTATGGCGGAGAACTGCAAGTCCTTTTTCATCTTTTGCTGTCAGGATGTTTAATTCGCAGTCACTGTCAATAACTGTTCTCAGGTCTACAACTTCTCCGTTTACTTCTCCTGCACAGGCAGCACGTGCAAGTCCCTCGCTGATGTCGTAAGCAATGTCGATTACGGATTTTGCCTCAGCGTATTCTTTTTTTGAGCCGTCTTTTAATGTTACGATCATGATGATTATCTCCTTTACGTTAGTATGGATTTGTTATAGTTGCTGTTCACTGTTGATATCCCGCGGAGCGTGTTGTTGAGAACGGAGTGAACAGTAACAGGTTTTTGTACTGCGAAGGGGTAAAAGAAAGAATAAAAAAATCCCCTACAGTACGGTTAAATACTGTAGGGGACGAGATAACATTACTCGCGGTTCCACCCCGGTTGTTCTGATACATTACTGATGGATAAATCATCTGATCAGAACCGCTTCATTCGATGGTAACGGAATCACCGGACTGTATTAAAGTCACTCAGAGGTGGTCTTCGGCTGGTTAGCGATGAAATGCTTGCACCGATATACATTTCTCTCTGTAACGTTCCTCAGCGTACTCTTCTCTTCAACGTTTTAATCCTTCTTATCTTTTCTGCCGCCTATTATAAACTTGCAAAGTGGGTTTGTCAATCAGTAAAATGCAAAAAGTTGATTTACGAAAATAGAGATTAATGTTATACTGACGAAAGTGAAAAACAATAAAAACATGAAAGGAATCAGATAAATGAGCAGATGGGAAGAAAATATACGTAAAGTAATACCATATACACCAGGCGAGCAGCCCAATCAGCCGGATATGATCAAGCTGAATACCAACGAGAATCCGTATCCGCCGGCACCTGGAGTGGAGAAGGCGTTGAGGGAGATGGATACAGATACTATGAGACTTTATCCGGATCCTACAGCAGGAGAACTGGTACATGCCATTGCAAAGAATTACGGGCTGAAGGATGAACAGGTTTTTGTGGGAGTAGGTTCCGATGATGTGCTTGCCATGAGTTTCCTTACATTCTTTAATTCACAGAAGCCGGTTCTTTTTCCGGATATCACATATTCTTTTTATGATGTATGGGCAGACCTGTTTCGCATTCCATATGAGAGACCGGCACTGGATGAGAACTTTCATATAAGGACGGAAGATTATTTCAGAGAAAACGGAGGAATTGTATTCCCGAATCCGAATGCGCCGACAGGTGTGGAGATGCCGCTGGAGGAAGTGGAGGATATTATCCGCCATAATCCTGATGTGATTGTGATCGTGGACGAGGCTTATGTGGATTTTGGTAGTCAGTCGGCGCTTCCATTGATTGAAAAATATGACAACCTTCTGGTCGTACAGACATTTTCCAAGTCGCGTTCTATGGCTGGGATGAGAATTGGTTTTGCGTGTGGAAATGAGAAACTGATCAGATTCCTGAATGATGTGAAGTATTCTTTTAATTCTTATACTATGGACCGTACAGCGATTGCTGCAGGTGTGGCGGCAGTTGAAGATAAAGCATATTTTGATGAGACATGTAATAAAATCATAGAGACAAGAGAATGGACAAAGAAAGAATTGAAGGCACTGGGATTCTCTTTTCAGGATTCTATGTCTAACTTTATTTTTGCTACGCATAAAACCTGCCCTGCGAAAGAACTTTTTGAGGCATTGAGAGGGCAGCATATTTATGTTCGTTACTTCCAGAAGGACAGAATTGACAAATTTCCTTCGTATCACAGTTGGAACAAAGGAAGAAATGCAGAAATTTATTGAATTTTTTGAAGGATTATCTGAAGTAAAAGTTAGGAGGGTTTTATGGAAGCACTGGTACATTGGTTCTCGCAGAATCTGTCACAATATATTTCACCGGAAGGGGCAGGTTTTATTATTTCAATGATTCCGCTTTTGGAACTCAGGGGAGGATTGCTTGCAGCATCCTTACTTAAGATATCGGCTGCAAAGGCAATTCCACTGTGTATTGTTGGAAATATTATTCCTATTCCGTTTATTCTGTTGTTTATCAGACAGATTTTCAAGGTTTTGAAAAAAGACGAAACTCTTTCGGGGACTTGTTATGAAAATTGGAAGACAGGGCAATGAGGAAAAAGTGATCAGGTAAAGAA
>ENA-OQCU01001027-OQCU01001027.1-human-gut-metagenome-genome-assembly--contig:-NODE-1027-length-10504-cov-2.280139_pt1 | contig 10504 bp, 10 predicted proteins | sample MGYA00242504_ERZ504590 | MGnify/ENA primary metagenome ERZ504590 (study PRJEB26092, sample SAMD00036318) | human gut metagenome | host: Homo sapiens | study: EMG produced TPA metagenomics assembly of...
CTCCAACACCTATGGAGATGTGACGGAGCTTCCGGAAAAAGTCTGCAAGATCCTCAGAGAGAATAAAGAAAACGGCAGCTTCAAGGATGCATATCTGACGGACGACCGTCTGAATCAGATGGCATCGGATATCTACAACGAATATGGCAGCACACTGCTATACGGTCCGGTGGCGATCCCGGAGTTTGACAGCGAGGTCTACGGCTTCCTGGCAGCGGACGGTGACAATCTGGAAGATGTCTGGTACGGAATCTGGCATGCGCCGCTGGAGGACCAGACATTCCCAATCACAAAGATAACACTGTTTGATTAAAAATAGATATTTTATATTTAATACATACAATTTAAAGTCAGGAACGGATCAGGGAATTTTATAAAAATGAGAGCTTCAACGAGAGAATTTTCTAATGCTCAGACTTGATAAAAAACTTGTTGGTATCATGCTTATAACATGATGCGGACAAGTTTTAACTAACTTGACAAATTGTTGCCATCCATGTATACTTAACTGGTCCGCACAGCCGGGGAGATAGCGGTGCCCTGTACCTGCAATCCGCTACAGCAGGGGTGTTGTTCTGCCTCGGGTACTTCCTTGTGAAGCTGCCCCGGGTAAGCGGCGCTGACGTTTTGGTCTCGCGCAATGGGACTCTCTGAACCATGTCAGGGCAGGAATGCAGCAGCATTAAAGAGAACCTTCCATGTGCCGCGAGGGAGCCGGGACCGAGCTGGCTGCCAGGGTAACGTTCATGAGACGTATTCAAAGCAGAACGTGCGGACAAAAAAGGAAAGTTTAAGAGGTGACAGCTAATGAGAAAGAAATTTCTGTTATTGCTGGCGCTTCTTTTTTTATTGGCCGGAGTGATCTTTATCCTGCCCGCGGTGCGGGATCATGCCCCGGAGCAGACGAAAGAGAGTGCCACAGAAGAGACAGAATCAACAACGGAGACAGAATCAGAAACGCCCACAGAGACGGAAACAGAATCTGAGACCGAGACAGAAGAAACGACTGAGGAGGAGACGGAAGGTCCCGGAGACCCGGTGGACCGTGAAAAGGTGGAGACTCATCTGATTATTGCCTCTGACACGCACTATATGTCACCATCCATGACGGATTACGGCGCGGCGTTTGACAGTCTCGTAAATAGCAATGATGGAAAAGTGATCCGCTATCAGCCACAGTTATGGCAGGCGTTTAAATCGGAAGTCCTCGCAGCCAACCCTGGCGCCCTGATCTTAAGCGGAGACCTGAGCTTAAACGGTGAAAAGGCAAACCACCTGGAATTTTCCGAAAAGCTCCATGAGATCGAAGAAGCGGGAGTTCCGGTCTATGTGATCCCCGGAAACCACGATATCAATAAGCCGGACGCCGGAGAATACTTCGGGGATCAGAGAACCGATGTGGAGAGTGTGACATCGGAAGAATTCCGGGAGATCTACGCGGACTTCGGCTATAACGAGGCGAAGAGCGGGGCACCGGATTCCTTAAGTTACCTGGTGGAGTTAAACGATACCACATGGCTCATGATGCTGGACACGACAGTCTGCGAGCCGGAAAACGAAGTCTACGGCGAGATCAAAGAGGAAACACTTGAGTGGATGGAGGAATGCATGAAGGCGGCGTACGCCGAGGGAATCACGGTGATCCCTGTAGGACATCACAACCTCCAGCGCCTTAGCCGTGTCTATGTGGAAGAGTGCGTGATCGAAAACTGTGACGAGGTTCTGGAACTCTTTGAGCGTTATCTGACACCAGTGTACTTCAGCGGCCATCTTCATACACAGAAGGTCATGAAACACCTGACGGAGCCGGGAATGGATTCAGATACATACGGAATCTGGGAAATCGTCAGCAATTCCCTGATCCTGCCGCCGTGCCAGTACGGAATTGTGACCTTGAATACGGACGGCAGTATCGACTACATGGCAAAGACCGTGGATGTTTCCAGCTGGGCGGCTGCGAAATGGGGAGACGGATGAGAATCTTCTCGATTTCTCGTCTTACACAAAAAAATTATCTGCAGACAGTCCTCAAAAACCAGATAGCCCGGAAGCTGGAAGATGTTTCCGAAAGAATTAAGGGAAGTCATGGTCGATTTTTATACGGATCTGTATAAAGACTATTACGCCGGTGTGCCGATCAGCTATTCGGAGAAGAAAAATGAGTTCGGCTACGGACTCTGGGTCCGTTATATGGATCCCAGCACTGAGTTCCGCCAGCTCGACGGAATGATGCGCGACTCGATCTCGGCGAACAATCACGCGGAGATCCCGAATCCGATCCACTTGAAGCGGCCATAATATTACCGTAAGAAAAGAGAGATATAGCAAGTTATTCCTACCCGTGTACAGTAACATTTTCTGAACTGAAAATTCCGTACAAAGATTTTTCCTTGCCCCTCTCTTTTCTTTGTATTATAATCTTATCTTGGATACATGCATTCATATTTCGACTGAAAGAAATCGGAGAAAGGACAAGACGATGAAGAGAGTTGGATTCCTTACGAGCGGCGGCGACTGCCAGGCGTTAAACGCAACGATGCGCGGAGTCGCGAAAGGTCTGTACCAGATCTACAAAGATGAAGTGGAAATTATCGGATTTGAAGACGGCTATAAAGGTCTGATGTACGCAAACTACCTGATGATGAAACAGTCAGATTTTTCAGGTGTCCTCACAAAAGGCGGAACGATGCTCGGTACCTCCAGACAGCCGTTCAAGCTGATGCGTGTGCCGGACGAGAACGGACTTGACAAGGTGGAGCTCATGAAGCACACCTACTATAAATTGAAGTTGGATGCACTTGTGGTCCTGGGCGGAAACGGAAGCCAGAAAACTGCGAACCTCTTAAGCCAGGAAGGACTCAATGTGATCGGTCTCCCGAAGACCATCGATAACGACTCTGGGAACGGACATGACTTTCGGATTCCAGAGCGCTGTGGATATCGCCACAAACGCCATCGACTGCATTCACACCACCGCGTCCTCCCATGGACGTGTTTTCATCGTGGAAGTCATGGGACATAAGGTCGGCTGGCTCACCCTTCACGCGGGAATTGCCGGTGGCGCGGATATCATCCTGATCCCGGAGATCCCGTATGACTTAAACAAGGTCGTAAAGAAGATCAAAGAGCGCACAAAAAATGGAAGCCGCTTCTCGATCCTCGCGGTGGCAGAGGGAGCGATCTCAAAAGAGCAGGCAGCCCTTTCCAAGAAAGAATATAAGAAATATCTGGAAGAACGCGCCACAAAATACCAATCCGTTGCATATGAGATCGGCGCGAAGATCCAGGAGATGACAGGCCAGGAGATCCGCGTGACGGTTCCGGGCCATATGCAGCGCGGTGGAACCCCGGTCCCATATGACCGCGTGCTCTCGACAAGAATCGGCGCGCATGCGGCCGACATGATCAAAAATAATGAATTCGGCAAGCTGGTCGTTGTAAAAAACAATGTGATCACGGATATCCCGCTGGCAGAATCTGCCGGAAAACTGAAATATGTGGATCCGCAGTCTGATATTGTAAAAGAGGCGAAGCTTATCGGAATCAGTTTCGGAGACTGATAGAGAATGTCATATCAAGCGTTATACAGGAAATGGCGTCCGCAGGTATTCGCGGATGTAAAAGGCCAGGACCATATCGTTAAAACCTTACAGAATCAGATCGGTTCCGGCAGGATCGGTCACGCCTATCTCTTCTGCGGAACCCGCGGAACAGGTAAAACGACGGTGGCAAAGATCCTGGCCCGGGCGGTAAAACTGTGAACACCCGGTGGACGGAAGCCCCTGTGGGGAATGTCCAAGCTGTAAGCAGATCTTAGCTGGAACATCTTTAAATGTGGTAGAGATCGATGCTGCGTCCAACAACGGCGTTGAGAATATCCGTGAGATCCGGGAACAGGTCCAGTACCCGCCGACGGAAGGAAAATATCGTGTATACATCATCGACGAGGTTCATATGCTGTCCACAGGCGCGTTCAATGCCCTGTTAAAGACACTTGAGGAGCCGCCGTCCTATGTGATCTTTATCCTTGCGACCACGGAGGTTCATAAGATCCCGATCACGGTGCTTTCCAGATGCCAGAGATATGATTTCCGGCGCATCACGCTGGACACGATCACGGCCCGGCTGAAGGAATTGACAGAAGCAGAAAACATGCCGGTGGAGGACAAAGCACTCCGCTACGTGGCAAAAGCCGGAGACGGTTCCATGCGAGACGCCTTAAGTCTCCTGGACCAGTGCGCGGCGTTCCATTTCGGCGAGACACTGACCTATGAGCATGTGCTGGATGTTCTCGGCGCTGTGGACAACAGCGTATTCCGGGACCTGTTCCATGCGATCCGGGAGAACCGGACAAAGGACTGCATCCTGAAACTCGAGGAGATGGTAGTCCAGGGCCGGGAACTGTCCCAGTTTGTAGTGGATTTTATCTGGTTCCTCCGCAATCTGCTGCTTTTAAGGACAGCAGATGACGCGGAAGACCTTTTAGATATGTCAGAGGATAATCTGACACAGCTGCGGGAAGATGCGGCGCTTGTAGATGAGAATACATTGATGCGGTATATCCGCGTGTTCTCAGAATTGTCGAACCAGATCCGCTTCGCGAACCAGAAACGTGTGCTGATCGAACTCGCGTTCATCAAACTCACAAAGCCGGAGATGGAACAGAGCATGGATTCTGTTCTGGAACGGCTGGAGAAGCTGGAGCGCATGGTGGAGGAAATGTCCGCGGGCGGTTATGTTCCGGTACAGACTGCCGGAATGGACGGCGATCCCATGATAAATGCCGGGCAGCAGATCCCGCCGCAGGCATACGCGCAGCCGGTCTACAGCGGCGCTGGTGCGCCGGGAAACGGCATGGTCCCCTCAGGGCAGCCGGCACAGAATCCGGCAGATATGCAGAACCAGCAAGGTGCGGGCCAGAATTATGAGCCGAGGACCGTATCCCTGCCGAAAGCCCAGCTGGAAGATCTCAACATGATCCGCAACGAGTGGGGAAAGATCGTCCGTGATATGGGCATGTCCATCCGTCCGAGTTTCCGGGAAACGGTCGTGGAACCGGCGGGTGACAGCTGTCTCTGCATCGTATTCAATGATCCGATGAATTTGCCATCGGAAGCCGTCCTAGCGTCCTCGGGATCTGGAACGGTATGTGGAGCAGAAATACGGAAAATCCCTGTATTTTAAATCCCGTGTCCGGGAGAGCGGGGAACGGATGGATACACGCTACATCAGCGATGATGAGCTGAGGGAAAACATCCATATGGATATCACGATCGAAGATTAGCCGCAGCAGCATAGCTGCGATTAATAATAAAATATCCGGGTCGAAAGCTGAAAGCAGGACCCGTTACTCCCGCCTGACGGGAGTGAAAAATGGCTGTAAGACAGCCACATAGAAAATAATGAATATTCAGGAGGAATTACACCATGGCAAGACGTGGCGGTTTCCCGGGCGGTATGCCGGGCAATATGACAAATCTTATGAAACAGGCGCAGAGAATGCAGCGCCAGATGGAAGAGAAGACAAAAGAGCTTGAGGAGAAGCAGTACACAGCAACAGCAGGCGGCGGAGCTGTATCCGTTACCGTATCCGGTAAAAAAGAAGTTGTCGCTGTAAAGATCTCACCGGAGGCAGTAGATCCGGATGACGTTGAGATGCTTGAGGACCTTATCGTTGCCGCTACAAACGAGGCCTTCCACCAGATGGAAGCTGAATCCAGCGCAGTGATGTCTGAGCTCACAGGCGGTCTCGGAAACCTGGGAGGACTTTCCTTCTAATTATGGATTACTACAGCAGTCAGATATCAAAATTGATCGAGGAGCTGTCGAAGCTTCCGGGGATCGGAAACAAGACAGCCCAGCGTCTGGCATTCCATATCATCAACATGCCGGAGGAACAGGTAGAACGTCTCTCCAGCTCGATCCGCGACGCGAAGCACAATGTTCATTACTGTAAGGAGTGCTTTACCTTGACGGATCAGGAACTCTGCCCGATCTGCCGGAGTCAGACGAGGGACCACAGCGTGATCATGGTCGTGGAGAACCCGCGCGATCTGGCGGCGTACGAGAAAACGGGCAAATTCGACGGGGTGTACCATGTGCTTCACGGCGCGATCTCCCCGATGCTTGGAATCGGCCCGGGAGATATCAAATTAAAAGAGTTGATGATGCGTCTTCAGACAGAGGAAGTAAAGGAAGTCATTATCGCCACAAACTCAAGCCTTGAGGGTGAGACGACCGCAATGTACATAAGTAAACTGATCAAACCGACAGGGATCAAGGTGACGAGGATCGCCAGCGGCGTTCCGGTCGGCGGCGATCTGGAATATATTGACGAAGTCACACTTCTTCGGGCGTTAGAAGGCCGGGTGGAGTTATAAAACCGGCAGCTGGACAGCTGGGCGGTTTCAGGAGATGCGAAAGAAATGGATAAATACGAGTTTAATATTAAAGTTGAGCAGATCAAAAAGATGGTCAGCCGCGGAGACTACGGAACTGCGATGAAGATCGCAGATACCATTGACTGGCACCGTGTCCGCAACGCAAGCCTGCTGTCCATGATCGCTCAGATCTATGAGAAAAATGAAGAGTACCAGGAGGCGAAGGATATTCTGCTCCTGGCATTCGAGCGCGCGCCGGTAGGAAAGCGCCTGCTCTATAAGTTGGCGGATCTCGCCTTAAAGGACGGAAGTACCGCCGAAGCGGAGGCATACTACAGAGAATTTTGTGATCTCGCGCAGGATGATCCGCGCCAGTATCTGCTCCGCTACAAGATCTTAAAAGCGAAGAAAGCGCCGGTGGATCAGCTGATCCGCGCGTTGGAAGTGTATACAGCATCCGAGGTGGATGAAAAATGGCTCTACGAACTGGCTGACCTCTACCACAAAGCCGGGATCGAGGACAAGTGTGTAGCCACATGTGACCGCATCATGCTCTTATTTGGTCTCGGCAAATATGTGGATAAGGCAATGGATCTGAAGCTCCAGTACGCGCCGCTGAACAAATACCAGATGGACCTTGTGGAAAACAGGGACAAATACGAGGCAAAGCTGCGCGCTGTTGAGGAAGAGTACAGCGGAAATGCCCCGGAGCTGGATGATTATGATGAGGGAACCCCGGATTCCGAAGCTTCCAAGCAGGTTGCCATGCAGATTCATGAGGATGCCCAGGCGAAAAAGCTGGCAGACGAGATGTCCAGACTCTCTGAGGAAGAGGGACGGACTGCTGTTGTCGAGGAAGACGATGACATGGGTGCCACAAGAACCATCGCTGACTTAAGCCAGGTTCGCAGAGGCGGACAGGCGGCTGCACCGGAAGTACAGGAGGAAGAAAACACGATCCCGACCGGGGAAGATCGTGAGATCGAGCGCCAGAAGCTGGCGATCCGCGCCGCAAAAGAGCGGGAAGAGATGGAAGAGGAAGCTCTCCGCCGTGCTGAGGAAGAGCGGGAAGCCGCCAGACGCGAGGAAGAGGAACGCCGTGCGAAGAAGCAGGCGGAGATCGACCGCGAACGTGCCCGCCGAAACCAGGTCCGCAACATCCCGGCTCCGGAAGAGGAGGACGACGATGGAGAGCTGGAGCTGGAATCCCTGGATGACATGCTGGATACCAACAACCTGATGATCGAGGCGGAGACGGACGAGGAAGGGCTTTCCATGGCTGTCAACTCCTTAAAGGAGATCCACCGTGAGCTCGGCATCAAGAATCCGGTTGCAAAGATCAGCAGTGAAAAGTTAAATAAACGCGGAATCAGCGCAGTAGCCGATATGCTGGCAGGAAAAGACCTGATCATCCAGCATGCGGCAGGACTCACTGATGCTGTCCAGAACGAACTGGATGATCTGATGGAGAAAGACCGCTCCGGAATGATCGTTGTCCTGATCGATACACCGGAGAACCTTGAGGCACTCCATGCCCATAATACATCCCTTGCAAGCAAGTTCCAGTATATCGGAAGCGATGAGAACGCGTCTGCGAAGAAAGAGGCAGATACCGAGATGGAAGCTGCGCTGAAGCGCTCCACAGAAAAGCAGGAACAGATCGCCCGTGATGTGGTAAACGCGGAGCAGGAGACAGAAGAGGAGCCGGAACAGGAAGACGCTGAAGCACTGCAGGAAGAACCGGAGTACGAGAAAGAGGAAACGGACATCCTGGAAGAATCATCCGAGCCGGAAACAGATGAAGAGGACGAGGAAGAACCGGAGCCAGAGGAATACGTACCGCCGAAGAAGGCAGAAAACTCTTCGCAAAGCAGGAGAAACCTCAGAAAAAGGCGCCAGTGACTGAAGAAGAGCCGGAACTCCCGGAGGGGCTGCGTCCGCAGCGGAAGAGGAAGTTGTTCCGGAAGACTACGATGACAAAGAAGAGATGGATCCGGATGAGTTCGCCCAGTACGCGTGCAAGTATGCGACGGAGATCGATTGCAGCATCACCGGAAAGAGCCTTCTCGCCCTCTATGAGCGCATCGAGATGATGGAGGAGGATGAAGTCCACCTGACAAAGGCAGCAGCCGTAGATCTGATCGAGGAAGCTGCTGACAAGGCAGAGAAAAAGTCTCTTGGAAAGAAGATCGCGGGACTTTTCTCTCCGACTTATACAAAAGAAGGTCTTCTGATCCTTCATGAAAAGGATTTCTTTGACTGATAAAGAGTGTGATGGGATCCCTGCGCACTGTTCTGGGCAAGCTCAGACGGCGCACAGGAATTCCGTGACATGCTTATAGGAACTGAATATATGCGCACCATAAGCTCATTGTTTTTGCGATGAGTGGGTGCGCAAAATTTTTTCACCAATACACACGAACTAATGTTTGCTGAACACAGACAAAACTAATGCGCATGCGGCCCTTTTGCAACAGATATTTTCAATTCCGGAGTATCGCCGTAAACAATGTTTTGCATGTGCGCTAGATTTCTTATAGGAGAAAAGATATGGAGATCAGGCTGATCGCGGCGGACATGGATGGAACGCTGCTTGATGACGAAAAAGGGATCCCGGAGGAGAACCTGCGCGCTTTCCGCGCATGCGCGGCACAGGGGATCGAGATCGTCCCGGCGACAGGCCGCACGATGCGCGGACTGCCGGATGAGCTTCGGAATCTGCCGGGCGTACACTATGCGATCCTCACGAACGGGGCACAGGTGGTAGACCTTGCGAAAAACGAGATCATCGACTCCTGCCGGATCCCGGTGGCTCTGGCAGAAAAGATCATGATGATGGCCCGGACAAGTCCGGATGAGATCATGTATGATGTATATGTGGGCGGAATCGGCTACACCATGCCGGAGTTCTACAATGATGTATATAAATATGTCTCATCGGAGGGACTGGCGGAGCTGGTGCGCAGAACCAGGGACACGGTTCCCGATAATATCGCTTACTTAAAAGAGCGGGGACAGGACGCGGAGAAGATCAACATGTTCTTCCGTGACATGGATGCCAGAAAGCGGATGAGAGAGGAACTCTCGAAGCTCCCGGGGATCCTTGTGTCCTCATCGATCCCGAATAATCTCGAGATCAACGCGGAGGGAGCTGATAAGGGCGGAGCGCTGCTCCGTCTTGCCGCACGTCTGGGAATCGCCAGAGAGTCCACCATGGGCTTTGGAGACGGGGAGAATGACCTCAGCATGATCCGCATGGCTGGAATTGGCGTTGCCATGGAAAATGGGCCATGAAATCCGTAAAGGAGGCAGCAGATTATATTCACGAAGACCAACAATGAGGCAGGTGTCGCGAAGGCGCTCTGCCATTTACAGGAATTCAGATATAACAGGAATGATGGGCATATGAGGACTTTCAGGTAATAGACGCGGCGGGGTATCTGGATCATCCAGGCTTTGTCTGTTTTACGGAAGAACTATGCACATATGTGACAGGAGTAATAATGGAAATAATGGAGATTTCTATCCAGCCGCTGGCTGGAAGTGGCTGTAGCGGTATATCTCATCGGGATGATGCTCTACGGTCATTACAGAGGTTTTATAAAAATTAGCAGTTTCCGCAATGTCCCTTTTCATCAACGCTGTTTGCAGCGCGTGTAGCGATTCCACAGGCGGCAGCCTGGCTGGAACATAATACGGCTGTATACGAAACGATGAAGGAGAGTGCTTTGAAGGCCAGCGGCCTTGATGAGAAGATGGAAGAGATGGCTCAGACAGCCGGTCTCGCGGGAAAATGCCGGGGAACGCGCGGTCATAGAGAGCCTGGAGATCCCGGACCAGATCAAAAAGGCTTCTGATCGAGAATAACAACCGGAGAAACTATATCAGGAAACTGGGCGTCCAGATCTTTGAGGACTATGTGGGAAAATTACCTTGCAGACCGTGTGATCCGCGTGATCATATTTACGGTGCTGTTTATAGTATTCTATGCGTTCCTTCATATCATCATAGTCTGGCTGAACCTGATCTCCAGACTGCCGATCCTGTATGGGCTTAACAAGATCGCCGGTGCGGTTCTGGGACTCGCGGAAGCATTGATCTTTATATGGGTGGGGCGCCCTGGT
>ENA-OQCU01001030-OQCU01001030.1-human-gut-metagenome-genome-assembly--contig:-NODE-1030-length-10493-cov-7.732491_pt1 | contig 10493 bp, 13 predicted proteins | sample MGYA00242504_ERZ504590 | MGnify/ENA primary metagenome ERZ504590 (study PRJEB26092, sample SAMD00036318) | human gut metagenome | host: Homo sapiens | study: EMG produced TPA metagenomics assembly of...
CCGCCCGTACCTCCCCGGCAAGCTGCGGGTAGGGGCTGTGCCACTCGTTCAGCGTCCGGGCTATCTGGTTTAAGTTGCCGCCGATCCTGCCGTATTCGGCGGTCAGCTTCCCGACAGCGGCAAGCAGTTCGTCGTTGACGGGAGAAACGGTTATGATGGGGCGTATGGCTGCCCCGGTTATGGCTTGCCGGATAAATTCGGCTTGGCTCATGTCATAGTGTTTCAGCCGCTCGGTAAAGTCGGCGTATTCTTCCTCGGTCATGCGTGTCTTGACTACCCGGCTGCGGTGCGGCGTGTTATATCGTTTTCGCATGGTAAAAACCTCCTTTCGGCTGTGCGTGGTGTCCTCTCACTAATAGGAGAAAAACGGGGTGTGAAGCGGAACTGTTTTTGAAAAATCCGAAAAAATATTTTGAGGGATTTTTAAGCGGCACAAGCCGCATAGCAGGGTTTGGGGAAGGCACTCCCCAACAAGATTCCCGCAGGGGCAAAATGAGCGATAAGCGAATTTTGGTACTGCGGTAGAATCTTGCTCTAAGAAACTGCCGGACTGCCGTTCACTTGCTACTGCCACTTTTTCGGGAAATCTATAACCAGCTTTTTTATAAAAGGCTGCGGGCGGCGTTCTCCCCTTACTCCCTACAACACCGCAAAAAGCAAAAATGACGGACTTTCCGGCAAGAACTTTTCCTGCGGCGTGGTCTTTCCCGACAATAAGGCGTTTTGGAAACTGTGTTTTGCTCGCCGTCTGAAAAAAACGGCAATCTTTTTTGGCTTCACTGTCTAATACGGAACATTTGGAAATTTGCCAAAAATGGGCGCAAAAAAAGCAGCAAATCTTTTTCGGATTTACTGCTTCATGTGCCGCTGCGGGGCGGCGGGATATTCAGTTTTTATGTTATCGGTCAAGCCGAAACTTGAACAGGCTTTCAATCAGCTTTGTTCTGATGTAGTCCTCCATATCAGAGTTATAATAACCGTTCATGTTGGAGAAGTAGCGGATATATCCAGCGTATCGGTCAAGGACGGCTTGTATCGCTATGGGGTCGCCCTCATGTGCCTTTATGATAGTGTCATAGGGGAGAAGTCGGTTACTCATGGGACAACACCTCCATTTCCTCTTTCAGCCGCTTCAAGGCAAGCTGAATATGCCGCCCGATTGTGCTGCGTGTCCAGCCGCTTTGTTCTCCGATTTCTTTCTGTGTCAAGTGCTGGAAGTAATATAAAAAGATTTCCTCTTGTGTCTGTTCCGGCAGCCCGGCAAGAGCCGCCGCAAGGGAACAGCTATCTAAAAATATCGTCTGCCCCCGGACAGAAAACAGATAAGTTTCGCCATAGTCCGGCACTTGAAAATACTCGTCTGTGGTGCTTAGTGGGACAAACTTTTCTTCGGTCAAATATTCAAGAGAGATTTCCCGTCTCCACCTCGCCGCCAGCATACGGGCAGCGTCAAAGGACGCATGGCGAATAACAATCCGGCAATAGGTATCATGGGTATAGCGGATATGTTCTTGATAGGCTTCCTGTTCGGTCATGGAAAATCCCCCTTTCTTCAATTATGGGAAAGGGCGGCAGCATTTTCTGCTGTCGCCCCTTGATTACCCACCGGCAAGGACAGGCGGGGCTGTCAACGGTGGGTGCAGCCCATTTACTTGCCGTTGACTGGCTCGGCTGGTTTTGCTATTTTTAGCGACTTCATTCATCTATGCTTATCGTTTCATCACTTATTGCTAGCGGGTTATTCTGGGTATTGCTGTTGAGGTCTGGAACGCTGAAAAAGACAGCAATAAAAATATTCACAAGAACGATTACTGCTAATATAATGGCAACAATTTTCCAGATACGACGTGAGCGGCGGTTCTTGATTGCCAGTTGCTCGTTTATTCTGGATAGTTGTTCGGCAACATCACTGGCGACATTTTCATTTTCAATTTTCGTACCCAGCAATTCACTGACAGATACCTCTAATATTTCAGCCAGACGAATAAGAGTATCAGCGTCGGGAACGGACAAATTTTTCTCCCATTTGGAGATAGTCTGTCTGACTACATGAAGTCTGGTTGCTAATTCTTCCTGTGAAAAGCCTTTCTGTTTTCTGAGAGTTTTTAGATTTCATAGAAACATGATGCGTTCCACTCCTTTGTCTTGGTAAATCAAAAATAGCATGATAGCTGCTATGCGGCAAGCAATGCAGATTAACATTAGCGCAACTGCCTATAAAATAAGCATAATTCCGCACAAATCACTTGAAAACGAATATTTCTTCAATCGGTGCTTCAACAACTCTTGAAATATCAATCGCCAGTTTAAGTGAGGGATTGTATTGTGCCTTTTCCAGCCGCATAATTGTTTCTCGCCGCACGCCTACCTGTGCCGCTAACTGCTCTTGTGTCAAATCCTTTAATAGCCTGTACTTTTTTAATCTACATTCAAAATCCGGCACGCTTATTCCTCGCTTTCATCAAACTGTTCATCGTTATCATAATGATATAGCAGATATTCGCTAAGGAATATTTCAAGTGCTATGGAGAGAGCTATAACAATAACAAGAGCAATTAAGGTATATTCAAGGTTATCCATGAGCTTTCCCTGTCCCAAAATGAGTATTGCAAGAAAAATAATGGACAGAGAAGTTTTGTTCGCTACACTTTGCGCTTTCATTTTGTTTTCTTTGTATCGTTCATCTATAAGAGTATTTGACATTTTTCCCTCATAGAAAAATCCGAAAAAGCCGAAAAACAGGAAAAACACAAAAGGAAAAATTGTCTTGTCAACGCTGTAAGTCCAAAATCCCAAAAATCCGGCAAATCCTAATAAACCTAAAAAACCCAGTTTTGGATTTATTGTTCTGGTGGATTGCAAGGTTAATTCCCTACGCCTGTTTGTTTTAATAGATTCCAAAAACAACACAACAATATTCACAATATACAAGGTAAGAAGTACGCCGGAAATAATCATAGGCAGGTCTTGCACTCTGAAAACATATTCAGATAAATCCATAGGCACAATAAACCTTGAATTGTTAAATGCTATCGTGTACCATGAAGATATTGCTACCAGCAGAGCGCATATCACGCCCAGGCAAATTGTGAGTTTCGTTCTTTTTTTCATAATGGTGTCCTCCGATGAGATGTATTTGTCGCTTGTCGAGATAAATATATCACTTCAAAGACTGGCTGTCAATAGGAAAGATACAAATACATCACTTTCCCCAAAATGCTTAGAAAGACAAAAGCTGATATAGGAAAATCCCCACATCAGCTTTTCGTATTGGTCTGTGTTTCGGAAATAGTGGCTGCTGTCTATCAAATTATCATTTGTTACTTTACCGCACATGAGCATTGGCACCAGGGTTGTCGTTGCCGTAACCTTCCAGCAGGTTGATGACGCCCCACACGCCGAGACCGGCACCGAGGGCGATAACGAGGGTCTGGAGAACGGTGATTGCCTGATTGAAAAATTCCATAAATAAAGTTGGCCGGAATCAGTTTGAAAAGTTTGATTTAGTCATGGTTCATAGGCATACAAAAGCCGGATGATCGCCGCCCGCTTTCCGGGGGCTTGATTCCGGCCTTCCTCCTTTTTCATTTTTTGATAGAGATCGTCCGCTTTGTACGCCAATGGCCCCGTCCGGGGCGGTTGTGGCGGGTAGATAGGACCCCTCCTTTCATAGCGGAGCATCAATCGTCGGCTGCGGCGTCGATCTCATACACGTCGCAGACCTGGTTGGGTTTCAGCTTCAACCTGGCCCGCAGGAAATCTTCAATGCTGAACGCATTTTTCGGGTCGGCGTCGGCGGTGTACTTGTAGTTGGGGTGCTGGGTGATGTCGTACTTGTCCGACAGAAACGGCCGCACCCCGCGCAACTGGAGGATGCACTTGCCGCCGTCCATGACGGCCAGCTCATCCTGGCTCATCAGCTCTTTGCCGAGCTTCTGGTAGTTGAGCGAGTGGGAAGTTTCCCGCCCACGGCTCTCGCCGGTGTTGTAGGTGTCGATGGTCTCCTTGCCCAGCACGGCGGCCAGCTCCTTCAATGTGGTCGGCTCCTTGCCGCCCAGGAAGATGGAACTGTCCATATTTCCGATGATGGTGTCGGCGTTGTCCTTGTAGATGGCCTTGAGCTGGCTCTGTGCCTGCAAGACCAGGCAGGCGGAAATCTCCCGGCTTCGGATGGTGGCGACCAGCTTTTCCAGTTTTGGGATTTGCCCAATGTTGGCGCACTCGTCGATGAGGCACCGCACATGAACCGGCAGCCGCCCGCCGTACACATCGTCCGCCTTTTCACACAAGAGGTTGAACAGCTGGGTGTAGCACATGGAGATTAAAAAATTAAAGGAATCGTCCGTGTCACTCATAATCAAAAACAGCGCCGTCCGGCGGTCGCCCAGGGTGTCCAGCTCCAGCTCGTCGTAGGACGTGACCTCCCGCAACTCCGCAATGTCGAACACCGCCAGCCGGGCACCGCAGCTCACCAAAATCGACTTAGCGGTTTTGCCCGCGGCCAATTTATATTTGGCATATTGCCGCACCGCGAAGTGGTTGGGGTCCCGCTCTTTCAGCTCATCGAACATCAGGTCCACGGCGTTTTTGAACTCCTCATCGTCCTCCCGGACCTCCATGCTGTTGATCATCTCGATGAGGGTGGAGAAGTTCTGTTCCTCCACCGGGGCCTCATAGTGGATGTAGCCGATCAGCGCGCAGTACAGCAGCGTTTCCGCCTTGACCCAGAAATCGTCCCCGGCCTTGCCCTCTCCCTTGGTGTTGGCGATCAGCGTTGTCACCAGCTTCAAGATGTCCTTTTCGCTATGGATATAGCTGAAGGGGTTATAGTGCATGGACTTTTTGAAGTTGATGGTGTTCAGCACCTTGATCTGGTATGGCTCATACACGATTTTGCCGTGTTTGTCCTTCATGGGCTTGCCGTCCTTGCCCGGCTTGGGTGCGCCCCGCTGGAGCATTTTGCCGCACTCCACCAGGATGGTGCCCTTGGGGTCGGTAACGACGTAGGAGCTGTGCATCTGCATCAAATTCGGCTTGAGCCAGAAGCGGGTCTTGCCGGAACCGCTGCCGCCGATGACCAGCACGTTCTTGTTGCGGGCATACTTGGGGTTCTTGGGGCGGCTGGACATGGTAAGGCGCTCGGTTTGGGTCAGAATGACGTTATTCTGGAACACCGGGTCGATGTAGGGGGCAATATCCTCATGGGTGCCCCAACGGGCCGAACCATACTCCACGTTGTGGCGGTACTTCTTGGCGTTCTTGCCTTTCAGGTACACCGCCAGCCGCAAGCCAGCGCCGCAGCAAAGCCCCACCAGAAAATCCAGCGGGTGCAGGCTGGGCCACCAGCTCCCCAGCGCCACCGGCAGGGTGGAGAAGAATGAAAGCATCTTGGCAGACGCATCCGCGCCGGTCGCCAGCCGCCACGCTTCGCCCAGGTTGGTGGCAAACAGGCCCAGCAGGAAGTAGGGCAGGTTCAGCAGCACCAGCTTTTTCACATTCACCTGCTTCATCGTTCCAGCTCCTTCCGGCGGCTGCGGTCCACCACGGTATTTTTGAGCAGCTCTTTGAACTGGGCGAGCTTCTCCAGCACAGACGGGCGCTCGCTGCGGTCGGCCTTCTTGACCTTCTTCTGGGTGTACTCCGAGAATGCCGCCGTCAGGGCGTCGGCGTCACGGGCTTTGAAGAAGATCAGGTACTTGGGCGGCGAGGCGCTGCGGTCCTTTTTCACCGCATAGTCCACGCCGTACTTGCGGGCGATGCGCTCAAAATCCTTGATGGACGGGTCGTTGATCTCGATGTTGGAGACGCCCTGGTTCTGCCCGATGAGCTGCTTCACCGTCTGTTTGCCCTTGGGTGTGACGGGGGAATCCCGGCCGCGCTGCTTTTCCAGCTTCTTCTCCCTGCGGTGGGCCATGTACTTGGATATGGCGGCCTTGAACAGCCGCCCGGTGAACTTTGTCCCGCTGACGATCAGCGTCAGGGTTCTGTTTTCCACTTCCTCCTGCATAGGTCATCCCTCCCTTCGTCGGATATGCAGTGAGTGGTCTTGAATCTAAGGCGGGACCACCAGCCGCCGCAGCAAATACCGGCCTGTCATACCGTCACCAGGATCAGCGACCGCAGTTCTGCAAAGTGCAGCTTGCCCTTGGGCGTTACCAGCGTGTAGGAGCCGGTGTGGCCGTTGCGGTAGTAGTCCCGCACACAGAACAGCCCCTCGTTGGCGCTCTTGGCGTAGGGCAGCACACAGCCGGAGGGGGCGCGGTAAACGTACCGGCGTTCCAGCAGGAAACGGACGAAGCGCCGCTCCGGCACCTCCAACTCCTTGGCGGTGGTGCGCAGGTTGGTGCTGTGCCGCAGGTCGATAAACAGGTCGTAGTAGACGGCCTTGCCTTGCAGCCGGGCGTTGTCCGCTTGCAGCGCCGCGTTCTTCTCGCGCTCGGCCAGCAGGTCGGAGCAGAGCTTCAGCAGCGCCTCCGGCGAGGTGGCGACCTCCCACAGTTTTTCCCTGGTGAGGTAGGCCCCGTGCTGGCGGATGCTGGGCAGGACCTCAGACGTGACCCAGCGGCGGAACTGCTTTGCTTTGGGAAGTTTGCTGGACAACACCAGAGAATACAGGCCGGACTCGTTGATGATAGGGAGTTTCTGAATCCCGCCAGGGGTGAGAATTTCGCTCACCCCTTTGTCCTCTGCGTCAACGTGGTTGCGGATCGCCTCCTGCGGATTTTTATACCCTAACGCTAACGCCACATCTTTTCCGACCAGCCAAGGCTCTCCGTCAATCTCTACGGCGCGGATAGCCCCAACTCCGGGTTTTTGAAAATTTCCATCTGGTTCATATCGTGCCTCCTTGGGCGGTGCAGCAGAAAAGGCGGCCATTACCAGCCGCCTGCGTGCATATCGTGGTTGACCTGGGCCGTGTAGTGATTGTTCATGGTGGTGGGCGCGTTGAACAGCACGGTCAGCAGGTACTGCTTCATGTTGCGGACCTCGGTGGTGTTGTTGTGCAGGCACTCCATGACGAACTCGATGTGGGAGCTGTCCAGCTTCAAGAACCGCGACCGCACGACCTCATGGGGAAAGTCCGCCCCGGCAATGCGGGTGGTCTTGCGTCTGGCGCAGACCGTTTCCACGATCAGCTCCACGATCTCGTCCAAATCCTCGCGGTAGGTGGTAAACTCCCGGCACAGGTGGTCGTACTCGATGTTCTCCAACACCAAATCCCGATAACTCTCCATTTCCTCCACCGACATCGCATCCCGTCCTTTCCGTTCCGGCAGCTGAGCTGCCGCAAAGCCCCGGAAGGGAATGGAATCGGTACTTGGTACATCCGTTGTTTGTTTTTGGGTCTTTGATTTCTCTATATTTAATTCTGCGGGCTTTTCCGTATCCGGGTCAGCCAGATACGGGTTTTCCGTATCTGGTGAAGCCGTATCCGGCTGGGGCGTATCCGGCTCTTTGGGCTGGGGCTGCTCATAGATGACATACTCGGTGTCGCTGATGCGTCCTTGGCGGTCCCGCATCTGGTGGCGGACGATGTACCCGGCGGCTTCCAGCTCCCGCAGCGCCCCGCCGATGGCGTCCACGCCCTCCTTGCAGATCTTCGCCAGACCGCGTGTGGTGTAGTTCCAGTCCTCTGGCAGAGATAACATCATGGACAAAAGCCCCTTGGATTTCAGAGACAGCGCCTTATCACGCAGGTGGTGGTTGCTCATCACGGTATAATCACGGGTCCGTTCAATACGAAAAAACGGCCATTTCATCACTCCTCTCGGCATTCATGGCATGAAAAAAGCCGCAATCTTCAAAGAGACTGCGGCGGTCAGGTGCGGTAGTTCCGGCTGTGCCAGGAATACGGCGGCTTCGGCACAGGGGGCCGGGTAAAAAACATCCTGCGCGGTGCCGAAGGGCAGGCGCTGCATCACCTGGTCGATCTCGGTGCTTTCCATGTCATGCTGGGATTGGCAATGTTCGCGGATGGCTTCTTCAATGTCTCTAACGGTACACATAATTCATTCCTTTCTTGGCAAGTGGTGGGTTTACGGGTGGCGGCGCTTTTTCTTCGGCTTGAAGTCTATGATGTGCCCCTCGACAACGTGGGCATGGCGCTTAATTTTGATCTGCTGGCTGCGCTGGGCGTCCAGGGCCTGCCGGTAGCCGTCCTCGGTGAGAAACAGGCGCACCTCGTCGCCGGGGCTGCCGTAAGGGGTGCGGGGCTTGCGGACCGCAAACTCCACCATCCAGCGGGTGCTGTCCTGAAATCGCTCCACAGCCAAAATGTTATGTCCTTTCAGCTCGCGGGCTGAAATATCCCTCATAGGCAACTCCTCTCTCAGCGTTCATGCTGTTGCTGGCGCTTGCGCTGCCACTGTTCCAGCAGCTTGATGATGGTCTCCTGCATCCGCTGGGGCGTATAGCTCCGGGGAAAATATTTGCGCAGGGTGTCGCTGGTGAAGGTGATCTTGTCCAGGTCGCTTTTCTTTTCTTCGCCCATGATGACCCGCATCATGTCGAGGGTCAGGTGGCCCTCCTGGCTGTACTTTTTCAGCCGCTGGGCCTGGGAGAGCGACGGCGTGGCCTGTTCGCTGTCCATCGCGTCCAGCAAATCCACCTGTTCCTCCTTTTTTGAGGAAGGTACAGCTCGTAGGCCGGATTGAAGGCGATTTTCTTTTCGTCCACCATGTCCAGCAGTTCGGGAATTAGCTCGGTGAGGCGGATATAACGAAAAATCTGGTTTTTACTCTGGCCGACCTGTTCAGCCAATACCTCGCTCGACTTCTTCCCAAAATCGTTCCCAACTTGGGAACAATTTTCTTTGGACGGTCTGCCAGCTTGTCGCTTCATAGCTTCCAGCTTCATCTTGTAGGCAAAAGCCCTTTCACTGGGGAGCAGGCTTTCCCGCTGCAAATTGCTGTCAACCATGATGATGGTGGCCTGGTCATCGTCCAGGTCGCGGACAATCACCGGCATGGTTTCTTTACCCGCCAGCTCGCTAGCTCGGTGCCGCCGGTGCCCGGCAACCAGCTCATAGCCGCCATTAGGGTCCGGGCGGGCAATGGCCGGGACCAGTACGCCGTACTGCCGGATGCTGTCGGCGGTCTCCATCATGGCCTCATCGTCCTTGACCTTAAAGGGGTGATCCTTGAATGGGTGCAGCTCCGACAAGGGAATTTCCATGACTTTTTCACGCTGGGCGTCGGCGCGGCTTTCCTCGGTGGAAAACAGGTCATCGACTGAGGCCAGCTCTACTTTTTTCGCGCTGCTTTTCAAGTTTTATCACCTCCCGCGTCAGATTTTTATAGGCTTCCGCCACCTTGCCGCCGGGGTCATGTGCGAAGATGCTCTTGCCCTCGGCGCTGATCTCCTTGGCTCGAACCGAGTGGGGAATCTCGGTGCCGAACACCTTGATTTTGCTGCCGTAGGTCTCCCGCAGCAGGGCGGCGATCTCTTTGGCAAAGTTGGTGCGGTTGTCCACCATCGTCAGCAGAATACCGTCGATCTGGAGCTTGGGATTTAACTGCCGCTTGACCTTGTTGATGGTGGACAGCAGCTGTTCCAGGCCCTTGGCGGGCAGATACTCCGCTTGGACGGGGACTATGATCCTGTTGGCGGCGGCCAGCGCGTTGACCGTGAGCATTCCCAGGGAGGGTTGGCAGTCGATGAGGATATGGGAATACTGTCCCTTCACCGTGTCCAGATACTGCCGCAGAATCGTCTCGCGGCTCATGGCATTCACCAGGGATACCTCCATGCCGGAGAGCTGGATGTCGGCAGGCATCAGGTCCACGCCCTCCGGGTGGTGCAGGATGCCCTCGCCGGGTTTGATCGGCTCGTCCATGAGAATACGGCCCATCGCATCGGACAGGGTAAAGGGCAGCTTGTCCGGCTGCGGGTTGCCCAGGCTGATGGTGAGGCTGGCCTGCGGGTCAGCATCCACCAGCAGCACCTTCTTTCCGGCCTGCGCCAGCCCGATGCCTAAGTTGGCGCAGGTAGTCGTTTTGCCGACGCCGCCCTTCTGGTTGGCAACGGCGATGATTTGTGGGTTCAATGACTTCACCTCATTTCTGATTGGGTGTTGTCATGTGCCTGCATAACACCCCTGGAAACAACAAAAGCCGCCACTTAAAACAAGTGACGGCTTCGCTTAAATCCAATATTCTGTTGTGTTTGGAATCAAAAGGTTTTGAGTTCCTTTCTGCTATTCATTTGTCGTTAATGAAACACCTCCTGCAATTCGACTTATTTCAGTATGATTTTTCGGTTTGGAAAAGGATGAAAAAATCAGACTGAAAACCTCAAAACCCTTGATCCTACGGGCTTTTCCGGTTTGTCGTAATTATACCGTAAGGGCATAGCTGCGCCAGTCTGCTCTATGCCAATGGCGTGAGCCTGAAGGAGATTCAGGAGTGGCTGGGGGCACAGCGACATCAGCACGACAAGCAACATTTATACACATCTGGATTTCTCCAGTAAGGTATCTTCGGCGAATGCAATCG
>ENA-OQCU01001031-OQCU01001031.1-human-gut-metagenome-genome-assembly--contig:-NODE-1031-length-10483-cov-2.507146_pt1 | contig 10483 bp, 10 predicted proteins | sample MGYA00242504_ERZ504590 | MGnify/ENA primary metagenome ERZ504590 (study PRJEB26092, sample SAMD00036318) | human gut metagenome | host: Homo sapiens | study: EMG produced TPA metagenomics assembly of...
GCGCGAAGGCCCCGGCTGCGCCGCCCACACGACATCCCCGCAAAACCCGGGGGAAGGGCCCTGCGGAAACCGGGTTTGGCGGAGATGGCGGCTTTCGCCTTCGTGAAGCCGGCTCCACCGGGGCCGCCGCGCGCGGATCGGCATCCAAGCGGATGCAAGCCGGGCTTGCATCCGGGCAGGGCCGGATCGGGCGAAAAGAGGGGAACGACGCAGCATGAGGGCAGCAGCCACAGGAAACAGGGTCGGGATGATCGCGCAGCCGTCGGGCGCAAGGGCCGCAACGACCGCCGTCGCGGCGCGAGGCGGCGCCCCGCGCGCGAAGGGCATCAAGACCAGGGTCAGCTACGCGGGCGAGTGCAGCTCGAGGAGGCGGTGAGCCAGTACCTGGCCGCCAGGGCGAACTCGAGGGCGATCCCGGCCCTGGCCGAGGCCGGCGCGTGACGACCCGGGAAACCGGGGCGCGTTGGACACTTTCGCTGCCCGCCGACCCGACGGGCAGCGGCGCGCGCCCCGCTGCTAGCATCCGACCCGTATCACAGCGGGCGCGAAACCGACTAAGGAGGAAGACCGTGAGGGTAATCACCGTAAGCAACTTCAAGGGCGGCGTGGGCAAGACCACGACCGCCGTCAACCTGGGCCACGCTCTGCGCGCGGCACGACAAGAGGACGCTGGCTGATCGACCTGGACCCCCAGCGTCGGCGACGGACTACTTCGGCCTCTATGAGCAGGCGGAGGACGGGGCCAACGTCATCGGGCTGCTCTACGAGGGCATGACCGTCAGCGAGATGGCCTACGACAGCGGAACCGACAACCTGCGCGTCATCCCGGCCACGCTGGCGCTCATCAACCAGAACGAGTTGCTGCTTGCCGAGCAGTCGCTGCGATTCGCGCTGGACGACGCGGCAGGCGAATACGACGTCGCGATCATCGACACCGCCCCCAGCGCCAAGCAGCTGGTGCTCTGCGCCTACGTGGCCACCAGCGGGCGAGGCGACGTCATCATCCCCGTGAAGCTTGACTCCACCGTCATGCGCGGCACGGCCTCGGTGGTGGATTCGCTGCGGCTCGTGGCCACAAAGCTGCGCCTGCCCGTGCCCAGCTGGAGGATCCTGCGCACCTGCGTGCCCGGCAGGATGACCAACGCCGAGGCCGTGGGCGAGGCGATCCTCGACCGCTTCTTCCCCGACCAGCAGTTCCGCACCGTGATCCACGAGTCCGCCAAGGTGAAGGAGGGCAGCTGGGAATGGAAGCCCATCGTGGAGTTCATGCCCGGCAACCGCGCCGCCGTCGACTACGAGAACCTGGGAAGGGAGCTTGGGCTATGGGACGAGTAGACGACATCGCCAAGCGCTTCAGCCTGGCGGGCGTGCTCGACGAGGACAGGCAGGCGAAGCAGAGGTTCCCCGTCGAGGAGATCGAGGTGGCGGCCATCGAGGACCATCCGGCGAACGTCGCCTATTCCATGGACGAGGACGGCATCAAAAGCCTCGCGGAATCCATCAGGAAGGACGGCCTCACAGACATCCCCATGGTGCGTCGGAAGCCAGACGGCGGCTTCCAGATGCTGTCTGGCCACAGGCGCAAGGCGGCCTACGCGCTGCTGGCCAAGGACAACCCTGCGTTCGGGCGCATGCCCTGCCGCATCGTCGAGGGCGTCAGCGACGATCAGGCGGTCACCCTCCTGCACACCGCGAACTACTTCACCCGAGAGCTCAACGTCATCGAGCGGGCCAAGGCCACGCAGGCGCTCGGCATCCAGGTGGAGCGGATGCGCGCCGAGAACCCGGAGCTGAAGGGCGTCCGCACCGCGGAGCTCAAGGCGGCGATCATCCGCAACCAGACGGGGCGCAACGTCAGCCCCGCCACCATAAAGCGCCAGGAGCAGACCGCGCGAAGGGTCGAGCAGGGCCTCACCGAGGACTGGAGGTCCGAGGCGATAGAGGGAAACCTCTCGGACACCGACATCGCCACACTCGCCGCCATGGACCCCGATGCCCAGGCGAGACTCTACAAGGAGAAGTCCTCCGCGAACGCCGGCAGGGCGGATACCTCCAAGCTGATCCGCGAGGCCGGCGGGCCAGGGGCCGAGGCGGTCGGCAAGCTCGTCGCCAAGGCCCTCAAGGCCCTGCGAAAGGCGGCGGGCACAGCCGACGAGAACGCCGCCGTCGACGCCTCCCAGCTCGACGAGATCGAGCGCTGCGTGCGCGACCTGCGCGCGATCGCGGGCCCAGATCGAGCCCCCGGCAGCGATGCTGAGGCCGCGGGCTCAAAACGAGCCCGCAGACGGACCGGAACCACGGGCTCATTCTGAGCCCGCTGGCAAATGGCCGGAATCTGAGTTCCGGCCCCTTGGGCTAGCAAGCTACCTATCCCGTATCACAGATACGGGGATAGTGCTTGCGGCGGCGGTTCCGGCGGAGCGCCGCGGCGGCGTCTCCGACCTCCTCCCCGCCCGCGGCATTCCGCCGGGGCCGCCGCCGAAACGGGCGGCATGGCGCGCCGAGACCGCGCGCCGGCAGCCCTCGTGCGGGGGATTCCCCGCGCCCCTGGAGACACGCAACCGACGAAGGGAGGCAAGCCATCGATGACCAATGCCAATCGAGAGTGCCGCCGAGTATCCAGACCGACCACTTCGACAGGCTCACCGCCTCGGCGCAGCTCGCCGGCATGGCCCGCTCCGAATACCTGCGGACCCTCATCAGGATCCCGGCAAGCGCCTCCGGCAAAGGCGCCGTCTACGTCATCGACAACCGGACCATGGCCAAGATGCTCGCAGAGCTCATCCGGTGGGGCCGGCACTACAACCAGGCGGTGCGAGCCTTGAACACCATCGCGCTGTTCATCCGGAGAGGGAGCCCGCCTGAGTACGGCACGTTCGGCCAGATGCTGTCAGAAGCCGAGGAGAAGCTCGAAGAAGTCGAGCAGGGCCGCCAGGTGATCGAGTACGTGCTGACGGACATAGCCGGCTCCACGATCGTAAGCGGTGACTAGCATGCCCGTTATAAAACCCATAGCCGGGCACACCAGCGTTCGCGGCGTCTCCGACTACCTCCAGAAGGACGGCCGCGCCCTGGCCGTCGACCTGTACAACCTCTCGTGGGACGAGGAGCGAGACGCGGAGCTCGACCCCGATTTGAAGCAGGACGTCGACTGGGCGGCCGAGATGGACCTCACCCGCATCGCCAACGGCAACGACACCCCATGGCGCGGCAAGCGCGCGCGAACATACATGCACTTCATCGTCTCCCCCGACCCGAAAGACAAGGTGACGCTCCCACAGCTGCGGGAGCTGACGAGGGCCTGGGTCCGCGAGAACTGGGACGACTACGAGTGCGCCGCCGTGTTCCACGACGACAACGCCAACGAGGTCATGCACGCCCACGTGGTGGTTAACAACACAAACCTCGCCACAGGAAACCGATTCCAGAACCCCGACCCGCGGAAGATGCAGGCCTCGATTCAACGGCTCGCCGAAGAACGCGGCTTGAGCTTCTTCGTCGGCGTCTCAGACGAAGAGAAGCGGCGGTCGGCCGCGAAGGGCAGGGCGGCTCCGAAGACCAGGCAGGTCGTCTACGTCAGGAGGGCCGAGCGCGAGATAGCCGGGAAGGGCGGCTACTCGTGGGTGGCCGACATCCGCAATCGCGTAACGATCGCGAAGAGGGCGGCGGAAACGCCGGGCGAATACCTGCAGATCCTCGGCTTGATGGGCGTCGACGTCAGCGAAGCCTCAAGGAAGGGCGGCCGCTCGGATTGGCTCTACTCGATGGCGGAAGACCCGTCGAAAAGGATCCGCGGGGAGAACCTCGGCCTCGCCTACGGGCGCAAGGCCGTCGAAGGCGCCCTGAAGGGCAGCACGGCGATCGACCCCGGTCAAATCGCGGCCATCGCAGCGAAGGCGGTCGAGGTAAAGGACTACGCGCAGCTGGAGAACATGGCGACGGCGCTCGAGCTCTGCTCGAGGTACGGCATCCGCTGCATGGCCGACTTCGGCAGCCGCATCGCAGCTATGGAGCGCAGGGGCGACGACAGGGCGGCGAGCGAGCTGCGCCACGCAGAGGAGACCACCGAGGAACTGAGGCTGCTGCCCGCCAAAGCGGCGAAAGCAAGACCACGAACCGCCATGGACCAGTACGCCTGGCAAAGACAGCGCGCCGACGCCTCCGCGCGCGCAGGCGAGCAGGCGGCTCGCCTGCGGCAGATCCAGCAGGAGCAGCAGCGAAGCGACAGGGACAGGAGAGCGAGATGATTCTAGAGGTGACGTACTCAGACGGCCACCACGAGTGCTTCGACAGCAACAGCCTCACCGGCGGCGCCGTGTTCGGCAGGGCGAACATCCTCACGGAGTTCGACGTCGTTTGGGAGGAAGGCGAAGACGGGCAACACCTGGTCGTCTACGAGCACCATATGGAGGAATCGGCACCGAGCGACGACGAGGCGTCGGCGAGTGCCGACCGAATCCGCGGGCCCAGGCTCAAGCTCATCGACTCCAGCGAGGTGCCGGACATCGAGAGCGTTTCCCTGGACGGCCGGCTCTTAACCTGGTCCCAGGGCGGGTGCCTGGTGGATGCCGCCAAGTTCGAGCTGGCGTGCATGAAGTGGTACTCGGGCCCCATGGGCGCCGGCACCAACGCCAAGGCCGTCGCGCTGTTCAGGTACCTGGAGCGGGCCCGCCCCGAGCTCGCCAGCGACGAAGCCGAGATATGCCCGCTGTTCGGCTACCCGGTTGCCGCCTTCAGGGAGGCCGAGGACGAGGAAATGGCCCAGGCAGGCGGCGCAGATTGCGGGGAGGAAGGTTTCGATGAAATGGATTAAACGGGCCATCGTCGCCACAGGGGCGTTCCTCGCATGGCTCTTCCGAGCCGTATTCAGATGGTTCATGTGAGGCGGCGCTGCGCGAACGCCCGCTAACGTCATCGCGTGCAGCGCCCCGGCGCTCACCTATCGGACCTGTCGGGGAGGCGCGGCGCGTGGTCGTCGCGGGCGGACGCCCTCCTTGCGATGGCCGCGCGCTCGGACAGGCTCCTGCAGGCTGCGTCCGGCTTGTGCTCGAGGGCGCGGACGCGCTCGAGCCCTTCTGATTCACGGTTCTCGGCCATCTTCTGCTCCATGCTGCCGATGATGCCATGGGCAGCGCCGCGTATCTCGTCGAGCGAGGCCCTCAGCTCGGAGAGGTCCTTGCCCTCGCTCCACCCGGCCACGTACCCGAAGCTGTAGTCGCCGGTGTCGAGCCCAAGCCAGCTCGAGACGATGAAGGCGACGCTCTCGGCCTGGACCTCGCGAGTCGCACGGCCCGGCAGGGCGGGCCCCTCCCCTTCCGACCCGGAATCGTGCATGACGCTGTGGGCGAGCTCGTGGATGGCGGTCTTGAGGGTCTGCGCTTGGGACATGCCCTTCTGGATCACGATGCGCTTGGGCTCGGACCTCGAGAAGAATCCCTTCGCGCCGCCCGGGATGTCCTCGAACGAAACGGGGTACCTGCTGACTTCCGAGACGGCGCGCATGGCGGCCTCGTACCGGGCGACGCCGCCCGTCAGCTCGTCGACCCCCAAGGCAGGCAGCTCCCTTCCCTCGGTCTGGCTCACGTCGAACACGGTGGCCAGGCGGAAGCCCCGCGAGCCTGCGCCTGGGCCCATCTCCGGCGCTGCCGTCAAGCGCTTCGCCGACGTCGTCGCCCTCCCCTTTCACCATGACCACGACCGGGCTGAGGATTCTCATGCCGCGCTCGCCCTTCCTCACCTGCCTGCCGAACTTGTCCTGCCAGGCCCGATAGCCCGCTACCAGCGTCGCGTCCGGGCGTTGCATCGCGATGAGCAGGCAGTTGTTGGCGCTGTAGCTGTGGAATCGCGACATGACGGCAAGGTAGCGGCGATACCTTGCCGACTCGAAGACGCCCCTCACGCCCTCCTCGAGGCGCTCCATGGTCCGCCTGAGCTCCTCGTCGCGCTTCGCTGCGGCCTCGGCGCCGCCTCTTGCCTTGCCTTTTGCCATCGATCTCGCCTTTCACGTGCGGACTTCCATGATTCACATCGCACGCGCCCGTGCTTCGTGCGACAGGCGCGCATCGGCGCCGAACGCGCCCACCCCTGCATCACCCGAGCGCGTCGACGGCGCATATCACCAGCGTGCGCTCGTTGCCCCAGCGGTTATAGCTGCAGGTGCAGAGGGTGACGACGCTTTTCACGGACGAGAAGTCGAAGCCCTCTCCGACGAGACTCAGGTCGGCGTCGGCCACGACCCGGGCAAGCCATTGCGCATGCTCGGCGTCGTCGGTGAACTCAACCTTGGCGCCCTCGCGGCCGGCATCGACAACGTCGACCGCAAGCACCCTCAGCCCGGCGTCGCCCTCGGGGGGTCTGCAGGATGATCGGGGAATGCCCCTCCGCGTAACCGGCGTCCGAGAAACACGCCAACGCGGAGAACATCGTGCCGTCGTTGAGATGGTGGCCGAACACCAGGGCGTTGCCGGCGCCCAGCAGGCCATCATCTGCGCACTTCCAGTGCAGGTAGGGCACGCCGTGGTAGTTCCAGCCGCCGTACACGTCGTAGCGGAGGTAGTGGTCGGGGTCGCCCTCATGGGCCTGGACGATCGGGTAGTCGATGCCGGCGCCCGGCACGGTGACCCATCCGATGATGTCCGGGTTGACGCCCTGCCAGTAGCCCCAGTCGACGCCCCCCGGAGCCGTCGTTTTCTCCGGCCGCCTCGTCTTCGGCGCCGATTGCCTCGACCCCGCTCGGATCGGGATCGAGGTTGCTCGCCCTCTCGGTCAGCCAGGCCATGGACGACAGCACGCCCACGGCCCCCAAGGCGAGCGCTGCGGCGAGGACGAGGGCGATGCGCGATTTGGCCTTGCCCCTCATCGATGCCCGCCATCGGAGCGCTTGCCGCCGCTTCCCGTCTTCTCCAACGCTCCCGCGACGTCCTCGATGCCGGATTCTCGGGTGGTTCCTTCCATGGTTTCCTCCATATCCACAAGGAAGGCGGCCCGAGGCCGCCTTCCTGCTTTCGAGCGGGCGTCGGCCTTAGGCCTCGCGCTCCGCCGCTTCCTCTCCGTGCCCGTGGTCGTCGGGCTCAGGGTCGTCGGGGTTGCGTCTCTGCAAGCCGTATGCAGCGAGTGCCAAGGCAGCCGCGAGGGCCATACCGGCGCCCAGCATATAGGGCATGAGGTCCACGCCGGTCTTGTCCAGCTTCTCGCCTGGCGCATCGGGAACTTCGGGGGTGTCGGGGTTGTCGACCACCACCGTCTGGCCTTCGTCGTCGACGTCCTCGTGGACGGCGACGACGTTGCCCTTGGCATCGAGACAGCGCTCGAAGGCCACGAGGGCCGCTCCCTCCTCGAGATGGGACGCGTCGAACTCGAAGGCGACCTCCACAATGCCCTCGGCCGCCTGGGGGGCGAACTCGGCGGTGGCGGTCACGGGATTGCCTCCGGCATCGACCAGCGTCTCGCCGGTCGACTTGTCGACGAGCGCACCGTTTGCGGTGTAGGTTTCGCCAGGGACGAGGCCCTTGTACTCCACGGTGTCGACGAGCTTGACCTTGCCGCTGGCGACGATTTGGTCGCCGTCTTCGGCGTCGGTGAGCTTCGTGCCTATCTCGACGACGGTGACGGTTTGCCCCTCGTCGGAAAGGTCCTCGTGTGCTGCGAGCTGCGCGCCGGCGGCGAAGAGCTTCTCGAACACCACGACGCCCTTACCGCCCAAGCCGGTGCCGTCGAATGCGAGCTCCACCGCCTGGACGCCGTCGGCTTCGTCGGGGGCAACGTTGCGGGTTCCGGCAACCTGCTTGCCGCCGACGGTCACGGGGTCGCCGGTCTCGGCATCCATCAGCGCAGCCTCGGAGCGTGTACTCGACGCCGGGGGTCAGTCCCTCGTATGCGACCGTCGTCGACGATGGTGATGTCGACACCGGTGACGAGCTTGTCGCCGTCCGCTTTGTCGGTCGCCGTGGTGCCGATGCCCACGAGGTGAACGGTCTGCCCCTCATCATCGATGTCGGCATGGACCGCCACCTCCACGCCGCCCGACACCAGGGATTCGAAGGCCACGACGTCCTCACCCGCCAGCAGGCTCCCGTCGAAGGCGAATTGAAGCTCCACCTCGCCGGAGCGCTGCTTGGGCCTAAAGGTCTTGCTCGCGGTCACGGGGTTGCCATCAGCACCGACGAGCGCCTCGCCGGTGGATTTGAGCATGAGGGTGCCCGTGACGGTGTACTCGGTGCCGTCGGTCTTGAGGTTCTCGTAGTACACGGTGTCTGACAGTGTGACTTCGCCAGAGACTTGAGCCACATGGTCGCCGTCGGACGCGTCCGTGGCCTCGGTCTGGACCTTGGGACCCTCCTTGTCGTCGAGGCTCATCCACACCGCCTTGGCGGCGGAGGAGTCGCGCTCGATGACGAACGTCTTCTTGATCAGGTCGTAGCCCTCGTTGGCGTCGCTGCGCAGCTCCTCGAGCGTGTACTTGCCGAAGGGCAGCGCTGCCAGACCGTCGTCGACTTCGGCGACGGAGCCGTCCTCGCCGAGGGAGAACCACACGCCCGCCTTGGGGTCCATGTCCGAGGCGTTGACTGCCCCGACGCCCAGCAGCCGGTCGTTGCCGTTGGTGTTGGCGCTGTGCTTGTTCCAGGAGGACGCCGTGGAGACGTTGCCGTTCTTGTCGGTCACGACAACATGGGCCTCGCCCGTCGCCTCGTTGGTCACCTTGAAGGCGACCTGCAGGGACTCGTTGGTGTCCTCGGCCATCTTCGCTATCTCGAGGTCGTTGCGGATGACCTGGTCGAAGAACTCGAGCTCGCCGCCGCCCGAGGAGGCCTTTGCGATGGCGCCGTTCTCGCGGACCTGGAACGTCTTGGGCTCGCCGTCGGTCAGCAGGTAGGAGTCGTTGCTCTTGGTCTCTCGGATCGCGTAGGTGCCGTAGGGCAGCGCGTCGGCGGCGGTCTGCGCGGTGTAGGCGCCCGCCTCCTCGTTCCACGCCGTGGTCACGGTGGCCACCGTCTCGCCAGGCTCGAACCACTCGCCGCCGACCAGCACCTTAGCCGCCGACTCGTTGGTTATGGCGAACTCGATGCCGGAGAGCGTGGAGCCGCAGCCCAACGCACCGTGGGAGTCGCCGCCCAGAGCCTCGGACTTGCCGAGCTCCCTGTCGGACTTCGTGACCTGCACGCCGCCGCGGGCGACGTCGTCCTTGCAGGGGCCGCCCGTCAGGTCGACGACCTCGCCGTTCTCCTTGATCTTCGCCGTCTTCGACCAATCCGAGGCGAGGTACCCCTCGGGGGCCTGCGACTCGACGACCTTGTAGACGCCGCACGGCAGGTCGCCTGACCCGGTGGCGGCCACGTACGCCTTCGCCGCAGCGTCCCACTCTGCCTCGATGGTTTTCACGACCTCGCCGTCGCCGTAGGACCTTCCGTCGACCAGCGCGCTCTTTCCGGAGGCGTTGACGATATCGAACCTCGCTCCGGCGAGGCTGGCGTCGCCCTGGGGCGCGCTGCCTGCCTGCGAGTCTTCCTTGGCGACCTTGAGGCCTCCCGTCTTCCAGGTGAAGCTCATGAGCACCTGCGTCGCGGAGCCGGTCTTCACCGAGAAGGCCTCAAAGCCCGTGGACACCTCGTCCGCACGGTTCTTTACCTTGGACCAGGTGTCGCCGAGGAGCTCGTCCTTGGCCCACTTCTCGAACTGCGCGTTGGTCCCGTAAGCCGCCTCGCCGCGCGAGCCCTGGTAGGCGAACGACAGCAGTACGTGGCTCGCCACCAGGTACTTATCCTCGCTCCAACCCGTGCCGTCGTACCACCTTTCCGGGAACACGGACTCGTCGAAGCCCGGCGCGCCGTAGCTGAACCACATCGCGGCGGCCAGGTCGCCGTCGGAGATGCCCGACTTAGAGTAGGTCCCCGGCGCGGGCGTGCCCGCCGCGGGTTCGGCGCAGTAGGCCACCTCGCCGTCGGCCCACATGCGCGTCGTGAAGTAGCCGGCGTAGGGGACGTCGTCGCCGACGGTCACCTCGACGGACTCGGAGGCCTGCGCCTGCATGGGCGCCGATGCGCACATGCCGACGAGCAGAGCCACGCTCATCATGATCCGAACGATCTTCGACAAGGCGGCGGTCTCTGTTGCTCTCGCTGTCATGGCCGCCTCCTTAGAACGGGATATCGTCGTGCGCCAGGCCCTGCCGGCGCGGCTGGTCGTCCTGCGCGCGGCCGAGCGCGCCGCGGGTGGCCGCATCGGCCCGGTCGTGGAGACTTCGCTGCTTCAAGGAGGCGAGGTAGTCCTGCCGCTGCTGGTCCAAGGCGAGGCGAACCTGCTCCGGCATGACCTTGACCGTCTCGCGCACCTTGCCGCCGTCGGCGTCCAGCACCGGCTTCCCGTCCTCGCCGAGAACGGTCTTCTGCAGCCACACCTCGCGGCCCTTCAGCAACGGGATGTCGCGATAGTCCTCCCCCTTGCGCGACTCGTTCACGTACAGCGGGGAGAACTCGAAGAAGCTCAC
>ENA-OQCU01001034-OQCU01001034.1-human-gut-metagenome-genome-assembly--contig:-NODE-1034-length-10467-cov-3.207737_pt1 | contig 10467 bp, 13 predicted proteins | sample MGYA00242504_ERZ504590 | MGnify/ENA primary metagenome ERZ504590 (study PRJEB26092, sample SAMD00036318) | human gut metagenome | host: Homo sapiens | study: EMG produced TPA metagenomics assembly of...
TTTTTCCTTGTCATTTTTTGCGAACAAATTATCAGCTGAAGGTAGGATCCGGGAATTATGGGCTTTACCATGATGTTTGGAATGTACAAAGCGACACTTGTTTGATTCAAATCATGGCAGAGGGGCTAATTCACATCACTGCTGGCTCTTTTTGGGCGGACTGATCTGCGGCGGCTTTTTTATCAGAGGTAATCAGCCTTGCTACGGCACGGCTTTGTAGGTCGCGGCATAATTGCACATCAGTCAAGTTTTTCTGTGAGCGCTGTTCTCTTGACAACGCTTGGATTTCTAATGATTCAAGTTGTCGCGTTGTTCATCCTTTGTGGAAAACTATTCAACAAAGAAATCCACCAACTCCTTTATGGAGAAATGGCGAAGAAACAGCAAGTTGGAAAAATGAGTGGGAACTTATTTTCCCTCATTCTCGGAGCGGTAGTTTTGACGCTTGCATATTGGGTAATCCTAAAGTATTTCATGGTTGCTGGCGGTATGATGATAATTGTTGCCGTGATATTAGGTATTGTGGGAACAATGCTTTTTATCCGTGGGCTTGCAGGCTTGCTGAGCGCAGCGGCGGCTTCTGTGAAACGTAACACAACACACGGTCTATATATTTTCACTCTGCGGCAGTTACACGAAAATATAGTCCACAAGTATATTTCAATCGGTGTTGCATCTATTTTGATTATGCTCACTATCATGCTCATTGCGGACGGATCAACCCGCATTATGTCGTATGGGAACCAAATGACGCGGGGATCTTCTGTTTACGATTTTACCGTCACGGGCAATGAAGCGACTGTTGAAAAATACCTTTCGGGTAAGCAAATGCAGCCCTATGTGGCTGATTTGAGCCGCATGGAAACAGGAACAATGAAACGCCCAGCTTCCGTGAAAGCGAACTCTTTTATAGATTGGTCCGGGCTGCGTGAACAGGTTGTTTTGAATCTGCCGCCAGAAGTAGAGGATCCCGTCACACAAGGAGCTACAAGCTATGAGTTCAGTCCCAATCAACCAGCCGCGCTTAACCTTTTAGGGTGTATTGATACTACGGGAGCTTCGCCATTTTTAATTCCCGTATCTTCATATAACGAATTGCTGGAAGCAGCTGGAGAAAAAACTATCGTTCTTGGAATCGACGAAGCTGTATTCTATCTTAACCCGGATTTTCAGGGGAGTACAAAAGAAGAAACCACCACCATGTTGAACCAGATTGCGGAGGACGCACGGGCTAATGGTAAAGTCTTGATTTCTATTGACGGACTGCCAATTACGCTTATCCCGTTTGTGCCGATGAAAGGCTTGACTGCGGATGAAAACGTAAAAATCATAACCGCATTGATTGTTTCCGATGAAGTATATTCTGAATATGTAAATCCAGACACCGTTACCGTTTATCACAATTTCTGTATTCCGAGCGAAACTGTGGAAGCTGATGGCCTGATGGTGTCGATTATGGAAGCCCGTGACCTGTTAAAGCCCTCTGGCCTGTACTGCGAAAGCTATTTGGACAATTTCGGACGGCAACTATTTTATGTCATTTCCGGCAGCTACACGACCTTATACATGGGTTTTATGCTTCTAATTATCGCTTGCGCCCTACTTGCCCTGCAATTCCTAACCCAAATGCGAGAAACAAAGGCAAGGTATGCGACACTTTCTATTCTGGGCGCACGACGCGAACAAATGAAGCGTTCCATAAACCAACAGGTGCTATGGTATTTTTCTGCTCCCGCTGTTTCCTGCGTGTATCAGCGGTACAGTCGGAATTTTGCGCAATGCAGCATTACCTATACTCTAATATGGCAAAACTGCAACAGTCTTATCCTATGCTGCTCGTTATGGCGCTTGTCGTTGTTTGTATGCTTGCATTGTACGGTGTGGCTATTGCGCGGACAGCAAACCGTGAAATCAGCAAATTAAATTGGAAGCCAAATTCTTAATAAGCGTACTCAGGAAAGGAGGTGTTCATATTGGCGCAAATTATTGTGGTTGAAGATGATGTATATATGCGGGAAGAATTGATTGATGTCTTGAGAAAAGCGGGATATGACGCTGTCCCTTTGCTTAATTTTGAAAATGCTGTATCACAAATAATGGCTCTTTCCCCGGATTTAATATTGCTCGACATCAATCTTCCTTTTCACTCTGGCTTTGAAGTCTGCAAAGAGATAAAGGCCAAACGACTTGGGACTGTGCTGATATTAACTGCAAGAGATAAATTACAGGACGAAGTTCATGCCTTAGGATTAGGGGCGGACGATTACCTAACAAAGCCATGCAACACGGAACGGCTTCTTGCCCGCATTAAAAACCTCTTGCGCCGCAAAGAAGAACAGATGCAGCAGGGATTGCTTAACGGGGGCGGCTTCCTGCTTGATCCAAACACTTTTACGCTCTATGCAGGAAAGAAATCTTATGTTCTTCCGCAGAATGAGGGGAAAATACTTCTCACCCTTTTGAAAAGCAGCCCGAACCTTGTATCAAAGAGCGACCTGTTTCATGTGCTTTGGGGAACAGCGGAGTTTATAGACGAAAATGCGCTGCAAGTCAATTTTACACGACTGCGGAAAACGCTGCGTGAAGTTGGACTTGATGATCGCATTGAAACGGTGCGCGGGCAAGGCTACCGTTTGAAAGAGCAGGTGGAAGTATGAAGAAATTTAATACTCTCTTGACCTATGTATCGTCCAATCGTATTTGGTTGATTACTCTTGGCTGCTTGGATTTGTTCTTTGCGTTTCTGGCATGGGTGGCTTATCCGGGGGATTTTTTGAGCCTTGTGGGGCTAATGATATTTGTATCACTTGCCGCGTTTGTCATCCCCTTTGTCATCTCAATTCATAAACGCAGTAAAATTGATGCCGCTTTTCGGCGCTTTCTGTTAGAGCCGGACGACACAAACGAATACCTGTTGTGTGAAAGTGCCCCCGCGTCAATGCGCCCATATATCCATGAATTAGCCCATCATCTGAGAATGCAAGAGGGGTATGTGAACGAACAGCAGTTAAAGGTTGCCAACTACGAAAGTTATATTGAAAATTGGGTGCATGAAATCAAGAAACCTCTGTCCCTTATGACGCTTCTTTTAGATAATCGAAAGGTTGAGATGTCACCGTTGGTGCATACTCGTATGCTATATGTACGCGACCATGTGCGGCAGAACGTAGAACAGATTTTGTACTTTTCACGTCTTGGGGCGGCTCACAAAGATTGCTATTTTGAACCAATTCTGATCTTAGAGACTTGTCGGGAAGCGGTTGAGGACAATTTATCCTTGCTTGAAGAAGCCCAATTTTCTGTCACATATTCCGGGAACGACTGTAACGTAATTTCTAACAAAAAAGGCTTTATGTTCATTTTGGGACAGATTATTAGCAACAGTGTAAAGTATGCTGTGAAGGACACCGCCCCCGCTATTCAATTTTCAGTAACGGATAATCCAGAAAGCGGGCAGATTACTCTATCCGTCAGCGATAACGGAACAGGTATACCCGCGTCTGATCTGCCGTTTGTTTTTGATAAGGGCTTCACTGGGGACGCAGGAAGCTTTTTAAGCCGCTCCACAGGTATGGGATTATATTTAGTGCAGAAAATGGCAAAAGATTTAGCGATAGATTTACAAATCACATCACAGTTGTCATGCGGAACAACCATTATTCTGATGTTCCCCAAGGTGCAATATCCAGTCAGGAGGTTTGATGATGCAACAGCAGATTCGTACGCAAACACCAAAGAAAAATAAGCCTGCGGCTTCTCTGATTATAAGTTGGCTGATTATCTTGGGCGTATATTTACTTTTGCGCCTTGTCTTTGTTATCTTCGGATTTCATTTGGCACCAGTTGTTTTAGGTGGATGTTTAGCTGTTCTACCTTACATTGCGGGAGCGTTTTATCTTTTTAAGACACCAGCGGCACATCGGGTGGGAGGTTGTGTGTTAGGAATTTTACTGCCGTCCATTGTAGAAAAACTCGTTCTTTATTTTTTGGGTGCGTCCCTTTACGGAATACCTCTGGCAGATGTCAGCGGAGTAATGAGCAGAATTGCAGCGAATGAGCCGTTCACACACATTTTTTTCTAATCCGGCAGCACGCTATATTCTTAATCTATCATTTTTTGGATGGCAGTACATTGTCGGCAGTATTGTCGTATGTGCAATTCTGATTTTAGGCATGATGGGTATTCAAAAAGAAAATCATGTTCTCGAACGTAAGGAAAACTGAGGGGATTTGTAAATGAGCAGAAAAATAGTGATGACACTCGTGTGCATCCTTGTATTGGGTCTATCTGGGTGTGGAGATACACTCACTCTTAATCAATACAATACGAGTGAAATTTGGTATATAGCATATACAGACATTGATACAGTTTGTGAGAGCAATGAATTAACCGCAGATGGCTCCAGCATTTTACATTCTGAGGAAGATTATCTTCTGCTTTCATATGTAGTTGACAGCAATATTGAAATTACAAAAGAGCTAAAGGATGGGGGGTGGGACCATTTGATCCTGACAAACCCTCAATGGATAGATCGCTTTGGTGATCCCAGCAAGTTAAAACCTGTGGAATATGGCAGTTTGGCAAATAGCATGCAGGAATTTTTAGATGTTCAAATGCCTATATTGACTGCTGATGGAAATGTATTGCCTGATGGAGTGGGACTATATCAATATGATGGAGAGACATTATTGGCATTTCCGGTGCATGTGGCGTTGGGCGCAGCAGAGCCGATAGAAGCAAAAAATCCATTGATTATCCTTGTGGATAAACCGGCACAAAGTCTTAAAGCGAGTAGCTGTATGTTGCCGCTGACTTCAAGCGGAAATGTCCTGTTTGCAGAAGGAGAGAAACTTCAAGAGTCATTTGACGAGAGCAAACTAATTGACTATGGATCGATTGAAGAGTTTCAGATGAATCATTAAAGTGATCTGAAATGTGGAAAACAGTAGCTTAGTATAACAGAAAATAGCTGCCGCACGACGGCAAAAAGAAAAAAAAGCCGTCGTACAGCAGCTAGATCCGTGCTTATACTTCAAAAGAAACTCGGTATGGTGCGTTCCGTGGATGTTGCCCGGTACAATGGAAGTTTTCAAAAACCCAGTCGTATGTTACGCAGTAGGAACTTTAACGAGAGGACGGTTTTTTTGACAACAGACGAAAACCATTATATACACCTGACCGACCTTGGCCGGGATGTGGCCGAAAAAATTTACGAACGCCATTGCTTTTTTACTTATCAACTTATAGCCGTTGGAGTTAATCCACAAACTGCAGAAGTGGATGCTTGTCGCATGGAACATGCAGTCAGTGATGAAAGTTTTCAAAAACTGAAAGAGCATGCGATGAGAGGGATTGCTGCACAAAAAATTGACAATACATTTGATAATTTTCCTGTGAAGAAATAGAAAATGTTGCTTTGCTAAAATAGATTAAATATGAAAGACACAAAATACAAGATATTAGCATATTTTGACAATCAATCATATCGAAAACTATTCAATGAGGTAAACTCAGATTATGCAGAAAATCTACAAATTTTACTGCATAATTTGAGTTTATTTTCTTATGATGTGCTTATAATAGGAGTGATCCTTTATAAAGAGAACATAAGTAATATTATATCTGCTATTAGAAAAATAACGCAGATACCAATTATTATTTTGACGGATGCTTCCTCTTTATTGTGTATGTCATGGAAAAAAGAATTAATATACGCTGGTGCAGATTGTGTAATGGATATAAATAGCACTATAGAAGAAGTAGATCTGCAGATTTTTTCATTGGCACGACGAAATAATAAACAAAAAATAACTCAAAAGCAATCCGAAACGATGATTAATAAGGGAAAACTTGTAATGGATCATAAGAAACATAAAGTATTTTGGAATAATGTAGCGTTACATTTAACACGACAAGAATATAATTTTTTATTGATTTGATAGACGGAAATCTTCTTATAAGCCCGCGCAAGTGTTTATAAAACCTTGCAAAAATGGCTTAAAATCAAGGTTTTCCGCGTATTGTCATTTATCTTGCCGTATCTCCGCATAAGATGATTTTGTAAGACCGGGCACCATTTTGGCACCACAGATTATAGGAGGACGACATGAAAAACGTACTTTTAGACAAGGGTATTATACTCCCGTCCGGCGAAATCAGCAAGGATAAGGTAAACCTTGTAACCGGAGCAATCACGCAGCCATTCGCAGAAATGGTATGGGTAACGACAGGCGGCGACATGGAAACCGTAAACCGCTTGACCGACGTACTTGTTACCATGAACACCCCCGCCGACCGGGGAAAGCTGTTCAAAATCATAAAAATGCTCTATGGGCTTATGGGCTTGCCCTTTTCCGAGGAAGCCGAGCCTATGGACGCAGACCCCGCCGTTTTGGAATACTTCATTTTTTCCTTTACGGCAGACTTTGGCGAAGTCATACAAGACCTCATAGCCGAAGAAGCAGAATAACGCACCGCACAGGCGGCGTTTCTCACTTCCCACAAGGAAGAACAGGAACGCCGCTTTTTTCATGCCCTTTGTTACGCAGTAGGCAGGAAAAAGCCCTTGATTTATGCGGCTTTGCGGGCGCGGTTTTCAGCGGATAAGGGATTGATACCTAAACCCTCAAAATCGCGTTTCTATTGCGTAACAGGTATGCAGCAAAGGAGTGATGAAGCTATGGCAGTTTTCAGAGTGGAGCGCAACAAAGGCTATACGGTTATGAGCAACCACCACTTACGCAATAAGGAGCTATCCCTAAAGGCAAAAGGGCTGTTATCGCAAATGCTGTCCTTGCCGGAGGATTGGGACTACACCCTTGCGGGGCTGTCCTTTATCAACCGGGAGAAAATCGACGCTATCCGGGAAGCCATTAAGGAACTGGAACGCGCCGGGTATATCGTGCGTTCAAGGGAGCGCGACGAGAAAGGACGCTTGCGCGGCACAGACTATGTAATCTTTGAGCAGCCGCAGACCTCGCCTGTATCGGATTTACCTACATTGGATAATCCAACGTTGGAAAAACCTACGCAGGAAAAACCTACGTTGGAAAATCCAACGCAATTAAATAAAGATATACAAAAGACTGACTTACCAAAAAAAGAAAAATCAAATACGGATTTATCAAGTACCGATTCCATTCCTATCCATTCCCTAAATCCCTTGCCTTACGACGGGGAAGCGGCTACGCCGCCGGAACGGAAACGAAAGGAAGCGACAGACGCATACAGCGTTTATGAGGAAATCATCAAGGACAATATCGAGTACGACCATTTTGTACGCTACGGGCAGGTAGACAAAGACCGCTTAGACGAAATTGTTTCGATTATCCTTGAAACGGTATGCAGCAAGAGAAAGACAATCCGTATCGCCGGGGACGATTACCCGGCAGAGCTTGTCAAGGCAAAGTTTATGAAGCTCAACAGCAGCCACATTGAATTTGTCTTTGACTGCATGAAAGAGAATACCACCAAAATCCGCAACATTAAACAGTACCTTAAAGCGGTGCTGTTCAATGCGCCGAATACCATTGACAGCTACTATACCGCCCTTGTCGCACACGATATGGCGACAGGCAAAATCTAAAGGAGGATTACCACATGGCACAGAAAACAGGAGCTTTGATTTTTGACGAACAGACCGACCGCTACGACATTCGCTTTGACATTGCCGACTATTACGGCGGCTTGCATTGCGGGGAGTGTTTCGACGTATTCACAGGCGGCAAATGGAAGCCGACCCGTATTGAAATGAGCGCGGCGCAGGAATGGTACCTTGTGGGTATCCGCGCCGAGGATTTGAACGGCTTGCGCGTCCGTATCTAAAGCCTATGGGCGGCTACCGCAGCGGCGTACCACCCTAACATTATCAGACTACCGCGAAAGGAGGACGGTAAATGCAAGATGAAATCAACGAAAAGACCATAGCCCTTTACATCAAGACCGGGAAACTGACCGCGCAGACGCTTCAAAAGGCTATGAAAACGCTGCTTGCACAGATGAAGAAGCAGAAAGACAAAACGCCGCAGGGCAAACAGACTTTGAAGCAGCTTATGAAGCAGAACGCGGGCGTTTCCAACATTGAGATTACCGAGGGCAATATCAAAGCCTTTGAGAGTACGGCGAAAAAGTACGGTATCGACTTTGCGCTGAAAAAGGACACGACGGAAAGCCCGCCCCGCTACCTTGTGTTTTTCAAAGGGCGCGACGCTGACGTGCTGACCGCAGCTTTTAAGGAATTTTCCGCAAAGAAGCTGACGCAGGAGAAAAAGCCCTCTATCCGCAAGCTGCTTTCCTGTCTGCAAAATGCTGTCTATGTTCTGCTTGATAACGTCATATTCCCGGACTTTCTTTTTCAGCTTGCCATAATCGGCGTAAAGGGCTTCTTTCTGCGCTTGGAGTGCTTCATATTCCTTTTGCAGCGTGGCGGGATTGGGGAGCTTTGTAATGCCCGCCGTTTTGAGTGCCTTTGCCGCAGCTTCATGGTCTACTTGGATAATGTATCCGTCAATGGCAATCTTCCTAAGATATGCCGCCATGTTCCGGGTGGGGACGAGCTTCATTTTTTCAAGAATTAAATCCCGTTCCGCTTCTGTTACTCTAAATTTGATTTGTACCGTTCTTTTGCGTCCGTCCATGCTTTCGCTCCTTTCCATTCCGAGGGTTTGGGATACTTCCCAATAAGCCATTTTCAACCGACGCGTCGCAGCGCAGGAGGGCGAAAATACGGAAGTGGGTACCCGCTTCCTATGCTTGCTATGAAAGTTTTTTCTTACTCCCTATTACAACAGAAAGCCCCGTTTTGCCAAACTTACGCAAAAGAAAAACGCTGCAATCTCAAAAAAGATTACAACGCTTCCTAAATCCTATTCAGTTTTAGGCCGGACATCCTATTCGCCCTCTTTTTCGACTTCGGAAATCTCTTTTGCCGTTGCGGTGACAATCCGTATGCCTGTATCGCTCATATCATCAAGAAGCGCGTCAAGCTGCCGCCGCTTTGTGTCTTTCTCCGGCTGCGTATCTAAAAGAAACTGGTCTACGGATATATGATAGCGCAGCATAAGCTCAAAGAAAATCTGTAAACTTGGGTGCTGCCCGTTGTTCTCAATGTTTGCAAGGTAACGCGGGGAAATATACATTTCGTCGCTTACTTTCTTGCGGCTCTCTTTGCGCTCTTTCCGCGCGTTCTTTATTGCTTGCCCAAAAGCCTTGAAGTCGTACTTTTCTACTGGTCTTTTTGCCATATTCATTCACCCAGTTACATTTTACTGTTCCCCTTTCTTCTTGGATATGTCTATATACTTCCTATAACGAACCTAAATAATGCCTATTTCCGCACTTGCTATTATTCGCCATACCGTATATAATTATACTGATAAACTTTGAAGAAAGGACGGGTGGCTTATGGAATATATGTCTTGTGCAGAAGCAGCGGGCAAATGGGGCATTTCAGAAAGACGGGTGCAGAAACTTTGTGAGGGGGAGCGCATACCGGGCGTTTCAAAATTTTGGTAGTATGTGGCTGATACCAAAAGACGTGGAAAAGCCAACTGATAGACGCAGAAAGGAGTTTCAACATGAATAATGTTTTAATTATCGAAGATGATAAAGAAATTTGCGTTATGATAAAAGACCATCTGGAAAAGTACAATTATCAAGTCTTCTTCACACTTACTGGTGCAAATGCGATTGAACGTATAAAAGAATTATCCCCAGATTTAATTATTTTAGATTTAATGCTTCCTTTTATCAGTGGAGATGAGTTAATTAGAAATATCAGAAAATTTTCAGACGTACCTGTAATTGTTGTTTCTGCAAAAAGTTTAACATTCAACAAAGTCGAACTGCTACGCTTGGGTGCTGATGACTATTTAACAAAGCCGTTTTGATTTGGACGAATTACTAGCGCGAATTGAACGCAATTTGCTAAGAAGTCAAAAAAGATACTCCCAATCTTTGTTTGACCTTTGGAGAACTTTCCATTAATACATCTTCAAAAATAGTTACTGTTGCAGACGAAATTATTGTGCTTACAGCAAAAGAGTATCAACTTGTAGAACTACTGGCGAAATATCCTGATAAAGTTTTTTCTAAGCAAAATCTTTAGAAAGTATTTGGCAAGAACCATTTGCAAGGGATAATGATGTCATTAACACACATATAAGTAACTTACGAAAAAAATTAAAGGGCGAAGGCTGCCGAATTAAGACCATATGGGGCTTGGGTTACCGATTTGCAAAGTGAGCTTTAGATAATCTTTAGCTTTACCTTTAGATTATTCAAGGAATTGTCTGCGATACTAAATAACAAGAAAGGAGCTGTGAAAAAATGAACGTAACAGTTTTTGAAGCTATCAACATCACAAAAAAGTATCGCAATACACTAGCCCTAAATCAAGTATCTATGTCTGTAATGCAAGGAGATATTTATGGGTTTATCGGAGAAAACGGTGCCGGTAAAACAACAAT
>ENA-OQCU01001035-OQCU01001035.1-human-gut-metagenome-genome-assembly--contig:-NODE-1035-length-10462-cov-2.970102_pt1 | contig 10462 bp, 11 predicted proteins | sample MGYA00242504_ERZ504590 | MGnify/ENA primary metagenome ERZ504590 (study PRJEB26092, sample SAMD00036318) | human gut metagenome | host: Homo sapiens | study: EMG produced TPA metagenomics assembly of...
ATGTAAAATGCAAGTTCTTTTTATTGTGCAATATCCCGGAATGTGTTAAGATAAAACCTGCGACTTTATACAAATAGCAGTTTACCATACTGCAATAATGAGGTGAGTTATGAAAGAAAGAGAAAAACTTGGATCCCGTCTGGGATTCATTCTGATTTCTGCTGGCTGTGCCATCGGAATCGGAAACGTCTGGAAATTCCCTTACATGGCCGGACAGGGCGGTGGCGGCACATTCGTACTGTTTTACCTGATCTTCCTGGCCCTTCTTGGACTTCCTGTTATGACTATGGAGTTTTCTGTTGGACGTGCCAGCCAGAAGAGTCCTGTCAAAGCATATTACGCACTGGAAAAAACCAGGACAGAAATGGCACATCCATGGATATATCACTCTGATCGGATGTTATCTCCTGATGATGTTTTACACCACTGTTACAGGCTGGATGCTGAATTACTTCTATATGACAGCCACCGGTAAATTCCAGGGACTTGATTCCGACGGTGTTGCAGGACAGTTTACCAACATGCTTGGCCAGCCCGTTACTATGGGATTCTGGATGATCGTTGTTGTTATTGCAGGTGTTTTTGTCTGCTCCCGCGGTCTTCAGAACGGCCTTGAAAAAGTTACCAAGGTTATGATGATCTCTCTTCTGGTGATCATGGTTGTTCTTGCCATCAACAGTTTTACCATGGATGGCGCCAAAGAGGGACTGAAATTCTACCTGATCCCGGATTTCGAGCGTATGAAAGAGATCGGTATTATTTCTACCATTACCGGTGCTATGAACCAGGCATTCTTTACTCTCAGCCTTGGTATCGGTGCCATGGCGATCTTCGGAAGCTACATCGGAAAAGATCATGCACTGCTTGGTGAATCCATGAATATTGCGCTTCTGGATACTTTTGTTGCGATCACCTCCGGACTTATTATTTTCCCGGCATGTTTCACATTCAATGTTGACCAGACTTCCGGACCGAGCCTGATTTTCATCACACTGCCGAATATTTTCAACCACATTCCGCTTGGAAGACTGTGGGGAAGCCTGTTCTTCATCTTTATGTCATTTGCAGCTTTCTCTACCATCCTGGCTGTATTTGAAAATATTATTTCCTGCGGTATGGAGCTTACCGGCTGGAGCCGAAAAAAATCCAGTCTTGTAAATGCCATTGCCATCATCCTTCTGTCTCTGCCATGCGTACTTGGATACAATGTATGGTCCTGGGACTGGCTCAAGGTATTCGGCGGCGCAATTCTCGACCTTGAAGATTTTCTGGTAAGCAACATTCTGCTCCCGCTTGGTTCTCTTGTATACCTGCTTTTCTGTGTTTCCAAACGGGGCTGGGGCTGGGAAAACTTCACAGAAGAAGCCAACACCGGAAAAGGCCTGAAGATCCGGAAATGGATGCGCGGATACATCACTTATATCCTTCCGCTGATCATTCTGTTTATCTTCTTCTTTGGTCTGTACGATAAGTTTTTTGCATAAAATAAAACTTTAAATAAAACACCCCTGACGGATATCGTATGTGATTTACACACGCGATTTCCATCGGGGGTGTTTTTGTTGAGTCAGGCGGATATTCACAGCCTGCACTCTTCCCAATACAAGCAAGTCCCCTCACCGCGTATTGCTTTTCGTAATTAAAGCAGGGAACTTACTTGATTCAGTTAAGAATTTTACCTGCCTAGCAGCTCCAGTACTTCCTCTCTGCTGATCAAAGCCTGGCCGATTCCCTCTCCGCTTAAGATTTCATCAGCCAGTTCCCTTTTTCTTTCCTGAAGAGCCCGGATTCGTTCTTCTATAGTGTCTTTCATAAAGAGGCGGTAGACACTGACAACGTTCTGCTGACCGATGCGGTGGGCACGGTCTGTTGCCTGATTCTGCACGGCAAGATTCCACCAGGGATCGTAGTGGATCACAATATCAGCTGCCGTAAGATTCAGGCCTGTTCCTCCTGCTTTCAGAGAAATGCAGAAAACAGAAGTATCATCCTCATTAAATGCCTGTACCATCTGCGCACGTTTTTCCTTGGAAGTAGCCCCCGTCAGCATATAAAAAGAAACCTTTGCATTTTTTCAGACGGGCAGCCAGCACATCCAGCATGGTAGTAAACTGGGAAAACAACAGGAGCTTATGTCCGCCATTCACCGCATTCTGAACCAACTCCATGCACATCTCCAGCTTGGAAGAATTCCCTTTGTATCCTTCATATACAAGTCCCGGATAACAGCAGATCTGCCGCAGCCTCGTGATCTCTGCAAGGATCTGCAGTTTAGAAGTGCGAAACTCCGCATCCGACTGCATCCCAAGCATCAGGCGAAGCCGTTCCGTATGGGCCTCATACAGCTCCTTCTGCTCGCTTTCCAACGGGGAAAACATATCTTTTTCCAGCTTATCCGGAAGATCCTTCAGCACATCCCTCTTCAATCTCCGCAGCACAAAAGGACGGATCATTTTCTGCAGACGCCTCCATCGCATCGGAATTGCTGTACTGCACAGCTGGAAGCTCTATTTCCTTGCGGAATTTCTCATAAGAATACAAAAATCCCGGCATCAGAAAATCAAAAATACTCCACAGCTCACTAAGCCTGTTCTCCACCGGTGTACCGGTCAGCGCAAGCCTGAATTCCGACCGGATCTCTTTCACAGCCTTTGCCACCTGAGTTCCGTGATTCTTGATATACTGCGCCTCATCAATGATCTGCACAGCAAAATCCAGGTTCCGATAAGCCTTCAGATCCCGTTTCAGAAGGTCATAGGAGGTGATCAGAACCTCCCGTTCTCCCGCATTTTTGATCAGTGCTTTCCTCTCCTTCACATCACCAGTCACAACGGTAGCCGGAAGTCCCGGCGCAAAACGTTCGATCTCGTTCATCCAGTTAAACACCAGCGAAGCAGGCGTTATCACAAGGACACGTCTGTTTTCTCCCGGCGCAGATTCCTGAAATTCTGACCAGAGAAATGTGATCACCTGGAGGGTTTTTCCAAGTCCCATATCATCTGCCAGGATTCCTCCAAACTGATTATGCTTCAGAGTTTTGATCCAGTAAAAGCCCTCTTTCTGATAGCCCCGGAGGATTTTTTCCTGCTCCCTGGGAATCTGAAATTTATGTTCTTCCATTGTCTGCATGTTCCGGATCAACGTACGAAAGGCATTGTCCTTCTCTACCTTGATCAGATCGCCGCCCTTCAGCTGACTGTCCAGATACATAGCACGATAGGCCGGAACCTGCGTCTTTCCTTTTTTCAGTTCACGATCACTGATCTGCAGTCCATTTTTCAGAGCAGAAAGCTCCCTGAGCTGACCATCGGAAACATCCAGAAAGCTGCCATCCTTCAGGCGAAAAATATTTTTTCCTGCGATCGTACCTGGAAAGAATATCAAAAAGCTGCGCCTGATCCATCCCCTCCACATCCAGATCCAGGTTCAGAAGTCCGGCTGACAGAGAAACGCCAAGACGGATGTTTGGCAGCTTTGTCACCCTCATCTGTTTGATGGACTGGGAAATATAGACAGCTGCAACTTTCTGCATGGCGGGGATCCCTTCAGTAAGAAGCTGGTAGAGCTTTTCTTCGGAAGCTTTCACACTGTCGGGCTTCCCTGAACCTTCCCTGCACAAAGATTCCAGTTCCTCGGCACGACAATCCAATGCCAGCTCCATCCGCTGGTCATCATATCCGTTAAAATATTTTGACAGCAGCGCAAACACACCAAGCTCTCCCGGAATATCCCTGGTGCGGGCAGACACATCTCGGTCAAAAACCGAAAATTTATCCTTCCCGTAAACAGAAAATGCCTTACAGGTGATCCAGTCACGCTCCGGCGCATCCAGATAGATCTCATATGCAGCCTTGTAGCATTCAAGACCTGTTTCTTCCGGGAAATCCCTGAGATCACAGTGAAAAAATTTTTTCAGGGAAGGAAGCAGCTCACGCACAAACGCAGGCACATCCGGTTCATCAATAAAGCCTCGGCCTGCAGGAAGCCGCTCCAGACAGGCAACAAATTCCTCCACTGCTCCAAGCTCCTGCCTGGAAACCAGATATACCTTCGCATTATCAAAATACATATGATACCGTATGCCTGTCACACTGTATACCGGCGCGATCTCAAGAGATAACCCCTGATCCTTCTTCCGAATCATCAGCGTCCTGTCCGGAATTTCTCTGACAGAATGCCATGTTGTCTCCGGATCATTGTTCATTTTGAACTTGAAACTTTTTTCGCTAAGTATAAGAAGCAAATCCTCAAGTTCTTTTCTGTCAACGGTAAGATCCCTCACCTTTTCCACAGCTATATTCTTCAGCTGTTCATATCTGGACATGTAAGTGCCGTGATGATTCTCGACCCATTCCCGGATAAAGGCCAGCACGCTTCTGGCTCCTTCTGAAAAGGCTTCATCTGAATGGATAAATTCCAGATTTTTTCCATAAGAAACCTTCTCATTATGATCCAGATTCCACACAAAGGCCAACACGTCCTTGAGGATATATTTTTTCTCACAGCCAACGCGGAATTCCACGGTAAAACAATTTCTCACAGAATTAAATTTCAGGCAGGTTTCCAGCTCCACCCTGCCAAAATACGGATCCCCGGAAAACGGAAGCATACGGCTGTATAGCTGGCGATTAAGGAGGCTTTTCAGCTCAACGGTGGTTTTCGTTGCAGGCTGCCCTGGTCCGGATAAAGTAGCCGGAAATGCTGTTCCGCTGAATAACTCTGCCTGCTTCTGTTCCTCATCCTGCTGTCTGCGGATTTCCACACGCTCATAGGCCTTACGGTCTCCATATTCCAGAAGCACTGCCACGCAATGCTTACAGATCCCGGAATAGCTGCGAAAAGCCGGGCAGTCACAGTATGCTTCTTTTATGCGGTCCGCTTCTGTATCATACTGAAAGCCTGTATTGTATACATTACGCCCACTTCCCTTCACTGCTGCAGATATTTTATCCACAGCTCCTTCCGACTTAATATCCAGCGACTGGATCCTCTTTCCGGTACGATAAATATCAAGACCTCTCTGATATGCCGTTGTATTACAAAGTGCCCGTATGGCTGTTCGTTTAAGCATGCATCTTTCCCTTCTTTTCTTATCGCGTTTCTTCCATTATAAAAGGAGACCTGCACTGTGACAAGTCTCCTTATAGTACTCATTGATATCTCATTCCTGATCTGCCTATAGCATTTCCATAAAATCCCGCATCAGGTTCAGCTGCTCTGAAATGAATTGCTGCATCAGACGTTCCCGTCATACGTTAGAGCGTGTTTGAAAAATCATTCCTGCAATCTGCACGCCCCACTTTGCGGGAGATTTCACCCGAATTCGGTTGCCGTAGCCCGCTACGGCGCCCTCATCCGTGAAAAATCATTCCCGCAAATTGTGACGCACATCTTGCAGAAAGCCCTTTTTTCAAACACGCTCTAGTACCGATAACTTTCTCAGCAGGCTTTCCTTCTTGCTTCATCCTCTTTCCGCTCTTCTCCGACTTCTGTCATCAGATACGGATCAAGAACCTCTTCCAGCTCTTTCTCAGTCATGATCCCTTGTTCCAGAACAAGTTCCCGGACAGACTTGCCAGTTTTTACTGCAGTTTTTGCGATGGTTGCAGACGCCTTGTAGCCAATATGCGGGCAAAGAGCCGTTGCGATTCCTGCACTGCTTTCCATCAGGTCTTTGCAGTGTTTGCGATTTGCGGTGATTCCTGTGATGCAGTTTACGCTCAATGTATCCACTGCTTTTTCCAGAGTCGTAATGGATTCAAAAAGATTACAAAATACAACCGGCTCAAAAGCATTCAGCTCCAGCTGTCCGGCTTCTGCCGCCATGGTAATGGTGGTATCATGTCCTACGATGTGGAAAGCAACCTGGCTTACTACCTCCGGAATGACCGGATTTACCTTACCTGGCATGATGGAAGACCCATTCTGCTTTGCCGGAAGATTGATCTCACCAAATCCGGTTTTCGGGCCGGAAGACATCAGTCGAAGATCGTTGCACATCTTTGGAAAGATCCACCGCACAGGTTTTTACTACACCGGATACGGCAACAAAGCCGTTCCAGATTTTCTGTTGCGTCAAAAAGGTCCTCGGCCTGTTTCAGCGGATAACCTGTAAGCTTTTCCAGATTTGGCACAATCTTATAAAAATAAGAATCGGAAACGTTGATAGCAGTTCCCACTGCAGTTCCTCCAAGGTTTACGGTGTACATTTCCCTGTGAGCCTTTTCGATACGTTTCCGGTCTCTGGAAACCATGGACGCATAACCGTGGAACACCTGGCCAAGACGGATCGGAACCGCATCCTGAAGCTGTGTACGCCCCATAGTGATCACATCATCGAACTCCTCTGCCTTTTTTGCAAGCTCCTTCTCAAGTCTTACCAGTGCTTTTTCCAGAGGTGCAAGAAGATCCAGAACGGTAAGCTTACCGGCCGTCGGGATCACATCATTGGTGGACTGCGCCATGTTTACGTGATCATTTGGATGGACCATTTTATAGCTCCCCTTCGGACATCCGAGGATCTCACCGGCTCTGTTTGCGATCACCTCATTCATATTCATATTTGCGCTGGTTCCGGCACCACCCTGAATGGCATCTACGATAAATTCCTCAGCCAATTTTTCCTGCGATCACTTCATCACAAGCTCTGACAATGGCATCTGCCTTATCCTCCGGAAGAAGCCCTGCATTATTATTAGTGATAGCTGCTGCTTTTTTAATCTGTGCCAGGTTCCTGATAAATACCGGATGAAGCTTTGTACCTGTAATAGGAAAATTCTGTTTTGCCCTTAAAGCCTGAACTCCGTAATAAGCCTCTGCAGGCACTTCCATAGTTCCGATCGAATCTGCTTCCAGTCTTGTTTCTGTTGTCATTTTATCATCCCTCTTCTTTCTTCTGATCCTGTGCACATCTGATTTGCTCCGCTGTCTGATCTCATCTTTTTCATTCGACGGATATTCGCTGTTTTCAAATCATTTTGTTATTTTCATTTTTATCAGCAGCTGTTTTCTGATGCCTAAGAAACTAACACTTTCTTTGTGGCTTGTAAATACTTTTAAGGGAAAAACCATGATTATCCGTGTTTTTCAATAGTTTATATTAATCTTTTTAAGAGTTTCTTTTATTTTTCTTATTTTTATTAAGTCGTTTCTTGTGTTGTGATAACACACGCAGTATAATCAATACAGAAATACCTATTTTCAATCCACTTCCCTACGTAGCTCTGTACCAGTTACAAATAACATTTTTCATCGAAAGGAGACATTCTACATGGAACACAAACTCGACAACATCGACCGAAAGATCATCGAAATGCTTCAGAAAAACGCCCGCACCCCGGTAAAGGAAATCGCAAAGGAAGTCTTCCTCTCATCCCCCGCTGTCTCCGCCAGGATCGAACACCTCGAAAAAAACGGGCTGATCACAGGCTACCACGCCCAGATCAACCCAGTATTTCTCGGTTATCATATAAAAGCATTCATCAACCTGGAAGTAGAACCCAACCAAAAAAAAGACTTTTATCCCTTCATCCAGTCCATCCCAAATGTCATCGAATGCAACTGCGTCACCGGCGATTACTCCATGCTCATCGAAGTAGCCTTCCGCTCCACCATGGAACTGGACCACTTCATCAACGAACTCCAGCAGTTCGGCCGCACCAAAACACAGATCGTATTCTCCACCAGCGTAGAACACAGAGATCTACCGGTGGAGTAACCATCCACCGGCATTTTTTATAAACCATATCACATCGCTCTACCAGCCGACAGCGAAGCGCCTCAGACAACCGGAAACTCAGCCTTTCCTCCCAGCCATCCAGCGCAGCGCTGATGCCTCATCGCATTCCCGGCAGACCACTCAACCCAACATTTACACCCAAACTCCCGAGCAGCCATCCTCCCCTGCCACCTTGAAAAACCAGCCCGTGAGGCGTGTGCTGCCTGTCGCCGGACTCTGCAGGAGGGGAGCTGATTCTTGGCTGGCGGAAATCTGCGTTGTTTTTCAAAAGTCCGCTGTCTGAGCGGCTGCAAGACGCGAGTTCGGACTTTTGGAAAACGGTTTTAGCAGAATTCCGGCAGCCTAGAAGCCAGCCCCCGACGAAGCCCCGGCGACAGACAGCACACGCCTCACGGGCGTCCGTATTTCAACAAAAAAAGAACAGCAATGAACCTCAAATCCACCACTGCTCTCCATTCATGTCCTAAATCACTTTCCCATCAAAGCAACAATCTTCTCCTTCAGCTCCCGCGCATTCTTCTTCGGATCCTCCGCCTTCATGATCGCAGAAACAACCGCCATACCACTCATACCAGCGCCCTCAAGCACATCCATATTCCCGGCATTCAATCCCCCGATCGCAACCGCCGGAATCGGAACCGCCTCACAGATATCCTTCAACGTAGAAACCTTGGTAAGGATCGTCACCACCTTAGTAGTAGTAGGATAAATCGCCCCCACACCAAGATAATCCGCACCATCCTCATAAGCCTTCACAGCAGCCTCCACCGTCTTGGCAGTAGCCCCCACGATCTTATCCGGTCCCATCAGCTTCCTTGCCACAGCAACCGGAATATCAGAAGCTCCAACATGCACACCAGCCGCATCACAGGCCAGCGCCACATCCACACGATCATCAATGATCAGCGGCACATTGTAACGATCTGTGATCTCCTTCACCTTAAAAGCCTTATCCAGATACTCCCGTCCACCCTTATTCTTCTCGCGAAGCTGGACCAGAGTCACACCACCCTTACAAGCCTCCTCAACCGTACGGAGCAAAGACTCCTCCGTATGATAAGAACTATCCGTCACCAGATACAACGTCACATCCAAATCTTTTCTATCCATCCTAATCCCCTCTTTTTCAGTACATTTCAATCTTCAACAGATCCAGCAGCTGTCGATCCGAAAGCCCATAGATCTCATCCAGCAGATTTACCTGAAAGCTTCCCGGACCGCGGGAAATCTTCTCCGCTTCCTCGCCGGCGATACCCATAAGTGCAGTACCAAGCACTGCCGCAGCCAGATAATTCCCGGATCTCCCATTTAATTCCATCTCAACGCCAGACCAGACACCTGCCTCTATACTATCCGTCATCTCTTTCGCAATATTATCTTCGCACCCCGGCAAAAACGCCGCAGTCAGTGCACCGACCATACAGCCGGTTCCTGTGATCCCGGACAGCGCCGCACTGCCATTTTGTACCAGAATAACCCGTTCACCATCCGTAACAAAATCCTGTTTTCCGGTAGCCAGCACGATTGCCTGATTATTTCTGGAAAAAGCCCTCAGCACCTCACTGACAGTCTCCATATTTTCCGCAGTCAGGGCATCCTGAGCCCCCGCATCGATCCCGATCGCATGAGACGGCAGCCCGGAAACAGCCAGAAGCTCTGACATATTTCCCTTCAGCACTGCCGGATGGCCGATGCTCAAAAGCTCCCGTGCCAGATCCAGCCTGAGATCACTGCAGGCAACCCCTACCAGGTCCAGAAGAACCGGAATCTTATTTTCCATCGCTGTTCTCATAGAACGCTTCATTGACTCGATCCTGGCATCGGTAATATTCCCGAGATTCAGCATCAGCGCACCAGCCGATGCCGTAATATCTGTCACCTCTGCCGGATGCTCCGCCATGATCGGCCTTGCACCTACTGCAAGGACCACGTTGGCACAATCATGGATCGAGATCGGATTGGTGATGCAATGGATCAGCGGCTTTTCTTCTTTAATTCGCTTTCGCAGTTGTAAAATTCTTTGTCTCATATGTTTTTGAACCCAAAGCTGCCTGGAATTTCACCAGAAGACCTGCTTTACTCAGAGCCTTCAGGAAAATATAGGCAACACATCCTCCCATTGTGGTTGCTGCAAGGAACATCGGCGTATAATAAAATGCTGTCAGTCCGCCTCTTCCCATCAGGAATGCCATCACCGGATAAGAAACCATGGATCCGATGATACCCGTTCCAAAGATCTCACCGATCACCGCGCAGATGATCTTGCCTTTGGAAAGTCTGTAGAACACACCTGAAAGAAATGCGCCAAATACTGCACCGGTCAGTGCAAGTGGCGGGATTCCCATGAACATCATACGGATCACGCCGATCATGGTCGCACAAAGAAGGGAATACCACGGTCCCATCAGAACCGAGCATACGATATTGACAAGATGCGCCGTGGGGCACATTCCCTCAATCCTCAGGATCGGTGAAATAACGACACCGATCGCAACCATCATTGCCAGCATTACCATACGAAGCGTGTGCATCCTTTGTTTTTCCATAGTGTTTTTCCTCCCTGAAATATCAGGCAGAGCCCTGTCAGATCTGGGCAAAAGCTTCCCGTCTGCTGCAGTCTGCCCTTAGATTTTGGCGGTCGAAGTTCCCTTACTTCCTCTCACTCCGAAAACACGGATTCCCATCGCTTACATGATCCTTCCGGAAAAATCCTCCGGAATATCA
>ENA-OQCU01001036-OQCU01001036.1-human-gut-metagenome-genome-assembly--contig:-NODE-1036-length-10460-cov-4.909416_pt1 | contig 10460 bp, 7 predicted proteins | sample MGYA00242504_ERZ504590 | MGnify/ENA primary metagenome ERZ504590 (study PRJEB26092, sample SAMD00036318) | human gut metagenome | host: Homo sapiens | study: EMG produced TPA metagenomics assembly of...
AAATCCCACTTCACGAAAAAATAGAATTTCCTGCAACCGGTTCAAATCATCATCAGTATACAAACGATATTTACTATCTGTAACCATAGTAGGTTTCAAAGTCCTATTTCATCGTAGTAGTGCAATGTCCGTATTGTGATACCTGTTAGGTCAGCAACTTCATGGACTGTCATCCTCCTATCATTCATTCCAAAAATCCTCCACAGTTTCTAAAATCTCACTTGTCAGGCAGCAGCGTGGCTTCAATAATGCTTTTTCCTGTCTTTTCAAGTAGTGTTTAACCAAATGATACCCGCAGGCGTAGCCAGCACAGTAGGGCAATCCAACACAGGGAAATTTTGCATCGCGGCCATCTCGTCACCATAAAGGTAGGCATTTAGATTCTCGAGCCCTTGAACATTCAGTCCATCGTGAATAATAGGTTTGATGTACTCATTCAGGGTTTGCATATCTGTTTTGGTCACCCACGGTCCTGCCTTGTCCTCGCCATACAAATGAGTTGCAAAGTTTTCAGCAAGCCCCTCGCTGACCATCATCTCCCCAAGGGTAATACTATTCCGCCACTTGATAAACTGAAAGCGCACATTATGGTTTACTTCGTGGGCTAGCGCAACAGGAAGGCGAGTCACTGTAAATTCATTGGGGATCAGCCACGCCATGATATACCCCGGAATACCACCATCGCCACAATATCCTTCATTCAGGGAGATATAGGGGCTTTCAGCATTTGCTAATAAAACCGTAAATAGATACTCGCTGACGGGTAGTTCAATTCCATTGTTCAAAAAAACATTCCAGGGATCTCCGAATGGACTGTTCACAAGATAACCCAGAGCCGATCCGAAGAAAGACTCTCAATGTTTGCTTTTTTGTGACTGATCGACCTTTGTGGGGAAATAAAACCCAGCATATCACTTGCCATGATAATGTCATAGCCATTGGGTGTAGTTGCCTTCATGGGGATTTGATAACAGTCCCACTTTCCCTTAAAAGGCATCATCAGCTCATACCGGTAAATGTCGTTTTTCTTTTCTACGGGAGCCTCCATTATTTTTTTGTAGACGGCATCCGAACGTACATAACTTAATTTCATATAGTCACATTCCTTTCTTGCTTTTTAACATACACCATGACGTAACGTGAGAGTCAAGAGGAATGAACAAATATGAAACAGATGTTTACCTTCCCCGATGCTTCGATTTCTTTTTCTCCTGCCGTAAAGCAAATAGGCGATCCTTTTCTGCTTCTCGTTGTTCGCGGTTCTTTGTTTTTCTTTCCAACTTACACTGTTCATGTTGGAGTTTAAGGGCTTGCTGCGCTTTTGTTCCGATGCCTTTATCTTGCAGTTGGCTTTGAATTTCGCGCTGCATACGTTTGGGATTGATTTTTCGCTCTACGGCTACTTCGGCCTGGATCGGGGGACTAAATTTCAACTTATGCCAATTCTTCAGCAGAAACTCATAGACCTTCATAGTCTTTAGGCTCTGAGCCAAAGTGATTTTGCATACCTCGTACTTACCGTTATCTGTTCTTTTCGTATAGACCAATCCAAATGGAGCTTCAAACAGAATGTTCAAACTGCTTTGGGGGCATGTACTCATTTTTGCTAAGAACTTGCCCTTCAAAGTGATCCAGCCATTCCAGAAGGGCGCGATAGAGAAGTTGTTGCTGCTCAAAAATCGTTCTCCCAACCAAAGGAATGTCTGCAAATTCCCGCGCATAGCCCTCGTTCGATTCAGCCGAGGACTGTATACTCCGGCGCAAAGCCGAAACCAGCTCCAACGCTTCGGCTTTGTCCATCTTATTCAAATTGGTAATGACCACATTGAAATCGAATAGCAAGGGTACCGGGCCAGCGGCACAAGAGGCCATCAGCTCCTTGAAATACGCTCTGCCCTGATCGGTAATAGAATAAATGGCCTTATCCGCAAGCTTATCGCCCTTGACAATATTGCTATGCAAATAACCTTTCTCACTCAACTGGAGAACCTTACGATAAATAGAAGGTACGCTTATTTTTGTCCATCGTGGAAAATGGTGGTACTCCACATCTTTTTGAATATCATAAGCGCTTTGCGGTTTTTCCAATACAATACCAAGTATGACTAAATCGATTGACGACATAACTACACCTCCAACTTTTACTATTATCAATAGTACTATTAATGATAGCAAAAGTCAAGGCAACTGACCAAAAATGAACTTCAAAACTTTTTTTCGTTGGCCCTCTTTATTAAGCCATCTACCCCGTAGCATTTTTCTTTTCTTCCACCGAGGGAATCACAGAAAAAGTGAAAACAGAGCCGATAACATCGGAGTTTTTTCTCTGTGTTATCGGCTCTGCGTCTTAGCGTCTGGCTCTTGCACGATGGATCGGGTAAGAGGATGGCATTACTGCCAGCCCCTCCCCTAAGAACCGTACGTGAGAGTTTCCTCTCATACGGCTCAAGCCTTTCATAAAGCTCCCGTCAGGGAACCCGGTTCAACAAAACAAGAATCGTTTTTGTGCAATACGGCATGGCATTCGGGATGCACCATTTCCAGCCACGGCGACTTCCCACTTCGGAACACCTTATGAACCTTGAAACTCGTTTCCGAGGTAATAGGCTCATTGCATACTGGGCAACAGCGGTGCTGATTTCTCCATACTTTCAGGAGTTTTTCGCGTCCGTTGGTACTGTTCAACATTTTCTCACCATCGCGCTCTTCATAATAACCGCTCCACCGCTCATCGAAGGGATTGGCATTGGAGACGATTTTCTTAAAACGGATGATTTTGGTGTCCGTTGCATATTCAAGGGCAAAGTAGGATTGCTCCCCGTTCTTCTTGGTGCGCTCCTCTGCGGCAAAAGTCCAGTTTCGGGTTCCGATGCGATGCCAGTATTTCGCTGCTATCCACCGTCTGCCTTTGTTCTTATGCCTGCGCTTTGCCCACTGCCAAAGACAATTGTAAATCTGATAGTCGATTTTGCTGAATGTTTCAGCAGATACAACAAATCGCTGGTTGTTGACCCATCCACGGATAACCGGGTTGAGCTGGCGAATCAGGGAATCCTGCTTTGCCGATTTGTTGCTCTTGACGATTTCACGCACCTTTTTCAGCAGAGAGCCGACTGACTGCTTCGAGGGCTTGATTAGAAGTTTTCCGTTATACTTACGGATGTTCTTGCCCAAGAAGTCAAATCCATCATTGATATGAGTGATGACCGTCTTTTCTTCAGATAACTGCAATCCACGTTCCGCCATGAACTCTCTGATAATAGGAAGCACTTCTTCGCGCAGAAATTCCGGGCTTTCACCGGTTACGATAAAGTCGTCAGCATAGCGCACGAAGTTCATCTTATTAAAATGAGTTTTACTATTGACCTTTTTGCGGGTCGGCAGTCGTTCCTTTAAGAGCCGTTCCAGTCCATCCAGCGTCATATTCATCAGAGTAGGCGAGATGGCTCCACCTTGCGGTGTACCTTCCTCAGTGGGGAAAAGTTGCTTTGTATCAACGTATCCACACTTTAACCACTTCTGTAAAACCTGCGTATCCATCGGGATATTCTCCATGAGCCATTCATGGCTGATGTGGTCGAAGCATCCCTTGATGTCACCTTCAAGAATCCACTGAGGGGATTTTCCCTTGTTCAGGTCGGTGAAACACTGCTCGATTGCATCGTGTGTGCTTCTTCCGATTCGGAATCCGTAGGAGTTGGGGTCGCCGTAGGTTTCAGCAAGCGGCTCCAATGCAAACTTGTATAGGGTCTGCATGGCACGGTCTGTCATTGTCGGAATGCTCAGAGGCCGCAGTTTGCCGTTTTTCTTCGGAATATAAACACGTTTCAGGGGCTGAGGACGGTATCCTCTCCGTTTCAGTTTACTGATTGCCTTGAATTTTGCCTCTGGAGTCAGCCATAGTTCATGGTCAACTCCAGCCGTATTTTTACCACGATTGCTTGTTACCCGCTTTACCGCCAAGGCTTTGGCGTAAAACGAGTGAGTTAACAGCCATTGCAGCGTTTTCACTTTGCTGTAATGACCTTCTTGTTGAGCCTTTACGATACGCATTTGCAGCTTTTTAACATAAGCGCGAGCCTTGTTCCAGTCGATGCTGGCCCAATCTTCCACTTTGCAAGTCGGTGCACACGATTTCTCGTTCATTTGCAATTCCTCCATTTTGAAAAGTTCTGTAAATTCTCTCGTAAAGAAAGACCATAGATGGAAGTCTGCCTGCTTTCGCATGAGGTGATGTTGCAACCTCTATCCGTCCCCATTACAGGGTCGGCATTCGCTTTTTCCATCGTTCTTCTACCCGCATTTCATAAAGTCCCCTTACGGTTTCCGTCCGATTGCTCGGAGAAATACGGGCTTACCACGTTCCACTTATTCAACAGTATGGGTTAGGTTTCACTTCTTCGCCGACAGCTTTGTGTCCATGTGTTCCCACTCTACAGGGGAAACAACCAGCTGCATTACCATTTTGGTTCAGGCTTGTCAGCAACTTTAGCCTGTTCAGCTTTAACGACGTTTAACGGTGATTCACATTACATTAACCATACCATACAAGTCAGTCTCCCCAACCACATTGTTGCTTGCAGCTTATCGCTTTCACCTCGCAGTTTCAGCTTGAACCCTTTCGGGTGGGGCTACCCTTGTCCCGTCACGCTTCCTCACAGCCGTTACCAGCTGCTTTGTTGACAGTAGACTACTGCTAATGGAATAACAGGTCTGGTCTCTGCCAGACAGTTGAATTAAGCGACTTCGTGTCGCACCCAGAGGTAGGCATCGAATGTCCCCTCCGTGACGTAATTATAGACGTAAACTTGTTTGTTTTTGTTGCCCTGACGGATGATTCGGCCGTTGCGTTGGGTCATATCGGACGGTCGCCAGCCTACATCCAGATGATGCACGGCCACCAGCAGGGTCTGGACATTGGTGCCTGCGCCCATCTTTGCAGTGCTGCCCAGCAGGACACGCACCTTGCCGCTGCGGACTTTGGAGAACAAATCCGCTTTCTTACCTTCAGTATCAGCGTTGTGGATGAACTCGACCTCCGATTCCGGCACCCCGGCGGCAAGCAGCTTTGTGCGAATATCATCGTAGACATTGAACGAGCCGTCTCCCTTGGGCGTGGACATATCGCAGAAAATCAGCTGCGTCAGATTATCCTCTTTGGTTTCGTTCCAGATACGCAGAACATTGTCGACGCAGGCATTCATCTTGCTGTCCGGGTCATCCGGGGTGAGCGGATTCATCAGGCGGACGTCCAAGCCGATCTTTCGGCCATCGTTTGTGACGCAGAGCATATTGTCCTCGGAGGCATCCACGGTGCCGGAATGGATGCGGGCGGCACGTTTGCTCAGTTCCTGCACCATCTCCTTCTGGAGGTCGGACGGTTTTGCCACCACGGTCTCAAACTTTGCATCAGGCACCGGCAGATGAAGCTGGTCACTGGTTTTAATGTCCGCAACCTCCTTGAACATGGACATCAGCTCCGGGAGGTTGAAGAACTTGGCAAATCTTGTCCTCGCCCGATACCCTGTACCTTCGGGGGCAAGCTCAATGGCGGTGGTGGTCTCGCCAAAGGTGGATGCCCAGCAGTCGAAGTGGGTCAGCTTTTTCTGCTGGAGGGTGCTGTATTGCAAGTACCGCATGACCGTGTACAGCTCGGTCATGGAGTTGCTCACGGGCGTACCCGTGGCGAACACCACGCCACGCCCGCCGGTGATCTCGTCCAGATAGCGGCACTTGCCGAACATATCGCTGGATTTCTGTGCTTCGCTGGTGGATAATCCTGCGACATTACGCATTTTTGTCGTGAGGAACAAATTTTTTGAACGCGTGTGACTCGTCCACAAACAGGCGGTCAATCACCCAACTGCTCGAAGGTTTACTACATCGTCTTTACGCTCATCGGAGCGCAGTTTTTCCAGTTTGGTTTCCAGCGTTTTCCGGGTCTTTTCCATCTGCTTGATTGGAGAAATTCTCGCCTGCGTGGACTTTCAGCTCGTTGATGGCGGCAAGCGTTTCTAAATTTGCTCCTGAATGATACGCTCCTGCCGCTCAAAGGACAGCTGGAATGCGCTCAAACTGCGAATTGGCCGATGATGACGGCATCATAGTCGCCGGTGGCGATGCGGGCGCAGAATTTTTTGCGGTTGGCGGTCTCAAAGTCCTTGCGCCGTGCCACCAGCAATTTGGCGTTGGGGTAGAGGTTCAGAAACTCCGAAGCCCACTGCTCCGTCAGGTGATTGGGCACGACAAAAAGACTTTTCTGGCACAGTCCCAGCCGTTTGGCTTCCATAGCAGACGCAGCCATTTCGTAGGTCTTGCCCGCACCAACTTCGTGTGCAAGCAGCGTATTACCGCCATAAAGCACATGAGCAATGGCATTGCGCTGGTGTTCCCGGAGGGTGATCTCTGGGTTCATGCCGACGAAATGAATGTGGGAGCCGTCGTATTCACGGGGTCTGGTGCTGTTGAACAGCTCGTTGTACTGCTTCACCAGCGCAATGCGCCGCTGGGGGTCCTGCCAGACCCAGTTGGCGAAAGCGTCCTTGATGACCTGCTGTTTCTGCTGCGCCAGCATGGTCTCCCGTTTGTTCAGCACACGCTTGGGCTTGCCCTCGGCATCCTCGATGGTGTCATAGATGCGGACATCTTTCAGGTTGAGCGTTTCTTCCAGAATCTTATAGGCATTAGCACGGCTGGTGCCGTAGGTCTCGGAGGAGATAATATCGCCCCGCCCGGTGGCAGTTTTGCCCTCCACACGCCACTCTGCGGTATAAGGAGAATACCTCACTTTGACTGCATGGCGCAGATAGTAGGGGATCTGGAAAGTTTCGGTCATAAACTTCTGGATAATGTCCGGGGAAAGCCAAGTAGCACCCAAGCGCACATCAATTTCGGCGGCTTCCAGTTCTCTAGGCTGCGCCTTTTCCAATGCGGTGACATTGACAGCAAATTCCGGGTTCGTTTCGGCAGCAAACTGCGCCATCCGCAGCTTAGCACGAACATTGCCGGACAGGTACTCGTCTGCCATCTGCCAGCCTGCTTCCGGGTCGGTAGGGTCGGCGGCAGGGTCTTTGAAGATCACACCGGAAAGTTCGGTAGTGATGCGCCCGTACTCGCCGGGTGTGCCCAGCAGTTCTGCCATATAGGGCAAATCCACTTTGCCATGCTCACCAATAGATACCGCCAACGCTTCGCTGGGGGTGTCCACGCTGGTGACGGTGCGCTCCGGGCGAATCGTCCGTTTCGTGAACATCGCCGCCTTGCTCTTGAGCTGCCCCTGCTCGTCCAGATTTTCCAGCGAGCACAGCAGATAATACGAGGAATCCTGCTCAAACAGCCGCCCGTTTTTGCGGTCGTTCAGCAAGCCATACTTTGCGGTAAAGGCATCGTAGGCGGCGTTCAAACGCTCCTGTGTTGCCTTGATATCCTCGTCCGGGTAGTCATTCAACTGCTGGTCAATCAGTTCGTTGACGATCTGCCGCAGCTCTACCATGCCGGTGACACGCCCCTTGGCGGTGTCGGACAGTTCCACCTGTGTCATCACGGAATTTTCCCGGTAGAACACCTCGCCGTCCACCACGGTGTAGCTGAAATTCTTCACGTCCGGGTCGGCAGGCAGGGTGCGCCGGGTGGTTTCTTCCTCGGCAATGTCGGGGGCATCTACCTCGGCGGCAGTATACTGTCCTTCGATGTGCTGCACCGCCTCAGCAAGCTGGTCGGCAAGGCTGGTGCCCTCAATGGGGGCAACGGTCAATTCCTCTCGTCCATACTGGGTGCTTTCGGTGGAGAGTACGCCCAGAATCATCTCCGGGTGGTCTGCGAAATACTGGTTGATGGCAAAGCCATCCTCGGTCTTGCCCAACTGCACCCAGTCCGGCTCATGGTCAATAGGGCGGTCACGCTTTTGCAGGAAGATAATATCCGAAACAACATCCGTGCCAGCATTGGCGCGGAAAGCGTTGTTGGGTAGACGAATGGCCCCCAGCAAATCGGCTCGTTCTGCCATGTGCTTGCGGGCAGAAGAATCTTTACTGTCCAGCGTGTAACGACTGGTAACAAACGCCACCACGCCGCCCGGACGCACTTGGTCGATGGCTTTCGCAAAGAAATAATTGTGGATGCTGAAGTTCAGCTTGTTATACGCTTTGTCGTTGACTTTGTAATTGCCAAACGGTACGTTGCCGACCGCTAAATCGTAGAAATCCCGCCTATCCGTGGTTTCAAATCCGGCCACCTTGATGTTGGCCTCCGGGTACAGCTTTTGGGCAATCCGGCCCGTGATACTGTCCAGTTCCACACCGTACAGGCGGCTGTCTGCCATGCTCTCGGGCAGCATTCCAAAGAAGTTGCCTACGCCCATACTAGGTTCCAGAATATTACCGCTGTGGAAACCCATGTGCTCCACGGTATCGTAGATACTACGGATGACGGTAGGGTTGGTATAGTGGGCGTTCAGGGTGCTGGAACGGGCGGCGGCGTATTCGTCCTCGGAAAGCAGCCCTTTCAGTTCGGCACACTCTTTTGCCCAGCCGTCCTTATTGGGGTCAAAGGCATCTGCCAGACCGCCCCAGCCCACATATTGCGAAAGTACCTGCTGTTCCTCGGCGGTGGCACCACGGCGTTCCTGCTCTAGCTTAAACAGGGTGCGGATGGCTTCAATGTTTCGGGCATACTTCTGCTTTGCGCCGCCCTCGCCCAGATGGTCGTCCGTGATGTGGAAGTTCCCGGCAGGCTCCGGCGCAGGTTCGGCATTCAGGGCTTCATCCAAGGCAGCGGCATCCGGGAAGGTCTGCCATTCGCCGTTGACCTCCCCAGAGATAGGCAGCTTGTTCAGTGATTCATCAGACGTAGGCTCATCCCGTCGCAGACTGTCCTCGAACTGCTGTTTGTTCAGCACCTCGTTGCTCCACGAATAGCCCTGCGCACTGGTGTCGATGCGCACATCCGTTTCGCCTACATAGCCGATTTTGCCCTCGATGGTTCGTGTGAGAAGGTCTACCACAACATCGTCCCCGACCTTATAATCAACGGCCTTTTCGGGAGCAGCGTCAAGGGCCTCGTCCTGCTGTTCGTACAATTCCCGGACAACAGATAGCGGTTCTTCCCGAAAAATTGGCATCCGCAGGTCGGCCAGTGCCATATCCTGCAAGGAAACCTTGCCCTTATCAAAATCCACTCCGTCAATCCGAAATTTCCGGCCATCCATATTGATGATGGAGCCGATGGGCAGATAGTCCTCTTTGTGCAAATGTTTAGTCTGGTGATGAGTCCCATCTTCGTTCAATCCGGCAAGGTAAACATCATTGCCCGCAGACCACAATTCTTTTGACTTTCTTGCCCATAAGCTAGGTGGAAAGCCTGTGACCTGAACTTCGCCCAGTGCTGTTTCTCTCGTAAACAAAGCACTGTTGAGAACTTTTGCGACCTTGGCAGCATCTTCTCCATAGAACATAAAATTGCCGCCAGCTTCAAATCCAACCAGAGTATCCGGGTGCTGCGCCTTTAATGCAGTGTATTCGGCTGCACTGGCGGCGTTCAGTTCAAGGGGAAAGTCGATGGCTCTTCTTTCTTTGTCCGACAGGTAGCGGTCAGACTGAATCATCAGATCAATATATTTTTCGACCCGATCCCAGCGGAGAAGCACTTTCTGATGGTCGGGATAATGCTCAAACGTCAGACCCTTGCTGTCATGGTCAAGCCAACCACTGCTTCCGTCCAGATAGGTGTGCGAGGAGCCGCCGGGTCCGTTTGGGGCATATTCTTTCGCAAGAGCTTTTGCCCGGAGTTTTCGGTCAGGCTGGAGCTGATAAATTTTCCAGATGCGAAGTTTGCTGTTTTCAAAGTTAGAACCTCTCCGCAGCGCGTTTTCGATCTCAGCCTGTGACAAAGAGAAAGCGGAGGGCGATTTTTCGCTCTCCGCTTGGTCGATGGATTCAATTTGTTCAGCTTCGGTGGGAATGTGGGCATCGAAGAAACTTAGCTGTAAATCAGCTCGTTCATCACCAGTTCCTCGGCCTGTGCTTTCAGGCTGTTCATGTGCTGCACCCACTCCATCTGATACTGCTCCTTGTTCGGAGCCGGGTTCTGTTTCAGCAACTCCTGCATGGTCTGCCGCATCCGGCTCTCTGCGGTTTGCTCCACCTCCAACAGGTGCGGATGCAGAGTTCCCGACAGAAGCATCGAGTTGTACAGCACCGGGCGATGCTTCATCAGGTAAGTCCGGCGCAGTCGCCCGTACTTGCCCAGTGTTTTCTCCTGCCGGGGCAGGGTCAGGTTCGGGAGCTGATAATCCCCGATGGTCGAGTAGGTCACGTTCCTGCTGTTCATATTCATATTGGCTCCTTTCTACGTTGCGGCGGCGGATGGTCGTCTTTACGGTTCGTTCGATGTTGCGCAGCACATCCCGGCTGCACTCGCTGACTGCGGTGCCCAGCGCATACACGGCGGCAGGAGTGGAAAAG
>ENA-OQCU01001038-OQCU01001038.1-human-gut-metagenome-genome-assembly--contig:-NODE-1038-length-10450-cov-8.751429_pt1 | contig 10450 bp, 17 predicted proteins | sample MGYA00242504_ERZ504590 | MGnify/ENA primary metagenome ERZ504590 (study PRJEB26092, sample SAMD00036318) | human gut metagenome | host: Homo sapiens | study: EMG produced TPA metagenomics assembly of...
GGGTGGCCGCCAGAACGCGGCGGCAGGCTGCGCCAGTTCCAGAACGTGGTAATACTGCGCAAAATCGCAGATCAGCGCGTCCTCGTCCGATGCGATCAGTTCGGAGAGGATGCAGAGTTTTTTCCTGCGGAAAAGCTGCGGATCAGTTCACCGATCGCTGCACCAAAGGCAGCCACCGGCACGCGGCCCTTGGCATCACGCAGGTGGTCGTAGAGCTTCTTCTTGCCTTCCTTGCCAAGCAGGCGGTCCGCCACATAGAACAGCTTGGTACCGTCCGTGTCCATTTCCACGATGGCCTCCACCAGCTCAACGTCGTTCATGGCTTCATCGTCCAGCTCGATCTCAAAACCGGATTCCGTTTTTGCAATCATGCCTTTACCTCCTTATTGTCTGCGGTGCTCTCGGCGGCAGACTGGGTGGCGGCAGTGCCGCCCAGAATGTACTCGTAGTGGGTGTTGCCCTCGGTGTCCGGCACCGCGGTGATGGTGGTATTGTAGCCCACCGCACCGTTGGAATAGACGATATCGCCCACGGCAGACACTGCCGCATCCGGGATCACGATGCGCTTGAGCACGTTGTTCTTCATCACCATGTCCACGACCCAGCTGCAGTCCTGCTGTTCGTCGCTGTTGGCCTTGACCGTGATGCCGGTCTCCAGCGTGCCGGCAACGTTCTTATCGCCGTAGACAGACTTGAGCACCGCCGGGTTCAGGGCTTCCAGCAGGGTGTAGGCGAAGGTGTCCGGCTTTTCGGTCTGCTGGGTCAGCACGGTATCACCGCCCCATGCCGTGGTGTTCTCGCTGCTGGGAGAGTTCGAGTTGGTCAGGCCGTCACTGGAAATGTAGCCCAGCGATTCAAAGGCTTCGTTCAGTTTGGACTTTGCATCCGTGGGCAGCGGGGTGCCCAGAGGTGCGCGCCAGACGGCACCGCCCACCTTGGGCTTTGCGGCGCTTACATTTTTTGCATCCATAGAGATACTTCCTTTCGTCAGTAATGTGTAATAGAAAAGACGGCCTGATATCTTGGCCGTTTGCGGGTGGTATCCGGGAAATTGTACTCAGTGACAAGGTCGCAGGAGACGATTTCCGGCAGAGCGTCGGCGTCCAGCATGGCCTGCACCACAAAATGGCTCAGCTGGGCGGCAGAAAAGTCGCTGCTGCCGTAGGACTGCACCGCCAGCGTGGCCGTGTAAATGCCTTCGTCCGGGCTGTCACCGGTCTTTTCGAGGATACAAAAATTGCCGGAGGGCTTCTCCGGCATGGACATGTAGCAGGAAAAGGCATTTTTCCGCAGGTAGTTCAAGATGACTTCTTCGATCATTTCTTTCTCTGGTAGCTCCTCACTGTGATGACACGCCCATCTTTCAGGCGGCGCTTGTGTTCATGTACTGTTGCGCCGCTGCGGCTGCCGGAGACGGCTTTCAACAGGGTGTTGTTGGCCGAGTTGTCGTCATAGGCCTTGCGGGAAGCGGTCTCCACAACAGCCACGGCGCGGGTGGGGGCCACATAGGATTCGTAGCCATCGCCGCAACGGTCCTTCACGGTGTCGGCACGGTCTTTCAGCACCGCCTGCATTTCAGGGCAGCGCAGTAGCGCCCGGATGCCGGGACTGTTCAGCTCGATGCGGACCTTACCCATAGCGCTCCACCTTCACCTTTTTGTTCCAGTCCAGCGGCACAAGCTCTTCGATGTACTGCTGCACACCGCCATAGGTGTGCCATTTCTGGCCGAAGAACTCCACCGTAACGTCGTCCCAGCTGTGCGCGTCCCCCTTCGGGATGCACAACTCGTAGGCCAGATGGTGACCGTTCAGCTGCACTTCGTCCGCTATGGCAGCAGCATCTGCCGGTGTTACCAGCACATTTTCCACCGTGACCGGCATTTCGGTGTAAACCGGATCGTGAAAAGCGTCTTCATCGGTCTGGGTCTTTTCGTAAAGCGTGACGGGGATGCCCTTAATCCACGGCATAAGGCTCGATCACTCCTATCCGCTGGCGGCGCAGGCCCAGCCGAGCCAGTTCCGATTTTTTGATGAACAGACCGCCGCCGGGCACCAGAAAGGAACCCGAAGCGGAGTAGCCCCCTGCAGCTTGGGTGAACTGGGTCAGGGGCTCCTGGTTCGTGCTGGTCATAAGGGTACGGGCCACCACATCCACTGTGACGCTCTTGGCCACCATGGCAAGATCCGGGTCAGCCGCCACCAGCGCGGGCAGGTCTTTGCCCACCTTTTGGGCTTCCATGTTCAGACTGGCCGAGACCACCTCCAGCAAGGAGGAAGCCCTGACCTGCTCGGCAGAGGTCATGGGCCGCCACAGCGTGGTCATATCCTCAAGTGCTGCGTAGGTCATTTTCCGGCCACCGTTTTCTTTTTGGGCACGGCAGCGGGCTTTTCGGTTTTAACGGGTTCGAGCCTCTTGGCCGGTTTCCAGTCCCCGCCGGAAACGGCGCATTCCGTCTCGATCACTGCGCCGGTGCGTTTGTTGCGGTACAACATGGAAATGCCCTCCTTACTTTGCGGCCTTGATGTGGGCAAAGGCGGTGGGGTCCAGAATGCCCCAGCCGATGTATGCTTCACCGCGCAGGTACACCTGATTGTGGCCCTTCAGGTCGCCCAGCTCGCTGTCGTTGTCCGGGTTGCCGTACTGGATCACCTCGATGGGGATCTCCTTTGCATAGCCCCACTTGAAGCAGTTCTCAAAGTCACCCACCAGAGCGCGGTCCAGACTGGAACCAGCGGACAGGTTGGAAGTGGATTCGACATGCAGGCCGTTCACCTCGCCGGGCTTTGCACCCCACGCCAGCTGCGGATACAGCTTTGCGCCGTCGGTGGTAGTCTGTGCAGCCAGTGCGCTCTTGAAACTGGGAGACAGCACCATGCCGGTCACGTCGCGCTCTTCGCCCTGCACCAGAGCAATGGCGGCTTCCACGTTGGCGTCGGGCTTATCGCCGGTGACAATGGTCACAGCCTGCGTGACCTTGCTGTCAAAGTGGTTGGTGCCGATCACGCCGGATGCCGTGCCGGTGCGCGGGTTGATGCCGTGGAAGGCCATCAGGTCCAGACCCTTGGCCACCTTCTTTGCAAAGCCGTCCGCAAAGGCACTGAGCACGTCCATCTGGGCATCCTCGGATGCATACAGGAACTCGTCGGACACGCGGGCGCCGTATTCGATCTTCAGCGGCACGATGGTGATTGGCTCCACGGTCAAGCCGCCCGTGCCCTTGGCACCGTTTTCGGCCACGATGTCCACCTCTTTGTCCAGAGTGAAGGTAAACTCTTTCTGGCCGTTGAAAGGAATAGGCGTTGCGCCGCACAGCTTTGCCAGTGCGGATGCGCCAGTGGTTTTCTGGATGAAGCCGGGGATCAGTTCTTCCGGGAACAGGGATCCTTTGCTCAAAATATTTGCCATGATGTTTTCTCCTTTAGTCGTTGTTCATCAGCTGGTTGGTAAAGGTGCGCAGGGCGTCGCGCCTGCTGCCGCCGCTGGGGTCAGGGTCGCCGCGCAGAGGTGCGGGCGGGTTCTTGGGCTGGATCAGTTTCAGCAGGGCCTGCGCGTCCTTGCGGATGTCGGCCTCGTTGGAGCCGGTCAGACGCTGGGCCAGATCGAACGGGATGCCCACTTCATGGGCGATGCGGGTCTTGAGGGCATCCGTCTCGTAAGTCTGGATGCGGCTGTTCAGTTCCACAATCTGCCCGGCATATTTCTCGTTCTGGGCCTTGATCTCGTTGTAGTCGGCATAGGGTGCAAGCCGCTGTTCAACGGCTGCGTCAAATGCTTCCTGCGTGGTAATAGGTTCAAATGCTTCTGCCATAGAAAAACTCCTTTCGTTCTGGCAAACAAAAAACAGGCCCGTGTGGCCTGTTAATAGCTGGTGCGCTGGCGACGCTTTGCCTTGCCCTCGGCGCATTGCCAGTGGGCCAGGATCACGCTGTCCAGCAGTTCAATATGTCCGCCCTCGGTCAGTGAGCGGTAGCCAAAGCCGCCGTTGGAGCCGATGGCCCGCTTTTCACAGTTGGATGCTGCCTGCGTAAGGCCGGGCTGCCCGGCATGGCACAGGGATCTTGCAAACACTGCCTGCTCAAAAGCGGCATTGGCGGTGATGATCTGCTTGACCGTGGGTAGCACCGGTGCTTTGATACGGGCAGCCTTCATGGCGTCGGCCAGCAGCTGCTGCCCGCTGGCACCGTCCACCGCCACAGCGGCAAGGTCGGCTTTGGACAGAAAATCAAGGAGCCATCCGCTGCCTGTCCGGGTAGGGCGGCAGTCGATGGCTTCCACGAATATCTTGTTTTCTTTGGTCCGGCAGGCAACGGCCAGCGCACAGCTGGTGCCGTCGGTGCTGAACTTGATGCCGGCATAAAGCCTGCCGGTGAGCTTTGGCAGAGCGTCCACCTTCAGCTCGTCCCATTCGGTGCGGCTGATGGCGGATTTGAGGTTGTAGCGCAACCACAGGCCCAGACGCTGGATGTTGAAGTCAATGGGATCGTCGCCGATCTCATCCGCAACGCTGCGCTCGGTAAAAATGGTGCCGAGACTTGGGTTCGTGCGGTACCATGCTTCCACGTCATGCGGGTCGGTCTGCTGTTCCACGCTCCACTCAGCCCAGCCGGTGTTCTGGGTATCACCCCGCAGCGCAGCGTTGCGCATTTTGAGGAATACCGTGCCGGAAGAGACCGGCGTAGGCGGCGTGCCGCAAAACAATGTCTGCGGGTTCTCGCTGTCTGTGACCACGTATTTCAGGGCACTGGCCTGATCGTCAGTGTATTCCTGCGCTTCGTCGATCACCAGCAGATCGAAACCCTCACCCAAACCGCCCTTGGAAGAGCGGGTGCGGAACTCGATGCGGCCCGTGCTATCTTCCAGCTGGATGTGCTCACGGCCCACCGCTTGAATGGATTTGTACGGGATCTTTGCTTTGTCCAGCAGATGGCACAGGCGCTCCCATGCTGCGCGCGAGGTGGTGGTGCGGTGCGCGGTGTGCAGGATGCTTTCGCCCTGCTTCAGGCCGTACAGCTCTCGGATGGCGGCGATTTCGTTCTTGCCGTTGCGGCGGGGCACTGCGTAGCCGAATTTGGTGTGCACCCAAAGATCATTCTCGTTGCGGGCAAGGATATCGTAGAGCAAAAGCTCCTGCCACTGCTGGGCCGTGCGCCCGGTGGTGTTGTACAGGTCAATTGCTTCTTGTCCGCACGTTTCGGTGTAGGGCAGCACGACAGCGGCGGTAGGCGTCTGGCGGCCCAGCCTGACATCAGCTGCCTGTTTTCGCGTCCGCGGCATGGTGGGCTGGGTTCCTCCTTCTAAGATGTTGACGACAAATCGAAAATATGATATAAAATAAATAGAGGTGCGCCTCCGCTATATGGTGGGGGCTCGACACCTCTATTTTTTTGCAATAAAACGCTGGACCATGAGCAATTCATCTTTGCAGATAACAAGAATATCCACGTCTTGAGTTGCACTGGCGGTCAGCCTTTTTCGGAGAACATCTTTCAGCAAATCAGCAGAAATTATATTTTGCCCATAGTTCAAAATAATGCCGCCGGGATTTTCTTGAATCTGCTTCAGACCATGCCGAACAGCGCTGTTCGCAGATTTTTCCGTGGAAGCTGTTTTTAAGTCCCACATCTTCCCATTCCAAATATAGTCCGGTGTCATGGCCTTATAGTTGTTTACTTCGTTCAACAGTACAATGTTGCCGCCCAGATGGTCGTGCAGCCATTGTGCTGTTTTCACTTCATCTGCATGGCGCACCATGTCATAGCCTGTATCATATGTGATAGAACCAACACCCGGTGAAGCCGTCCGCAAATATTCCGGGAGAACGCTCTGCATAGGAATATCGCCGGGAATATGGACTTTGTTAGGGAGTGGTGTTTCTGCAAGCTCCTTACGGGACTGAAGGACTTCCGGCTCCTCTGTCCACGTTTTATTCCACACGTTCTGCCGTCGGCCCTCGCCGGGGTCATATTCCACCCGGCAGCGGCAGCGCTCGTGGCGGCGGTAAACATCTTTCGGAACATGGGGGTAGTCGTATGTCCCGGCCAGAGCGCTACACCACTTACAGCAGCCGCTTTCGGCAATGCGGACGACGCGCGGCCTCAGACCGGCCCTGCCCTGAAAATCCACATTTGCCTTCAGGACATCGTCCACGGCCATGCGGGAAAAGGTGCGCAGACCGTATCAAAGTGGATACAGGGGGTTTGTGGTGCGCGGATGACGCAGATGGGGCGGAACCCGCTCGCCACTGGGCAAAACGCGCTGTGGTGTTGACCGTCGAGCCGCATATTCGGACGGATCGGCTCCGGTGGCTGGCTTGTCCGAGAGGCGTTGTGGGGCGGCGTGAACCACGTGCGTCGAGGCTGACAACGGAGCGCCAAATAGTTCGGCAAGCGCTAAAAGGTATCGCCATTTACGACTTGCTATTAGACCTGATCAGAGCCGTGTATGTACGTGATGCAAAGACAGGAGCCCCCACCATGCAATACCCCGAACTCCCAACAGTACAAGCCCGACTGACCTACCAGCTGATCAGCTTCCTCCTCGATAATCTCGCCGCCGGGTACACCGTCGAGTGGATGGACGCATTCCACACCCAACGCCACGCCGCCGAGGCTCTCGGCATTGTGCAGACCGCGAGTTGCCGTGGCTGGGCACCCGCGTCGACCCACGCGGCTACAAGTCCTTCGGCAAGCGCCTGTCCCGCAAGATCGTCTGCGGCGACTGCAGACGGCCGTTCGGCCACAAGACCTGGCACTCGGGCACCCCGAACCGGGTCGACGTGTGGGAGTGTCCGACGAACTACGTCGAGCGCGGTACCTACACCACCAGCCACCTCTACCAGGAGGTGCTGCTGGTGAAGATGGCCGAGGCGTTGCAGGTGCTCGCTGGGCGCAACAGCACGGCGGTTGATCAGGCCGTGGACAGCCTGCAGTCAAACGGGTGCGCGGCGACGCCCATCGACGCTCCACACGGCGATCGACAATCTCCTGACCGAATCGCCGACCCAGCTTGCGCTCCACATCCCGGACTTCCTTGCGGTGCTGGAGGGCGGCTGCATGCTCACCGATGGCAGGCTCGGATTCGTGTTCATTACAGGCGAGGCCGTCACCCTCGACCTCCCGCAACGCTGGAGCCCCGTGATGCGCCCAAGCGAACTCGCAGCTACAGGGCGTTGCTGACCGGGCTGGCGAAGGCTTTCAGGTCTTCCCACAAGTCGGCACGGGCGGTGTCTTGCTCGTAGGCGATCAGATAGCCCCAGTGCTGACCGGCGTAGGCATCCTCAGCCACCAACCGGCGCACCAACGTCTCGGCAGCCTTACGCTTGGCCTGCACCCTGGCGTCATCGCGGCCGCGCTCGTCCTTGCCTTCGATGATCCAATGCACCCCGTTGGGTGTCTCGGGGAAGTAGCGGTCTTTCGCGTTGTAGTACACGAACGCCTGGTCTTGCAGATGCAGCCGATGCCACCACACGATCCCCGGCGACGTGTTGAGCAGGCGAGCAAGCTAGTATTCGCCGGTGAAGGAGTCGAAGGACTCCTCGGCGAATAGCGACTTGAACCAGCCGCCGTAAACCCGGCCTCGCACGAACTGGTCACTACTCTCGATCTGGTCATGCACCTTCTCACCCAACGGGAGCTTGTAGCCGATGCCGGGCATCGACTTGGGGTGTATGGTCGGCACCTCGCTGGTGGCTCGCAGTGTCTCGGTTGTGTAGTTCTTGATCAGCGCTAAGAGTTCGGCGCGGGCGGAGTCGAGGGATTTGACGGTCCAGCCAGTGAACGTCACGGCGCGCATGAACTTCGGCACCAAGAACGTGGCGACGTAGCGGGCGGCCTGTTCGGTTTTGGGCACCAGCGACATGTTGATCACTGGTTTGACCAGCGCCTCCTCGGCGTCGGCGACGTGGACGGAGTCGACTTCGGCGCTCTCTCGATCCTCAGCTCGGAGTTTCTTGCCTAGGGCGGCGACGATCTCTTTGCGCAGCAGCACATCCCCGGCAGAGGTGACCCGGCGGGCCGCTTGCTCAATCTCGGCGTCACTGATTTCTGACAGGTCAATGGGTGGCTGCTGCACAGTCATCGTCGTCACCGGGAATCGGTAGGACACGTCAGCAAAGCTCGGGTTCCGTCCGATCGAAACCAACTCCCAGGCGGGCTCATCCTCCTGCCCGGTGATGGTACGAACCCCGACACCGGGCAAACCCGCACCCGGGGAATCCTGCCGCCGACGGGAACGGCGCCCGGCTGCGGAGCCACACCACCGGCGACCTCACCACTGACACCGGTGCCCGGTTCAGAACCGGTTGTCGTCGTTGGTTGGTCACCGCCGGTCGTGGGCGTACCTGTATCCGTGCCGGACTCTTCGGCGGCTTTATGGATCGCCTCTTCTACCTTGGCTTTGTCGGGTTCGGGGACGGCTTCGTCCAGGCCGAACTGCCGGAGCACGTTCTCGGCGTTGAGCAGCTCGGTGAAGGATTGGTGGGCGATGATGTCGAGCTGGCCGATCCGCCACACACCCGTATACCGGCCGAACGGCAGCCGCAGTCCGCGCCCCATGGTCTGCTGGGTCAACACCTCCGAGACCATCGCCCGTAGTGTCACGACGACCGCGATGTTCTTGACATCCCAGCCTTCCTTGAGCTTGTTCACGCTCACCACCGCCAGCACCGGCGATTCGGGCCGATCCAATTCGTCGAGGCGACGCTGAGTCAACTCATCCTCGTGCTTGGAGTCCACCTGCAGCACAGCCTCATCTCGGCCGAGGTACTCCGGGGTGCGCAGCAGCTCGGCGACCTGGGTGGCGTGCTCCACATCGGAGCACACCACGAACGCGACAGCGTTCACATGATCACGGCCCTGTGAGGAGGCATAGGAGTCGTAGTAGGCCTGCTTGAGCGCTCGCAGTTGCAGCGTGTCACGCAACTGTTGCTCTTCGGAGGCTTCATCGGTGCCATATCCAGTCTTGCGGAACGCCAGCACGGAGGCTTTAACGTACTTGTCTTGGATGGCGTGGTAGAGCGGGTACTCGAAAATGACGTGATCGGTGGCCTTGTCCACCGACGCGGTCAACCCGATCGCTGCTGCTGGGTCGAGTTCCTTCAACGCAGCGTTGAACGCGACCGCACTGGCCCCGTACAGGTGGGATTCGTCGGCGATCACAACCAGATCATCGAAACCTTTGAGGTAGTCGAAGAGCACGCCGGCGTTCTCATCGAACCGGCGGGGCTTACGGCGCATCGCATCCTGCGTAGCGCCGTGGGTGCTACCCTCGGCCTCCTTCGGCGCAATGAGCTGCTGGATGTTGAAGATGAACGCCAACATCAGGGTTTCTCGTCCAAACGAAAGCTGGGCTGGGCCGTTCTGCCGGGCGATTCACGCCGAGTAGTCCTGTGTGGTGACCACCTCGGGCGGCACCGCCGCGCCGGTGATGTAGCGGGGCGTGCCGGGCGTGAAGTTCTGCACCGTCTTTGCCTGCACGGTCTTGCCTGGGGTGACGATGACGACGTTGCCGACCCCTTGGCGGCGCAGGTACTCCACAAACGCCGCCATCAAATACGTCTTGCCCACACCCGTAGCGAGGTTGAGCACCTGCATCACGTCCGGGTCGTAGTCGCCGTCGAGTGTGAAGATAAGCTGGCGCAGTGCTTCCTTGTTCGGAGCACGCAGGTCGAACTCGGCACTGATCGACTACAGCATGTCGGAGTCAAAACTGATGTTGAGCCTGTTCACCATCACTGGTCACCACCTTCGCTGTACCGAAACACATCATCGGGCAAGGCAACCACCCGCGACCCCTTCACCAGTTTGCGCAGATGCTGGCGCACGCCGTCCATCACCGTGGTGGCCGCCAACACGATCGTCTCGCCGGGCTGAACCTGTGAGGCCAGCCAGTCAACAATCTCGACCGTGGCAACCCCCCTCCACTACCTTCAGCAAGGCATTTGCCACCGGCGGGGCCATCAGAAATATAGTCATCATCCGGGTGCAACAGTGTGAACCCGAGATTGGCAGCCACCGACTCGATCAAGGTCTCGCCGGTCGCTGCCGCTGTCAGCATCACCCGATCCAGGGCAGGGTCATAGTCGAAACAAGCCGGCGACAGGTGCGCAACCTGGAAACCGCCGCCACCACGCCAGTTCAGCACCTCCTTGGTGCGCGAAGTCTTCGCCGCCGTCTTCAACGCCTTAGTGAGCGGGTTCTTCTTCGCCTCGGGATCGTCAGCGATCAGCTTGTTGAGCACGCTCGTGAACTTCGCGGCATCCTCCGGACTCACGCCGTCAGGTAGCCCGTCCTCGGTCGCGTCGACCCGTTCCCCCTTCGTACGCGTAATCCCACCAGGGTCTTCGTCGTTGACGACCTTCTCCAGACGCGGGCGGGTGAACGTGGTGAATGTCGACTTCAGCAGTTCGCACGTCACCCAACGCCGACCCATCTTCTGCGCCACCGCCGCCGT
>ENA-OQCU01001039-OQCU01001039.1-human-gut-metagenome-genome-assembly--contig:-NODE-1039-length-10445-cov-2.601376_pt1 | contig 10445 bp, 8 predicted proteins | sample MGYA00242504_ERZ504590 | MGnify/ENA primary metagenome ERZ504590 (study PRJEB26092, sample SAMD00036318) | human gut metagenome | host: Homo sapiens | study: EMG produced TPA metagenomics assembly of...
GACCGGAACGCGGCGAGCCCGGCCGCGACCGCATCCGATCGCGCCGGGCTCGCCGACGTGCTGCTGTTCCTGCTGTACGCGAGCCCCGCCGCAGTGCGCAGCAGGCGGCACGCGAAGCTCCCCTGGTTCGACGACCTCGACCTCCCGGCCGCCCAGCGCTCCCTGCTGCTCGACCTGTTCTCGGACGAGCCCGTACTGCACGGCTTCGCGTCGATCGGCGATGCCTTCGAGGAGGGCGTTCGCAGCGCCGCCGACGGCCTGACGCTAGGCGCGGTACGTCCCGCCGTTCCTCACGCTGAGCGCCACCGTGGACGCGTTGTGCAGCAGCGACGAGGTCTGCGGCGTGATGAGGCCGCCGATGCCCGCCGCCAGCAGCGCCGAGTTGATGGCGATGACCTCCTTGAACGATGCGTTCAGGCGCGCGGTCAGCCCCGCGCTCAGCGTCCGCAGCGTCACGAGCGCGCTCAGGTGCCCTCCCGTCAGCGTGATGTCGGCCACCTCCTTCGCCACGGCGGTGCCCTGCCCCATGGCGATGCCCACGTCGGCCAGCGAGAGCGCCGGGGCGTCGTTCACGCCGTCGCCCACCATGACCACCTTGCTCCCCTCCGCCTTCAGCCGCTCCACGAAGGCGTACTTGTCCTCGGGCAGCAGGTTGGCGCGGTACTCCGTCACGCCGGCGGCGTCCGCGATGCGCGCCGCCGTGCGCTCGCCGTCGCCCGTGAGCATGACGACGCGCTTGAACCCGAGCATCCTCAGGTCGGCGATGGCCTCGCGCACCCCGGCCTTCAGCGGGTCCTCGATGCCGATGACGCCGATCAGCTCGCGTCCACCGCCAGGTACAGCGGCGACAGCCCCTCCGTTTCGTCGGCCACGCGGCGCTTCTGCTCCTCGGTGAGGGACCACGCCTTCGTCCTCCACGACGAAATGCTCCGAGCCGATGACCACGCGCTTGCCGTCGAGCGACGACGCGATGCCGTGCGCCACGAGGTACTCCACGTCGGCGTGGCGCTCGCGGTGCCGAAGGTTCTTCTCCGCGGCCGCGCGCACCACGGCGCGGGCCACCGGGTGCGGGAAATGCTCCTCCAGGCAAGCGGCCAGCCGCAGCACCTCGCGACGGTTCCACCCGTCGAGCGCCAGCACGCAGGCCACGTTGGGCGTGGCCTCGGTCAACGTCCCGGTCTTGTCGAACACGATGGTGTCGGCCGCCGCCATGGCCTCGAAGTGCTTCGAGCCCTTCACGGTGAAGCCCGCCTGCGCGCTTTGGCTCATGGCCGCCAGCACGGCGATGGAGCCGGTGAGCTTGAGGGCGCAGGAGTAGTCCACCATGAGCGCCGCCGACGTCTTCACGAGGCTGCGCGTGGTGAGCGCCACGGCGCCTGCCAGCAGGAAGTTCCAGGGCACGATGCGATCGGCCAGCTGCTCCATGCGCGACTGGGTTTCCGATTTGAAGGATTCCGCCTGCTCCACGAGCGCCACGATGGAGCGCAGCTTCGTCTCGCCCGCGTCCGCCGTCACGCGCACGATGATCTCGCCGTCCTCGACCGCGGTGCCCGAGAACACGTTGTCGCCCCACGCCGCGCTCGACCGCCAGCGGCTCGCCGGTGAGGGCGGCCTGGTTCACCATGGCCGTGCCGCGCACCACCTCGCCATCGACGCACACGGGCATGCCGGTGCGCACGGCGATGCAGTCGCCCGGCTTGAGGTCCGACGCAGCCACCTGGACCTCCTGGTCGCCCTCGACGAGCTGCGCGGTTTCCGGGAGGTCGAGCAACGCGTTCACGAGCGCCCCCTCCGACCGCGAGCGCGTGTACTCCTCCAGCGTCTCGCCCAGGTTCAGCAGCAGCATCGTCTCACCCGCCGTGCGCGGGTCGCGCTTGACGAACGACATGCCGATGGCGGCAGCGTCCAGCACGGGCACGTCGAGCCGCGCCCGCCCGAGCGAGCGGACCGCCGCCGCCAGGAAGCCGCGGTAGCGCCAGGCGGTGACGAGGGCCGCGACGGGCTTCGGCAGGAACCACCGGCGCGCGAAGTACGACCCCACGAGCACCGCGATGTCCATGAGCAGCGACTGGGTGCGCGGTGCCAGTTCGAGCCCGCAGCTCGAACGGGCTTCGGCGATGGCCTCGGCGTCGATGGCGTCCAGGTGATCGAGCACCCGCTGCCGCGCGCCGTCCGCCGCACGGTAGCGCACGGCGATGCTGCCGATGCGAGGGTAGACGTTCGCGCGCTCCACCGCCGGGCACGCGCCCAGCACGCGGTAGAGCGCGTCGAGATCGTCGGCGGGCACGGGACCGACCAGCCGCACGCGCAAGCGGCCGGGAACCTCGCTCGCGATGACGTAGTCCATCGCGTTCTACTTCGCCGGCTGGTCGTCGGCCTCGACGGCGGGCTCGGCAGGGCGCTCCCCGTCCTTGCCGACGACGCTGATGTAGGTGGCCTCGGCCACGATGTCGTCAACCTCGGCCTTCGCCTGTTCGACGATGTTCTCGTACGTCGCCTTCGCGCGCAGACCCCTGCGCGACGCCCTGCACGTAGCATTTCTTGGCGGTGGTGCTGGTCAGCGCCTTCACGCCCACCGTGCCCAGCAGTAAAGCCCGCGTCCCACCAGCAGCCCGCTCTTCTTCTTGAATCCCATCGCTTCGCCTCTCTCTCGTTGGTTCCCCATCCGCGCGCTTCGATTTGAAGTTGCACGAATCTAACTTATCAAGGATAATGCGGTTGTCGGATAAAGTCAATCATGATTAACTAGTATCGTCGACATCGAAGCGAAGGAGGTCGGACATGAAGCAGCATCGATTCTGGGCATGGGCGAGCCTCGCCTGCATGGCGCTGGCGCTGTACACGGGACGCAAGCGCGTCTGACGCATCCCGTGGGGAATGCGAGGGGGTTGCCGGGTTCCGCCCGCATCCCCGACGCGGTTCGGGTACCATGAGGAGCATGACGAACAGCACGGCCGCAAGGAGCGTCCCATGAACATCAACAACGTGGTATTCGAGCGATCATTCGGCGTATCGTCTCAGCTCACGCCTTCGACCATGCCCGAGATCGCGTTTGCGGGACGCTCGAACGTGGGCAAGTCGTCGCTGCTGAACAAGCTGTTCAACCGCAAAGGGCTGGCGAAGGTGTCGCAGACGCCGGGCAAGACGGCCACCATCAACTTCTTCTCCTGCGACGGCGTGCGCTTCGTCGACCTGCCGGGCTACGGCTACGCGAAGGTGTCGAAGTCGGACAAGAGCCGCTGGTCGGAGCTCATCGAGGGCTACTTCAACCAGGATCGCGACCTCGCGCTCGTGGTTTCGCTCGTGGACATCCGCCACGAGGCGTCCGACCTCGACGTGAACATGATCGGCTTTTTGCAGGAGGCCGAGCTGCCGTTCGCCGTGGTGCTGACGAAGGCCGACAAGCTCAGCCGTCAGCAGCAGATGAAGCAGAAGGCCGCCCTGAAGAAGCAGCTGAAGCTGGGGGCCGACGTGCCGCTCGTGGTGTGCTCGTCGGAGAAGGGCACCGGCATCGACGAACTGCGCTCGCTCATCAAGAACAGCGTGCGGTAGGCGCTGCCACAGCATGCACCCGAAAGAAAACGGCCCCGAAGGGCCGTTTTCTTTCGCTTGAGGAATCCGGGGCTACGGGCGAACGATGATCATGTCACCCTGCACCGGGCTGATGCACACCGTCTGGCCGAAGGTTGGAGCATGGATCATCTGGCCGTTGCCGATGTAGATACCGCAGTGGCCCCAGCTGGTGGCGATATCGCCAGGTTGAGGATCACCTACCTGCGACATGCCCATGAACGTGTTCGTGGTTCCCCATCGGGAGAAGCTTCCAGTCACGGCATAGCTTACCAGGCCGGAGCAATCGAACGAGCTCGGTCCTACCCCACCCCACGAATATGGCAATCCTATGCAACCGTACGCCCGGTCGACGATAGCATTGCCCGTCACAGGATTGTAGGAGGGTCCGGAAGGCTCGCTCGGAGCGGGCGACGGAGAAGGCGAGGGATCGTTGCCCGGAGCAACATTGCCCGAAGCGTTCGCGTTCTCTTGGGCCTGACGCGCAGACGCTTCCACCACGGCTTGGGCCTGAGCTGCATCGGCGGCTGCCTGCGCAGCGCGCTCCTGCTCCAGCAGCTCGGCCGCTTCGGCGCTCAGGCTGTCGTAGGTAGCCTGCATGGCGGACATCGTGGACGCCGCCTCCTGCTTGGAGCGCAGCGCCTCATCGGCCTTCTCGGCGGCTACGCGCTGCTGCTCTGCATAGGCGGCCTGCTGCTCCTGCACTTCGGCACGCAGATCTTTCGTCTGCTGAACGAGATCGGCATCGTTCTCGTTCAAGGTGTTGAGCATATCCCAACCCGTCGAGAACTCCTGGAAGGTGGTGGCGCCCAGCAGCAGGTCGAGGAACGAGCTTCCGCCCGTGCGGTACATGCTGCGCGCACGAGATCCCAATCGGGTTTGAAGGTCGGCGATCTGGCCGTTCGCCTCGTCGATGCGCGCCTGCGCCTCGTCGCGCTTGGCCTCGGCTTCTCTCTGCGCGGCCAAGGCCTCATCGTAGACGACGGAGGTTCGGTTGAGCGTACTCTGCATGCTGTTGAGCGATGCGAGCGCGGCCTGAGCTTCAGCCTGCTTTTCGCTGGCAGTCGGATCGGCGTACGCCAACGAAGGGATCATGAGAGTCGCCGCGAGGGCCGCAGCCACTGCTCCCGCGAACACGCCCTTGCGGGCGCGCATTGCTTGCTGTTGCATGTGGGAACCTCCACCTGCGCTCAGATGCTCGTATACATTGCGAGCTAGTGTATCAGATCGCATGGCTCGCCTACGAAACAGCTTGGAAATCGAACAGGAACATCATACGAACCTCGGGTGAGCCGGGTGCAGCTTCGGAATCCTCGCTTATCCGTTGAAGCCCTCGTCGCGAATGCGCCCCGCGCCGTCGGCGGCCGTCGTGGCCAGCTCGTCGCAGCGCTCGTTCTCGGGATGGCCCGCATGCCCCTTCACCCACACGAACGTCACGTCGTGAGGCTCCTTGGCCGCCAGCAGACGCTTCCACAGATCGTCGTTCTTCACGGGCTGCTTCTGCGCGTTCTTCCAGCCGCGCTTGAGCCAGCCGTCAACCCAATGCTGGTTGAAGGCGTTCACCACGTACTGCGAGTCGGAGTACAACGTGATGGAGCACGGGCGCTTGAGCACGTTCGAGACCCGCCACACGGCCATGAGCTCCATGCGGTTGTTCGCTGGTGCGCTCGTAGCCCTGCGCACAGCTCCTTCTCGTGGACGGCGCCCTTCGAATCGACGAAGCCGCAGCACCGTGCCGTAGCCCCCCGGCCCCGGATTCCCCCGCGCCGCACCGTCGGTGTATATATCTACATGCATGTGGAGGGCCTTTCGCGTCGGAGGGGCAAAACCGGATGGGTATCATACCACGAGAGAGCGGTCGCCATCGAATTCTACGCGTCAGCCCCAGATGAGGTCCATCATCTCCTGGCGGTCGTGGACGCCCATCTTGGCGTAGATATGGGAGACGTGGGTCTTCACGGTGCTGCCTGACAGCACCAGCTCGTCCTGGATGAAGGCGCGCGTGCGGCCCTGGGCCAGAAGCACGAACACCTCGGTCTCGCGCGGCGACAGCGCATAACGTCCCGCCAGCTCGAGACACGTGTCCGACACCGTCTGCACGAGCGGAGCAGCGACCTCGCCCGAAGCGGCATCCTTTCGACTCGGCACGAACCAAACGGCGCACAGCGCAACGACCACGAAAGCGTAGGTTGCCAGCATCACGAGCAACGTGTCCACGATGGCCGCGCGTCCCAACAACAGCACCCAGGCGATGGACGCTCCCGCATAGACCACGCCGGCCACCCCCATGACGCGGTACGACGGCACGTCGAGCACGTCGAGCGCCGTTACCACGACGGTCCAGAACAAGAGGTGCGCGAACAGCTCGTCGATCTGTATGACCACGGTGAGGAACCCGAGCGACGCTCCCGTGGGGTTCGCCTGGATGGCTACGACGAACAAACCCACCAAGATGAGCAGCAGCGCAGGCTGGAATCGGATCGGCAACGCGGCATCGGCCAGGCGCGCGAGCGCGGCGTAGGCGAACACCACGACGCAGACGGCCGGAACGATCATGGCGGTGAGCCACGGCAGCGCCGTGGAGATGTTCGCGTTCGTATCGCCCCACATCCCCAGGTAGCTCACCGAGCGGATAACAGCCAGCACCACCGCCGCAATAGCCAACAGCACGAGCATGGTGCGGCGTTCGGCAGCTGACGTGCGCTCGCGCGTGCGCGGGACGGCCGGCACGCCGAACACCGTACGAGCGCGAGAGCCCTCCGAGGCGGAAGCCGCCCTCGAAGGCGCAACGGCATCCGAAACGCCCTCCCCTGCCGCGAGATCGGCACGATCGCGCGCAAGAGTGCATGCCGTTTCGAACAGAAGCGCCGTGGCCACAGGCATGGCGATGGCGACGATCACCTGCACTGCGGGGCTTGCGAACGCGCTGAGCACGAGCAAGACGGGAAGCTTGAGCACCAGACTGCCCGCTATGCTGGCGACGGCGCACACGTAGCCCTGCGTGCGCGCGAGCAGCAGCATATAGCGCGCCGCCAGCCAGAAGTAGCCCACGCCGGCCACGAACAGGCCGCCCACGGCCAGCGCCCCGGGATCGAAGAAGGTCTGGTGGAACGACATGCCGAAGCACGCCGTGCCGAAGGCCGACAACAGCGGCAGCACGAAGCGCAGCATGCCGTCGGCGCGCTTGAGCGCACGCCGGAGCCGTCGCGAACGCCGCCGTGCATAGAAGGATGCCGGCAAGGAAGACAGGCGCGGATTCGCCCACGCATCCATGCCGGCTGTTGACGACATGAAGCCCAGCGTGTGGCCCATCAACGTGCACCAGACCAGATTGAGCCCCAGCCCGCACGAAGCGAGCACGCCCACCGGATTGATTTGCAGACCGCGGTTGCCCATGATCGGTGATTCCCCAAGCCTCCCCAACATCAGGCCACCGCTCGGCGACCGCCTCTCATTATCGCACGCCCTTCGCACGCCCGCACCCTCAAAAAACGGCGCGTTCGGCCCGAACCGGCAGAATCACCCCGCTCTGCACGGGCATCGGCCAAAGTGTCCGATGCGGAAATCATCGGACGACCCGCGAATCGGATACTTGGGCGATGGCGCGCACGGCAGCCCGCATCCTACGATGGGACGGTCCGCGCGCATCGACGACGCAAGAGGAAGAAGGGAGGGACGCAAACGGCGAAGCGCGAGCGCGCATGGCGGACGACGGGAACCAAGACAAGGAAAGGGGGATGCATGAGGCTCAACAAGAAGGCCATCATCGTGGCAACCTGCGCGGCCTGCACGCTCGGCCTGGCGGCAGGATGCGCGCCGCAGCAGTCGGAGAACGCAGGCGCCGCCGCTCCGTCCGGGGACGGAGGCGCCGTCCCGCAGGAACAGAAGCTCACGCCCGAGCAGCAGGCCGTCATCGACGGCGCCGAAGGCACCACGAACGAGGACATCGACGAGAACTACTATCCCGGCAAGGAATACCTCGACAACCTATGGGACCGCTGGGACCAGGTTGCGACCGAATACGCTCCCGAAGTGCGCACCCTGCCGAACGGGCAGATGGTGCAGCGCACGCCCACCGAGTACGAGGTGAACCCCGACGCTTGGCAGATCCAAGCCGGTTCCAACTCGTACAACACCTACTGGCTGGACGCCGACAACCGCGGCTGCGAATCGTGCCATGCCGACATGAACTCGCTGCTGAAGCACCTGCCCTACGAGCACCCGGTTGCCTGGAACGACGAGTTGGACAACAAGACCACGCTGCAGCAGTGCCTGTTCTGCCACTCCTACGCTCCGGGCTACATCGCGAAGCAGTACGAGTTCGGCACGCTCATGCACGCCGTTCACTACGGATCGCGCACGAAGAGCGACTTCGTCAACCAGTATCAGGGCGACTGCATGTCCTGCCACAACGCCACCGAGAACGGTGCGGGCCTGGAGCTGTGGGATCTCACGAAATACGATCGCCTGTGGGGAATCAACGACGTCGAGAACGTGCAGGGCGATTTCAAGATCGATCAAGAGAGGACGCAGGGCCAGAGCGGCGTGTTCTCGTACGACTGGATGCACGCCTACTACGACAACATGCGCCACGGCGCGGGCGTGAACGGCCTCGACCTGGAGATGCCGCAAAGCCTGTTCGACGAATGGACCATCACCGTTGACGGCAACGTGAACGCCGAGTACACGGCCACGCTGCCCGAGCTCATCAAAGAAGCCGAGGCCGACGGCGCCGTGATCACGAAGACCTCGAAGATGGTGTGCAACTGGAACCCGGTGGGAGGCGGCGGAGTCACGAACACCGAGATAACCGGCATTCCCGTGAGCTGGCTCGTCGAAAAGGCGGGCGGCTACAAGGACGGCACGACGGGCGTGAAGGCGCTGCGCGCCGACGGCAGCTCCAAACGCGCCTTCCCCGTGGACAAGGTCGACTCCGACGAGGCGCTGCTGGTGTACAAGATCGGCGGCGAGTACCTCGACGCGACGCGCGGCTATCCGTGCACGAACTGGGTGGAAGGCGTGGACGCGCAGATCAACTCGAAGCAGATCGACACCTACCACGTCACCGACGAGGACATCGACTACACCGACAAGTGGGCCGGCAACCCGAACGGATGGCAGAACGAGGACGACGTTCCCATGAACAAGCCCAACGCCACCATCCTCGGCGTGCCCGACGGCCTGCTCGTGCAGAACGGCCAGCCCTACGAATTCACCGGCTACGTGGACGGCTACGACGAGAAGATCGCAAGCGTCGAGTTCTCCCTTGACCGCGGAGAAACGTGGACGAAGTACGATATCGGCGACATGGATCGCAACAAGATGGTGTGGTGGAGCTTCACCTACAAGCCCGAACTGGAAGGCGCGTACTGCCTGACCGTTCGCGCCACCACCGAAAGCGGCATGACGAGCTTCGAGACCCAGACCGTCATGTTCAACGCGAAGGACAAGATGCCCAACCCCGAGGACACGACCGTGCTGGAAAGCGCATCGCTGATCCCTCCGAAGGTCGCGGCGGCATCTGACGAGAAGAGCGAGTAGGAGGACGCCATGGCTTACAACCCCAAGAAGATCGCGGGCGGCGTGGCCGGCGGCGCGCTGCTGATGTTCGGAGCAGTGGGCGGTATCGGCGCTACGGCCGGACTACCGCAGACCGCCGACGCGGACCCGATCGCCACGACGCATGCCGTGGGAGACAACGTCGTGACCGCACAATGGTTCAACGAGGACGACGTGTCCTACGTCTCCGTGGCCAACGCCCAGGGAGCGTTCACCTTCAACCAGGAAGGCGTCACCCCCAACGACGAGCTGTTCAACGTGTTCGGAACAGCGCTGACCAGCATGTGCTCGAAGCCTGCCACCGAGCTCGTCGACGTGGAGGGCGGCGTGGCCAACTTCTACGTGAACGTGGGCGGCAACATCAAGAAGAACTTCACCATCGACGTGCGCGACCTGGCCGAAGATGCCAACCAGGAGACGATGATGGCGTGCTCGTGCGCCACCGGATCGCCCTTCGGCCAGGCGGCCGTCATGGGCGTGCCGCTGTCGGCCGTGGTGGAGATGGCCGACCTGGAAGACGGCGTGAACACCATCACCGCCTACGGCGCCGACGGCTTCGGCCAGCCGCTGCCCTTGCGCTACGCGCTGGAGAAGAACGCGCTTCTGGCGTACCAGGTGAACGGCCAGGAGCTGGAGGCGGCCACCGGGTCGAGCCTGCAGCTGTGGATGCCCGAGACCGTGGCGCGCTACTTCACGCGCGACATCGTGAACATCGAGCTGACGCAGGAGGATGCGGAGCCCGACGTGCAGCAGGTGGACCCGTGCTACCGCAACAAGATCAACATCATGAACTACTCCGACGACTGCGTGTTCAAGGCAGGCGACGAGATCACGTTCGAAGGCGTGGCCGACGATCTGGGAAGCCCCATCGCCGCCATCGAGTTCTCATTCGACAACGGCCGCACATGGACGTCGTGCGACACCGACGGCGCCACGGCCGACAAGTGGGTGAACTGGCAGTTCACCACGTCGTTCGAGGAAAAGGGCGACTACCGCATGACCGTGCGCGCGAAAACCGCCGACGGCATGGTGTCCCCGCTTGCGGCGACGCTGCTGTTCGAAGTGGCCTAAACCCTTCGCAGCACGCAACCTCGAGCCAACCGAAAACGCCCGTCCGCGAAATGCGGGCGGGCGTTTTCATGTTGCGTCCCACACCGTCGCGAGCGTCCATGCGGGCGAACGGCAGCACCCAGTGCGTCAAGAGGACGGGTGCTTTGACACGTTGGAACCCTGACGTGTCAAATCCGACATAGAGCGAGGCGGAGCTGGGCGCAAAACGGGTCCCATGACAAATTCGGCGGCCGGATCGGGACGTC
>ENA-OQCU01001041-OQCU01001041.1-human-gut-metagenome-genome-assembly--contig:-NODE-1041-length-10419-cov-2.351729_pt1 | contig 10419 bp, 7 predicted proteins | sample MGYA00242504_ERZ504590 | MGnify/ENA primary metagenome ERZ504590 (study PRJEB26092, sample SAMD00036318) | human gut metagenome | host: Homo sapiens | study: EMG produced TPA metagenomics assembly of...
CTATTGTCACATTATTTAGTAAAATGCTCAAAATGCTGATTTCTAGTGTCGAGACAGTTCAATTTGAATACTCCTTTTATGAATATCTAGAAAGTTTCTTATAATTTTGTCATAACATTCACTCCGTTTATAGGATTTCTTCACTAATATTAATGATACATTATACAACAAAACGATCAAAACTTCAACAAAGCATTATATAGTTTTTGCTAAAAAGCAGCTTCTTTCCTATACTGCGCCGGTGACTTTCCTATCTACCTTCTTAAACACCCTGCTGAAATACAGCGGGTTCTCATACCCTACGATTTCGGAAATTTCCTTGATGTTGTAGGTTGTCCGCTCCAGCAGGCTTTGGGCATTGACCATACGCAGAGAGAGGATGTACTGGGCCGGGGACATACCGGCGTACTGTTTGAAATTGTGTATAAACCAGTTGGTGCTGATGTGCAGGGATTCCGCATAATCGTCTATGCTGATTTTTGTATTATAGTTCTCATTGAAGTAAGCTGCCGCGCGTTCAATTTGCTCTTGGACGTTGCCGGTGGCTTTTTTCTGTTCATGCTGCTGGCGGTCCACCAACAGCAGAATATCGTTGAACAGCGATGCGATATAGTCCTCGTACCCATAGCGGCACAGCTGCAATTCCTGAATGATTTTGCGGAACAACGCCTTGTAATCCGGCAGCACACCGCAGTAGAACACATGCTCATCCAGCGAGATGTCGTGATACGCCAGTATGTTCTTTACATCACTGCCTGTGAAGTGAATCCAGAAAACTTCCGGGTTATCTTCCAGATAATATACATATTTTGAATTTCTTCCGGCTTGTAAAGCACCATATAGCCCGCGCTGACGATTTCTCCCTGCCGTCAAACCAGAAATGCGTCTTGCCGTTTGCCACATATAAAATCTGGTAATCCCTGCGCCCTTTCTGCCAGTAGGTCGGTAGTTTGGGGCGCGTTTTCAGCCGGTAGGTGCCACAGCTGCCCACCACCAACGGCATGGAGTTGTCTTTGAAATCTGTACGGGAATTGTTTAGATAGCCAGAGTTAATGTACACAAAAATCTCCTCCTGTTTTTGTGAATATTGCGAGGTGCTTCTGTCCATTTTACCTTCACTTTACAAAAAGCCATTGATTTTGTGCATATTTAGTGCAATACCGTTTATGTTTATTGTATATAGAAATTGTATAATAATTTCAGACAAAACGCAAGCAGAACTGTATAAATCACAGGAGGAGAATGGATGATTATTCCGCACTATTACGAGAACCCGCACACACTGCATGTGGGTACCATGTAAAATCGTGCCTATTACATTCCAGCATCCAGGCGCAGCGATGCCTTAGTCGAGCACCGCGAGACCTCGGATCGCTTCCAGCTTTTGAACGGAAGTTGGAAATTTCGGTACTACGCCAGTATTTATGACTTGCAGGATGCTTTCTATGAGATCGGCTATGATGCCTCCGCTTTTGACAGCATCCCAGTCCCCAGCGTGTGGCAGAACCACGGTTACGACCACCACCAGTACACCAACATCCGTTATCCATTTCCCGCTGATCCGCCGTATGTTCCCAAAGAAAATCCCTGCGGCGCTTACCTCTATGACTTTACCTACCAGAAAGATGCCGCTGCCCCTCGCGCATTTTTGAATTTTGAGGGTGTTGCCTCCTGCCTCTATGTCTGGCTCAACGGTCAGTTTGTCGGGTACAGTCAGGTCGCCCATTCCACAAGTGAGTTCGATGTAACGAAGTTTTTACAGGACGGCACCAACCATCTGGCGGTCCTCGTGCTGAAATGGTGCGATGGCAGTTACATGGAAGGTCAGGATATGTTCCGCATGAACGGCATTTTCCGTGATGTCTACCTGCTGCACCGACCGGAACAGTGCATCGAGGACTATTTCATCACAACCGACATCCACGGCAGCACCGCAGGGGTTGCTGTCCGCCTGCGTTACTACGATTCCGCTGTTGCCACCCCCACCCGCATCACCCTCTACGATGCAGCCGGCACGATGGTCGGCAGCGTAACGCCCGTGGAAGCACCGGATGATGCGGCATTCCCCTATCATGCAGAAATCACCATTATTGACCCGACACTCTGGAACGCAGAGCAGCCCTACTTATATACCCTTGTGTTGGACACGCCCAACGAGACTATTACGGATCGTGTGGGCATCCGCGAGGTTCATGTTGCCAACAACCAGATTTATGTCAACGGCCAGTCCATCAAGTTCCACGGTGTGAACCGCCACGAATCCGACCCCGTCACGGGATATGCCGTTGGCTTTGAGCAGACGAAAAAAGACCTGCTCATGATTAAAAAGCACAACTTCAATGCCATCCGCACCAGCCATTACCCGGATGTGCCTTACTTCTATCAGCTCTGCGACCAGTACGGCTTCTTTGTCATTGATGAAGCCGACAACGAGAGCCACGGTGCGTCCGAATACTATTGCGAAGGCAACGAAAGCTGGCCCAACCACGTTGAAAACTGGAACAAACCCATCGCGGACAACCCGGAGTTCACCGAGGCCACCGTAGACCGCACCCGCCGCTGCGTGGAGCGTGACAAGAACCGTCCCTGCGTCATCATCTGGTCGATGGGCAACGAGAGCGCCTACGGCTGCACGTTCGAAGAAGCGCTGGCATGGACAAAGAGCTTTGACCCCCGCGCCTGACCCACTACGAGAGCGCCCAGTACCGCAGCAAGAACCGTACATACGATTTCTCGAACATTGATATGTTCAGCAATATGTACCCTTCTCTCGAAAGCATTCAGGAATATCTGGACAACGAACCGGACAAACCCTATATCATGTGCGAGTACAGCCACTGCATGGGCAACGGCCCCGGCGATTTGGAGGATTACTTCCAGTTCATTCAGAGCCATGACGGCTTGGTCGGCGGTTTCCTGTGGGAATGGTGCGACCACGGTATTTATAAAGGGAAGATGCCCGACGGCCGCGACATCTATTATTACGGCGGCGACCACAATGAGTGGCCGCATGACGGCAATTTCTGCATGGACGGTCTGGTTTACCCTGACCGCCGCCCGCACACCGGGCTGTTGGAGTTTAAGAATGTCTATCGCCCGGCGCGTGTTGTGAAGTACGACCGGGAATCCGGCATGCTCACGCTGCATAACTACATGGACTTTGTTGATTTGACCGAGTATGCCGCACTAACCTATCAGGTAAGTTGCGACGGTGAGGTCATCGACAGCGGCTTCATCCCCTACCCTGACGGTTTCACCCTGCCGCCGCACAGCGAAAACGCCTTTCCGTTGGCCGTCCATATTCCCGATAAAGGCAAGTGTTTCCTGAAAATCTTCTACCATTGCGATAAAGACCTGTCCTTGCGTTCGGAAGGTCATCTCCTGGGTTTTGATGAAAATCCTGTGGAAAAACGAAGACAGCCGCAACCAGAAAACCTTGGCTATGTGGAGTGATGCCCCTTCCAACAGCACAATCACTGTTCAGGAGACGGACCGCCATTTGACGCTGCGCGGCAAGAACTTCACCTACAACTTTAATAAGCTGACGGGTCTGTTCGCCGCGATGCAGTACGAGGATGCAGTCCTGTTGGACAAGGAAATGGAGTTCAACATCTGGCGTGCTCCTACGGACAATGACCGCAAGCTGAAGCTGGATTGGCTGGCTGCCCGCTATGACCACTGTATGACCAACGCCTACCGCACCGAATATCAGGTGACGGACAGCGGTGTGACTCTGCGCGCCAAAGTCGGCATTGCACCGATCAGCTTGCAGAAATTCCTTGATTTGGATGTCTGCTGGACGGTTTCCAACAGCGGTGCAGTAACGCTGGCACTGCACGCTGAGCGCAACACGGTATTCCCCGAGCTGCCGCGCTTTGGTCTGCGCCTGTTCCTGCCAAAAGAAATGGCCCGCGTCAGTTATTTCGGCATGGACCGATGGAAAGCTACTGCGACAAGCACCATGCTGCCAGCCACGACTACTTCAGTTCCACCATCTGGCAGCAGCACGAGGACTACATTCGCCCGCAGGAGAACGGCAGTCACTATGATTGTGATTATGTCCAGTTGGATGGCGCTGGCATCAAGCTTACCGCTGTCGGTGCAAAGCCGTTCTGCTTCAACGCCTCGCACTACACGCAGGAAGAGTTGACTGAAAAGGCGCACAACTATGAGCTGCATCCCTGTGACAGCACCGTTCTCTGCCTTGACTATGCACAGAACGGCATCGGCTCTGCCAGCTGCGGGCCGCGTCTAGCGGAGCAGTACCGCCTTGACGACGCTTCCTTCGATTTCAGCATCCGTTTGATTCCCGAAAAAGCATAACCTCTACAAACCTAATTACTACAAAAGAATCGAGAAATTATATGTCTGAAAATACGGAAAGACGCTATTTAAAATGGTATAACAAGATCGGATACGGCTCCGGCGATGTTGCGGGCAACGTGGTCTATGCGTTCCTCTCCTCGTTCGTTATGATTTACCTGACCGACACCGTCGGCCTGAATCCCGGCATCGTCGGCACGCTGATCGCTGTGTCCAAGCTGTTTGACGGCATTACCGACATCTTCTTTGGCTCGATGATCGACAAGACGCACTCCAAGCTGGGCAAGGCTCGCCCGTGGATGCTCTACGGCTACATCGGCTGCGCCATCACACTGGTCGGCATCTTCGCCATCCCCATGGGCATGAGCGAGTTTGCCAAGTACGCATGGTTCTTCATCTGCTACACCCTGCTGAATGCCGTGTTCTACACCGCCAACAACATCGCCTACTCTGCCTTGACCGCCCTTGTCACCAAGAACAGCGCCGAGCGAGTCGAGATGGGTTCCTACCGCTTCATGTTCGCATTCGCCACCAGCCTTGCCATTCAGTCTTTCACACTGCTGGCTGTCTCTGCACTGGGCGACACTGCCGAAGCATGGCGCACCGTGGCTATCGTCTATGCCATTATCGGTCTGATCGTCAACACGCTCTCTGTTTTTTCCGTCAAGGAGTTGCCGGAGGAAGAGTTTGTCGATACCACGGATAAAGCCGAAATCGAGAAAGACGAGAAGTACGGTCTTGTCGAAGCTGCCAAGCTGCTGGTCTCCAACAAATACTACCTGATGATCTGCGTCACCTACATTTTTGCAGCAGATCTATGGTGCCATGATCAGTATGGATACCTACTACACTGCTCATATCCTTGGCGACAAGAACCTGTTCGGCGTGTTCTCTTGGGCCATCAACATTCCTTTGATCATCGCACTGCTCTTTACCCCGACCCTCGTTGCCAAGATGCACGGTATGTACAAACTGAACGTCGGCAGCTATGCCCTTGCTACCGTAGCCCGTGCGCTGGTTGCTGTGGCTGGTTATACGGGTTCCGGCGATGTCAAGATGATGCTGCTCTTCACAGCCATCGCTGCACTGGGTCAGGGCCCGTGGCAGGGCGACATGAATGCCGTTATCGCCTCCTGCTCCGAGTACACTTGGCTGACGAAGCACAAGCGTGTGGACGGCACGATGTACTCCTGCACCTCGCTCGGTGTCAAGCTGGGCGGCGGTCTCGGCACCGCCATCACCGGCTGGCTGCTGGCGTTCAGCAACTACGATAAGGCGCTGGCCGTGCAGCCGGAATCCTGCATCAATATGCTGAAACTCATGTACCTCGTAATTCCCTTTGTGCTGGACGCCATCATTACCTTTATCCTCTCCCGCATGAAGGTCGAGGAGGCCAACGATAAGATTCGTGCCGAAATGAAAAACTGATATTCACTATTCTCCTTCTGAAAAAAGGAGCTGTTGCAATGCGGCAGCTCCCTTTTTTATATGAACAAGTATAAGAATAAACAGTATTCATGAAGTGGTCATATTCTGATTCTAGGGCAACACCGCATAATTCCCGCCTTACGGCTTAAGCACCGTTCCGGCGGATCTCCGCGCCAAGAGCCGCCGCAAGCGGCGGTTGCGCTCCGAAGCGCCTCGCTGCGGCTCGGTGTGCGGCACGGCATCTGCGTTGCCAAAATGCTCGATAATACACAAAGTATTATCTGCGCTTTTGGCTTAGCAGCTGCCGCACCTCGCTCGCCGTATCGGCACTTAGAATTATGCGGTATTGCCCTATACATTATATTTATAAGGAGAATTTTACAATGGATTGCATTGATCTTTTCAAGAAAGCCGCCGCTGCCCTGCAGACTGACCCCCGCTACCTGGAGCTGGACGCTGCCCGCCGTGAGAACGACATGGACGAGGAGCTGCAGAACATGATCGGTGAGTTCAACCTCGCCCGCCTCGACCTGAACAATGAGAGTGCCAAGGCCGAGACCGATGCCGCCCGCGTGGCCGAGCTGAACCAGCGCGTCAACGACCTGTACAGCCAGATCATGGCCAGCGAGGGCATGGTCCGCTACAATGCCGCCAAGGCCGAGTGCGAGGCAATGGTCAGCCACATTGACGCCATCATCAACACCGCTATGAACGGCGGCGACCCCATGACCGTGCAGGCCCCCACCGGCGGCTGCACCGGCAGCTGCTCCACCTGCGGCGGCTGCCACTAAAGCTTGAGGCGCGGGGCAGAGAGGCCGTAGGGGCGCATTCTATATGCGCCCGCAGCACTGTATGCAGCCGCATACCTTCCGGGCTGATATGGAATCCGCCCCTACAAGAACAACATACCAACAAGAATCAACAGGAGTGTGAAACATGGCCGAGCAAGCAGTATCGCCCATGATGCAGCAGTATTTTGAAATCAAAAAACAGCATCCCAACGAGATTCTGTTTTACCGCGTCGGTGACTTCTATGAAATGTTCTACGACGACGCGCTGACGGCTTCGCGGGAGCTGGAGCTGACGCTGACCGGCAAAAACTGCGGCAAGGAAGAACGCGCCCCTATGTGCGGCGTGCCGTTCCACTCCTACGAGACTTACATGGCGCGCCTGGTCGCCAAGGGCTACAAGGTCGCCATCTGTGAGCAGATGGAGGACCCTGCCCTCGCCAAGGGTCTTGTCAAGCGCGACATCATCCGTGTTGTTACGCCCGGCACGGTCATTGAAAGCAGCATGCTGTCCGAGGATAAAAACAACTATCTGGCGAGCATTTACTGCAAGCGCACCCGCGGCCGCTGGCGTGCGGGCGTCTGCTTTGCGGACGTTTCCACCGGCGAGGCTTACGCCACCGAGCTGAACGCTGAAAAAAATCGGCGGAGCCATCATCACCGAGCTGTGCCGCTATATGCCCAGCGAGATTTTGATCTGCCCGCCGATGCTTGACTTTAAAGATGTCACGACCTACATCAAGCAGCACACGAACGCCCTGGTCGAGCTGCGCGAGGATGCCTGCTTTAAGGACGCCGTCATGGAGCAGACCATGGCCGACCAGTTCGGCGCCGACTGGCGCACGACCCTCGGCTATGAGAAGGACGCGCTTGTCCCGTATGCTGTGGCGGCGCTTCTCAACTACCTGCACGAGACCCAAAAGCACGGCGTTGAGCGCATCAAGACCGTGCAGAACTACGCCGACGCACAGTATATGCGCCTGTCGCCTGTGACCCGCGCAAATCTGGAACTGACCGAGACGATGCGCGGGCGCGAGAAACGCGGCACGCTGCTCTGGGTGCTCGACAAGACCGAAACCTCGATGGGCAAGCGCCTGCTGCGCTCTTGGATCGAGCAGCCCCTTGTGGACGCCGACGCCATTAACGCGCGGCTCTGTGCGGTGCAGGCACTCTATTCTGCCAGCATCGCCCGCGCCGATTTGAAAGAAGCCCTCGGCCATGTCTTTGATATTGAGCGGCTGACGACGCGCATTCTCTACGGCTCCGCCACCCCGCGCGAGGTCAAGGCACTGGGGGATACCTGTGCCATGCTGCCCCAGGTCAAGGCCCAGGCTGCGGCCTGCGGTGCGCCGCTGCTGACGCAGCTGGCTGACCAGATCGACCTGCTCGAGGATGTCTTGCAGAACATCCAGACCGCCCTTGTGGATGACCCGCCCGCCAACATGAAGGACGGCGGCGCTATCCGCGCGGGCTTCAACAGCGAGGTCGATGAGCTGCGCGACATCATGCACGGCGGCAAGGGGTATCTGTCAAAACCTTGAGGCACGCTACCGCGAGGAGACCGGCATCCCCAAGCTGAAGATCGGCTTCAACAAGGTGTTCGGCTACTATATCGAGGTCAGCCGCTCCTACACCGACTCGGTGCCTGATACCTTCACCCGCAAGCAGACGCTGACGACGGGCGAGCGCTACATCACGCCCGAACTGAAGGAGCTGGAAAATAAGATCCTCGGCGCGAACGAGCGCCTGCTGGTTCTGGAACACCAGCTGTTTGCCGACCTGCTTTCGTCGATCTCCGCCGAGGTCGTCCGCATTCAGCGCACGGCATCGGCTGTGGCCCAGCTCGATGTGCTGGCAGGCTTTGCCGAGGCGGCGCTGCAAAACAACTACGTCATGCCAAACGTGGATGAGAGCGGCGTTATGGAGATCAAGGAGGGCCGCCATCCGGTCATTGAACAGATGCTCAAGGGCAGTCTGTTTGTGCCCAACGATACGATGCTCGACGAGGACGAGAACCGGATGCTGCTCATCACCGGCCCGAACATGGCCGGTAAATCTACGTACATGCGCCAGAATGCGCTGATTGCCCTGATGGCGCAGATCGGCAGCTTTGTGCCTGCCGCCGCTGCGCATATCGGCGTGGTGGATGCCATCTTCACCCGCGTCGGCGCGTCGGATGACCTCGCCGCCGGGCAGTCGACCTTCATGGTCGAGATGACCGAGGTTGCGGAGATCCTGAAAAACGCGACGAAGGACAGCTTAGTCATTCTGGATGAAATTGGCCGCGGCACTTCGACGTTTGACGGCATGAGCATTGCGCGCAGTGTGGTAGAATTTATCTGCGAGAACATCGGCTGCAAGACGCTGTTCGCCACGCACTACCACGAGCTGACGAGCATGGAGCAGGATATTCACGGCGTCAAAAACTATAATATCGCCGTCAAAAAACGCGGCGAGGACATCACGTTTTTGCGCCGCATTGTGGCAGGCCCCGCCGACGACAGCTACGGCATCGAGGTCGCGAAGCTCGCGGGTCTGCCCGGCAGCGTGACAAAGCGCGCCCACGCCGTGCTGCGCCAGCTGGAGGCCAGCGCACCGGGACGCAATAACACGATGCAGCTCGATTTTGACACCGTCGAGGCTTACAACAACCCCAGCGTACCCAGCGAGGTCGTCGAAAAACTCCACAATGTAGACATTGAGACACTGACCCCGCTGGAGGCGCTGAACTTCCTGTACGAGCTGAAAAATACACTGGACAAAGACTAAAGGCAGGTGAAAACCATGGCGGAAATTCGTGTACTGGACAAGCATACCGCAGAGCTGATCGCAGCGGGCGAGGTCGTCGAACGGCCCGCCTCCGTGGCGAAGGAGCTGCTGGAAAATGCCATCGACGCAGGCGCGACGCAGATCACGCTGTCGGCGGTGCGCGGCGGCATCCAGCAGCTGCAAATCGTAGATAACGGTTCAGGCATAGAAGCAGAATATATCGATAAAGCGTTTATCCGCCATGCCACCAGCAAGATCGCGACGGCGGAGGACCTCGGGCACATCCATACCTTGGGCTTCCGCGGCGAGGCACTTGCCTCCATTGCCAGCGTTGCCCGCGTCGAGGTGCTGACCCGCACAGAGGCCGACGAGTACGCCTGCTGCTACCGCATCGAAGGCGGCGAGGAGCGTGGGATGGAGCCCGGCGCGCGCCCCGTCGGCACGACCATCACGGTCAGTGACCTGTTTTACAACACGCCCGCCCGCATGAAGTTTTTGAAAAAGGACGCCAGCGAGGGCACGTTTGTGGCTGAGACCGTCCTGCACGCGGCGCTGTCCCACCCGGAGATCAGCTTCCGCTATCTGCGCGACGGCAAGCAGCAGTATGTGACCCCCGGCGACGGCGACCTGCGCAGTGCGGTCTACGCGGTCCTGGGCCGTGAATTTGCCCGCGACCTGCTGCCCGTGGACGGCGGCAGCGAGCTGTACCATGTGACCGGCCTGGTCACGCCGCCGCGTGCCTGCCGCGCCAGCCGCGGTGCGCAGCATTTCTTTGTTAATGGCCGCTACGTCAAAAACCGCACAATGATGGCGGCGCTCGAAAACGCCTACAAGGGCACGATGATGCAGGGCAAGTTCCCGGGCGCGGTGCTCATGCTGGAGCTGCCGCCCGACATGGTCGATGTCAACGTCCACCCGGCGAAAACCGAAATTCGCTTTGCGAAAGAGAGTGACGTCTTTGACGCTGTCTACCGTGCCGTGCGCGCCGCGCTGGCAACGCCCGGCAGCGGCGAGTGCCGCTTTGAGATGGGCCACACCGCGCCCGAAGAAAAAGCCCGGGCAGACCGTGATGCAGCCCGCCGCCCCCGGCACCTGCCGCGCGGCCCGCTGC
>ENA-OQCU01001043-OQCU01001043.1-human-gut-metagenome-genome-assembly--contig:-NODE-1043-length-10403-cov-4.356072_pt1 | contig 10403 bp, 7 predicted proteins | sample MGYA00242504_ERZ504590 | MGnify/ENA primary metagenome ERZ504590 (study PRJEB26092, sample SAMD00036318) | human gut metagenome | host: Homo sapiens | study: EMG produced TPA metagenomics assembly of...
GCTGTTCTTTTAATTTTTTAACCTTTTAATGTCTTCATGCAAATGTTCCCCGTCATATTTGTATCTCTCGGTCCCGGCGAACCGGAACTGATTACCGTAAAAGGCTTGAAAGCCCTGCAGACAGCCGACTGTATATTCTGTCCCGAGACACTGGCCAAAGATGGAAACAGAGTTTCACGCGCAGCCGACATCCTATTGCAACTCGACATTCCGGAAAAATCACGGTGCACCGCTTTCCACTCCCCATGAGCAAACAGCGCGAAAAAGCCCTGAGCGCCTACGACGAGGTCTATATGGAGAGCTCCACCCTCCGGCAACAAGGAAAGAAGGTCTGTATCGTTGCCGAAGGAGATGCCGGATTCTACTCTTCCATACATTATGTATATGACAAACTGCAGGCAGACGGCATCCCCGTGAAGTACATCCCCGGTATCCCCGCCTTCATTGCCGCCGGCGCACTGGGCGGGCTCCATGTGGCCAGCCAGGAAGAGCGGCTGACGGTGATACCCGGCATTACTACGACAGAAGAGATAGAGAAACTGACAAGCGAAAACAGTGCGGTTGTCATCATGAAGCTGTCCAGATGCACCGATGAGATTCACCGCTGCATCCGCCTGCATCCCGAATACCGGTATCACTATTTTGAGAATGTAGGCACTCCGGAAGAGAAGTATATCAATGACAGCAAGCGGATAGCGACCATCCGCTTCCCCTATTTTTCCTGCTTATCATTCGTACAGAGACCTTTTGAGCCCGATTTAATACAATTTCGCACGCCATAGGCATTATTTTTTTTAATGAAAATGGGTTACCTTTGCGCCGTTGAAATATAAAAAAGATAAGAACATGAAGAAAGTCGTTTTTTATATGATGCTGCTGGTTATGAGCATCGGTTATGCCTATGCACAAGGAAAGGCAGACATCAAATTCGAACAGACCACCCACAACTTCGGCACATTCTCCGAAAACAGTCCGGTGGTCAGCTACACCTTTAAGTTTACGAACGTAGGCGATGCTCCGCTTGTCATCCATCAGGCTGTAGCTTCCTGCGGATGTACCGTTCCCGAATATTCACAAGAACCGATAGCACCGGGAAAGACTGGAACTGTGAAAGTAACTTATAATGGAACCGGAAGATACCCCGGACACTTCAAGAAATCCATTACCCTGCGCACCAATGCCAAAACGGAAATCATGCGATTATTTATCGAAGGGGACATGACCGCTAAAGATGCCAAATAAGCATTTTACCATACAGAATTAAGGAGATTTTTTTAAATCTCCTTTTTTTTGCTTTCTTTGCCTAAAATGCGAAGATAGGCTGCACCTCAGCAGAATAATAATGAGCTTGCTCATTTTATCCAGCATTCGGTTTGCACTTTCTTTGAAGTCTATTAAAGAAAAACATAAAACTACAAAACCTATGAAACAAGAAGAAGAACCTATTACCGGACTACCGGAAAATGCGTTCCGTGAATTGAAACCGGGAGAAGTGTACAACCCTCTGATGAGCCCGGATAAGAAGTATTCAGAAGTAAATGCCTGGTCGGTGACATGGGGTATTCTGATGGCCATCCTCTTTTCGGCCGCAGCCGCCTATCTGGGGCTGAAGGTGGGACAAGTATTCGAAGCCGCCATCCCCATCGCCATCATTGCCGTCGGCGTATCGGGTGCCGCCAAACGCAAAAACGCATTGGGCGAAAACGTCATTATCCAGTCTATCGGTGCCAGCTCGGGCGTCATCGTGGCAGGTGCCATCTTCACCCTTCCGGCACTCTATATTCTCCAAGAGACCTATCCGAAAGAAATCACCGTCACCTTTGCACAAGTCTTTATCAGTTCCCTGCTGGGAGGTGTGCTGGGTATTCTCTTCCTTATCCCCTTCCGCAAATATTTCGTGAGCGACATGCACGGCAAGTATCCCTTCCCCGAGGCGACAGCCACCACACAAGTGCTCGTCTCCGGTGAAAAGGGCGGCAGCCAGGCAAAACCATTACTCATGGCTGGTATTATCGGAGGTCTATACGACTTCATCGTGGCAACCTTCGGCTGGTGGAACGAGAATTTCACTACCCGCGTATGCGGCTTCGGCGAAATGCTGGCCGAGAAAGCCAAGCTGGTATTCAAGGTTAATACGGGTGCTGCCGTGCTCGGTCTGGGTTATATTGTGGGACTGAAATACGCGTCCATCATCTGTGCCGGCTCACTGGCCGTATGGTGGATTATCATCCCCGGTATGTCCATGATTTGGGGAGATTCCGTACTGAACCAATGGAACCCCGAAATCACGGCAACCATAGGCGCTATGGCTCCGGAAGAAATCTTCAAATACTATGCCAAGAGCATCGGTATCGGTGGCATTGCCATGGCAGGTATCATCGGCATTATCAAGTCTTGGGGCATCATCAAGAGTGCCGTAGGACTGGCTGCCAAGGAAATGGGAGGTAAGTCCAACGTGGAAGCCAGTGTGAAACGCACACAGCGGGACATCTCTATGAAGATTATCGCCATCGGTTCCATCATCACGCTGCTGCTGGTTGTTCTCTTCTTCTACTTCGATGTGATGCAGGGCAACTTGACACATACCATTGTAGCTATCCTGCTTGTTGCAGGTATCGCTTTCCTGTTCACCACCGTGGCAGCCAATGCCATTGCGATTGTGGGCACAAACCCCGTATCCGGAATGACGCTGATGACATTAATCCTGGCATCCGTAGTCATGGTAGCCGTAGGGCTGAAAGGTCCCGAAGGGATGGTTGCGGCACTGGTGATGGGCGGTGTTGTATGTACGGCACTGTCCATGGCGGGAGGCTTCATCACAGACTTGAAAATCGGTTACTGGCTGGGTAGCACGCCTGCCAAGCAGGAGACCTGGAAGTTCCTCGGAACCATCGTTTCTGCCGCTACCGTAGGTGGTGTAATGATTATCCTAAACAAGACATACGGTTTCACCAGCGGACAGCTGGCCGCTCCGCAAGCCAATGCCATGGCGGCCGTTATCGAACCGTTGATGAACGGTGTGGGTGCGCCCTGGCCGCTCTACGGTATCGGTGCAGTGCTGGCCGTCATCCTCAATTTCTGCAAGATTCCCGCACTGGCATTTGCATTGGGTATGTTCATCCCATTGGAACTGAATGTTCCGTTGGTAGTGGGCGGTGCCATCAACTGGTACGTGACCAGCCGCAGCAAGGATGCCGCTCTCAATGCCGAACGCGGGGAGAAAGGTACCCTGCTTGCCTCCGGTTTCATTGCCGGCGGTGCATTGATGGGCGTGGCAAGTGCTGCCATGCGTTTCGGAGGAATCAACCTCGTAAACGATGCATGGTTGCAGAACACCTGGTCCGAAGTGCTGGCGCTGGGTGCTTATGCCATTCTGATATTCTACCTCATCAAAGCTTCCATGAAAACCAAATAACTTTTAAATACCAAGAACATGAAAAAGATTCTACTTTTATCTTTTCTATTTGCAGCGACCATGTTATCTGCACAAAAGCCCGTTGAGCTGCCCCTATGGCCCAACGGTGCCCCCAATAACAACGAACTGACCAATTCCGGACAGAACCATAACAACGAATGGGTGTCCGATGTCACCACCCCTACCCTTACGGTGTACCCTGCCTCCCACCCCAACGGCATGGCCATCATCATGTGTCCGGGAGGCGGCTACGGGGGGCTGGCCATGAAGCACGAGGGACACGACATGGCTCCCTGGTTCAACACACAAGGCATCACCTATGCAGTACTGAAATACCGTATGCCCAACGGGCACCATGAAGTGCCCCTTTCCGATGCCGAACAAGCCATCCGCATGGTACGCGAACATGCCGCCGAATGGGGTGTCAATCCTCAGCGTGTAGGCATCATGGGCGCTTCTGCCGGCGGCCATCTGGCAGCTTCGCTTGCCACACTATACAGCAGTGACAAGACCCGTCCCGACTTCCAGATCTTGTTCTATCCGGTGATTTCCATGCAGAAAGGCGTTACCCATGGAGGTTCCCGTAAGAACCTTATCGGAGAAAATCCATCTCAGGAACTGGAACAAAAATACTCCCTCGAAAGGCAAGTGTCCCCACGCACTCCGCAAGCTTTCATCATGCTTTCTTCGGACGATGACGCAGTGCCGCCCATCAACGGCATCGGTTACTTCCTTGCCCTGCGCGACCATAAAGTACCTGCCAGCCTGCATGCCTACCCCACCGGCGGACATGGCTGGGGATTCCGGGACAACTTCACCTACAAGCGTCAATGGACGGAAGAACTGGAGAAGTGGTTGCGTGAAGGGCTCGTATTCCCGGTCTCTGAACCTACCACAAAGAAATAAAAGCAATTATGAATAAAAAGTATTTTTTACTCACTTGCCTCGCAGCGTTTCCCTTTGGCCTGACTGCTCAGGAGAACAATCGCTACGAAGAGATTACCAACCCCAAGCTGACAAGCATCAACCGGGAGCCTGCCCGCAGCACGTTCACCTCCTACGTCACGGAGGCTGATGCCGTCATCAATGACCGCAAGAACGGAACATTCCGCTTGTCCCTTAACGGGAAATGGAAATTCCATTATGTGGAAACCTTCGCCGACCGCCCCACGGACTTCATGATGGACCGTGTGGACGCCAGCCGCTGGCCGGACATCAATGTACCCGGAAACTGGGAGTTGCAGGGATTCGGTACGCCCATCTATGTGAACCAGCCTTATGAATTCTGTTCTTCGGGCTATCCTCCTTATTGGGACAAGCCCAATCCTCCATACGTTCCCCAAGAATGGAATCCCACCGGCACCTACCGCCGCGAGTTCACTCTTCCGGGAGACTGGGACGATAAGGAAATTTTCCTGAGTGCCGACGGCGTACGCGGGGCAGCCTTCTACTACCTCAACGGCAAGTTTGTAGGCATGAGTAAAGATGCAAAGACTCCGGCGCGTTTCAACGTCAGCGCCATTGCCAAGAAAGGGAAGAATGTCATTGCCATTCAGATACACCGCTTTTCCGATGCCAACTATCTGGAATGCCAGGACTTCTGGCGCATCAGTGGTATCGAACGGGACATTTACTTATATGCCCAGCCTCAAATCCATCTCACGGACTTCAAGGTGGAGTCTCCTTTGGATGAGAACTACCGGAACGGTATCCTCAAGGTAAAGGTGCAGTTTACCAATGAAAGCGGACAAAATTCCCCATTTGTCGTTGGTTACCGCCTGCTGGACAAGAACGACCAGCAGATAGCCCAGTCCTCTACTCAGGTCAGCGGTGACCAAACGGAAGTGGAATTCACCAAGAAGACCATCCAGGAACCCCTGCAATGGACAGCCGAAACGCCCAACCTCTATACCCTCGTCGTCAGCTTGAAGCGCCCGAACGGAGATGTGATTGAAGCGACAAGCTGCAAAGTAGGTTTCCGTACAGTGGAAATCAAGGACAAGCAACTGTTGGTAAACGGACAACCTATCCTCGTGAAAGGCGTGAACTATCACGAACACAACGAGAATACCGGTCACTATGTCTCCGAAGAACTGATGAAGAAAGATTTCGAGCTTTGGAAGAGATACAATGTCAATACCGTCCGCACCTGTCACTATCCCCAGCAGGAACGTTTCTACGAACTCTGTGACGAATATGGTATCTACGTCATCGACGAAGCCAATATAGAAAGCCACGGCATGGGTTACGACCTGCGTGTAGGCGGCACGCTGGGAAACAATCCGCTCTTCATGAATGCCCACCTCGACCGTACCATGAATATGTACGAACGGGACAAGAACCATCCGTCAGTCATCATCTGGTCGCTGGGCAACGAAGCCGGAAACGGATTGAATTTCTACGTTACCTACAACACCTTGAAGACGCTCGACAGTCGTCCCATCCAGTATGAACGCGCACTGTTGGAATGGAATACGGACATCTACTGCCCGATGTACGCTTCCCCTTCCTATCTGGAAAAGTATGCCCGGAACAAGGAGATGACGCGTCCCCTCATTCTTTGCGAGTATGCCCATGCCATGGGCAACAGCCTCGGCAACTTCCAGGACTACTGGGACATCATCGAGAAATATCCTATCCTCCAGGGCGGCTGTATCTGGGACTGGGTAGACCAGGGCTTTGCCGCCAAGACAGACGACGACCGTAAATACTGGACCTATGGCGGCGATTATGGCGAGAACGGCACGCCCTCCGACGGCAATTTCTGCATCAACGGCGTGGTATACCCCGACCGCAGTGTCAAGCCGCAGACAGAAGAGATGGGAAAAGTATACCAGAACATCAAGTTCCTTGATTTCGACAAGCAGACTTCCACCGTGAAAATCCGCAATGATTTCTCCTTCACCAATCTCGACAAGTACGACTTCTACTACATCATCCGCGACCACGGAAAGGAAGTCTACCGTGGCAAGATTGAAAATATCCATGCCGCACCGGGCAAGACGGTAACCACCGGCTTCCTGAACGGCATACCCAAAGAGAAACAGACAACGGGAGATGTGCGTATCGAGTTCTATGCAGCCATCAAGACGGCAGAGCCTTTCCTCCCGGCCGGCACGGTCATCGCACGCGAACAGACCTACGTCCATACTTTCTACAAGAAAGAGGCTACGGCACAGCAGCCCGCCACTTCTAAGGAAGAGGGAAATTTGGTGGCGTTCTCCGGTCCCGACTTCAAAGCCACCTTCGACAAGCAAAGCGGTCTGCTCACCTCCTATTTATACAAGAAGCACGAGTACATACTGAACGGTCAAGGTCCCCGCCCATTCTTCTGGCGTGCACCGACGGACAATGATTATGGAGCCAACCTCCCCGTCCGCCTCAAAGCCTGGAAAGAGGCAAGCTATCAAGAACCAAAAGCCGAAAGTTTCCAAGTGACTCCGGGCAGCAATGCCACGACAATAAAGGTGACCTACCGTTTTCCACAGACAGATGCCCGTTGGGACATCACCTATAAGATATATGCCAGCGGAGTCATCAAGGTAGACAACCGGTTCGTGGCCGAAGGAGACCAAGCTCCGATGATACCGCGTGTGGGCCTGCGGATGCAGTTGCCGGAAAGCTTTACAGACTTGACCTACTACGGTCGCGGTCCGAAAGAGAATTACCGAGACCGCCGTACCTCCCAGTTCATCGGAGAGTACGCCATCCCGGTCAAGGATATGTACGAGCCGTATGTCCGCCCACAGGAGAACAACCATCGCACGGACATCTATTGGTGCGCCCTTACCGATAAGACGCAACGTGGTTTGCTGCTCATCGCCGACCGCACCTTTGAGCTGAACACCTCCAACTATCCCCTGGAAAGTATGGACAGCGGCGATACGATTGACAACAGCGCTCCGCGTACCGAAAAGACCCATCACCGCCACCTCACCGACCCTCTGCCGGAAAAGATGGTCGATTTGTTCATTGATTACCGCATGATGGGTGTCGGTGGAGACGACAGTTGGGGCGCAACCGCCCATGAGCCCTATCTGATTCGTCCGGGCAAAGAGAACGCCATTGAATACGGTTTCTCCCTTGTTCCGTTCGATAAAAAGGAGGATTATAAATATTTAATCCGGCAATATTGAATTTAATCCCTCCGGATTAAGCTTTTATAAAAAGGATGTAGTAAATTTGCTGCATCCTTTTTACGTTCAAGAACAATAATAATCAAAAGAAAGAAAAATGAAAACAATGACTAAATTTATGTTCAGCGCCCTCTGCGCCGCAGCCATGGTAACTTCCGTTTCTGCCCAGGGAGGGAAAGATATGTTGAGCAATGGAATAAAGTATCTGGATGTGCCATACGTAGCCCATACGCTGGAGGCAGATGGTCCCGAGGAACTCGTCATCAACTGCGATGAGGTAGACTGCACCACGCTGGTGGAATATGTGCTGGCAGAGACACTCACCCCCAAATTGGCCGACGGAGACATCTCGGAAAGCGCTTTCGCCGATAACCTGCAAAAAATCCGTTACCGTGACGGTAAAATCGACGGGTACACTTCCCGCCTGCATTATATTGCCGACTGGATAAACAATGGCGTACGCAACGGCTTCCTTCAAGATGTAACGGGCGCCATGAGTCCCGACACCGAACGGTTGTCCATCTCCTACATGTCTTCCCACCCCCAACTCTACAAGCAGCTGGCAAATTCTCCGGAGAACATAGCCAAAATGAAGAAGATTGAACAATCCTTGTCCGGCAAGGAAATTCACTATCTTCCCAAAGCCAAACTTCCCGCCGATGGTCTCCCGTGGATTAAAGACGGCGATATCATAGCCATCACCACCAACACTCCGGGGCTGGACGTAGCCCACATGGGAATCGCTTTCTATGCAGATGGCAAACTCCTGCTGGTACACGCTTCCTCTACCGACAAGAAAGTGGTCGTCTCCAAAGTCCCCTTGTCCCAAATGCTGAAAGACAATAATAAGTGGACGGGAATACGGGTGCTGAGGATGAAGAAATAAAATGAAATACTATAATATGGAAAAGGCGATGAAGATTTGATTCTCCATCGCCTTTTCCGTATATAGGATTGTTCGTTCCTATTCCTCCACGACAATATATTCATCAATATTCCGTGTTTCTTTACTGAAGTTCACACCTACTTTCACTAATTTCCTGCCATCCAAGGTATAAGGAATCAGATACCCCTTCTCATCTATTTGTTTCAGAGCTGCGTCGGCCGTACCGTCCAGTTTGAACTCAAAAACATAAATAGCGGTAGGGGTATGAACTACTGCGTCCGCACGGCCGCGGCTGCTGCGAACCTCGGACCGGATGAACTGTCCCAGCAAAGTAAACACTACATGAAAAATAACCTGATAATGACGTTCCGTATCATCACTCAACTCGTACGGAATACCGGAGAAGAATATCTTAAGACGCTCCATAAACGCCTCCACATCCCCACTCTTCAATTCACGCATGAATTTAGCGATGTGGAAACCAGTCTCATCATTGGATACATTGGTATAATAGGGTACCAGAAAATTCAGAAAGCCGTAACGAACCTCATCATTTGGAAAGCCTAAAGTGTATAGCTTCACATCATCATCATACCCTTTTATGGTCAAATAACCACTTTGATAAATCATCGGAAGAGGATTATTTGTTTCCGCACGATATTCAGAGAAAGCGGAAGCCAGCACTTCCACTCCATCTATCAATAGACGTATATCGTAATCACTCTGCTTCAGCAAGTCAACCAAGTAAGTAGGTGTACCGGTCTGAAACCAATAGTATCCCATCTCTTCTGCATCAAAAGCATTCAATACACTGAACGGATTGAACATTCCTACACCTTCCGGATGAAAATGATAACCATCATATTGACGTTCCATCAAATCAATCACTTCTTGTAAGGATATCCCTCTTCGTTTAGCCAGTCTCTCAAGTTCCGGCAGAAAGGTTTTCACCAACTCCTCTTTGGTAATACCACACAAAGCAGCGTAAGGAGACTTCATGCTGATATCATTCAGCTGATTCAAGTCACTGAACACACTTACTTGCGCAAACTTGGTCACTCCGGTCAGGAAAACAAAACGAAGATAACGGTCAGCGCTCTTCAAGACACCGTAGAATGCTTTCAATGTTTTCCGATACTCATCCAGCAAGTTCTCATCCAAGACCGCTTGAAGCAATGGCTTGTCATACTCATCAATCAGCACAACAACCTGCTTTCCCGTCAGCGTGCATGCCTGCTCTATCACGTAAGCAAAACGCTCTTCCGGACTACGGTCTTTCTTCTCCTGACCATAGAGCAGCTCCCATTTCTCCAGATACTGATTAAGCATAGCCGTCAGGTCAGCAGCAGTTTCATATTTCCGGGCATTCAAATCCAAGTGCAAAACCGGGTATTCTTCCCATTCCTTTTCCAGCTGTTCGATGGCCAAACCTTGAAACAGCTCCTTGCGTCCTTGAAAGTAGGCTTCAAAGGTAGAAAGAAGCAGGCTCTTGCCAAAACGACGGGGACGGCTCAAGAAATAAGGAGTAGAAGTAGATGCTATTTGATAAATCATAGCCGTCTTATCTACATAAAGAAAATTCCCTTCACGAAGTTTATCAAAAGTCTGTATGCCTATCGGTAGTTTACGCATCTGTTCCATGTTATTATAACCTGATTGGTGTATGACAAAGGTACGATTTATATTTCAAAAATAAGACGAAAGGCGATGGAGATTTTAGTCTCCATCGCCTTTCATTATTTTACTAATCATCATTTCAGCATTACTCACGTAGACTGGTGCAATCCGAAATATTTCTTCATAAAACAGATATAAAGAAAACAAAGCAAAAGAATTATACCTGCCAAATACCAATAACCATAACCCAAGCACGTTATATATCCTACGATTATGATTGCCTGCACTGCCATGTAAAAAGAAGAAACCATTACATGAGGAACTTTCAGTTCATTCGCCATTATCTGAT
>ENA-OQCU01001045-OQCU01001045.1-human-gut-metagenome-genome-assembly--contig:-NODE-1045-length-10371-cov-2.829949_pt1 | contig 10371 bp, 12 predicted proteins | sample MGYA00242504_ERZ504590 | MGnify/ENA primary metagenome ERZ504590 (study PRJEB26092, sample SAMD00036318) | human gut metagenome | host: Homo sapiens | study: EMG produced TPA metagenomics assembly of...
ACGGCTCATCAGCTCCAGGTCGGCTCCGCAGTCGAAGCGGATAAAGTAGGATTCAAACCCTTTTTGAGGGTTGACGTATTTCTCATTGCTTGTACCTTTGAAGTAACGGATATAGAATTTTTTCATTTCTTCCAGACGGAAAGTCCAGATGGCGATGTGATGTATTCTCATAAGTCAATCTGTTTTTGTTTTATGCAATGCGTGTTCATCTACGGCTTCCATTGCAGGTGTAAAATGGGAAAAGGATTCCCCGAAGGGTCGGTTTCATCTCTTCCGATGAGTTGGAAGCCCATGTGCAGATAGAACCGGTGAGCTTTTTCGTTTTGCTCATTGACGTCCACCTTATAGATATGTTTTTTCGTGGAGTGCGTATTGCATCAACTGCTTGCCATATCCTTTTCCCTGTTCATCGGGATGTACAAAGAGCATTTCAATGAGTTCGTCGCTCAGCCCCATAAAGGCAGCGATTTTTCCTTCCCGGTTACGGATGATGTAAAGCTCTACGGCCTGGAAATATTGGTTTCGTACCAATGGCTTGTAGAATTGTATGTTCTCTTCTGTCAGGAAATGGTGGGTACTACGAACGGAGGCTTCCCATACGGTGAGCAGTTCGTCATAATCTTGCGGGGTGGGTCGAAGGATTTTCATCGGATACTTGTTTTGGGGTTATTAATAGTGATTACTGTTGGTATAAACGTCGGTTGCCGGTTATAATCGGTTACTTCATAGGTTAGAAGTCTGCTTTTTGAGTGATGCTTATTCTCTTTCCGGTCACCGGATGTGTAAACTCCAGCATTTCGGCGTGCAGATACAGGCGTTCGGCTTTCCGTCCATAGAGCTCGTCGCCTACGATGGGGCAGTGCAGTCCGAGCGGGTGGGCGGCATGCACCCGAAGCTGGTGGGTGCGTCCGGTGCGGGGATAAAAGGCGATACGGGTACGGTTGTCCTTGCGTTCCAGTACTTCAAAGTCTGTTACAGCAGGCTTGCCATATCCGGTATGCACCATTTGCCGGGGGCGGTCGAGCGGGTTCGGGCATAATGGCAGTTCAACCGTTCCCGCATCTTGAGAAACGCTGCCTTGAAGCAACGCAATATAGCGTTTGCCTACACTGCGGTTTTTAAACTGCGCTTGCAGGTTTTGGTGGACCTGCTTGGTTTTTGCAACCACCAGCAGTCCCGATGTAGCCATATCCAGGCGGTGTACAATCAACGGACCGTCCGCATCGGGATACCGCTCGCGCATCATGCTGTAAACGGAAACCACATCTTCTTTGCCGGGTATGGACAACATCCCTGCCGGTTTATTAACCACCGCCAGCCATTCGTCTTCGTAGATAATGTCCAATGTTTTCTTGCCGGACTGCAACTCTTTCAGAATCGGGTTCTCGTCTACTTCAAGACCTTGCAGCATATGTCCCAATATAGGCTCGCACTTGCCTTTGCAGGCGGGATAGTAATGTCCGTGATGCCGTATTTCCGTTTTGGGGGATTCTCCCCACCAGAATTCTGCCATTGCAACAGGCTTCCACCCGTGCAGATAGGCTTGTTGCAACAGCTTGGGTGCGGCGCACTCACCGGCTCCCGCAGGCGGGGTTTTGTGTACGGTCTGCCCGAAGATGTCGCAAAGCGTCTTGACTTCTCCCCGATAATTCAGCATTTTGAATTGTTCGAACAGCTTTTTGCTGCAAGGCGGCAGAACGTTGCTTACGTTCGCTTTTCAATGCCTGTATGCCGGCCTCATAATCGGAAACCGTTTGCTGTAAGGGAGCAATCCGCTCTTTCCAGGCACGTTCCATGCGTTTGTATTCGGCTTTTTGGAACTGACTTTCGCGTATCAGGGCGCTCTCTTCCTCAGGCGTCATTGGAGCACCGTTGGGTAAAGCCGCTTCGCGTCTTCGCTCTTCCCGTTTCTCTTTGGCGCGTTTCATCTGCCGTTTGGCTTCTTCCAGCGTTTCTTGGGCAGTTTGCCGCAGGGCAGCCAGTTGTTGTACCTGTCGTTTGTATTCTTCGTCCTCTTCCAACAGTCCGATGCGCGTGTTGATTTGCGAAATCTGTTCTTCCTCTATCTTGAAGAACCCTTGCGGCTGCAACAGGTCGTAGACCGGCGGTACGAAAAACGGATGCACATTACTGCCCGCCAGTATGCCGGAGAATGCTGCCAGGTATCCTGTTTCACCCTCTTGAGTCCTTACAACCAGAACACCGAACATCTTGCCCTGAGCCAACTCTTCTTTCCACGCTTCCTGCAAACCGAGATAGGCTTGCACCTCTTTCGCTGCTGCCACGCAGAGCGGATGAGGTGTATAGCAAAAAGGGAAAGTAAATCTTTCCGGCAATGGTATGTCTGCTACGGGAGTATGGAAATGGTGCAACATGGCGAGAGGGGTTAATCGTCAATCAAATTATCATTGTCCGTATTGATAATGTAGGGAATGTTGTCATTCTCCTCGTCCGGAACGGACAGGACATCTTCCGCATCCTTCTGTTGCGGCAAGGATGCGGATACGCTGATTTCTTTTTCTTCTTTCCGTATTTGCGTTCCCTCTCCCAGGCAGCTTTTGCGCGCCTGATACTGTTCGTATTGGTTTTCCAGATTAGTTGTCGGCCATAATCTGTTGTTTATAAAGTATTCAACTTTTGCTTTCCAAATACAGAGAATCAGGGTATGCTCTGTATTATTTTCTTCATGCTGTTAAATTTTCTACGTCTCTGTGTTCAGTCTGTATAGACTCCGAAAATTTGTTTATCGCTCGGTGGGAAGTGAGAACTCCTGCCAGTCGTATTGTTGCCCGTTTCCGTCGGCTACAGCCACCCGTATGGTGACATTTCCCGTCTTTATCCGCTCGCCTGCGCTGATGGTGGCGGTGTATTTCACGCCATTGTGAGGGGCGATTTGCTCCACCATTACAGGTGGTGAAATGTAGATGCGCTTCATGCCTGTGGTTTCGGTAACCATCGGTACCACATTATATATAGTCTGTTCACCTTCGTTCATGATTTCGAAAATTACTTTGCTTTTCTCACCCGAACTGATTACGTGGTCACGGCTGTCGTCTATGAAACGGATGTTGCGTATCCTTAGGTTATCGAAGACGCTTGGAGTGGGATACGTTTCGTGCTGCGGCTTGTAGGGCTCCGTTCTTTCTATCCGGTAACCGTATGCCTCTTGTTTGGGAGCAGACACAGCATTTCCAATGGCTGCTCCGGCAATGGTTCCGATAATTGTACCGATGGCTGAACCCCGGTAACCGCCCCGCCAGCCGCCATTATTGTCGCCTATCAGACCGCCGATGGCACCGCCGACATTTCCGCCGATGGCTGCACCTGCAAATATTGCACCGGGATCGCCCGATGCCGTTTGGCTTGTGCCGCAACCCGACAGGATGAGCAAGGAAGCGGTTAGCACTCCAATCTGTCTCTTCATATCGTTAAGCTTTGGTTAGTTGTACAAACTTACGAAAAACCTTGGATTTTTATGCCAGTCCAATAAAAAACAAGACCACCTCCCTCTCTTTCGCCTTATTCGTACTCTTGGTACACAATTTTTTGTTATCTTTAGGTCTCCAGTTATTAACCTATAAATTGGCTTATTATGAGACGAGTATGTGGTCTTGATGTTCACAAAGATAGCATTTATATGTGTATCTTGTATGAAAACGGTTCAAAAATCGAATCTGTTTTTGGTGTATTGACTCCTGAGCTGGATAAGTTACGTGATTTGCTTGTTTCTCATCATGTTTGTGAAGTTGCTCTTGAGAGTACAAGTATCTATTGGATTCCAATTTGGAATATTTTGTCTGTTGACTTTAGTCTGAAACTTGTCAATCCTTATTTCATCAAACAGCTTCCCGGTCGTAAAAGTGACGTCAAGGATGCTGAGTGGATAGCTACAGTTCTGCAGAAAGGTTTGATTCGTGGTAGTTACGTTCCGGATCGTATGATTCAATGTTTGCGCCAATATGAGCGTCGCAATCATGAACTCTCCAAAAACATCGTTCATGCGGAACAACGTATGGATATGATTCTTCAACGCTGTAATATCCGTATTAGCAACTATGTCTCCTGCATCTCCTGTAAAGGTTATCAAAAGGTTGTCAACGCCATTATATCGGGAGAGAGTAATCCGAAAGTATTGGTAACTTTAATTCATAAACGTACCTTGAACAAGCACGGGCGACAGGTTGTCGAAGATTCTCTCAATGGTTTTGTATCTGATACGGACCGTGATATACTCCGTCAGTATCGTGACGAACGTATGCAGATGGAACAACACAAAAGTGAAAATAAAGCCAAGATGCAGGCTATTTGCGAAGCGCATTATTGCGAAGAATTGGAATTGCTTCAAACTCTTCCGGGTATAAAGGAAGAGAGTGCTGCCAATATCATTGCTGAAATCGGAGTGGATATGAAGATGTTCCTAACCGCATCCGCAATTGTAGGTTGGGCAGGCCTTAAACCGCGTAATGACCAGAGTGCAGGAAAAATTAAATCCCGAAAAATCACCCATGGGAATAAATACCTTCGTAAAATATTGGTGGAAGCAGCCTGGAGTGCGGCTAGAACAAAAGACAGTAGGTTCATGAAAATGTATCAACGATTATTGGCACGAGGAAAAAGCAAACAAAAAGCACTAATTGCAGTTGCAAGGAAGTTACTTGTTCTGATTTGGAATATGTTATCAAAAAAAGAGGCTTTCAATCCAGAATATAAAAGAAGAATACAAGCAGCATAAACTTAAACTTTATTGATGAAAAGGACCGTATCTTTGTGGTAGAGTAAACTCCGTTTTGCAAACTGTCTGAGAAATCAATAAAGAATTGAAAGCCAGTCTGAACTTCGAGTTCGAAGAGGAAAGTAATATAAAACAGGAGACTAAACAGAGTAGTCTCCCATAACAACACATGCCAAAAAGAATGATACCTCTGTCAAGCCGAAAGAGAGGGAGGTGGTCTTATTTGTTTTTTAGAGGAAAGATAGCGTAAACAGAGAGTATAAAAAATACACAGCCTTGTTTTTTATACCAAGCGACAGAAAATGAGATGCCTACCCGACAGCGGGGCGTCTCACGTCTGATTACAGGAAAGTACTTGCCCCAAGCGTATTGTAAGCGTAAGTGATATTCTGCTGGCGGAGAACTTCACCGTTCGGAGTAAACAATATCTGATATTTTATCTGCACGTTCGGCCTGCCCACCTGTATGGCTACAATAGGTTGCCATTTGGGAAATTGCACCCAAACAACATTCTGTACCACCCCGTCCGAAAACTGACTGGCTGCAAAAGCGTTGAATACAGCGGCAGGCACCTCATCCAGGGTTTCCCAGTCCGTTTGCTTCATTACCCACTCTGCATCCGTATTGAACCAGACCTTGGTATCAAATCCGTTCATCATAAAATCCGCAACGTAATACTCCTCGTCCTGCGACCAGGCTATCCCTTTGGCGGAAGGATACATTTTCGTCAGGGCAGTTTGCACATTATCAGGAGCATAGCCTGCAAAAAGTGGCAAAAATGTCCAAAGCGTCAAAAAAAGAACAAAGACTTCATTTTATCCATAACCATTAATCTATTCCATGTTGGAAATCAACAATATTTCCTGGTGTTTTGTTTGGTTCTATACCCATAAGGATTATCTTTGCCATACAAACCCGTTCAAACAGCAATGAAATGATAAGTATACAGCCTGTGCTCCATAATAAGAAACAATACCTCGACCTGCTGCTTTTGGCCGATGAACAAGAAACCATGATAGACCGTTATCTGGAACGCGGTGAAATGTTCGTGTTGTCCGAGGACGGCAGTATCAGAGCATCCTGTGTCGTCACCCGCGAAGCAGAAGATGTTTTTGAGATAAAGAACATTGCCGTTTATCCGCAATTCCAACGTCGGGGATACGGGAAGAAACTGATACAGTATCTTTTCGGGCATTATGCAGGCAGATGCCGGACAATGCTCGTAGGAACCGGAGACAGCCCATTGGCGATTCCATTTTACGAGAACTGCGGATTTACCTATTCCCACCGCATCCCGGACTTCTTTACGGATAACTACGACCATCCCATTTATGAAGCGGGCAAACAACTGAAAGATATGGTTTACCTGAAACGCAATATGGATGAATAAGACCTGCCAATCACACATTGCCCAAGAACAACGCACCGTAGAACAGATGATCCGCCTCTATTGCCGCAGGAAAGAGGGCAACAAGGAACTCTGCCCGCAATGTCTCGAATTGCTGGAGTACGCACGCATGCGCCTGTCGCGCTGCCCGTTCGGAGAGAATAAAACAACTTGCAGACTATGCCCGGTACATTGCTACAAGCCGGAGATGAAGAAGCGGATGCAGGAAGTCATGCGATATGCCGGACCGCGCATGCTGCTCTATCATCCGACCGCAGCGTGCAGGCATTTATGGAAAGAGCGTATATATCAATATTTCACCAGACGTTTCGGAGTCCCGTGCCAGGAACAGCATAAGCAGTAAACCTCTTCCAGGTCATACCCTTCTAAAGAAGCTGCCGGATCTTTCGGTACGACCTCGCCTTTGTCCGACACATATACGGGCAAACGCTCTCCCTGCCCGTTCAAGACATAAAATGCCCCCACCTTGCATTGGGGGCACACCATTTTGCGCATAATCAGTTGAAATAATATAAAAATACAGCAATACCTTCAAGCGCTTTCTTCTTCTCGCCCTGAATCTCAATGGCAAACTTTATTTCCGCCTTTGCCACACCGCGCAGGTTTGCCAACGAATGCAGAGAAGCCACCAGACGGATGCTCTGTCCGGAAAGTACAGCCTGACCGAACTTCATCTTATCCATTCCGTAGTTAATCATCATCTTCAGGTTATTTACCTCGATAATCTGATTCCACAGATGAGGCAACATGGAGAGGGTGAGATAACCGTGTGCAATGGTACTCTTAAAAGGACTTTCGGTCTTGGCGCGTTCTGTGTCAATGTGAATCCACTGATGGTCCAGCGTTGCGTCGGCAAAGAGATTGATGCGTTCCTGCGTAAGTTCCACATACTCCGAAACACCGATTTGCTGGCCTACCAGCTTTTCAAAATCCTCGTACGAATTGATAATAACTTTTTCCATATATTTTTTGTTTTGTTGGGTAAATGCGTTGTAAACGGTAACAAAGATACCGCTTATCTCCGAATAAATTACAAGCGAATCATTAAAAAGCCATATTTTTCCGGTTGTTGTTACGGTAATTACTCTCATTATTACCCGTATCATTCTTCAAAATAGCATGCAAATTCACGCTCTCTTATCAATAACTGGCATCACGGTTTCACAGGCCAAGACAAAGATAAGTTCAACAAAATCATTATTGTACCGCTTTTAATAAAACATCCGCTCCCTATTTCTTTCCATTTCTGCGAATTATATCTATTTTTGTATGCGCATATAATATAAACAACCCTAAACATCCATGTATGGACGCTGAAAAGGATTACAACCTGCTGTCAGAAATAATGCACAACGCCAATATAGGCTGGTGGAAAGCCGATATACAAGATGCCGATTATATATACTACGGTCCCATCGCCAGCCTGTTAGGATTGGAAGAAGGCGGTTGTATCAGTTTTGAAAATTTCAACAAGCGCATACTGAGAGAGGAACAGCCGCATACTACCGTCCGTTCCTTCGACAACATACAACAGACGAATGAAACCGTCTATCTGCTTGATACCGTCAAAGGACCGACATGGGTCCGCAGCAAAATCTGTATGCAAAAAACCGATGAAAACGGAAAGACCAAGATTTACGGCATAGCCGAAATACAGGACGGTCCTTATATGTCGTCCGCCACACAGATGTTGCGACAACGCGAACAACTCTTGCACAACATCTATAAGCATCTTCCGGTAGGCATTGAAGTCTACAATACAGACGGAGTATTGACAGACCTCAACGATAAGGAATTGGAAGTGTTTCATCTGCAACAAAAAGAAGACTTGCTGGGTATCAATATATTTGATAACCCTATCTTCCCGAAAGAGATGAAAGAGAAACTGAAAAAATATGAAGACGCCGATTTCACATTCCGCTACGACTTCTCGAAAGTAGGTTCTTACTACAATCCGCAAACCAGGACCGGTACAATAGACCTCGTAACTAAAGTAACCACGCTGTACGACGAGAACCACACCCCCGCCAACTACCTGTTGATTAATGCCGATAAGACCGAAACCACCGTAGCCTACAACAAGATACAGGAATTCGAAAGTTTCTTCGAACTGATAGGTAACTATGCCAAAGTAGGATACGCACACTACGACTTACTCACCCGGCAAGGAGATGCCCAACACAGCTGGTACATCAATATCGGCGAACAAGAAGGAACTCCTCTGTCCCGAATCATCGGAGTGTACAGACATATCCATCCCGAAGACCGGCGCGCCATGCTCGGTTTCCTGAACAATGCAGCAAAAGGTATGGAAGACAAGTTCAATAAAGAAGTACGTGTTCTCAGAGAAGACGGCAGCTACACTTGGACACATGTCAACCTGATAGTGAAAACCTACGCTCCCGAACGGAACAGTATCGAACTAATCTGTATCAACTACGACATTACCCGGCTCAAAGCCACGGAAGCCATGCTGACAGATGCCAAAGAAAAAGCCGAAGAGTCAGACCGCCTGAAATCGGCCTTTCTTGCCAACATGAGTCACGAAATACGTACACCGCTGAATGCTATTATCGGCTTTTCCAGCCTCCTGCCCCATATAGAAGATGCTGAGGAACGCAACCATTACATCTCCCTGATAAACCACAACAACGAATTGCTGCTGAACATCATCAACGATGTACTGGATTTATCGAAGATAGAAGCCGGACACATAGAGTTGGCCCCGGTCTGGTGCAACCTCTCCGACCTGATAGATGAAAGTTGCACCGAATGCCAGCCCAACGTACCTGAAGGCGTAACGCTCAAGAAACGCTACCCGGCAACTCCCAACCTGATAAAGCAAGATCCGATGCGCATCAAGCAGGTTTTGAGCAACCTCATATCGAACGCACTGAAAAATACCGTACAGGGCTATGTCGAAATTTCGTACGAGATGACACCTTCCGAAACAAGAATAAGCGATTTCCGACACAGGGCGCGGAATCCCTGAGGAAAAGCTCGGCATAATATTTGAACGGTTCGAAAAAGCTGATACTTTCATTCAGGGAGCCGGATTGGGCTTGCCTATCTGCAGGTCTATCATGGAACATATGAACGGAACAATCGAAGTAACCTCCACCGTAAATAAAGGTAGCACGTTCACAGTAGTGTTTCCTTGCCAAGTACGGCCAATGGAATAAAGAATAGAAAATATGATTATACAGAAAGAATTTACCCTTACCCCCCATCGACGCGGGTTCCATCTGATTACGGAAGAAATAGTACGTAACTTACCACAGTTGCCTCCGACCGGACTATTGCACTTGTTTATCAAACACACAAGTGCCGCACTAACCATCAACGAGAATGCCGATCCGGATGTACAGACAGATATGGAAGCTATCTTCAACAACCTTGTCAAGGAGCGTGAGCCTTACTACGAACATACCTGCGAGGGTGACGACGATATACCGGCGCATGCCAAATCTACCATTGTAGGAGCAGAACTGACCATCCCCATCACCAATGGACGGATGAATATGGGCATCTGGCAGGGTATTTATCTTTGTGAATTCCGCAACCGTGGCGGAGGAAGAAAAATCGTAGCAACCATTATCGGATAATCTCTTCCCATGAAAAAAGCTATCATCATAGGAGCCACCTCAGGCATCGGACAGGAAGTAGCCGGAATACTCGTGCAACAAGGCTGGCGCATAGGCATTGCCGGCAGACGCGAAGAAGTCCTGCGAAGCATGCAGCAAGCCAATCCCCAACAGATAGAGATACAGCATCTTGATGTGACAAAGGAAAATGCCGTATTACACCTTACAGAACTGATAGACCGATTAGGCGGCATGGATTTATTTTTCCTCAGCTCCGGCGTAGGTTTTCAGAACAGGAACCTGGAACCTGAAATTAGAACTGAATACCGCACGTACCAATGTCGAAGGCTTTATCCGAATGGTAACCGCAGCTTTCGATTATTTCAAAAAGACAAAAAACGGACATATCGCTGTAATCAGTTCCATAGCAGGTACCAAGGGATTGGGAGTCGCACCTGCCTACTCCGCCACCAAACGGTTTCAGAATACATACATCGATGCTTTGGCACAACTCGCACGGATGCAGCATCTTAATATCCGCTTCACCGACATCCGTCCGGGGTTCGTAGCAACGGATTTACTGCGAAACGGCAAGTATGCCGATGCTGATGCATGCCTATAAAGTGGCGGGAATATATAGTCCGGGC
>ENA-OQCU01001048-OQCU01001048.1-human-gut-metagenome-genome-assembly--contig:-NODE-1048-length-10347-cov-2.955577_pt1 | contig 10347 bp, 13 predicted proteins | sample MGYA00242504_ERZ504590 | MGnify/ENA primary metagenome ERZ504590 (study PRJEB26092, sample SAMD00036318) | human gut metagenome | host: Homo sapiens | study: EMG produced TPA metagenomics assembly of...
GGGCGGCAACGCGCGCGAGCGCCGCCTCTAGCATGGCAAGGGCAACCGTCAGCAAACGAACAGGAGGCTCTATGAACCCGTTTGACCAGAAACCGACGAAAATCCCTTGAGGACATGATGCTGGACTGGAAGGATCTTTCGCCCCGCCCTTACAAGAAGCTGGAAACCGATCCGTACACCAAGGCGCGCATCATCCTCATGAACGGTATCGAGGTGGAGGCCGTGATGTTCGGCCACAACTTCAACCGCAACTGCGAGGACAACGACCTGCGCCGCGACCTCGCCCTCATGCGCCGCATCGAGGCCGGTCAGCAGAAGCACGTGAACTGGCTGTCGCCCTCCGACGAGACGCCGCTTGAGACCACCATCGGCTACGAGCAGCTGGCCGTCGACCTCACGGCCTGGCTCGCCATGCACGAGCCCGACGCGTACGCGAAATCCTGCATGGACTTCGCCCTGCTCGAGGACTTCGACCACCTGTACCGCTACGCGAACCTGCTCAAGGTCGACGAGGACCTGCCCGCCCACGAGCTCGTGCTCGACACCATCGAGATCACGCCGGGCCGTCCCACCGTCGCGCACCATCGCCATCCGTTCGACTCGGTCCGCGCCCCGCGCAACGCCAAGACCGCCGACATCCGCACGATCCTCGGCGCGCTCATCCTGACGGCCGGCGAGCAGCAGACCATGAACTTCTACATGAACCTGGGCAACACGCAGCCCGAAGGCGTCGCGCGCGACCTCTACCTGGAAATCGGCATGGTCGAGGAAGAGCACGTCACGCACTACGGCGCGCTGCTCGACCCTTCGGCCACCTGGCTGCAGAACCTGCTTCTGCGCGAGTACATGGAGACGTACCTGTACTATTCGTTCTACGAGACCGAGGTCGACCCGTACGTGAAGAAGATCTGGGAGCAGCACTTCGAGCAGGAAGTCGGGCACCTGCACAAGGCCGCCGACCTGCTGTACAAGCACGAGAACATGGAATGGCAGTCGCTCATCCCCGACGGCGAGTTCCCCGAGCTTCTGGACTTCCACCCCACGAAGGACTACGTGCGCGAGGTGCTGGACGAGCAGGCGACCCTCACCGCGAAGGAAGAGGAGTTCGTCGAGCTGGACGAGCTGCCCGGCGACTACCGCTTCTTCGGCTGGAACGATCAGGTGAACGGCCGCATTCAGAACGTGCCCAGCCACCGCGTCATCCGCGAGGCGCAGAAGAAGGACGGCGAGGACTACCGCATCGAGGACCAGCCCAGCCCGGTGCGCGCGCTGCGCAACCGCAAGGAGGACAACACGAAGCTCGGCCGCGTGCAGGGTTCCGAGCACGACTCCTCCCGCGCTCCGGCGCGCGAGAAGCTGGAAGAGGTCGTCGAGCGCGAAGAGGTGCTGGCGTAACCGCCCTCCCCTTTCCTGCCCGAACGAACGGAAGCGCCCGCGGAATCACTCCGCGGGCGCTTCTTCGTCTCCCGTGAGTCCCGGATGCCCGGGCTGCCGGCCGCCTTCGTCCTTGAGGCGCCCCGCGTCCTTGAGCGCCCGGCGCAGGATGAACTCCACCTGGGCGTTCACGCTGCGCAGATCGTCGGCCGCCCACCGTTCGATGCCGGCCCACACCTCCGAATCGATGCGCAAGGGATACTGTTTTCGCTTCGCCATAACTTGCCACCGAAGCTGCGGCACAGCGCGTTGGCGCCGCGCCGCAGCGTTCCTTCCTACTGGTACAGCGTACCCGTGTTCAGCACGGGCTGCGCGTCGGACTCGCCGCAGAGCACCACCATGAGGTTCGACACCATGGCGGCCTTGCGCTCGTCGTCCAAGTCCACCACGTTCTTCGCCGACAGCTCGGCCAGCGCCATATCCACCATGCTCACCGCACCCTGCACGATCTTCTCGCGGGCGGCGATGACGGCTTCGGCCTGCTGGCGGCGCAGCATCGCCTGGGCGATCTCCGGCGCGTACGCCAGGTGCGTGAGGCGCGCGTCGTCGATGACCACGCCGGCCTTCTCCAGGCGCACCGCCAACTCTTCCTTGAGCGCCTCGGACACCTCCTCGATGTTGCTGCGCAGCGTGATCTCGCCTTCGGGCTCGCCGGGCATCTGGTCGTAGGCGTACGTGGTGGCCACATGACGCAGCGCCGTCTCGCTTTGCGTATGCACGTAGGTGTTGTAGTCGTCCACATCGAACAGCGCCTTCGCCGTGTTCTCGACGCGCCATACGATGACGTCGGCGATCTCGATGGGGTTGCCGCACTTGTCGTTCACCTTGAGGTGCTCGCCGTTGTACGTGCGGGCGCGCAGCGAGACCTTCGTGGACTTCGCGATGGGCTTGCCCGTGGCCACGTCGACCGTGGAGCCAGCGTTGCGGGAGTAGAACGGGTTGGCCCAGTGGAAACCTTCGTCGCGCACGGTGCCCTTGTAGTCGCCGAACAGGATGAGCACGCGCGCCTGGTTCGGCTGGATGGTGAAGAAGCCCATCAGCAGCAGGACGGGCGCCACGCATACGGCGACGATGCCCGCCACCAGCAGCGCAATGCCGAGCGTTTGCGTCGCGGTCGTGATAGGCGCATCATCGGGCGGAGCCATGGTCGCCCCCGTCACGATCAACGCGACGCACAGCGCGACGACGGCGAGCAGAAGCGCCAGCATCGGCCAGCCGCTCCTTGCATGAACGGTCTTCTCGACGGACATGATGATCCCTTTCTCTCTCAGGCTCCGCGCCCCATGCGCTCGCCCGCCACCTCAGCGAGGTGATACGAATATGATATCACATTGAGATCTCTATAGGAAGCGTGGGGGCGAAGGGCTCCGCATCGCCTTCCTCCCCGTCGAGTATAGGCGTCTCAGAGTGTTTCACGTGAAACATTTGTTCGTTCATGATGCAAAAGAAAAGGAGCCTTTCGGCTCCTTTTCATGGTTCGCGCTCGTGCGCTTATTCAGCGGCGGGCTCCGTGTAGTTGCGGTTCACGGACGGATCGACCTTCACGCCGGGGCTCATCGTGGAGGACACCGTGATGGACTTCACGTACTTGCCCTTCGCGGCGGCCGGCTTCATGCGGAGGATCTCGTCGTACACGGCGCCGTAGTTCTCGGCCAGCTGCTCGGCGGTGAAGCTCACCTTGCCGAGGATGACGTGCGCGATGCCGTAACGGTCGGCGCGGTACTCCACGCGGCCGCCCTTGAGCTCGTTGATGGCCTTCGCCACGTCGTTGGTGACGGTGCCCAGCTTCGGGTTCGGCATGAGGCCGCGGGGACCGAGGATCTTGCCCAGGCGACCGACCTTGCCCATCTGATCGGGCGTGGCCACGGCGGCATCGAAGTTGAACTCGCCGGCCTGGATCTGCTGCGTCAGCTCGTCGGTGCCCACGATGTCGGCACCGGCCTCTTCGGCGGCACGAGCGGCTTCGCCCTCGGCGAACACGGCCACGCGGACGGTCTTGCCCGAGCCGTTCGGCAGGCTCACGGTGCCGCGGAGCTGCTGATCGGCCTGACGGGTGTCGATGCCCAGGCGGAAGTCCGCCTCCACCGTCTCGTCGAACTTCGCGAACGAGACCTCCTTCACGAGGGCCATGGCCTCGACGGGGGGCGCGGGTCTCCTCGCCGACCTTCTCGAGAGCGGCGCGATAGTTCTTGGAAAGCTTCGTCATGGTTCTTCCTTTCGTGGTGAGTAGCGAGCGCCCTCGGCGCCCTTCCACTGCGTTCTATCGAACAACGGCCGCCTTTCCGGCGGCCGGTCATTCCCTACGTCGGGCAGCTGGAGGCTAGTCTTCCAGCGTCTTGCCCTGAAGCATGGCCGCGACCTTCTTGGAGGGCACGTACTTGATCTTCATCTCGCGACCCTCGATGCGCACGCCCATGCTGCGAGCCGTGCCGGCGATGATCTCCATGGCGGCCTCGATGGTGTTGGCGTTGAGGTCGGGCATCTTGATCTCGGCGATCTCGCGGAGCTGATCCTCCGTGAGCGTGCCGACGGGCTGCACGTGCGGCAGGCCGGAACCGCTGTTGATGTTCAGCTTCTCCTTGATGAGGACGGCCGCCGGCGGGGTCTTGCACACGAAGGTGAACGACTTGTCCTCGTACACCGTGATCTCGACCGGGATGATGGTGCCGGACTGATCCTGCGTCTGGGCGTTGAACGCCTGGCAGAACTGCATGATGTTGACGCCCTGGGCGCCGAGGGCCGGGCCGACCGGAGGAGCCGGGTTGGCGGCACCCGCGGGGATTTGCAGCTTGATAAAGCCGGTTTGCTTCTTTTCAGCCATGAGAGCTTCCTTTCAGCTGAGTAAAATCATCTAGACAAATCTATCAACAAAGCGGCATAGGTCGAATGAGAAGCCCCGGTCCACGCGGGCACGCGACGCCGCTTGTGTTCGCACCTTTAAATCTTGGCCACCTGATCGAACGAAAGCTCGACCGGAGTCTCGCGGCCGAAGATGGAGACCATGACCTTCACCTTGCCGGCATCGGGCGACACCTCGGACACCACGCCGTCGAACTCGGCGAGCGGACCCGAGACCACCTTCACCGACTGCCCCACTTCCAGGCTCGACGAAGTCTTCTTCGGAGCCTCGCGGCTCGTGCGCTTCATGATCTTGTTGTACTCGTCGCGCGTGAGCGGCGCAGGGTTGCCGTCGGCACCCACGAAGCCGGTCACGCCCGGAGTGTTGCGAACCGCAGCCCAGCTGCGATCGTCAAGCTCCATGCGGACGAGCACGTAGCCCGGGAACACCTTCTTCTCGCTCTCGACGCGACGGCCGCCCTCTTTGATCTCGGTGACCATCTCAGTCGGGATCTCGATGCCGAAGACGTTGTTCTCGAGACCCATCGTTTCGATGCGCGTCTCGAGGTTCTTCTTGACCTTGTTCTCGTATCCTGAATACGTGTGCAGGACGTACCACTTCTTCGCCATGCGCTTAGACCCCCAAACCGGAAATTGCAATCAGCAGCGGCGTGATGACGACGTTGTCGAGCACGGCAACGTACACGCCGAAGAACACGAGCGCGACTACCACGACGACGCTCCAGCGCAGGACGTCCTGCTTGGTCGGCCACGTGACGCGCTTGAGCTCCGAGCGAACGTCCTTGAGAAACCCGAAACGACGCTTCTTCGCAGGCTTCTTCTCAGGAGCCTTCTCGACCTTCTTCTCGACGGCTTTCGCAGAGGCCTTCGCCTGCTTGCCGCCGTCCACGGCCGCGTCGCTTTTCTCGGCCTTCTTGAAGAACCGCTTCTTAGGCGCCTCGGTCGCAGCAGCATCGGCCTCGGCGTTCTTGTTCGCCTTGGCAGCGGCCTCTTCCTTCAGCGCCTGCTCCTTGCGGGCTGCGCGTGCGGCAGATGCCTTCGCTCGCTGTGTCTTTGATTTCTTCGCCATCTGATTCCTTAACCGGGGATTCGTATCCGTGTAAACGCCAAACAAGCAGCCTGATCACAAGCTGCTCATCCAAGCAACCTGATGCAAGCTGCTCATATACTCGAGCTGGCAGGCCAGGAGGGACTCGAACCCCCAACATGCGGTTTTGGAGACCGCCGCTCTACCAATTGGAGCTACTGGCCTATGCTCGTGCAAACCTCTGACGCGCTATCGGGTTTCTTTATGCACTGTGTGGCACTTGCACCACTTGCAGTACTTCTTCAACTCGATACGATCAGGATTGTTCTGCTTGTTCTTCTTGGTCGTGTAGTTACGGCGCTTGCACTCCGTGCACGCCAAAGTGACCAACGTACGCATGAATTCTCCTTTATGCCTCAACTGAAACGAGCTTGGATCTCATACACATGAATTTTCATGAGCGGGGCCCGCTTGGAGCGGGCCCCGCCGGATCACGCTAAAACGGTGTTACTTGATGATCTTCGTAACGCGACCGGAGCCGACCGTACGGCCACCCTCGCGGATAGCGAAGCGCAGGCCCTCTTCCATGGCGATCGGGTGAATGAGCTCGCCCTTGATCTCCACGTTGTCGCCCGGCATGACCATCTCGGTGCCCTCGGGAAGGTGGGCAACACCCGTCACGTCCGTCGTGCGGAAGTAGAACTGCGGACGGTAGCCGTCGAAGAACGGCGTGTGGCGGCCGCCCTCTTCCTTCGTCAGGATGTAGACCTGACCCTCGAACTCGGTGTGCGGGGTCACGCTACCGGGCTTGCAGAGAACCTGGCCGCGAACGATCTCCTCGCGCTTGACACCGCGGAGCAGGCAGCCGATGTTGTCGCCGGCCTGAGCCTCGTCGAGCAGCTTGCGGAACATCTCGATACCGGTGCAGACCGTGTTCTGGGTCTCCTTGATACCGACGATCTCCAGCGGGTCGTTGACATGCAGCGTACCACGCTCCACACGACCGGTGGCAACGGTGCCGCGGCCGGTGATGGTCATCGTGTCCTCGACGGCCATCAGGAACGGCTTGTCGACCATGCGCTCCGGCGTCGGGATGTAGGAGTCGACGGCGTCCATGAGCTCCCAGACCTTCTCCTGCCACTCTTTGTCGCCCTCGAGGGCCTTCAGAGCGGAGCCGCGGATGATCGGGGTGTCGTCGCCCGGGAACTCGTAAGAGTCGAGCAGCTCGCGAACTTCCATCTCGACGAGCTCGAGGAGCTCCTCGTCGTCGACCATGTCGCACTTGTTCAGGAAGACCACGATGTAGGGCACGCCGACCTGACGGGCGAGCAGGATGTGCTCGCGAGTCTGGGCCATCGGGCCGTCGGTGGCGGCGATAACGAGGATGGCGCCGTCCATCTGAGCAGCACCCGTGATCATGTTCTTGACGTAGTCAGCGTGACCGGGGCAGTCGACGTGAGCGTAGTGGCGGGAATCCGTCTCGTACTCGATGTGAGCGATGGAGATCGTGATACCGCGCTCGCGCTCCTCGGGAGCCTTGTCGATGTTCTCGAACGCCGTGAAGTCGGCACGAGCGGAGCCGTGCGAGCCGTCGTTCTCGGACAGCGTCTTGGAAATGGCGGCCGTCAGGGTCGTCTTACCGTGGTCGACGTGGCCGATGGTACCGATGTTAACATGCGGCTTGGAACGCTCGAACTTCTCCTTAGCCATGTTTCATCCTCCTTATAGGATATTTTCGCGAAACGAAAACAAAATAACGACGCGTCCGACAAAGCGGACGCGAAATAATACAATGGTAGCGGTGACTGGATTCGAACCAGTGACGCCACGGGTATGAACCGTGTGCTCTAACCAACTGAGCTACACCGCCAGGTAGCAAAAAATGGAGCCTGCGATCGGACTTGAACCGACGACCTCTTCCTTACCAAGGAAGTGCTCTACCGACTGAGCTACACAGGCGAAAAATGGTGGGCGCGCTAGGATTCGAACCTAGGTAGGCATAGCCAACGGGTTTACAGCCCGTCCCCTTTAGCCACTCGGGCACACGCCCATAATTCGCTGCTTAATTCATGTGTATTTATCAAGCTGCCTGCCGCGCTTTTCGGTGAACCCGAACGCGCGAGCAGGAGAATAATACGCTAGGAACATCGGCGTGTCAACTGTCTACACGCCCCCGGGCGTGTCTCCACGATTCCTCCTTTTCTCGACCTCTCCGCCCAGCGAATCGAGCGACGACCTCGCAGAAGCTCATCGCCCGCCGCCGTCCCGGCGTTCCAAAGTTTCGCGAATCGGCAAATACGCTTTCACAAGATCGTCGAGGCGCATGCGCGCGTTCGCAGGACTGGTGGAAGGAAGTCCCGTGTGCGCAAGGCCGGGAAGTTGCGGCGCGCCGAAGCGGCGATAGAGCGCCGTCGCCTTCGAGCCCGTGGTGAACACGGCTTCGAGCGGCGCCGCCTCGGCAATGCGCGAAAGATCGTTCGCAACGGGGTCGACGATGCTCGCATCCGAAGCTCCGACGATGGTGCAGGACGACAGAACGTCCCAAAGAGCGATGCCGTGCGCATCGAGAAACGCCGCGCGTCCCTCGATGCCGAGCGGCTCGGGCTCGTCGAACAGCGCGCCCATCACCTTCCAGAACCGGTTTTGCGGATGCCCGTAGTAGAATCCGATCTCGCGCGATTTCGGAGAAGGCATGGTTCCCAGCACGAGCACGCGCGAATCGACTGCATATATAGGTTCGAGCGGATGCTCGATGCGAACGGCTTCCACGAGCCCTCCCCTATGCGCGGCTGGGCAGCTCGAGCGAAGCCTCGTCCAACACATGCCCGCGAACGGCGCGCCTGAACTCGTTGAGGAAGTAGCCCTCGGACAAACCGAGCTCGCAATCGAGCGCGTACACGGTCAGCGTGTAGTCGTGCGTCTTGTCAGGCGGGTACGGGCCCGCGTAACGATGGATGATCCGCGGGTCGGTATGGCTGCCTGCCAGAGGCGACCAATCGCTGTTCGAGCCCTGTACGCAAGCCAGCTCGCCCGAGGCGCTGGCGTTCTCGGGAACGAGCGTCGTGTCCGGCGCGATGTCGCACGCAAGCCAATGGATCCAGCAGAAGCCGCCCACGGGGACGGCGTCGTAGTCGAGAAACGTGAGCGCAAGCGTGCGCGCGCCTTCGGGCACGTCGGCGATTTCTATGGGAAACGAGCGGACGGGATGCCCGTCCAGCTGGTACGCTTCGGGGGCGTGCTTGCCGAAGCGATCGGGCAGCAGCCCGTTGTCGAGCCCGACGAATATGCGCATGGTCGATCTCCTTTCGCGCGGAACCAACGGTTGGCACCGTGGTATAGAAGAAGGGAGGGCCGAAGCCCTCCCTTAGTGATCGTATGAAGCCTTAGAACTGCAGCGCGTTCGTGAACTGCGCCCACGACAGCGGATCGGTGTCGCGCACGTACGCGTTGAAGGTGGGAGCGTGCACGTAGTGCGAGCCGCCTGCACTCACCGCGATACCGACGTGACCGTAGCGCCACAGCACGTCGCCCGGACGCGCCTCGGAAACCGATACGACGCGCGCGGCTGCCGCGTACTGCGCCTCGCTCTGGTGCGGCAGGTACATGCCCACCTGGCGGTACGCCCACGTGACCAAGCCGGAGCAGTCAAAGGAGTCGGGGCCTTCGGCACCCCAGATGTAGGGACAGCCGATACGGCTCATAGCGTAGCCCACGACCGAGTCGTAGGAACCGACCGGACGGGACGGATACACTATAGAACCGCCGCCACCGCCGCCGCCGGGATTCACCGCCTGCTCCGCCTGGCGCTGACGCTCGGCCTCGGCCGCAGCCTCCGCCGCCGCAGCGGCCGCCGCCGCAGCCTGCTCCTGCTGAAGGAGCTCCTGCGCTTCGGCATCGAGGGAGCTGACCAGCTCGGTAGCCTGGTCGACCTTGGCCTGGACGTCGTTTTGGATCTGCTTGGCTTCCGCAGCCTTGGCCGAGGCGATTTGCTCTTGGCGAGCGAATTCGTCCTTGGCAGCCTGCAGCTCTTCGCGCAAGGTCTTCGTCTGGTCGACCATATCGGCGTCGTTCTCGTTCATCTTGTTGAGAAGATCCCAATTCTGGGTGAACTCTTCGAACGAGGCGGCACCCAGGACGAAATCGACGAAGCTCGTGGATCCGTTGCGGTACATGTTGCGGGCACGCGTGCCCAGCTTGTCCTGCAGATCGCTGATCTGGCTGTTAGCGTCGTCGATTTTGGCCTGCTGATCCTCCATCGCCTTCTGCGCGGCATCGCGCTCGTCGAGGGCGGAGTAATAGCTGATTTCGGCAGCCTCGAGATCGGCCTGCAAGCCGATCAGCTGGTTGCGCACCGCATCGGCCTCGGCCTGCTTCTCAGCAGCCGTCTCTGCGAACGCGGTCGTCGGAGCCAGAACGGAAAGGGCGCCGAGCGCGGCCGCGCCGGTCAGGAATGTTCGCCTGCTCAGTCCGATTGTATGCTCGCTCATGTATGAAATCCTCCTAGATTGAGCACGTAGTATGTATGGGCAAAAGCTGAACGCATGATACCACGTTCGCGCCGATGGTCAAAAAAGGTTGTGAACGCGTTTCATAAGCCCAGTTCAAAGCCGCCACATGGGGCGATGTCGAAGTGTCGCAGCCGTATCCTTCACGTCACGAAACCACAAACAAGCCCTCCATCAGGCATGACGGGAAAAAGAGGAGGCCACCAAGTGTTGTGGTGGCCTCCTCTAGATGTTGTGCAACCGTGAACGATCCGACTACTGCACGACCTTTTCGACGGCGGCTCCCCCTTCGTCCATGTAATGGTCGAACTCGTTCGCGACCGCCTCCGACGGGCGGGCGTGAGCAGCGGACACGATGACGATGGCGGCGAACGACAGGACGAACGCGGGGAGCAGCGTCGTAGATGCCGAACACGCCGCCGAGAGGCTTGATGAAGTTGTGCCAGACGAGCACCGTGACCGTGCCAGTGATCATGCCGGCCAGCGCACCCTGCATGTTGGCGCGGCGCCAATACAAGGCAC